>ERZ1034952.784-NODE-784-length-28243-cov-7.710373_pt1 | contig 28243 bp, 24 predicted proteins | sample MGYA00520625_ERZ1034952 | MGnify/ENA primary metagenome ERZ1034952 (study PRJEB33766, sample SAMN09781773) | gut metagenome | biome: gut microbiome | host: Homo sapiens | place: Madagascar | study: EMG produced TPA metagenomics assembly of the PRJNA485056 data set... | reverse complement strand
CCTCCGGTTTCGCTGACGCTCAACCACCTCCCCTTCCAGGGGAGGCATGGGCGCTTCGCGCCGAACATACTTGCTGATTCTCCTGTTTAAGAGCAGTAGCCCGATAGGCACACAAAAAAACCGGGGCGGGCTTGCGCCCGTCCCGGTTGGGGGATTCAGGGGGATTCAAAATTACACGACGGTGATGACAATGGTGTTGCCGCCCACGGTCAGGGTGTGCTCACCGGCACCTTCCAGAGGTACCTCGATGGTGACGACCACGAAGGAGCCGCTTTCCACGCTGATGTACTTGGAGGCCAGCACCTGGTCGCCTTCCGTGACTTCCAGCTCCACAGAGCCGTCAGCGCCACGGTTCTCGGCAATCATGTACAGGGTGGCGCTCTCGCCGCTGGACACAGGAGCGTTGACAGCCTGATAGGAGGTTCTGGTGCCGAACATGGTTTCCTGGGTGACTTCGCTAACCATCTGATCGGTGACCAGGGTGTTCACCACGATGTCCGCATCCTGGCCATAGCGCATTCCGAACCCAACAGGGAGAACCACGTCACCCAGGTTGGTGGGCAGCTGCGCGGTGGGGTTGCGGCGGACGGTTTCAGCCATATACAGGCGAGTGGTCATATCCACACCGGTATCGAACTGCAATTCGCCCCAATCCAGCACGGCCTCGTCGGAGGTGCGGCCAATCTCAAACACGGTGGAACCGGTGGGCTCCTTCACGCCAAAGAGCATATCGGCAATGACGGAGGGCAGGGTCTTGTGATAGAAGTTACCCATGGAGGAGCCATGGTCAGGAGTACAGTCGTAGGTCAGGAACATCACGGCAGAGCTATTCTCAATGGCCCATGCGTCAGGCTCGTTGGAAACGCCGCCGTCATACAGCAGAACCAGGGGAATGCCGGCATCCTGAGCGTCCTCGATGATCAGCTCGGTGCTGTCGTCCATGGCAGTCACATGGGCAACCACCACGTCGGCATCTTCCAGATTCTCAACCACCTGGCCATAGGTTCCGATGGCTGCGGTGTCCATGGCAACGGTATCCTTGGAGGAGCCGTCCACATAGACCTTGGTATCCTTTGCCAAGGGCAGGATGCCGCTGTCGTTCTTCAGCAGGATGGTGGACTCGGTTTGCAGACGGATGTCCATTTCGTTCATCTCGTCATTCCGGGCAGCGTAGACATCCTCAATGGTGTTCAGCTGGAAGGCTTCTGCTTTGTAAGCGTCGCTGGCGCACAGCTCCAGGGCTTCTTCCAGGTTGGCATAGGGATCCTCAAACAGACCCAGCTCAAACTTGTTGCGCAGGACGCGCTTTGCGTGACGGTCGATGGTTTCCTGGGTCAGATTGCCGTTTTCCAGCTGTTCCTTGATGGTTTCCGGCCACATGGGCTGCATCATGCCGGGGTAGTGGGCGATGATGTCCTCGTACTCGGTGGTTACGTCCGGCTCCACCATGAAGAAGCAGCCAACCTGGTCAACGTCCGCGTTGAAGATGGTGGCGTACAGCTCACCAACGGATGCAGTGGACAGGTCAAGACCCTCGGGGGTCACGCCGGAAGCGGAGGGGCTTTGCATCCACATGGGCCAGTCGGTGACGACACAGCCGTCATAGCCCAGGGTCTGACGCAGCACTGCCATGGACTCGCTGTCATAGCAGACGTTGCAGTCGTTCATCATCTTGCCGTTGTTCAGCATGACCCAGCCGGAGCCGTTGTCAATCACGGCGCTCTTCCAGCCCACCAGCCAGGAATCCACCAGGTTTGCAGGGCTCTTTGCGCCTGCATAGGAGGAACGGCCACCGCGGGCAACAAAGTGCTTGGTGCAGGCGTTGACACCGTTTTCCTGATAAGCCTTGGTTTCGATGCCAACCATCTTGGCGATGTAGTTCACGTCATCGCCGTACCAGGAGCCGATTTCCACGCCGTAGGAGTGGAAGGGGACATGGAAGCCAATGGCGCGCTCCTCCTTGGCGTACTGGGCAACCATGTCATACAGCAGCTCCTCGTCATGAGCGATGCCGAAGGCATAGTTAGGCATATTGACCATGCCTGCCCAGGTGTTGTAGCTGCGGTCACAGCTGAGCACCACGGGAACGCCCAAGCGGGCGGACTCTGCGATTTCCTGGAAGGCGTTGTTCTCGTAAATCAGGGTATCGGGCGTGCCGTTGACGTTGTGCAGATAGGTGGTGACATTGTCGGAGATAATGGAATGGTACATGGGGACGTAGCAGTTGCCATCCTGGTCGGTGTAGGTAGGCTCGTTGGAATACAGCCAGTCCTCGGTATAGGGGTACATGGAGGTGAAGGTGCCGCCGGTGGAAGCGTGCCACAGCAGGCCGATTTCTTCATCCAGGGTCATCTGGCTCAGCAGGTCATCCACACGGGCATCCACATCCTGCCGCCAGTCCTCGTATACGTCCAGCTGGCCGTTGCCGTTGAGGTCTTTAAATTTCAGGCCGTCTACCTCGATGATGGTCTTGGTGCGAGCCTCCAGGCGGGGCTGACCGGTGGCCTCATCGGCATCCACAACCACCTGGTTCACTTCATAGGGCTTTGTGAAGGTGGTGGGGTCGATAAGCTCTGTGCTGGTTGCCGCGTTAAAATACTGCTGTGCCATTGCAGTAACCGGAGCGGACAGTGCCATCGCCAGTGCGAGAATCAGGGCAATTTTGCTTCTCATGGTTCAATCTCCTCTCATATTTTGCAGGGAGTCTCCCTGCGGCTGATGTTATTATAGCACCCGCAGGATGCCCCCTGTGTAAAGATTCAGCATGAAAAACCGTCTTTTCAGGTTGACACAGCGCAAATTGGTAAAATCCAGCATGGTAAGCGAAAATTTTCAATACAATGCTGAATTCCCTTCCGAATTATGCTATACTGATTGTAACATATTACCGAAGGAAAGAGAAGGGAACCATTCATGTATCGTGTTTTAGTTGTCGATGACGAGATGCCGGCGCTTCGCTTCATCAGCTCTATTATTGAGCAGTTTTCCAATGGCTTCCATGTGACCGGAACCGCCTCCAGCGGGGAGCTGGCGCTGGAATTTCTGCAAAAGAATACCGTTGACCTGCTGTTGACCGACATCAGTATGCATGGCATGAACGGCATTGAGCTGGCGCGTGTGGCGCGGCAGATGCAGCCGAACATTCACATTGTGATTATCAGCGGCTATGGGGAATTTGACTACGCCCAGGGTGCCATTCAGGCCGGTGTGGACAACTACCTGCTTAAACCGGTGAGCATCAGCCGGATGTCCACAGTGCTCCAGGAAATTCAAAGGAAGATGGAAATGGAAAACATGGGGCGCTCCAATTCCGTTCTGCCTGCTCTGGCCTGCGGGCAGCCCTTCAATCACGACATTGCCCGGCAGCTGTTTGGCAGCAAGAGCTATCGCTTTGCCTATGTCCGCTGGGGGAACCTGAACATGGTTCTGCCAAAATTTCTCAGCGCCACCGCGCCGGTGCAGATTGAAAATGAGTATTTCCAGATTCTGCGGGGCAGGGACGATGGCGAGCGGGTGCTCATTGCGGAGGACAGCGGAGCCGATGATTTTCTCTCCCAGCTCAGCGTGTATCTGACCCGGCTCGGCAATCTCTCCACCTGGACGGCAGTGTATACCCCCACCATCTGCACCATCGATGCCCTGCCTGGCTTTATTGAGCTGTCCATCAACATGATTTACCAGAAAACCGTGATTGGAAAGCACCAAATCATGCAGCTGACCGGCGGCACTACCCCCGAGCGCATCAAGCTGCCCACCGCTGACCTGAAGCAGCTGGGCTACTTTGTCACCTCCGGGAAAAACCGGATGGTGAAAAACTATTTTCTCACCCTGGCTGCGGGCTGGGAACGGATGCAGATGCCCCAGCGGCAGGTGTGGCATATGGTGCGGCAGATTATTCATCAGGTGGGCGCAGTGCGTCCCCAGGTGTTCAATCGGCTGGAAGAAATTTTGCAGGAATATAACGGCCTGATTCAGACCACCGGCTCCTACACCGACATGATGAACAGCGTTTACACCCTGCTGTTTGAGGAGGAAACCCTGCGGGATCGCCGCATGAGCCCCCAGGAGCTATATGACAGCGCCGTGGCTTACATCCAGGAAAATTATGCCCAGCCCCTGAGTATGCAGAGCGTCTGCGATGAAATCGGCATCTCCCAGACCTATTTGAGCCGCCTGTTCCGCAAGTACAGCGACATGACCTTCAATACCTTTCTCACCCAATGCCGCATGGAGGCCGCCAAAAAGCTGCTGCAAGAAAAGCCGGATTTGCTGCTGTACGATGTGGCCGCCTGTGTGGGCTACGAGGATTCCTCCTACTTCACCAAGGTATTCCGGCAGTATACCGGCAAGACTCCCTCCCAGTGGGCAAACGGGGAATAAGAAGTACCGGCTCGATGGAGTGCGAAAAGCAAATGGGTGCCAGCCGGTTGCTTTTGCATCCGCCGGGCGAGGTAACGCGGTGTGCCGAATGGTACACATCGGCATTACAGATACGCCAAAGCCCGGCTCTCGCGCAGAGCCGGGCTTTTTGGTGCGGTATGAAGCGTTACGCTTATTTGGCAGCGGCTGCAAATCCCTTTTCCAAGGCAAGCAGAGAGAAGACTTCCAGATTGTCGATGAACTTGTGCGCCTCCTCCTGGCCGCCCTTCATTTCATTCGTCGGCAAACAGGGGGGTGGAGAGGTAGCGGTCGCCGGTATCGGGCAGCAGTGCCACAATGGTCTTGCCCTTGTTCTCCGGGCGCTTTGCCAGCTGGATGGCCGCCCACACGGCAGCGCCGGAGGAAATGCCTACCAGAACGCCCTCTTTCTTGCCAATCAGCTTACCGGTGGCAAAGGCATCCTCGTTTTCCACGGTGATGATTTCATCATAAACCTTGGTGTCCAGCACACTGGGGACGAAGCCGGCACCAATGCCCTGAATCTTGTGGGCACCGGCCACGCCCTTGCTCAGCACGGGGGAGCCGGCAGGCTCCACGGCCACCACCTTCACGTTGGGGTTCTGCTCCTTCAGGTATTCGCCAACACCGGTCACGGTGCCGCCGGTGCCCACACCGGCAACGAAAATATCCACCTTGCCATCGGTATCCGCCCAGATTTCCGGGCCGGTGGTTGCCTTGTGGACGGCGGGATTGGCGGGGTTTACAAACTGGCCGGGGATGAAGCTGTTGGGGATTTCCTTTGCCAGTTCATCGGCCTTGGCAATGGCACCCTTCATGCCCTTGGCACCCTCGGTGAGCACCAGCTCTGCGCCGTAGGCCTTCATAATCTGGCGGCGCTCCACGCTCATGGTCTCGGGCATCACAATGATGATGCGGTAGCCGCGGGCGGCTGCCACGGAGGCAAGGCCAATGCCGGTGTTGCCGGAGGTTGGCTCGATAATCACAGCGCCGGGCTTCAGCAGACCCTTCTGCTCGGCATCATCAATCATGGCCTTGGCAATGCGATCCTTTACGCTGCCGGCAGGGTTGAAATATTCCAGCTTCCCCAGAACCTTTGCTTCCAGGTTTTCGGCTTGCTCAATGTGAACCAGCTCCAGCAGAGGGGTTTTGCCAATCAGCTGGTCGGCAGATGTATAAATTTTACTCATTATAAATTCCTCCTGAATGATTCCTGTTCATGTCCGTTCATTTCGTATCCGTGCGTTTATTTCTGGCAGCGGCAACATCGAAGAATTTGATAAAGGTTCATTTAATAACCAACCTTTCTTGTAGGTTTGTATGGATTATAAAGCCGTCCCATCAATTTGTCAATAGCTGGATAAAAAATATTTCTGTTGATTTACCCACTTCCCTGCTATATAATAGGATTTATAACAAGGGAGGGCTGAACCATGCTGATTTCAACCAAGGGACGCTATGCACTGCGGGTCATGATTGATTTGGCCGAGCACCAGGCGGACGGCTTTATTCCGTTGAAGGTGATTGCGCAGCGGCAAGGAATTTCGGAAAAATATTTGGAAAACATCATCAAGCTGCTGGTCAAGGACAAACTGCTGACCGGCATCCGGGGCAAGGGCGGCGGCTATCGGCTGGAAAAAGCACCGGAAGAATACACCGTGGGGAGCATTCTGCGGATAACCGAGGATTCCATGGCTCCCGTGGCCTGCCTGGAACCCGGTGCGGATGTCTGCACCCGGGCGGCGGAATGCCGGACGCTTCCCATGTGGCGGGGACTGGATAAGCTGATCCGGGATTATTTTGAGAATATCACCCTGGCGGATTTGATGCACAATGAACCGGGCGAATACGATTATGTGATATAACCCGATTTATAGGGAGAATTTTCCAACAATTCTTTCTCTGTCTTGACTTTTTTGACAGACACTGCTATGATGATGGTGCATTCACATGGAACGGCTGCCCCGGGGCGGCTTTTCCAACAGTGTATAGTTAGCATAAACTAACCATAAAACACCGGGCGGAAGGTGTTCCCCAGGGAAGTTTTCGGGTGGAAAATTCCAAATGGCGGGACGGAATATGGAGCAAAGTATTCCCAACAACATAATCGAGCCGGAACGGACGCAAGGAGGTATCACAGATGTCTTTTTTTGAAAATACCCGCAAGCCGCAAGGGGTCGCTGGGCGGGTGATGGTCAGCATGATGAACATTGGCCATCATGCCCTGGCAAGCTGGGGGCTGCAATTTTTGACCCCCGCCCCGGATGCCAGGATTCTGGACTGCGGCTGCGGCGGCGGTGCAAACATCAAGCGGATGCTGAAACAATGTCCCCAGGGCATTGTCAAGGGCATCGACTATTCCCCGGTCAGCGTGGACACGGCGCGGGACGTAAACCAAGCGGCAATCAACGCAGGGCGCTGCGTCATCTGGCAGGGCAGCGTGGACAGCATTATTTTCGCCTCTGATTGGTTCGATGCCGTTACCGCATTTGAGACGGTTTACTTCTGGCCCGATATTCTCCGATGCTTCCGGGAGGTCAGACGTGTGCTGAAGCCCGGCGGAACGTTCCTCATCTGCAATGAGTGCAGCGGGGACACGGGCAGGGGAGACAAGTGGGCGGAGAAAATCGGCGGCATGACCATCTATCGTGATGTGCAGCTGCGGGCCATGCTGGAGCAGACGGGCTTTCGGAATATCCAGGTTCATAAGAACCGAAAGGACTGGCTGTGCATCACGGCGCAGAAATAGGCAGGTATTTCGTCAGTGCCTGATAGACCTACAGATGTCCAAAGCCCCGGACTTTCGATAGCACCTGGTTGAATGCACGCCCCGGTGCGAAGCGCCCGTGCCCCCCTGGGAAAGGAAGGCGGTTGAGCGTTAGCGAAACCGGACGGGTTTGTCCGTCATCAGAGTGGTACAAGAAACCCCTCAGACAATCTGCAGCTGTCAGCTTCCCTTTCAAGGATGCCCTTGGCAAAACCGGCATCTGTGCCCGTTCAAGCAACTACTTTGCTTAATTAGACTTTGGACGAATGCTATCTACGCCTACAGTTGCGGTGGCAGAGCTGCCGATGAGTCGACTGCTGGCCTACTTCTACAGGGCGTGTGCATTTAACTGCCCCTACGGTTTCACATTACGATAAGGAGAATCCCCATGACTGACTTTGACAATATTGGCATTTCTCAGCAGCTGGACTGGCTTCGCATCCGGAATCTGTTCCGGTTGGGGCTGTTTGGGGCGCTTTTAACCCTGATTGGGGATTTGATTCTGGGCTGGGGCGTGGAGGACGAAGCTCTGACGGGCATTGTCCGGATGCTCTCGGCCTACACCGGGACATCGGACGGCGGCATTTTCGCCGCCGCTCTGCTGGGGCTGTTCGGCATAACCCTGGAGGGACTGTGCTATTTCGGCATCTACCGCCTGATGGCCGCCCGGTCGCCGGAATACGCCCACCGCTACCGCGCCGGAATCTTTGGCTATGTTATCTTCGGCGGCTGCGGCTTCCACATTCCGGTGTGCGCCATGGTATTTTTGGCAAAGCACGGCTTTGAAGCGGCACTCCTGGGAAAATATACCGCCTATTTTGTCCTGCCCGCTTTTCTCCTGTTCTGGATTTTCTTCCTGGTGCTGGTGGTAACCCAAATTCAGGCCTTTGCCAAAGGCTTAACTCCCTATCCCAAATGGTGCTGGGTGTTCTCCCTGCCCGTGGGCATGGCGGCGGCACTGCTGCTGAACATATTCGGCAATCAGGCATGGGTCAATGCCATCTTCTGCGCCTGGATTAGCGTGGGCAACCTGTGGATGTTCGGCGGCCTGTTGGCAACCATGAAAAAGGTACGGGCACAGTAACGGGAGAATTGCCGTGATTGACATTTACTATCACAATGGGGCTTCCGTTTTCTCTTGTCCGCCGGGGCAGGCGGGAGGCTTTGAGAACGCCGCCGGAAACGGCGAAATCCACTGCTATCAATTGCTGGACGGCGTGAGCGCCATGCTGATGCGGCTGGGAATGGAATCCTACACCGAGGTGCGGACGCAGGAAGGACTGTTGGAAATCAATTTCTGCGTGGGCGGTCGCTTTGAAACCAGCTTCGCTCTGCGGGAGCAGGTGCTGCTCAAACCCGGTGACATGGCCATCAGCTGCTATGACGGCGTTCATGGGACGCAGTCGGAATCACGCTTCCCCCTGGGCTATTACGAGGGTATCTGCCTGGAGATTACCCCGGCGGCTGCCTGGCGCTGGATGGAGCGGAACGCCCCGGCGCTCTCGGTGGATTTTTCTGCCTTGAAACAAAACCTACTGGGAAACAAATGGTATATGGTTGGCGCTGCCGGCCCTCGGTGCGAGCATGTATTCCGGGAGCTATATGAAAGCGCTCCCTATATGGACATCCGCTATCTGCGGCTAAAGGTATTGGAGATATTGATGCTTCTGAGCCGGGTGCCCCGGGAAGAGGACGCAGACAGCTATTGTTCCGCAAAACAGGCGGCGCTGGTGCAGCATCTGCGTGACCATCTGCTGAGCAACCGGGAGGGCTATGTGTCCCTGGCTCAACTGGCCGCAGAGCACGAGATGTCTGTGTCCCATCTGCAAAAGCTATTTAAGCAGCTCTACGGCGTGCCCGTCTATCACTACATCAAGGAATACCGCTTGGAGCAGGCCGCTGTGGAACTGGTGCGCAGCGACAAATCCGTGACCCAGATTGCCCAGAATGCCGGATATGACAACGCCAGTAAATTTTCGGAGTGTTTCAAAAAGCGCTATGGCATAACGCCATCCCAGTACCGCCTTCGGACAAAAGAGTAAAAACGCAATTATAGGGGCGGCTACCAGTCGCCCACAACAAGAGGGTTTTAGAAGGTGCCCGGTTGGATGGCACACCCCTACAGATGAGATGTGCCATCCGACGCACCAATTTGTTCCGTCACGTTCGGGCGGATGCTATCCACCCTGACAGAATGCAGGCAAAATGTCCGGTAGCAAAACAGAGTACCCAAACCAAAATGGAGTAGTTACCGTGCAAGGAGTATGCTAAAATATGTGAAGGTTAGCGGATGCTAACCAATATTTTGGAGGTGCTATTATGAAAAAGAAAATTGCCGCACTTTTAATGTGCGCCCTGTGCATCGTCAGCTGCCTTTCCATGGCCAGTTTTGCCGAGGCAGAGGATGACTACCTGACCACCATTGGCGGGACCTATGTGGAACTGTTCCCGGAGCTTGCAAAGGAAGAATACCGGGACATCTGGATTGATGCGACCACTCCCTTGGTGGGCGGTGATAATGCCGAAGACGCCACGGATATGCTGCTTGCCATGTGCATGGCTGAGCCATACGGCGCAGAGGCTGCCGAGAAATACGCCGCTGACCCTGACAGCATGGCCTTTAACTGTTATTTCCTGGGCGGCGTTGCCAAGTTCGTGGTAGACGGCCACACCATCACCGGCCTGGATGCAGAGGGTAAGGAGGTATTCTCCCACACCTACCGGCTGATGGATGTTGAAAATGAGAACGGCTTCATTTTCTATCAGAGCGAGGAGGAAGATTCCGGCGAATTTACCTACTTTGCGTTCTCCCCCGACACCATGGATACCACCTATCACCTGGAGTTCCGCTATGCCGAGGATTTGAGCGACCTGCAAAGCTGGTTTGAGGGCAACTACGCCTACTGGAATGCCGCCGCCATTGCCGAAAATTATGACCTGGAAACCATGCAGAACGTGATTGCACTGTTTGTCACCGAAAACCTGGGCGGAGAAGAAGCTGCCTAAAAAGTCCCCTTCATACGCGTCTGTCCGCCCTGGGCAGGCGCGTATCCCCATCTCCCCTTTACAGATGAAAAAAGGATGGTAAATCCCATGAAAAAACAATCTGATTTTTCCCGGCTGATGGGCTATGCGGGCGGGCATCGGTTCTTTACCTATGCCTCCTGGGTGCTGTCGGCCATCAGCGCTCTTGTGGCGCTTGTGCCATTTTTGTACATCTGGATGATTCTGCGGGATGTGCTGGAAGCCGCCCCAAATTATGCCCAGGCAGTGAACATTCCCCGCTACGGCTGGATGGCGGTGCTGTTTGCGGCAGTATCCTACCTGATTTACATCTGTGCCCTGCTGTGCTCCCATCTGGCTGCCTTTCGGGTGGCCACCAATCTGCGGCTGGCTGCGGTGGAGCACCTGGCAAAGCTGCCCTTGGGCTTCGTGGAGCGCTACGGCAGCGGCAGGCTGCGCAAGGTTATTCAGGAGAGCACTGGTGCGGCGGAAACCTATCTCGCTCACCAGCTGCCAGACCAGAGCGGCGCCATTGCCACCCCCATTGGCCTGCTTGCCCTGCTGGCTATCTTTGACTGGCGGCTGGGGCTGTTGAGCCTGATTCCCGTGGTACTGGCCTTTGCGATTATGTCCGCCATGACCGGCAAACGGATGGTGGAGAAAATGCAGCAGTACGGCAATGCCCTGGCGGCCATGTCCAATGAAGCCGTGGAATACGTCCGGGGAATCCCGGTGGTGAAAACCTTCGGGCAATCGGTTTTCTCCTTTAAAAAATTCAAAGCAGCTATCGATGAATATGAAAAGTGGGTTATTGCGTACACCAAAGAACTGCGGATGCCCATGCTGTGCTACACCACGGCCATCAACGGCGTGTTCGCCTTCCTCATTGCAGGCGGGCTGCTGTTCACGCGAAACGGCATAACTTCTGCATTCCTGCTGAATCTGCTGTTTTACGTTATCATCACCCCTGTCATCTCCCTGACCATGACAAAGGTCATGTATATGAGCGAGAACAAGGTGATTGTTGCCGATGCCTTGCAGCGTATTGACACCGTGCTGGGCGCACAGTCGGTGCAGGAGAGCAGCATTCCCCAGCACCCCAGGGACAGCTCCATGACCCTGAAAGATGTGTATTTCAGCTATGACGGTTCGGAAGATGTCATTCGCGGCGTTTCCATGAACATTCAGCCGGGGCAAACCGTGGCGCTGGTTGGCCCCTCCGGCGGCGGGAAGTCCACCTTGGCCAGTCTGATGGTTCGGTTCTTTGATGTAGGCAGCGGCAGCATCCGCATTGGCGATGCAGATGTACGGGACATCTCCAAGGAGGAACTGATGAACACTGTCTCCTTCGTGTTCCAGAACAGCCGCCTGCTCAAAGGCAGCATCCTGGACAACGTGAAGCTGGGCAAACCCGATGCTACGGAGGCGGAGGTGCTGGCAGCGCTGAAAGCCGCCCAGTGCATGGACATCATCGAGAAATTTCCGGCGGGCATCCATACCGTCATTGGCAGCGCAGGTGTCTATCTTTCCGGCGGTGAGCAGCAGCGCATTGCCATTGCCCGTGCCATGCTGAAAAATGCCCCCATCCTGATTCTGGATGAGGCCACCGCCTTTGCTGACCCCGACAACGAAGCCAGGGTGCAGGCTGCGTTTGCAAAGCTTGCCACGGGCAAGACGGTTATCATGATTGCCCATCGGCTGTCCACTGTGGAAAATGCCGACTGCATCTATGTGGTGCAGGACGGATGCATTGCAGAATCCGGCACAAAGGATGTGTTGTGTGCAAAGAACGGACTGTTTGCCAGGATGTGGAAGGATTATCAGTCGTCCGTCCAGTGGAAGGTTGCAAAGGAGGGCTAACCGTGATTGACAAAATTCAAAAGGCAACTGCCACCTCCCCGGAGGGCGCAAAGGGTCTGGTAAAAGGCATTCTGGCCTGTGCGTTGCAGAATGTATCCTTTATGTTACCGACGAGTCTGCTGTATTTTCTTATCCGCGACCTGATGGAAGGAATCGCGGGGGGCAGAGCGGGATTTTATGCGGTCAGCTGCACCCTGTGCTTCCTGCTGATTTTCGGGGCGACCTGGGTGCAGTATAACAGCACCTACTTCACCACCTATAAAGAAAGCGGCATCCGGCGGCTGACCCTGGCCGAGCAACTGCGGAAGCTCCCCCTGTCCTTCTTTGGCAAGCGGGATTTGGCTGACCTGACCAGCACCATCATGGCCGACTGCGAGGTGCTGGAAAAAACCTGCTCCCATTTCATCCCCGGCCTGTTTGGCTCCCTTATCTCCACGGTACTCATTGCCCTGGGGCTGTTCCTGTTTGACTGGCGAATGGCGCTGGCCGCCCTGTGGGTGATTCCCGTGTCCATTGCCGTCTTGCTGGGCAGCTACAAGGTGCAGGATAAGGTACAGGCCAAGACCATGGCGGTGAAAATGCGCTGTGCCGACGGCATTCAGGAGTATATCGAAGCCATGCGCGACCTGAAGGCCAGCAATGCAGAAAGCGGTTATCTCATCGGCTTGACCGGTAAAATTCGGGATGTGGAAAAGCAGACCATTTCCGCTGAGCTGTGCAACGCCATCTTTGTCACCTCTGCCGGAATGGTGCTGAAGCTGGGCATTGCTTCCGTGGCACTGACCGGCTCCATGCTGCTGATCAATGAGAGCATCGACGTGCTGACATTGTTCCTGTTTTTGATGGTGGCCTCCCGGCTGTATGACCCCATGCAGGGTGCGCTGCAAAATTTGGCGGCGGTTATTGCCATGCGCACCAATGTGGCGCGGATGAACGAGATTCTGGACTACCCCATCCAGACCGGCAGCGAGAAGCTCACCAACAAGGGCTGCGACATCGTATTCGACCATGTGGGATTTGCCTACAATTCCGGCGAAACGGTGCTGAGGGATGTGTCCTTCACTGCCAAACAGGGACAGGTCACTGCCTTGGTTGGCCCCTCCGGTGGCGGCAAAACCACTGTTTCCCGGCTGGCCGCCCGCTTCTGGGACTATCAGGAGGGATGCATTACCGTGGGCGGCATGGATATTTCTAAGGTTGAGCCGGAAAAGCTGATGAGCCTGTATTCCATTGTGTTCCAAGATGTGACCCTGTTCGACAACACCATTCTGGAAAACATCCGCCTGGGACGCAAGAACGCTACAGACGAGGAGGTGCTGGCTGCCGCAAGGCTTGCCAACTGTGACGAGTTCGCAGAGAGGCTTCCCGACAAATGGAATACCGTCATTGGCGAAAACGGCTGTGCCCTTTCCGGGGGCGAGCGGCAGCGCATTTCCATTGCGCGGGCATTTTTGAAGGACACCCCCATCATTCTGCTGGATGAGGCCACTGCCAGTCTGGACGTGGAAAACGAAACACTGATTCAAACTGCTCTGTCACGGCTGATTCACAATAAAACTGTACTTATCATTGCCCACCGGATGCGCACTGTGGCGGGAGCCGATAAGATTGTGGTGCTGTCCAATGGTGTGGTGGCCGAACAGGGGAGTCCCGATGCCCTGTATGCCCAAAACGGCCTGTATACCCATATGGTGCAGCTGCAACGTGCAAGCCAGAATTGGACGATTTAAGGGAAACCGCGCTGTGGGGGACAATTTGTCGTCCCCTACAGCGGCGTGTGTCATTCATCGAGGGGAGCGCACCGTTTACCGAACAGAGTGAATCGTGAAAAGGGAATCGGGAATAGGCGAAACGCCCACACAGGGGAATACGTTACTACCTACTCGGAAAGTAGGAATTTATTTTAGAAACCCTCTTGACAAACGGACAAATGTGCGCTAGTATAGCACCATCCAATTTGAGAAGGCAATGAAGGGAAGAGTAAGCCCGCCGATGCCGTGCAGAGAGCCCCGTTTGGTGGAAAGGGGTACGGATAGACGCGCCGAACATGGCCCCGGAGCCGCATGGGTGAGATTGAGCTCATGACGGGTGCGCCCGTTATCGCGCAGGAGTATGATGGTACTCCCAGAGGCAGCGAACCGTGAGGACGCTGCAAAACAAGGTGGTAACACGGATTTCTATTCCGTCCTTGTGCTTTTAGAAGCATGAGGGCGGTTTTTTGTTTGATTTAGGAGGGATTTTTTTGGAACCCATTGTGGAGCTGCGCGGCTTGTCCAAGACCTTTGGCGCTGGCGCAGAGCAGGTTGCGGCGCTGCAAAACGTCAGCGTTTCGGTGCAGCCCGGTGAGATTTTCGGCATCATCGGCCTGTCCGGCGCGGGCAAGAGCACCCTGGTGCGCTGCATCAATCTGCTGGAACGACCCGATAAAGGCCAGGTGCTCTTTCACGGCAAGGATTTAATGACCATGTCCACCAAGGAGCTGCGGCAGGTGCGCCGGAAGATTTCCATGATTTTCCAGAGCTTCAACCTGCTGGAGCAGCGCACGTCCCTGGATAACATCTGCTTCCCCATGGAGCTGGCAGGCGTGCCCAGAGCCAAGGCAAAGGCACGGGCACAGGAGCTATTGGATATTGTGGGTCTGCCCGACAAGGCGAATGCCTACCCGGTGCAGCTGTCCGGCGGCCAGAAGCAGCGCATTGCCATCGCCCGTGCGCTGGCATCCAATCCGGAGGTGCTGCTGTGTGATGAGGCAACCTCCGCCCTGGACCCCCAGACCACCAATTCCATTTTGAATCTGCTGCAAAACATCAGCCGGGAGCGGAAGATCACCGTGATTCTCATTACCCACCAGATGTCCGTCATTGAGCAGATTTGCAACCGGGTTGCCATTCTGGACAGCGGCGTGGTGGCGGAAATCGGTGAGGTGGAAACGGTGTTCTCCAATCCCCAGTCCGCTGCCGGGCGGCGTTTGGTATCCCCGGATGTGGCGTTGCCGCTGTCCACCTGGAATGGCCCGGTGGCGCGTATCGCCTTCAACGGCAATACCTCCGAGGAGCCAATCATTGCCTCCGTCGCCATGGAAAAGGGCATCAAGCTCAGCATCCTGGGTGCGGACACCCGGAATGTGGACGGCAAGGCCTTTGGCACGATGCTGGTGAGCCTGCCGGAAGACAAGGCAAAGCAGCAGGAAGTGCTGGAATATCTCAATCATTTTGACGGCGTAACCGCGGAGGTGATTCAGTAATGTTTGATTTGTTTTCTGATTCCGCAAAAGTGGCAGCACAGCTGGAAATCATCCGCAGTCAATATGGCTTTGCCATTTGGGAAACCCTGTACTCCCTGGTGCTGGAGGTGGTGTTTGCCTATGTGATTGGCCTGCCCCTGGGCGTGCTGTTGGTCACCGGCGAAAAGGGCGGTGTCAAGCCCTTGCCCAAGCCCGTGATGCGGGTGCTCAACGCGGTGATTAACCTGCTGCGCAGCGTCCCCTTCCTGATTCTGATGATTATCTGCCTGCCCCTGTCCAAGTTCCTGGTGGGCACCAAGGTGGGCACCCTGGCTACCATTCCCCCCATGGTGATTGCCGCTTTCCCGTTGGTTGCCCGCATGGTGGAAAGCAGCCTCCGGGAAGTTGACCAGGGTGTGGTGGAAGCCTCCCAGAGTATGGGCGCAACCCCCTGGCAGATTGTCACCAAGGTGATGCTCCCCGAAGCGTTGCCCAGCCTGATTTCCGGCTGTACCATTACGGTGGCGACCATCCTGGGCTATGGCGCTATGGCCGGTATCATCGGCGGCGGCGGTTTGGGTCAGATTGCCATCAACTATGGCTATTATAACTTCAAGTTCCTGGTGATGTGGGTTGCCGTGATCGGCCTGGTGCTGCTGGTGCAGATTTTCCAGAGCGTCGGCACATGGCTGGCAGCCAAATGCGACAAGCGTCTGCGCGGCAGAAAGTAAAAATGTATTCCGGATGCAATGCATCTGCAATAAAAAAGGAGTGTTTACAATGAAAAAAGTATTTGCAATTGTCCTGTGCCTGGCTCTGGTGCTGAGCCTGGGTGCCTGCGCCAAGAAGGACGACAAGGTTATTAAGGTGGGCGCTACCCCCGCTCCCCATGCCGAGATTCTCCGCGAGGTTGCAAAGGTTCTGGAAAAGGACGGCTGGACCCTGGAAATCAAGGAGTTCAATGACTATGTGCAGCCCAACAACGCCGTAGAAGACGGCGATCTGGATGCCAACTACTTCCAGCATCAGCCCTACCTGGATGCCTTCAACGCCGAGAATAAGACCCACCTGGTCTCCATTGCCCAGGTTCACTATGAGCCTTTCGGCGTGTACGCCGGCACCAAGAATAGCTTTGATGCCCTGGAAGACGGCGACAAGATTGCCATCCCCAACGACACCACCAACCGTGCCCGTGCTCTGCTGCTGCTCCAGGATAACGGCATCATCACCCTGAAGGACGGCGTGGGTCTGGACGCTACCGCTCAGGACATCGTCTCCAAGAAGGTGGATGTAGATGTTCTGGAGATGGAGGCTGCACAGCTGCCCCAGGTGCTGGACAGCGTGGCAATGGCCGTTATCAACGGCAACTATGCGCTGGGTGCCGGCCTGAACGTGTCCAAGGATGCCATTGCTTACGAGGGTACCGATTCTCTGGCTGCTCAGACCTATGGCAACGTGCTGGTGGTGAAGGAAGGCAACGAGAAGACCGCCAAGTCCGAGGCTCTGAAGAAGGCTCTGCTCAGCGATACCGTCCGCGACTTCATCAACAGCAATTACGATGGCGCTGTTGTCCCCATGTTCTAAGGAACACCTGATAAGCCCAAAAGCCTGCGGCAAAATGCCGCAGGCTTTTTAATGATGTGTTTAGGAACCAAAAGTTTCTGAGCGCCTTGTAGGGGCGGATTATCCGCCCGTAACCCCGGATTTCAGGAAATACCCAGATGAACGCATCCGCCCCTACAGTTTGGGTGGGGAAGCTGCTGCCATTCAGCGAACGGCTCTGTCCCGTCAGGCTTCAGGCGGATTCTATCCGCCCCTACAGGGCGCTCAATTGATTAAGAAACTAAAAAAACGACAAAATTCGTTCATTCTGACGACACAAAAATTAAATATAGTTGTTGATAAATCAACAACTATGTGCTATAATCCCTCTTGCTTTGTGAACGCAGGAGGGATTTTATGTTCAATCGTTTTGAAAGCTTTACCGGCTCTATTCTAGAGCTGAGCCGCTGTGTGCAGAAAATCAAGGAGCTGGAAATGAAGCCGCTGGGGCTGAAAGCGGGGCACGTGATGTGCCTGTACTACCTGGGCAAGAACCATCAGGGACTGACCGTGACGGAGCTTGCTGAGGTGTGTCGGGAGGACAAGGCTGCCATATCCCGCTGTGTGGCCGAGCTAGTAAAGCGTGGGCTGGTGAGCGGGGATTTCCCGGAAGACAAGCGCTCCTACCGCACAAAGCTTTTTCTTACCCCCCAGGGACAGGCATTGACCCAAGAGGTGTACCAGCGCATTGACCGCGCCGTGATTGGCGGCGGGGAAGGTCTGAGCCAACAGCAGCGGGAGACGCTGTATACCGCTATGAACATCATCATTGAAAATCTCGCCCGGTACATTGCAGACCGGGAGGACTGAAAGGAAAAAACCATGGAAAAAATTCGCATTCTCACCGATTCCGGTTCCGATATCTGCGCCCCTTACCCCGAAAATCTCACCGTTATTCCCTTGACCATCCACTTCGGAGACGAGGAATATCTGGACGGCGTGACCATCGGCCACAGAGCCTTTTATGAAAAGCTGACATCCGGCAAAACATTGCCCACCACCAGCCTGGTTTCTCCCGGCTGCTTTGCAGATGCTTTCGCCAAGGCGCAGGAAGCAGGGGAGACAGTGGTGGCTGTGGTGCTGTCCAGCAAGCTTTCCGGCACTTACCAGAGCGCGATGCTGGCCGCCCAGGATTTTGAAAATGTGTATGTGGTGGACAGCATGAATGCCACGCTGGGCGAACAAATTCTGGTGAAATACGCCCTGCAACTGGTGGAGGACGGCCTGTCTGCCGCAGACATTGCCGCCGAGCTGGAGTGGGTGAAGCCCCACTGCTGCCTGATTGGAATGCCGGACACCCTGGAATATCTCCACCGGGGTGGCCGGGTGTCCAAAACCGTGGCGCTGCTGGGTGGGGCACTGGCCATCAAGCCGGTGCTGCGGCTGGTGGATGGCGAGGTTGTGATGATTGGCAAGGCGCGCGGCTCCAAAAACGGCAATAACTATTTGATTCAGGAGGTCAATAAAAGCGGTGTGGATTTCTCCAAGCCGCTGTGCCTGGGCTATACCGGCCTGAGCGATGCGCTGCTGCAACGCTATATTGCCGACAGTGCCCAGCTCTGGGAGGGAAAGACGGACACCCTCCCCATTTCTACCGTAGGCGCAACCATCGGCACCCATGTTGGCCCCGGTGCAATCGTGCTGGCGTTTTTTGACGGCAGCTGCGCGGAATAACAATCATGCCTAACCCAATGTGAGGGTTAGGCATTATTTTTCAATAAATCCTTGCATATTGCCGAATTATGTGTTATCCTGCCCATGGTGCTATCAGTAGTACCCCGGTAGGCGGTTCCCCCTTATGTTTTTTGCATTTCTTTTAGGGGGATAACTTCTTTATTGCCCCCAATCTACAAAAGAGAGGGGGTGACAGATATGAACGTTACATGGAGCGAATTATTCCAATTCTGCACATTCGTTGTGGCTGTCATTGACCTGATTCTTCTGGTTAATAATAAGAAGAGATAATCGCCGCCCTCTCAAAGTTGCGATTATCTCTTCGTGACCCAATGGGGGAACCGACCTACTGGTAGCACCCCTTGTATCTATACTATACCCCAATTTCGGAATCTTGTCAACGTCCCTGCTGTGCGTGCGGGGAATTTTTATTTTTAGGCCAACGTATACTGAATGGCAGTTACTACATTGTGCTCCAGCAGCACCACCATCCGCTCTTGGCTGCGGTTGACCACACAGCAGTCGTTTTGGATGGCATCTGCACCAAAGCATTCCGCAACGCGGGAAGCTGGGTCCCCGATGGCGATGCCGTCGGGGGTTTGCATGGAGCTGCCTGTAATCATTACGCCCAGAATCCGCTCCTCGTCCCCGCTCTGGAAGGTTTTTACCCGCAGACCGGTAAATTCATAGGTTTTCTCCACGCCGCGATACACGCCGCTCTTGCTCTCGCCGTAGCCGAAGGGAGCCCCCAATGCCGCCAGAATGGGCGCAGCCGGGGCGTTCAGAGCAATGGGAATGTCCCGGTGCATCACTGTGGTGTAGCGGGAAAGGCTCTGCGTTCTTCCGCAGCCGGTGAAGGCCGTCAGCAGCAGACAGAAAATCAAAAACAGAATCAGGTACTTTTTCATTGAGGGTTCCTCCTTTTTTGCTATTTTTGTCGATTTTGGAAAGTTTATTCCCTGGCCGGTCACCCAAAGATAATTACGCGCCATTGGGAATGCTTCCCTTTTCTGCCTTTAATGTAGAAAAAGAATGCATCCGAAATGGCGCGTTTTTGTATCATAATTGCATCATTTTCCACCGCGATACACGGTGATGATGGCGCTGTAGTTTTCCTTCAGTGCCCGCAGCTCTACCCAGGCGCTGCCGCCCAGGGGAACGGAGACGCGGCGGAAATCGGCGGTGTTGGAATCATAGTATTTCCTGGCTCCCTCAGAGAGAGATTCGGCCTTTCCGGCGGTCAGCGGCGTGCCGGACAGACCCAGATAGGTGCCGAAGGCGCGCAATACGTCATACCAGCTGGTCTGGGGCGACACCTGCCCATTGGGGAACAGGAGGCTGCCGCCGTAGTCCACCCGCACCAGCTTCCCGCTATCCATATCCATGCACAGGAAAATCCGCCAGTTGGAGGCTGCCGCTGTCAATTCCGCGTACCGGAAGCCGCTGACGGATTGGCTGTCAAACATATAATAGTAGCGGATGCGGTAGTCTGCGTTTTCGTCCAGCAGCTGCCCAACGGTATCCGGTATGACACCATCCGATGCCAGCTTGCGGAACTCCGTTAAAAATTGTTCGATGGCCTCGGTGTCGCCCTCCTCCGGTGTGACCTGGGAGATGTAGGTGCTCAGCAGGTTCAGCCCTTCACCAAAGTAATACTCTCCCAAGGCATCCATGCGGTGGGTATAGTCTGAGGAGCTTTGAGCGGAAATCGCCAGCTCCTGCTGGCTCAGGTTCAGCTCCGGCAGGGGGCTTCGGTTCAGCAGCGCCTCCGGCAGAAATGCACCGGCAATTACCACTGCGGCTACCAGGAAAATAATCAGCCAGTTCTTCATCGCTCTACCTCCCGCAGTACGAAGGAGACCACCGTGCCCCGGTCAACAATGCTCTCATAGTGGAGCTTTGCGCCGTGAAGCTCGGCAATCCGCTTGGATAGTGCCAGCCCCAACCCGGCACCGCCCTCCGCCCGGGCGCGGGATTTATCCACCATGTAAAAGGGCTCGGTGATGCGGCTGAGGGCTTCCGGGGGAATGCCGCGTCCCCGGTCTTTTACCGCAAAGCAGTAGCCCACGGGCACCTTGGTGCCCAGCAGGGTGATTTTGGAGCCGGGATTGGATGCCTTGCGGGCATTGTCCAGCAGGTTGTAAAGGAGAATTTCCAGCAAACTCCGCTCACCGGTCACCCATTCGTCCTCCACCCGCAGTTCCAGCACCAGCTGACGCTGTCTGAGGGGATAGGCAATGCTTTCTTCCACGCTTTTGGCCAAGCTGAGGGCGGAAAAGCGCTGCATTTTGGGCGCTTCGTTTTCCAGGGAGAACAGTCGCAGCAGACTGTGGGACATGGTTTCCAGCCGCCGCCCCTCGGTGAAGATGAAATTGGCCGCCTCAAATTGCTGCGCTTCCGGGAGCTTCCGGCTGCGCAGGGTGTCCGCATAGCCGATGATGGAAGTCAGGGGCGTTTTCAGCTCGTGGGCAAAGGAGGCGGTGAAGTCCTTTTGCTGCTGGGTGGCTTTTTCCAGAGATTGAATGTGGTTTTCCAGCTCCTGGGTCATGCGGTTGAACTGGGTGGCAAGGATGCCAATCTCGTCCTCGGTTCGCACGGCGGCACGGACGCTGTAGTTGCCCCCGGCAATCTGCCGGGCAGAGCGGGAGAGGGTGCGAATGGGTGCGGTCAGCACGGCGCTGACGGCAATGCCGGAAACCAGGCTGAACACCACCGCCGCAAGATACACCAGCCGGAAGGTGGCGAGATACTGCCCCCGCAGGGTATACAGGTCCGTTACATCCCGGCGGCTTTCCAGATAGAATGCGCTTTGGTCTACGGAGAAGCGGCAGGTGACCACCAGCTCGTACTGCTTGCCCTTGCCCTCGGAAATCTGCCGGATTTCATAGGCGATGTTTTCAGTGGGGGTGGTGGGGTCGGTCAGCCGCAGGCGATACTCCCGGAAGGGCGCTTCCTTTAATGTCTGTTCCAGGCTGTTCCGGGTTGCGCCCTGCGCCACGCTGGTTCTGCGCTCCACAGCCATGGTGCCCAGCACGGAGCACAGCAGCTGGGTCTCATCCGCCGCAGTGGTAATTTGGTGGGTCATTTGGGAACGGAACACCGAGGAGACGATGGCATAGCCGCCGATGGCCACCGCCAGGGAAACAATGAGTACCACCGAGAGGGTGATTTTTGCTGACAGCTTCATCAATCGCCCTCCAGCCGATAGCCCACCTTGTGGATGGAAGCCAGACGGGTTTGCCAGCCCAGCTTTTTGCGCAGCCGCTGTACGTGCAAATCCACGGTGCGGGTGTCACCCATAAAATCGGAGTCCCACACTCGCTCGTAAATGGCCTCCCGGAACAGTGCCACGTTCTGATTTTGTAAAAATAACAGAAGCAGGTCGTATTCTTTCCGGGTCAATGTCACCGGCTCGCCGCCCTTGGTGACCAGCATGGACTCGGTGTCCACCGTCACATCCCCCAGGGTGTACACAGTGGTGCATTTGCCCGCCCGGCGAAGCACGGATTCCACCCGGGCAATCAGCTCCACAATTTCAAAGGGCTTTACCAGGTAGTCGTCTGCCCCGGCGCGCAAGCCCATCACCCGATCCTGGACGCTGCCCTTGGCGGTGATGAAAATAACCGGCGTGCCGGTGGGCTTAATCTGTTTCAGCAGTTCATAGCCGTCAATCCCCGGCAGCATGATGTCCAGCAGCACCAGGTCAAAGCTGTGTGCTACCAATAAATCCGCCGCCGCGTTGCCGTCATAGGCACGGGTGCATTGATAGCCGCTGGCGGTGAGGTTCCAGTCGATGAGGTTTGCAATGGGGCGCTCATCTTCTACAATCAGTATTTTCGTCACGGAAGTTCCCTCCATCTGTCTTTCTACCAGCAAATGCGGAGATGGCGGCGACCACCGGCTGTGCGGGGGGTCTGTCACCTCTTGCATTGGAGTATATCACATTCTTTTTCAGATGTATAGTGCAGCAGGGAAAAGAGCGGGACGATTGTAGGAGTGAAAATGAGATGAACACAATGTCGGGAAGTCCACGCAACGGAACGGTTCGATGAATGGTATCATGTATGTAGGGGTCGCCAACTTGGTTCCTCTGCAAAAACACTCGTTAAAGTCGAAAACTGTCTATTTTATAAAAGTTTTCGACTTGCAAGTCCAAAAAGATTGACATTGTATTCTAACCGGGTATAATAAAAGAAAAGTCCTGGAGGTGTACAGCAATGGCAGAACTCATCAATCGCCCGGAGTATTTGAAGCAGCTTATTGAAAACAGAGATGTGGATTTGGTAAAAATCGTCACCGGTATCCGCAGATGCGGCAAATCCTCTCTGTTGGATTTATACCATCAGTATCTTCTGGAACAGGGCATCCCGGAATCCCACATTATTCACATGAATCTGGAATCTTTGCGCTATCGAACCCTGTCTGATTATCTTGCCTTCTATGACCATGTCAGCCAAAAGATTCCGAACAGCGGAAAAACCTATTTGATTTTCGATGAATTGCAGGCGGTAAGCCATTGGGAGAAAGCAATTGAATCCTTCCGGCTGGATTATGATGTGGATATTTACATCACCGGTTCCAATGCCTATCTGCTGTCCACGGAGTTTTCCACCCTGCTTTCCGGACGTTATGTGGAAATCCGGATGCTGCCCCTGTCCTTTAAGGAGTTCCTGACTTTCTACAGCTTTGACCAATTTGTTACTCTGGAAGAAAAATTCCAGAAGTATTTACAGTTCGGTGGTATGCCCATCCTGCGGGAGTACCAGTTCAACGAAGCTCGGAGCAATCAGGCGTTGGAGGGCATCTATTCCACTGTTGTTCTGCGTGACATTTTACAGCGCAACGAGGGTGCCGACCAAGCAATGCTTCAGAAAATTATGCTGTTTCTCTGCTCCAACATCGGCAGCATCAATTCTCCCAGCAGCATTGGAAATGTACTGTACAACGAGGGGGACATCAAAGGGCGCAATGTTGCTGGGAAAACCGTTGAGAAGTATATCTCCATGCTCCACAGTGCCTATATTTTCTTTCCTGTCGGTCGTTATGATGTGAAGGGAAAGCAGCTGCTGAAAACGCTGGGAAAGAACTATATCATCGACATGGGCTTCCGGAATATGCTGCTGGGCTACCGGGATGCGGATCGGGGGCATATCCTGGAAAACATCGTCTATCTGGAGCTGCTTCGCCGGGATTACCGGGTATACATCGGAAAAGTGGGCGAAACCGAAGTGGATTTCGTGGCGGAAAAACCGGAGGACAAGGTTTACATTCAGGTAACGGAAAGTATGCTTTCCCCGGAAACCCGGGAGCGGGAGCTGCGGCCTCTGCAAATGATTCCGGACAATTACGAAAAAATCGTTTTGTCCATGGATCGGGACTTCATCAAATCCTACAATGGAATCAAATCCCTGAATCTGCTGGATTGGCTGCTGGACGAAAAATAGGGCTGCTGCAAAACGAATTTTGCAACAGCCCCCGATGATTATCTTCCTTCGCGGTCGAGTTTTCTGTAGTGTTCAGCTTTGGCACCCAGCATCTTGTTGTCTGCGGCGTTTACCATGTCCTCCAAATCAAAGTGTTCCCGGCGGAACTCCAACCCGTAGGCAATGGAATAGCCGGCCTCCTCCACTCTGGCATTCAGCTTGTCCATGGCCTCCTGAATGACGCACTGTTCCTTGCGCTCAATGACCATCAAAAATTCATCGCCGCCCAGGCGGTAAACCCGGTTTTCCGGGAACATCTGGACGCACAGCTGCCCCACAAAGCGGAGCATTTCGTCACCTGCCTGGTGACCCAGGCGGTTGTTCAGTTCATGCAGCCCGTTGACATCGATGAATACCACCGCCAGCTGCCCCATGCCGGTAAAGTCCGCATTCTGCTGATAGTGGGAGTAGGCCGCCCGGTTTTGCAGCCCGGTGTTGACATCCACAAAGCTGATGACTTGCAGCTTTTCCTGCGCCTGAATCAGCTCGCTGCGGTCAAGCAGCATCTTGCGCACGCAGTACAGCGAGATCACGCAGTCTACAAGATACAGCAGGGGAAACCGGGTGCGCATCGTCGGGGAATAGTTGTACCGCAGCAGCCCCCGGAAAGGACCATAGAAGGTCAAAATCAGCAGCAGCAAATAGTAAACACTCAGTCCCAGCCCCAGCCGCAGGTTAATCATGGTCATATACACAAGCGGAACGAAAATAATCCACAATACGGAAAGCCCGTCATTGCTTCCGCAGATGATGTAGGCTGTGAAGAACACGGCCAAAATGATAAAGGTCGCGATTTCCACCGGGAGGGTGTTTTTCTTTTTCTTACCTGCCTGCAAACCGCCGTACAGCATCAGTGCCGAGGCAATCGCGGTGGCCAGGGGAAAATAGGAGCGCTGCAACAAATCCACGAAGCCCATCACTGCAAAGGCCGCAATGGCCAGCCGTATGATGACGCTGACCTGCTGCCATCGATCTTCTCTGCCGTATCCTCTTACCCGCTTTTCTGCGTCAAACAGAGGAACAAAAAAATTTTTAATCACAGCCTCATATCCTTTCCTTGAAGATGCTTTCTTGCAAGGATTAACACGTTGTCCATTGTATCATATCCTCCCGCAAATTTCCAGAATAATTTTCAAATTGTTCATTTTTGACGGGTACACCGTTCTCAATTCTGACGGAATGCACAAACTTTTTGATTTTTATCTGTAGCACTTGACAGTGCATTTCCGGCGTGGTAATATCATCGCAAATTGAATCGCTCATTTGGATAGAGGCGCGGGTCGCATCAGTACCCCATTGCAAGGCCGGGTGGCCGCAGTGGGCGAAAGGGCGCACCGCCGAAGTGGGATGAAATCACCCGGTTTCCTCCTGCTGGGCCGTCAGAGAATATCTGCCGGACTGTCACAAAAACTTTGTGAAGCGCTATCTTTGGCCATTCGGATTGCATGAATTTTTATTCATACACAATGCCGATTTCCCATGGACCGCTTGCCAAAGCGGTTCATTTTTTATTACACGCCGGTGTCTCCGGCAAGAAAAGGAAGGTATTGTTATGAAGAAGATTACAGCCCTTGTCATGGCCGTCGCCATGATGCTCACCATGGTGGTTTGCAGCGCCAGCGCCAGTGATGCCACCGTTCCCTCCGGCGTGGAGGACGGCGTGCTGACCATCGCCATGGAGTGCGCCTACGCCCCTTACAACTGGACGCAGAGTGATGACTCCAACGGTGCTGTGCCCATCTCCAATGTCCCCGGTTCCTATGCCAACGGCTATGACGTGATGATTGGCAAGAAGATTGCAGAGGCCAATGGCTGGGAGCTGGAGGTGATTCAGAGCGACTGGGATTCCCTGGTGCCCGGCATCCAGACCGGCAAGTTTGATGCCGTCATCGCCGGCCAGTCCATGACTGCCGAGCGCAGCGAGCAGGTTGATTTTGCAGGCCCCTACTTCTACGCTACCATTGTTTGCGTCACCAAGGCAGACAGCAAGTTTGCAAACGCTGCTTCCATTGCCGACCTGAAGGGCGGCTCCTGCACTGCACAGATTGCCACCATCTGGTATGACCAGTGCCTGCCCCAGATTGCCGGTGCCAATGTCCAGCCTGCCGCCGAAACCGCTCCCGCCATGCTGATGGCGCTGGAGACCGGCATGGTTGACTTCATCTGCACCGATATGCCCACTGCCCAGGGTGCCGTTGCCGCCTACCCCGACCTGAAGATTCTGGACTTCTCCGGCACCGATGGCGACTTCCAGTTCGATGAGGAAGTGCGGGCAGAGAACGTGAACATCGGCGTTTCCGTGATGAAGGGCAACACCGTGCTCAAGGAGAAGATTGATGCTGTGCTGAGCACCATGACCGTGGAGGATTTCAATTCCATCATGGAGCAGGCCATTGCCATCCAGCCCCTGAGCGAGTAAGCGTGCAACAGCGTGCAAGCCGAGAGGAAGTCTTCCCCTCGGCTTGCACTGTGTAAAAGGAAAGGAATTATTCATGAATAAATTTACCAAGCTTGTCACGGAGATTGGAAAGCTGTGGTCAAAATACGGCAATTCCTATCTGACCGGCATTCAGAACACCCTGATTCTGGCGCTGGCTGCCACGGCCATCGGCTGCATCATCGGCTTTGCCTGCGGCATCCTCAACACCATTCCCTGCTCTAAAAATGACCCCCTGCCCAAGCGCATTTTGCTGAAGCTGGTGCGCATCATCGTCCGGGTGTATGTAGAGGTGTTCCGCGGTACCCCCATGGTGCTGCAAGCGGTGTTCATCTACTATGGTCTGCCTTACTTCACGGACAATGCCCTGAAGTTTACCAATATGTGGGTGGCGGCTCTGGTGGTTGTTTCCGTCAACACCGGCGCTTACATGGCCGAGTCTGTCCGCGGCGGCATCATCTCCATCGACCCCGGCCAGACCGAGGGTGCCAAGGCCATTGGCATGACCCATGTGCAGACCATGATGAATGTGATTCTGCCCCAGGCGCTGCGGAACATCATGCCCCAGATTGGCAACAACTTCATCATCAACGTGAAGGATACCTCCGTCATGTTCATCATCGGTTTCCCGGATTTCTTCGCTGCCCACCGCGCTGCCGTGGGTGCCAGCTATCTGTACTTCCCCTCTGCCACGGTGGAAATGATTGGCTACCTGTGTATGACCCTCACCGCCTCCTTCCTGCTGCGGTGGGTGGAAAAGAAGCTGGATGGCAGCAGCGACTATGAGCTGGTGCAGGGCGACCCCCTGGTGATGACCGCCGGAACCTACAACCACCCTGACCGCGGAACCCCCTTTGACGAGCACAACAAGGAGTTCCGGGATAAAAAACAGCAGGAGCTTGCGCATGGCCGCACGAGAGGAGAGCGCTGAGATGGCAGAATGTATTTTACAGGTGAATCACCTTTCCAAAACCTTTGGCAATCATGAGGTACTGCGGGACATCGATTTCGTTGTGAACAAGGGCGATGTAACCTCTATCATCGGAGCCTCCGGCTCCGGCAAGTCCACGCTGCTGCGCTGCATCAATCTGCTGGAAACCCCCACCTCCGGCGAGATTCTGTATCACGGCGAGAATGTTGTGGCCCGGGGCTTCAAGGCTCCCCAATACCGCACCCATGTGGGCATGGTGTTCCAGAGCTTCAACCTGTTCAACAACATGACCGTGCTGGAAAACTGCATCACCGGCCAGGTGAAGGTGCTGAAACGCAGCCGGGAGGAAGCCAGGGAGCACGCCATGAAGTATCTGCAAAAGGTGGGCATGGCGCCTTATATCAACGCCCGTCCCCGGCAGATTTCCGGCGGCCAGAAGCAGCGGGTTGCCATTGCCCGTGCCCTGGCAATGGACCCGGAGGTGCTGCTGTTCGATGAACCCACCTCTGCCCTGGACCCGGAAATGGTGGGCGAGGTGCTGGGCGTGATGCGTTCCCTGGCGGATGAAGGCATGACCATGCTGGTGGTGACCCACGAGATGGCATTTGCCCGGGACGTGAGCAATCATGTGGTGTATATGAACCAGGGTGTCATCTGTGAGGAGGGTTCCCCGGCTGACCTCTTTGGGAATCCCCAGAAGCAGGAAACCAGGGATTTCCTGTCCCGGTTCAGAAACGCCTGAGTTTATTTTATTTAATAGGAAAGCGGTACGCCCGGTAATTCGGACGTACCGCTTTTTTATAGCACGCGCCCGTTGGCACGAAGTGCCCATGCCTCCCCTGGAAGGGGAGGTGCCGAACGAACG
>ERZ1034952.783-NODE-783-length-28265-cov-6.601950_pt1 | contig 28265 bp, 27 predicted proteins | sample MGYA00520625_ERZ1034952 | MGnify/ENA primary metagenome ERZ1034952 (study PRJEB33766, sample SAMN09781773) | gut metagenome | biome: gut microbiome | host: Homo sapiens | place: Madagascar | study: EMG produced TPA metagenomics assembly of the PRJNA485056 data set... | reverse complement strand
TTGGCTCCCCTGAAAGGGGAGCTGGCAGCCCGAACGGGCTGACTGAGGGGTTTTCATGCTCAGTTTACAAACAAACCCCTCCGCCTCACAGCCGTTCGGCACCTCCCCTTCCAGGGGAGGCAGGGGCACTTCGTGCCGAGTTGTGCCGAGTTGCACCGATGAAAAACAAACGACTACGGAATGAAAAAGGAGACTATTCAATGGAAATCAACATGAATCTTCAGCTGTTTGCAGAAAACGTCAACGTCACCACCGATGCCGGTCTGTCGGCGGAAAACAAGAGCTTCTATGACCGGGCGCTGCTGGAGGAGGCCTCTGCCAATCTGGTGCACAACCAGTTCGGTCAGAAGCGTCCCATCCCCAAAAACGGCGGCAAGCGCATTGAGTTCCGCCGCTATGCTGCGCTGCCCAAGGCCACCCAGCCCCTGACCGAAGGTGTGACCCCCAACGGGCGCAAGATGAGCGTGACAAATGTGGAGGCGGAGGTGCGCCAGTACGGCGACTATGTGTGTCTGTCCGATGTGCTGGATCTGACCGCCATTGACAACAATGTGCTGGAAGCCACCCGGGCGGTGGGTCATCAGGCAGGTCTGACCCTGGACACCATCACCCGCAACGTGCTGCAGAGCGGCACCAATGTGTACTACTGCCCCAAGCGGGATGCTTCCGGCAAGGAAACTCCCGTTTCCGACCGCAGCGGTCTGGATGGCAGCTGTGTGCTGACGGTGGACACCGTCAAGCGGATTGCCGCCATGCTCAAGGCAGTGAACGCACCCAAGTTCGGCGACAACTATGTGTGCATTCTGCATCCCTATGTGGCTTATGACATCATGAGCGACCCCCGCTGGGAGCAGATGCACCAGTATTGCAAGCCCGAAAACCAGTTCGAGGGCGAGATTGGCCGCATTGCCGGGGTACGCTTTGTGGAAACCAGCGAGGCGGCGGTTTACACCGGCACGGAGAACGACTGCCCCAACGGTCTGGCAGTGTTCGGCTGCCTGTTCCTGGCCAACGACGCTTACGGCGTGACCGAGGTGACCGGCGGCGGTTTGCAGACCATCATCAAGCAGCTGGGCTCTGCCGGTACTGCCGACCCCCTGAACCAGCGCAGCACCGTGGGCTGGAAGGCATTGCAGACTGCCGAGATTTTGCAGCAGGCGTATATGTACCGGGTGGAGTGCTGCAGCGCTTTCTCCCCCGATGCGAAGATGAACTAAGGGCGCAGAGCGCCAGCCAATGCCGCACGGGGCTTGCAGGAAGGCGTCGGTTCCCTGACCCGCCCGGTTCGATGGCGCTGCAAAGACGAACTAAGGCGGCTGTGCCGCCGGGTGAACGCACACGCCAACCAGTAGGGGCGGCTCATAGCCGCCCGAAGCTCACGCAATTGAGCAGTTCGTTGAATGTTGAGCGGCTGCGCCGCAGCGGGAGGCTAAGAGCCTCCCCTACGGGTGCGGAGGAAGTCAAGGAGTGCGAGCCGGAATCTGGCGCCATCAGAAATCATTACGGGAAATACAATATAAACGAGGAGAATGACCATGGAAAAAACAGTAACGATCAAGCTGCCGCTGACACGCAGCGAAAAAGAGGACGTATTTGTGGGCATCAACGGGCGCAGCTGGCTGCTCCAGCGGGGCATCGAGGTGGAGGTGCCCTGGAACGTGGTGAAGGTCTTGGAGCGGCAGGAAAAAATGCTGGCGCAGGCACTGGAATTTGAAAACCAGGCCGCCGCCCCTCTGGCACAGCTGGAAAAGAGGGAGCTGGCATGACCGCCCTGGATGCAGTTTCCTGGGTGGACGGCAAGCAGCACAATGTGTTTTCCCTGACGGACAAGCTGCTGTGGCTCAGCCAGGTGGAAGCGGAGGTGCGGGCGCTATGGAGCCGCTGCGGCAAAAATGTGCCCCCGGAAGACATGAAAGCGGACACCGTGCTGCTGATTCCCAAGCCCTATGAGGGCATCTACACCCACTACCTGGAAGCCCAGATGCACTACGCCAACCAGGAATATCTGAAATTCAACAATGCCATGGGGCTGTTTGCGGCGCTGTGGCAGGAATACGCCAACACCCTCCGCCGGGATGCCCCCGGGGGTGGGCGGCGGAAATTCTTTTAAGGAGGGATGGGGATGCAGATTCCCACCTTGAAGCAGGGAAATGTGAGCCGGGAAAATGTGACCTCTTTCGGCGGCTATCATGCCGGGGCGAGAATCGCCGAGGGGGAGTTTGCTGCCATGAAAAACTGCACCGGTGACCAGTTCCCCCTGATTGCCACCCGCCGGAAGCGAGGGGTCTATGCTGCCCCGCAAAAATGCAATGGGCTATTGGCAAAGGACAGTCTTTGCTGGGTGGATGGCAGCAAATTCGTGATGAACGGCTATGAAACCGAGCTGCATCTGACGGACAGCCCCAAGCAGCTGGTGTCCATGGGGGCATATGTGATTATTTTCCCGGACAAAAAGTACATTAACACCGCAGACCTCTCGGATTCCGGCAATCTGGAAGCGGAGTTCACCTCCGCCGGAACGGTGAAATTCACCCCGGTGGACGGTGACGGAAAGCCCCTGATTCCCGCCTACACCCAGCCGGAGGAGCCGGAAAAGCCGGAAAACGGGGCGCTGTGGCTGGACACCTCCGGGGCGGGGGCGCTGCTGCAATGGTCTGCCGGAACGGGAATGTGGGTCAGCGTGGACAATACCCTGGTGCGTATCTCCTGCCCCAACATGGGCGTGTCCTTCCGCCCGGGGGACGGGGTACAGCTGACGGGCGTACCGGCGGGGGTGGTGACCAGCGGGGTGATTGCAGACTGCGGCAGGGACTATGTGACAGTGCCGGGGCTGCTGGAACGGGAAGCCAGCCTGGATACCCCGGTGACGGTGGGGCGGTATCTGCCCCTGATGGACATGGTGCTGGAATGCGGCAACCGGCTGTGGGGCTGCCGGTACGGCCTGAACCGGGCAGGGGCGGTGGTCAACGAAATCTACGCCAGCAAGCTGGGGGATTTCCGGAACTGGAACTGCTTCCAGGGGGTCAGCACCGACAGCTATTGCGTCAGCTTGGGCAATGACGGTCCCTTTACCGGGGCGGTACAGCATCTGGGCTACCCGGTGTTTTTCCGGGAGGACTGCATCCACAGGCTCTATGGCAGTACCCCTGCCACCTTCCGACTGCAAACCACCCCCTGTCCCGGCGTGCAGCAGGGATGCAGCAGGAGTCTGGCACGGGTGGGGCAAATGCTCTATTACAAGTCCCCCACCGGGGTCTGCGCCTATGACGGGGCGGTGCCGGTGACGGTGAGCCAGAAGCTGGGGGTTATGCCCTGCACCCGGGCTTCCGCCGGGGCACTGGGGGACAAATACTACATCTGCATCCAGGAGGAGGAGACCACCGGGCGGCTATGGGTGTATGACACCGCCCGGGGGCTGTGGCACCGGGAGGATGACACCCGGGTGCGCTGGTTCTGCACCTGCCGGGACGATTTGTCCTTTGTCAACGGGGAGGGACAAATCATCAGCGTCATGGGCAGAGGGCAGCCGGAGGAGGAAATTTCCTGGATGCTGGAAACCGGAATGCTGGGCACCCTGACCCCGGACAGCAAGACATTGACCCGGCTGAATCTGCGGCTGGAACTGGCGCAGCAGGCAACGGTGTGGGTGCAATATGACGGGGACGACTTCTGGACACCTGTTGCCACGGTGTATGGCAGCGCCGGACAGTGCTTCAACCTGCCGGTGGCAGTGCGCCGCTGTGACCGGCTGCGGCTGCGGCTGGAGGGAACCGGCTTCATGCGGCTCAGCTGCATCACAAAAACCATGGAGCGGGGGAGTGAGGTACTGTGACCGGCATTGAAATTCGCCCGCCCCAGCTGACCGGCGGCACGCCCCAGGAGCAGCTGGGACAGCTCCAGCGGTATCTGACCGCCCTGGCGCAGCAGCTGCAATTTGCCTTTGATGCGGTGCAGGGGGGCAGCCCGGAAATGGCAGCCGCTCCGCTTCCGCCCCGGCAGCAGGAGCAGCAGCGGCAGCGGCAGGAAACCCTGCGCCAGCTGAAAGCCCTGATTCTGAAAAGCGCCCAGGTGACTCAGGTGCTGGAACAGCAGGTGAGCAAACGGCTGGAAGGAAAATATGTGGCGGTGAGCCAGTTCGGCACCTACTGCCAGGAGACCAGCCAGACCCTGGAAGCCAACTCCCGGGAGCTGAAGCAGACCTTCCAGAATGTGCAGCAGCTGGAAAGCACGGTGGCGGGGCTGGGCAGCGCCGTCCGGGAGGTAAACGCCAGCATTCGCACCGGCGAAATTGCCGACGGCATTTACGGCGTGGAAATCGGGCAGCAGGAGCGGGAGGATGGCATCATTCGCTTCCGGCGCTATGCCCGGCTGACGGCGGAAAAGCTGTCGTTTTATGACAGCAACGAAATTGAAGTGGCTTATATCAGCAACCGCCGCCTGTATGTAACGGCAGCAGAGATTGCAGAGGTTTCCGCCGGGCAGCTGTCCGCCCCCCACGTCCAGATGGGGGAATACACCTGGCAGGTGGGGCAGGACGGGCATTTGAGTTTGCGATAGAGGGAGCTAAGGACACTTCGTACCGGTAGGATGACCATAAACAAAGGAAAGGAACACAATGGCAAAAAAGGAATACAAAGCATCCTCCGCTGTGACCGATGCAAAACAGAAGATGGAGGAGCATGGGCAGAAAAAGCCCGACAAGTATGTATCGGAATATGAAGGGGCGCTGCGGGATGCCATGGAGAAAATTCTCAACCAGGAGGATTTTCAGTACCGGCTCAACGGCGATGCCCTGTATCGGCAGTACCGCAACCAGGCGGTGAAAAACGGGCAGCGTGCCATGGAGGATACCATGGGACAGGCCGCCGCCCTCACCGGGGGATACGGAAACTCCTATGCCCAGAGCGTGGGGCAGCAGGCCTATGCCCGGCAGCTGGATGCGCTGGGGGACAAAATCCCGGCGCTGTACCGCCTCGCCATGGAGCAATATAAGCTCCGTGCCCAGGGCTTGCAGGATCGTTATCGGCTGCTGGGGGATGCGGAAAATCAGGCATACCGCCGCTACACCGATTCCCTGAACGCATGGCAGGCGGAGGCCGACCGGCTGATGCAGCAGTACACCGACACCAAGGAGCAGGATTACAGTGCTTGGCGGGACGAGATTGCCGACTGGAAATGGCAGCAGAACTTTGACGAAAACAAGCGACGTTATGACCAGGAATGGGACGATAAGCACCCCCGGTACAGCGCTCCCTCCGTCAGCTACAGCTATTCTTCCGGCAGCAACGGCGGCAAGAAAACGGACACGGGTAAAACGGACAGAAAGGCTACCGGCGCTTTAGGAGTGCTTGGCTCCGTGCTGGGGGCATTGAGTGCCGCTTCCGGCAAGCTGTACCCCAAGAAGAAATAAGGGGGTGGCGGCATGGTTGTGACAATCAATCCCTATTGCCGCGTGACGTTGGAGGTACAGGGGGATGTGGTGAACAATACCTCCACCGTGCGGGTGACGAAGCTGGAACTGCGCAATCCTGACGGAACCAACGTGGGCAACTGCTGGGTGCTGGGTGAAATCCGCCTGGGCGGGATGCTGGCGGCCAACATGATTCTGAACAACACCCAAAGCTGCGCCCTGACCTTTTACAGCGGGTGGGATGGCGGAGGCGTGGGAACCTGGAGCGGCTACAGCTGCCGGGATGTGGAGGTCAGCCACCGCAGTGACGGCACCATGGAGGCCGACATTACCGTTAGCTTTGACCTGTACACCACCAGCCAGCGCTATTTGAACAGTCTGCGTTACACCGGTTCGGCCTCCCTGCCCAGGATTCCCCGCGTCACGGCGCTTTATGCCCAGGGAAATTGTCTGGGGGAGCCGGTATGCCTTCAACTGACCCGTGCTGCGGCAGATTTCCGGGACAGTATTTTCTGGAAGTGCGGCGAAGCGCATGGGGCGGTGGCGGAGAAAACCCAGGAGACGCAGCTATCCTGGACACCGCCGATTTCCCTGGCGGAGCAGCAGACGGCGGGCACGGCGGTGAGCGTGACGTTCACGGTGCAAACCTTCTGCGGGGAGGAGCCGGTGGGCACGTCTGCCACTGCGCTGAATCTGGAAATTCCGGCGGACATTGTCCCCACCCTGACGGTGACGGTGGAGGATCCTCTGGGGTATTCCGGTCAATACGGCGGCTATATCCAGGGGCAGAGCCGGGCGCTGGTGAAAAGCCAAGCGCAGGGCAGCTGCGGGGCTTCCATTCGGGATATTGCCGTGCAGTGCGGTGGGCTGACCGGCACGGGAGCGCAATGCGGGTTTACTTTGGAACGCAGCGGCGATGTGGAAATTGCCGTGACGGCCACGGACAGTCGGGGACGCAGCACCCGGGTGGTGCAGCACATCACCGTACTGCCCTATGAAATTCCCCGGGTGCAGATCACAGGAGCTTTCCGCTGCGGCGCGGATGGGGCAGCACAGCCGGACGGAACGTGGCTCTGCTTGCAGTTTGGAGCGCGGGTAACACCTGTGTCCGGGGGAAGTGCGGCCTATCAGGCCGTCTGCCGGGAGCATGGCGGCGGTCAGACCCGCAGTGTGCCGCTGCCGGATTATGCAGGGCTGTTTGAAGTGGCTGGGACGGTGGTGCTGCCCGCCGGGGCGGACAGCGGCTATGACTGCGCCGTGTGCGTGACGGACAGCTTTGTGATGGTGAGCAGCCAGAGCGCCTTCGTGCCGGTGGCCTTTGCCCTGCTGGACTTTTCCCGGACGGAGAAGGCGGTGGGCATTGGAATGCGGGCGATCAAGGAAGAAACGCTCAGCGTGGGCTTGCAGCTGGACATGGCAGAGCACGGCATCCGCAATCTGGCAGACCCCACGGAAGCACAGGATGCCGCCACCAAGGCGTATGTGGATGCGCTGGTGAAAGCGGCGCTGGAATCAAAATCATGGAAAGGAGAGAGCGAATGACAAGCATTCAGATTCTTGCCCAGGGGGCGGCGGCCTGGGGCAAAACCGAGGGAATCGTCACTGCCGGCGCAGTGGGCATTCCCGTGACGCTGCAATGCAGCAGGGACTGGGACGGACTGCGGAAAATCATCAAATTCCGGTGTGGGGAGGTGGAGTACCAGTTTGAAGTGGTGGAGGGAACCGCCATCACCGTGCCCTGGGACTGTCTGCTGGAAGGACGGCGGCTGGAAATTGCCCTGGATGGCTGGGACAGCGCCGGAACACTGCGCATTCCCACCAATTGGGTGTGCTGTGCAATGGTACAGCCCTCCGGCACGCAGGGGACGGAACCGCCTGCGCCTCCACAGCTCCTGACCCAGCAGCTGCTGGAATGGGCGGAAAGCACCCAGGAGCAGCTCGACCGTCTGCCCGACATCTCCGAAACGGAAAAGAAGCTGGAAGACCTGCGCCAAAATGTCGCAAGCCAAGCCGCCGGACTACAGGAAAAGGTGCAGCTTGCCAGTCAGGCCGCCCGAGAGGCATCGACCATTGCCGTGGCGAAGGCGGGGGGATGGGATTATGCAGACCTCCCCGTGACGGATGCCCCGAAAACGGCAGCGTTTGCGGACGGCGGGGAAGCGCCCATGAGCGGATTTCCCCAATATGCATTGCTGGGGCAGAACCTTTTTCCACTGGAAGTGGGCTTCAACCGCAGTTTCCCCTACAACGGCATTACCCTGCATGAAAACGGGCGGGTGATGCACATCGATGGCGCGGCCTCGGCGCGGGCAACCTTTGCGGTGAACAAGGACGGCTCTCCCTGTCTGCCCCTGTCCGGGGCGCTGCAACCCGGAAACACGGTTATTCTGCGGACGTTTCTGAAAGGGACAACGGTGAAAAACGGCATCTATGTGACGCTGCTGTTTTATGACGGTGCGGGCAAGCAAATTTCGTTCAAGAACCTTTTTTGCGGCGAGAACGGCTCGGATGTTTCCACCCGGGTGACCGTCCCTGCTAATGCCGCTTCCTTCGGCATCTGGTGGAACGTGCAATCCCCCGGCGGGGAAACCCACAATGCCGACGTGTGCGCCGTGCTGTATGATGCCGCCGCTGCCATCCAGGCCGGAACCGAAGATGTGCCCCGGGATGCGGCGGCGGTGTCCTTCTTCCCCGTGCCGGTCAGCGGCTTTTCCTACCGGGTTTCCATCAAGGATTATATTGACCGGTATGGTGGAGGCGAAAACGCCCTGACGTTTGACGCGCTGGGCTACCTGACCCCGGAGATGTTCGGTGCAAAGGGAGATTATTCCACTGACGATACCGCCGCCCTCAACGCCTGTCTCCAGGCGGCGGCAAAACGGAATCTGCCGGTGCGGGGCTTCAAGCGGTATAAGACCAGCGAACCGGTTAGCATTGCGGGGCGGAATATGGATGTAGACATCAACACCATCCGCTACAAGGGGACGGACACAGCGGTGACGGTGGAGGGCTGGTGGAACCGGGTGCGGATTGGGCGCATTTATTCTGACGGCATTGGCCTGACCATTCAATCGGCAAACGATTCCACGGTGTACAACCAGATTACCCTGAACGACGTTATCAGCAAGGAAGCCCACGGCATTGTGGTGGCCAACGGCGGCAACCCCATCTTCCAGAACCAAATTCAGTTTGCCCGGATTCTTGGAACGGGAAAGGCGGGAACCCACGGCATTACATATGCCGGGGACGGTGGCTCCTGTGCGGAATGCACCTTCACCGGCGGGCAGATTTCCGGCTATGACTACGCCGTGAAGCTCCACTCCGGCAACCACAAGTTTTATAACATCCATGTGGAGAGCAATATGGAGGGCGGCTTCTGGATCATCGGCGGCGGATGTCTCATCTGCGGGGATCGGCACGCCGAGTCCAGCCGGGACGGGAAATACTGCTTTCTGAAAATGACCACGGACAATACCATGCACGCCGTGGATGTCAACGGGCAGTACACCTCGGCCTGCCGGATGCCGGTCAACGAGATTGACTTGAGCGAAGTTTGCCTGACGGAGGGGAGCGAACCCATTGACAACGGGCATTACTTCACCCTGAACTGCCCCATTTCCCCCGGCATCTACTATCAGACCAACGACCACAAAACCTGCTACCTGTCGGACGGTGCAAAGCTGTGGGGCGGCAACATCATCCTGAATCCCACCTTCCAGGTGTACCGGAAGGTGACGGAAGCGGTGTTTGACAATCGGACAAACGACCAGAAGCTGGAGCCGCTGCCCACCACCTTTGAGATTGGGGCGGAAAACTGCCAGATTTATCTCCATGCCAGCTACTGCTTCATGGGCTACTCCAAATTTGAAATCATCCAGACCGACCAGTACCAGGCGGATTTCCACGACTGGCGGGGGACGAAAATCTTCACCGGCAGCCAGTGGGGCGCAGGCCGCTTCCTGGTGGAGCAGGTGATTACCGCCGAGGACGGCAAGGGACGATACGACGGCACGGGAACCCAATGGGTGATTACCCGATTGGGCGGGGAGGCGACAGCATGACCGATTTGCAGGCGCAGTATCTGCTTTTGTATTTGGGCTATGCTCCCGGCGGAGCAGACGGCATCTGGGGAAAAAACAGCGCGGCGGCCTGCAAGAGGTTCCAAGCGGATTATGGCATCTCTGCCAGCGGCACACTGGATGGGGACACCCAGAAGAAACTCATTCAGGCCGTGGCGGGCACGGCGGAAAAGAAGAAAAGCGGGAACTTTTGGGATGACATCCGCTACTTCAGGCGTACCGATCCCTATATTGCCTGTTCCTGCGGGCAGTGCGGCGGCTTCCCGGCAGAGCCGACGGAGAAGCTGATGCGTCTGGCAGATTCCGTTCGGACGGCGGCGGGCAGACCAATGGTACCCACGTCCACCGTGCGCTGTGCCGCCCATAACAAGGCGGTGGGCGGGGTGTATAATTCCCGGCATCTGCTGGGGCAGGCCATGGATTTTTACATTCCCGGTATGACGGCAGCGCAGATTCTGGCGCTGGTGCGGCAGCAGCCGGAGGTGGCATACTGCTATGCCATTGACAGCCGCCATGTGCATATGGACGTGGTGTAGGGGGGGAGCGAGATGGAATCAATCATTGCCGCCGTCATCAGCGGCGCCATCACCCTGCTGGGGGTGATGGTTGCCAACGGCAGAAATCAGGCTGTTACCGAGACAAAGCTGGACGAGCTGACCCGGGAAGTGCGGGAGCACAACGGATTTGCAAAAAGAATGCCCGTGGTTGAGGAACAAATCAAGGTCATCAATCACAGGCTGTTGAATTTGGAAAGGAAGGAATGTAAATGATTAACTGGAAGGTAAGACTCAGGAATAAGGCATTTTGGCTGGCCTTTATCCCGGCTGCCCTGCTGCTGGTGCAGACTGTAGCCGCCCTGTTTGGCTTTGCGCTGAGCCTGGGGGACATCGGCGACAAGCTGCTGGCAGTGGTGAATGCGGTGTTTGCTCTGTTGAGCATTCTGGGCGTAGTGGTTGACCCCACCACCCAGGGCGTGGGAGACAGCCAGCGTGCCTTGGGCTATGTGGAGCCCCATTAAGGGATAAGGGAAGCGGGGGTGTGCCTATGGCGATGTACATCCCTGGAAGGGAAGCCGGGGTATCCCCGGGAAAATGCTTGCAAAAGCGGCGGAAATGGGATATGATGAGAAAAACGGAAAAGGAGTGGGTTCATTGGCATATCAAATTCTGCATCCCCGGGACACAAAAATTGAAGGTGTCCTGTTCGACATGGACGGCGTGATTCTGGACTCTGAAAAGCTCTATGCCAAGTTCTGGGCAGCGGGCTGTGCCTTTTACGGCTACAATATGAACTATCAGCAGGCACTGGGAATGCGCAGCCTCAGCGCAGAGGCGGGGCAGGCCTATCTCAGCAGCCTTTTCGGCCCGGACATTGTCTACAGCCAGGTTCGTGCCAAGCGCATTGAACTGATGGATGCCTACATCGAGGAAAACGGAATCGAGGCAAAGCCGGGGGTTTATGCGCTGCTGGATGTGCTGGAAGAAAAAAAGATTCCCTTTGCCATCACCACCGCCTCTCCTGCCGACCGGATTGAGGACCATCTGACCCGGCTGAACCTGTACCACCGCTTCCCCATTATCTGCTCCGCCCACGCGGTTGCTCATGGCAAGCCGGAGCCGGACATCTATCTGTACGGTGCCCAGGCCATTGGCGTTGCACCGCAGAACTGCCTGGCATTGGAGGACAGCTATACCGGGCTGCTTTCCGCCTATCGTGCCGGGTGTATGGCATCGATTGTGCCGGACTTAGACCAGCCGGACGAAAAGATTCTGGAAATTGCATATGCAAGGTTCGATTCGCTGAAGGATGTGATCGACATCCTGTAGGAATCCTGTAGGAGTAAAGAGGGAATAAGGGAGAAACGCCTTACAATGTAATGCGTTTCTCTATGCCCAACAGGGGCAAATCGTCCAGGTTATGGGTGACTGCCAGCAGGGTACGCCCTTGGCGGTAATCCCGGATGGCGGCGGCGCAGCGCTGGCGGCTGCCCTCATCCAGCCCGTTAAAGGGTTCATCCAGAATCAGCAGCTCCCCCGGCGCCAGCAGCGCCCGGGCCAGAGCAGTGCGTCGGGCTTGTCCGCCGGAGAGCAGCGCTGCCGGTTTCGTCTGACTGTCCGCCTCCACGCCCAGTTCCGTCAGCAGGGCAGCAGCCGCCTCCCGGCTGCATCCTGCTGCCATGGTCACATTGGATACCGCCGACAGGCCGGGAATTAGCCGATCCTCCTGAAACACGGCGGCGCACCGATGGGGAACGCCGGTAATCTCCCCCCGGTCCGGCTGCTCCAAGCCCAGCAGCAGCCGCAGCAGGGTGGTTTTTCCCGCCCCGGAGGGAGCCAGCAGGGCGCAGCAGCTGCCCTGGGGAATGGAGCAGGAAAAATCCTCCAACACCGGGGTTCCATCGTAGCTTTTCCAAAGATGATTTACAGCAATGTCCATTATTTCCCCTCAATCCACCGGAAAACCCAATCAATCAGCCGGAGAAAGCACCATTCAAAGGCAACGCTTGCCATCACAATGGCGGCCGTCCAGGCAAACAGGCTATCCAGCTCCAAATACACCTTGGCATCATACAGCATTCCGCCCATGCTCCCGCCGGATACGCCAATCACCTCCGCCGCAACCCCCGCCTTCCAGCACAGCCCCAGCGCCGCCCGACAGGCGGACAGGCAATAGGGGCGCAGCGCCGGGACGTAAATGCACCGGATGCGATTCCACAGGGACATATGAAACACCTGCGCCATTTCCTCCAATTTTCCGTCGGTACTTCGCAGCCCCTCCAGAAAATTGGTATACAGCACCGGCAGCACCATCAAAAAGGAAATAAACGTCCCCAGCCGCCGCCCGGACAGCCACAGCAGGGCAATCACAATAAAGGATGCCACCGGAACGGTTTTCACCGCCGTCATATAAGGTGCCAGCAATATTTCTGCCAGCGGCAGCCGGGCTGCCAGCACCGCCAGCACCAATGCCAGCCCGAAGCCCATCAAAAAGCCCCGGGTAATGCCGGAAAGGCTGACCCAAAGGGCGTGCCATGATTCCCGCTCTCCTGCCAGGGTCAGCAGCTTCCCGGCGGCCTCCACCGGCCCCACCAGCAGCAGGGGATTGTGCAGCAGAATGGCTGCGCCCTGCCAGATCGCCAGCGCCAGCAGCACAGAGAGGAGCTTTGCGGCTCCTCTCCTTTTGTTATTCTGCGCCATAATAGAAATCGTTGCCGGGCAGCTTGCCGCCCACCGCCTTGGGATTCTGGTCATAAATGACTTCCAGACAGCCGCTCAGCGCCTGCTTCATCTCATCTCCGGTGATGCACACCAGATTGCAGTCGGGAATGGCTTTCTTGGCAACCCCCGCCTTGATGATGCCCAGCTGTTCGCACAGCTCCGCTGCCTCCTGGGGCTGCTCATTGACCCACTGAACGGACTGGGACAGCGCCTCCAAAAATGCCTGCACCTGCTCCGGGTACTCCTGCACAAAGGCGGTTCGGGCCATCACCACAGCGGTGGTGCAGCGGGAATCGCTTTCCAGCTTCTCCCATTCCTCCGACACCGACAGGGCAATGCGGAAGTTCTCGCCCAGCTGATTTGCAGCGGCAGTGACATAGGGCTGGGGCAGCATGGCAAGTCCCTCGCCCTTGGCGTTCAGCAGCGCCACCACCTCGCTGGGCTCGCTTTTCCACTGAATCGCAACGTCCTTGTCCGGGTCAAGGCCGTTCTGGGTCAGGATGTAGCGCAGGAAATATTCCGGTGTGGCACCCTTGCCGGTGGCCAGCAGGGTCTTCCCCTTCAAATCTGCCACGGACTGCACCGTGTCGCCGCCCAGCTCCCCGATGTACAGGACACCCAGCACATTCACTGCCAGCACCGTCACGCCCCCCTGGGTCTTCTGGTACAACGTGGCAGCCAGATTGGCAGGAACGGCGGCGATGTCCACCTCGCCCTGCAAAATCCGGGGCATCAGCTCGTCCGCTGCGCCCACGATGGTGGGGGTGTATTCCGGCTCGTCCAGCAGCTGTGCCATGCCCATGGCGGTGGGGCCGGTCAGCGCCCCCACCCGAACGGCGGTCGTCTCGCAAAAACCAGGAACTGCCAGCATCGCAACCAATGCCAACAATACCAGGGCAGAAATTGCTCTTTTCATACAAAATCCTCCATTCTCCGGCAGCGCCGGATTGACTTCATGGGTGGATTATACTATACTGGAAGCAGAAAATCCGTTGCTCTGGCAACACGGGAGGCACACATGACAAAGGAAGAACAGCAGGCGCTGCTAAAATGCGGCCTGTTTGCCGGGATGACCCAGCAGGAAGCAGAGCAGCTATTGCATTGCGTGGGCGGCGGGGTGCTGCATTATGAAAAGAATACGGTGCTGTGGCATCCGGGGCAGCAGGTGGATGCCTGTGCGGTGGTGCTTTCCGGGGAGCTGCGGGCAGAGACGGTAACGGCGGGCGGCACCCGGGCGGTGACCTCCTGGCATCGCCCCGGGGCGCTGGTGGGCGATATTCTGATGGCAAGCCCCGACCGGGGCAGCCCGGTGTATGTGATTGCGGCGGAACGGGCAGGGGTGCTGCTGCTGCCCTTTTCCAAGGTGATGGGCGGGTGCAGCCGATGCTGCCCGTCCCACGCCCGGCTGCGGGAGAATCTGATTCAGGAAATTGCCCAGAAATATTGGGCCATGCGCCAGCGGGCGGAATATCTGTCCATTTCCTCCCTGCGGGAGCGGATTTTAGCCTGTTTAACGGACAGGGCAGCAGACGGCGACACGGTTTCCCTGGGCATGACCCGGGAAGAAATGGCGGACTTTCTCTGCGTCAATCGCAGCGCCCTTTCCCGGGAGCTGAGCCGGATGAAACGGGATGGAATCATTGATTTTTACCGGGACACGTTCCGTATATTAAAAAAGGAAAGTTCATGAACGAGCATATGGTGCGAAGCGCCCTTGGCTCCACCTCTGGGGGAGCTGGCAGCCCGAACGGGCTGACTTAAGCGCCCGCAGGCGCTATGCAAGCGAGCAACCGCCGCAGGCGGCACTTAGCGAGTCGCAGAGGGGGTGTCGTCCGTATTTTGTAGCGTACCCATATTTCGTAGTGCACCCCCTCAGCTTCGCATTCGCTCAGCAGCTCCCCCAAAGGGGGCGCCGAGGGCGCTTCGCGCCATGGTGTGTGCCATTCATCCGGGCACAAGCGAAAATCCAATGTTTCCGGCGGCACTGCCGCCCATACAAGATATAAAAAAGGAGAATCAGCATGAAACAGGCCAAAATGATTCTGGACAGAGATTTCACCGTCAGCAAGGTGGACAAACGCCTCTACGGCTCCTTCATTGAGCATCTGGGGCGGGCGGTATACGGCGGCATCTATGATCCGGAGCATCCCCAGGCGGACGAGGACGGCTTCCGCCGGGACGTGATTGAAATGGTAAAGGAGCTGGGAGTGCCCCTGGTGCGATACCCCGGCGGCAACTTCGTCTCCGGCTTCAACTGGGAGGACAGCGTGGGTCCCCGGGAGCAGCGCCCCAAGCGGCTGGATTTGGCATGGTTCACCACGGAGACCAACGAGGTGGGAATGCACGAATTTGCGGACTGGGCGAAAAAAGCGGACAGCCAGGTGATGTACGCCATCAACCTGGGCAGCCGTGGCCCGGAGCAGGCACGGGACGTGGTGGAATACGCCAACCACCCCGGCGGAAGCAAATTCTCGGATATGCGTATTGCCAACGGGAAACCGGAACCCCTGGGCATCAAACTGTGGTGCCTGGGTAACGAGATGGACGGCTCCTGGCAGATGTGCCACAAAACCGCCCGGGAATATGGCAGGGTTGCCAACGAGGCTTCCAAAATGATGAAATGGGTGGATCCCACCATCGAAACCGTGGCCTGCGGCTCCTCCGGCTCCGGAATGCCCACCTTCGGCACCTGGGAGCTGGAAATGCTGGACGAGTGCTATGAAAACATCGACTATGTGTCCCTCCATCGCTATTACGCCAACCCCACCGGCGACACGCCGGGCTTCCTGGCTCGCACTCTGGATATGGACGATTTCATCAAAAGCGTAGCTTCCATCTGCGATGCAGTGAAAGGGCAGAAGCACAGCGCCCACACCGTCAACCTCTCCTTTGACGAATGGAATGTATGGTACCATTCCCATGAGCAGGACAAGGAAGTATGGAAGCAGGGCAAATGGGGGCGGGGGCTGCCGCTGTTGGAGGACATCTATAATTTTGAGGATGCCCTGCTGGTAGGCTCCATGCTGATTACCCTGCTGCGCAACGCCGACCGGGTGAAGATTGCCTGTCTTGCCCAGCTGGTGAACGTCATTGCCCCCATCATGACCCGCAGCGGCGGCGGCTGCTGGGCGCAAACCATTTTCTATCCCTTTATGCACGCCTCCCGCTATGGCAGGGGCACCGTGCTGCAAGGGCTGGTCAGCACCCCCACCTATGCCTGTGAGGATTATGACCGGGTTCCCTATCTGGATGCGGTCGCCACATTGGAGGAGGACGGCAGCGTGAGCCTGTTCTGCGTCAACCGGGATATGGAGGAGGACTTCACCCTGGATGTGGATTTGCGTGCTTTCGGGCAGCTGCGGGTGGGGGAGCACCTGGTGCTGCACCACGATGACGTAAAGGCGGTCAACACCGAGGAGCATCCCCGCAACGTCTATCCCACCACCGTCACCGGCGACCGGGTGGATGGAGAGCGGGCAACGCTCCACCTGCCCGCCCTGAGCTGGAACGTCATCCGGCTGATTCCATAATCCCATGTCCCCGGGAGCAGTTCCGGGGACATTTTTTCTTCCGGCTTCCGGCGGAAACCGTTGCAGTCTGCTGAAAAATGGTGAGCTGTTGAGGTGCTGCCATCAGAAAATCAAAAGTTCCTCCACATTTTCGGAATATGGAAGAAGAAGCCCCGGCTTTTGCTGCAAAAGCCGGGGCTTCCTGTAAAATCAGACATTACTGTTTTTCCATCGCCGTCCGGGCGTGCTGCACCAGCAGGTTCTGAATGCCCGGCAGGGCACCAAGCCCCAGCAGGTTACACTCCACATGGTAGCCGGCACGTGCAAAAATAGACTTCCAGGAGTCTTCGCCCTCACCGGCCATGTCATTGTTGGCGTGGTCACCGGCGACAATCATCATGGGTTGCAGGAGCACCCGCTTATAGCTGCCCTGCTGCACCATCACGAGAAGGTCCTCCACCGAAGGGGATGCCTCCACCGTGCCGATGAAACGGTTTCGCTTTCCGGTTTCCTGCAACACCCGCTGCATCTGAGGATAAACCTTGTTGGAGGCGGCCTCTGTGCCATGCCCCATGAAGCAAATGGCTGTCCCGTCGTCGTCATAAGCGGCGGTGGAAGCAATCAGCGCATCGGCAACAGCGCGGAAATCCGCTTCGGAGGACAATAGCGGCGCGCCAATGGAAAGGGAATCAAAATGCCCCCGGTATTCTTCAATTTCCTCCACCATGTCGTGGTACTCAAACCCGTCCATCATGTGGGTGGGCTGCACCACCAGATGCCGCACGCCGTTGGCAACTGCCCGGTCTAACGCCTGACGCACATTGTCCACGGCAAGCCCATCTCTCTTTTTGATGATGTTCAGAATGATTTGACTGGTGAAGCCCCGGCGCACGGAATAGTCCGGGAACGCCCGCTCCATTGCAGCCTCGATGGCGCCGATGGTGCTGCACCGGTTTTCGTTGTAGCTGGTGCCGAAGCTCACCACCAGCAGCTCCTTTTCCCCGATAGAATTCTGATTTCTGGGGTTGTCCCGGCAAAGCGCCGGGCTTGCCGGAATGCTGTTTGCGTTCATTATCCATTCCTTCCTTTGTTCGTTTGATTATTCTGTCAGAAGAATTATAGCATATCCCGGAGCTGCTTGCAATCCCCCCGCTGCCAGAAGCCTTCCGCCCTTACGGCAAAGGCATATTCGGGGCAGAGAAAGCAATTCCTGCAATTCACCAAAAAATCCTTGCATAATTTCCCATTCGTGCTATAATACCCCCGTCCCGCTGGGGCGCTGTATTCCATGAGAAACGGCAGCTCCAGGCGCGGGGCAGACAACCGGCACAGCCGGAATAAACAATGCGTTGTATCCCGGAAGGTGGGAACGACAGCAGGAAGGAATTGAATATGAAAAACAAGAAGCTTCAGGTGTGGGTACGTCTGGCGTTGCTGGTGGCCATTGAGGTTGCCATGCGGCTGCTGGGTCTGGGCAAGGTTCCGGTGGGGCCGCTGAACATGAGTTTCCTGACGCTGCCCATAGCGGTGGGCGCGGTGTGCATGGGACCTGTGGCGGGCATGGTGCTGGGCATGGTGTTCGGCCTGTTCAGCCTGTACGATGCCATTTCCGGCGTGGGCGGCATGACCACTGCTTTCTTCTCCGTTAGCCCTGTGAACACTGTGATTCTGTGTGTGGGAATGCGGATGCTCATGGGTCTGTGCTGCGGCCTGGTGTACCAGGGGGTGCGGAAGCTGGACAGCAAGGGCATCATCAGCTATTTCGTGGGCGCTGTCAGTGCGCCGCTGCTGAACACCCTGTTCTTCATGGGCTACATCATTCTGGTGTTCTACAACACCCAGACGGTGCAGGATTTGGTGGCAGCCAAGGGCGCAACCAATCCCATTATGTTTGTGGTGCTGCTGGTGGGCATCCAGGGGCTGGCGGAGGCTGGCGTGTGCGGCATTCTGGGCGGTATCGTCAGCAAGTCCGTGGATAAATTTCTGAAGTCCAAATGACAATATTCCCCCGGTTTTCCATTTTGCGGAAAACCGGGGGATATTTTATGCTTTCTCTTCTTCCGGGACGAAATCCAGCAGGATTTCCTTCCGGTCAAAATGCAGCTGGGTGAACCTGACTCCGGCGGCTTGCAGCATCCGCTTGGAGGCCAGATTGAGCATGGTGTCGCAGTACTTGTCGGACAGGTACAGCACTTCCTTCACTCCGCTCTGGATGATGGCTTTGGCGCACTCGTTGCAGGGAAACAGCGCCACATACAATCGGCTGCCTCGCAGGTCACGGCCATTGGCATTGAGGATGGCATTCAGCTCTGCATGAACCACATAGGGGTATTTGGTTTCTTCACCTTCCCGCGCCCAGGGGAAAACATCGTCGCTGCACCCTGTGGGCATCCCGTTGTAGCCGGTGGAGATGATGATGTTATCCGGCGAGACAATGCACGCGCCAACCTGTGTGTTTGGGTCTTTGCTGCGTTTGGCTGCCAGCATGGCGATGCCCATAAAATATTCATCCCAGGTGATATAATCTTTTCGTTTCATATGATTTTCTCCTTTATGCTGCTTGCCGCTTCCGCCGGAAATGATTCCAAATCAGCGCGGCACTGGCAGCCACGCAGGTGATGATGGCAACCACCTGGCTGACCCGCAGGCTGCCCCAATAGAGGCTGTCCATCCGCAGTCCTTCAATCCAGCTGCGCCCCAGGCCGTACCAGGCGCAGTACAGCAGGGCTACCTGTCCGTTGTACTTCCGGTGGGTGAATGCCCGGTTCAGCAGCAGGAAGCCCGCAAGATTCCATACCGATTCATATAAAAAGGTGGGGTGGTAATATTCAAACGCCCCGGTGACGGTGTTGTACAGCCCCATGCGGAAAAAGCTGTCCGTGGCAGCGCCGAAGGCCTCCCGATTGAAGAAATTGCCCCATCTGCCCACGCACTGACCAATGAGAAACCCGGTGAGGGTCAAATCCAGAATGCCGAAGACATTGACCTTTTTGATTTTGCAGAATATCAGCACGCCAATGACCGCGCCGATGACCGCACCATAGATGGCAATGCCGCCGTTCCAGATATACAGCACGGAAATAGGGTCATCCCGGTAGGATTCCCAGGTAAAGGCACAGTAGTAAATCCGGGCGCAGACAATGGCAAGGGGGGTAATCCACAGCACCCCGTCCATCAGGTCATCCGGGGTGATGCCCACGCTGGTGCAGCGCTTTTGGGCATACAGCACCGCCAGAAACAGTCCCAGAGCAATCACCACACCGTACAGATGGATGTCTAGCGATCCGATGGAAAAATAACGGGGCGGGTTCACTTCCAACCCCAGGAAGGGGAAGGAGATAACGGAATAATTGGCAGGATTCATGAGACACTCCTTTTTATGACAGCGGTGTGATGATGGAGATGGCGCAATACTCTTGTTTCACATTTTGTGCCAGAAACGTCTGGATGTCCCGGGCGGTAATCTCCCGGTAGATTTCCGGGAAGCGGAAATAGTCGAAGCCGGCGTAGTGATAGGCGCACACCCGGAAGGCAGTCCCGTCCATGCTGTCCAGCCCCCGGATGCGCCGCCCCAGGGCGCTGCGCTTCATCCGCAAAAAGGCACTTTCGTCAATGCCCTCCGCTGCCAGCCGTTCTGCCTCCCGGCAGATTTCGTCCCGCACCTGCTCCGGGTGGTCGCTGTCGCCCCCGGCGCAGAGCATGGCGCAGTCCTCCAGCGTCTCGAAGCCGCCGCCGAAGGAGCTGTCAATCAGCCCCTGCTCATACAGCCGCAGATACAGCTCCGATGATTCCCCAAACAGCGCCTCCGCTGCCAAATCCGCCACCATCTCCTGACGGATGGCAGCATCCCCCACCCCCGCCGGAGGGCACTTGAACGCCAGACTGAAAGTGGGCATTGCCACTTCCATGCTGCACCGTGTCTCGGCAGCAACGGGAGTGGGTGCTTCTTCCCAGTGGGCAACCTTGACGGCATCGGGTGCCGGGGTATCCGGCAGCACTTCCAGCGCCGCCGCCCGCACCTGTTCCGGCTCCACATCGCCCACCACGCACAATAGCATCCTGCTGGGGTGGTAAAACGCCCGGTGGCAGATTTCCAGAATCTCCGGGGTAATCTCCCGGATGGAATCTTCCGTTCCCAGAATCGGCACCCGAACCGGGTGATTGGCATACATAATTTCCATCAGCCGGTCAAAAATCACGCTGTCGGGGCTGTCCAGGTTCATGTCAATCTCCTGCCGGATGATGCCCTGCTCCCGCTCCACGCTTTCCTGGGTGAAATAGGGGGTGGACACAAATTCCAGCAGCAGCCGCAGCGCCCGGTCAAATTCCTGGGTGCAGGAAAAATAATAGGCGGTCATGTCGTAGCTGGTGAAGGCATTGACATTTGCCCCCAGCGCCGCAAATTCGCCGCTGACATCCCGTCCGCCGGGCAGCTCAAACATTTTATGCTCCAGATAGTGGGCAACACCGCCGGGGACGGTGTATTCCGCCCCGTCCAGGGTGAAGCTTGTATGGATGGAGCCAAAGCCGGTGACCAGGTAGGCAATCTTTTTTTCAAAGCCCCGCCGGGGCACCACCGCAATTTGCAGCCCGTTGGGCAGACTGTCCCGATAGAGCACCTCGTCCAGCTCCGGGTATTCATATTTTGTCATTGGGTTCCTCCTTCCGTGAGGAAAAAGCTGCTGTGGAGCTTAACGGACTGCGCCATCCGCACCAAATCCGCCACCTCCACCCGGTTGACCTGCTGCAAATACTGCGCCGGGGTGAGATTTCTGCCGCTGAGGGCGGCGGTTGCATAATAGTTCTCAATGGCACCGGGAGAATCATGGAGGGCTTGCAGGGCAGAGCGCATGGCCTGCTGGGCATCCCCCAGCTCCTGGGCGGTTATTTCCCCGGCAGCACAATCTTCCAGCTGACGGAGAATCTCCTGCTGGGTCTGCTCCCGGCTGGCGCTGTCGATGCCGGCGGCAACGGTGAGGATGCCCTTGGCACCATAGTAGCCGGAGGAAATGCTGTAGCACAGGGATTGCTTCTCCCGCACATTCAGAAACAGCTTGGAGGTCATGCCCCCGCCATACACCTGGTTCAGCAGCTGCATGGCAGTGTAATCCTGGCTTTGGAGGGTCACCGGGGTGATAAAGCCCAGGCAGAGCTTGCCCTGGGTCACGTCCATCGCTTCGGTGACATGGCTTCCGGGGCAATCATGGAAGCCGGACTGGGGCGGCAGCGCCACCGGCGTGCGTCCCTCAAAGGGGATTTGTTTCAGGAGCATTTGCGCCACCTGCTCCGGTGCCCGGGAGCCTACATAGAAAAATTCCACCCGGCTCTCCCGGAGAATCCGCTGATAGTGCTCCCACAGCCCCTGGGCGGTGATGGCAGCCACCTGCTCCGGTTCTCCCAGCCGGGGAACGCCAAAGGAATCGGCGGCGCACATATTTTTCAGCAGGCGGCTCATGGCATACACCTGCTTGTCATTCCGGTCACATTCAATGGAGGAGATGAGATTTTTCTTTTCGCTGTCCACATAGCGGCTGAGGAAGCCCCCCTGCTCCACCGGGGAACAAAACAGCAGCTCCCGGAGGAAGTCCGCCATGGGTTCCAGCACCTTGTCGCCGGGCAGGGCGAAGCGCTCGTCCATAAAGCCGCAGTACAGGCCGGTGGTCTGGTAGTCGCCCACCCGGCGCACCAGGGGGCTGACTGCCGCCCCGTACAGGTCGTCCAGTGCCAGGGTAATGGCACGCAGGCTGGGATGCTGCCGGGTTCCCCGCAGCAGCACCGCAGGCAGCAGGGCGTTCATGGCTGCCTCGGATTCTGCCATGGGGCGCACCAGCTGCACACTCAGGCAGCCCTGCTTGAATCGCCCGTCCTGCACGCAGCGGAGGGTGACCCCAGGCCAGAGGGAAAAGGTTTGAATCATAGCATACTCCTCGTCAAGTTCATCGAAAGAGATTGCCCCCGGCTCTTGCTGCGGGGGAATATTGCGCCGGGATGGTGTCGGCTGGTCGTTTCACGCAGTATCGTAGGGGTCGCCAATTTGGCGACCCGCTGGCACGAAGTGCCCTTGGCTCCCTCTCTGAGGGAGCTGCTGAGCGAACGCGAAGCTGAGGGAGTGTCCCCTGTTGGTTGCTGTAAGCCAAAAACTTCCAAAGGCTGTAGGGGTCGCTAAATTGGCGACCCGCTGGCGCGAACAAACCCCTCCGGTTTCGCTACGCTCAACCACCTCCCCTGGAAGGGGAGCCAAGGCGGCTTCGCCGCTCGGGTCGCCAACTTGGCGACCCCTACAGGGGGTTGTGCAAAATCACTGGGATTTACCATCCTGCCGATGGTCTCTCCCCCCGCTCATCAGGCCTCTATTATACACAAATCCCAGGCGGGGGACAAGCCCCACACCTGGGTTTCATCTTAATTTTATTTGAAGAAATCATTGAGAATGTCTTGGAAGCCTTTGCGTTTCGGCGTAACATTCTTGCTGACGGTGCCGTCGAACTGCCGCAGCAGCTCCTTCTGCTCGTTGGTCAGCTTGGTGGGGGTCTCTACCACCACCGTGAAATGATGGTCGCCCCGCAGCTTGGGATTGCCCACCTGGGGGATGCCCTTGCCTCGCAGCACGAACTCCCGTCCGGTCTGGGTTCCCTCGGGAATGGTGTAAGTTACCTTGCCGTCCAGGGTGGGCACTTCAATTTCGGCCCCCAGGGCTGCCTGCGCAAAGGAGATGGGCACCTCGCAGTACACGTCAAACTCCCGACGCTTAAACAGCTTGTGGGGCTTGATATGCACCTCTGCCAGCAGGTCACCGTTGGGTGCACCGCCGGTACCCACGTTGCCCGCACCGCGAACCCGGACACTCTGTCCTTCGTTGACACCGGCGGGAATCTTTACAATCACCTTGTTGGTGCGGCGTACCTTGCCCTTGCCCTTGCAGGTGGAGCAGGGATTTTTGATAACCTTTCCCTTGCCGCCGCACTGAGAGCAGGGGACAGTGGAGCGCATCTGCATCCCCATGAAATTCTGAATCACCTGTTCCTGACCGGTGCCGTGGCACTTGGGACAGGTTTCAATGTTGCCGTCGGCGCTGCCGGTTCCGTTGCAGACTGCGCAGTTTTCAATCCGGGGAGCGCTGACCTCCTTGTCGCAGCCGAAAGCCGCCTCCTCAAAGGTCAGATCCAGCCGAGCCATCACATTTTCACCCCGGCGGGCGCTGCTGGCACCGCTGCGGCGGGCAGAACTGCTGCCGCCGCCGAACAGGTCACTGAAAATGTCACCGAAGTCACCGAAACCGCCAAAGCCTGCCCCGTTAAATCCGCCGAACCCGGCACCGCCGAATCCAGCACCGCCGGCACCGGCTGCGTAGTTGGGGTCAACACCGGCAAAGCCATACTGGTCATAGCGGGCGCGCTTGTCGTCGTCACTCAGCACCTCGTAGGCTTCGCCCACCTCTTTGAACTTCTCCTCGGCTTCCTTGTCACCGGGGTTGCGGTCAGGGTGGTACTTCATGGCCAGCTTGCGGTAGGCCTTCTTTATTTCATCGGCTGATGCGCCCTTTTCAACGCCCAGCACCTCATAATAATCACGTTTATCTGCCAAAGTCGTTCACCTCGTAAGTAAGAAAAACCATCTGTAAGGGCGGTAAAATCAGCCGCCCGAAGCCCTGCACAACTGAGCTGTTCGTTGAATGAATCCAGCTTCCGCAACTGCCCCTCGGCTTCCCCCGGGGGGAAGCTGTCACGATGAAATATCGGCATTTCGGAACCGATATTTTGTCGTGACTGATGAGGGGTGGCGACAGGTTGGTCAATGAATGCAGCTGGATGAGTGGCATATGTTCCAGTTTTTTCCACTCAACGGGGAAATCTGAAACTTTTAGCTATCGCTACCCCTCATCAGTCTTTTTTGCCAATCGGTTCCGAAGTGCCGATTGGCAAAAAATCCAGCTTTCCCTCGGGGGAAGCCAAGGAGGAGAAAACCATACGCTTCCAGCATTCACCCAGCCGCTCAATCCCGTCAGTTTTCTGGCGGGCGAGCCGCCCCTACCAGTTGGCACATCCCGAATAGCCCGCAAGGGGCGGCGATTGGGCCGCCCCTTTCTGGGAACAATTCAATTAGTCAACGGACTCATAATCGGCATCCACAACGTCATCACTGCCGTTGCCGCCATTGCCCTGCTGGGGCTGCTGGGGCTGACCCTGTGCGCCGGTCTGCTGATACAGCTTCTCGGACACTGCATAGAAAGCCTTCTGCACTTCCTCGGTGGCAGCCTTGATGGCGGCAGTGTCGCTGCCCTTCATTTCTTCCTTCAGCTTGTCAACCGCAGCCTGGACGGAAGCCTTATCGCTGTCGCTGAGCTTGTCGCCCAGCTCATTCAGGGTCTTCTCGGTCTGGTACACGGTCTGGTCGGCAGCGTTGCGGGTGTCAACCTCCTCCTTGCGGGCCTTGTCCTCGGCGGCATACTGCTCGGCTTCCTTCACAGCCTTGTCAATATCCTCCTGGCTCATGTTGGTGGAAGCGGTGATGGAAATCTGCTGCTCCTTGCCGGTGCCCAGATCCTTGGCGGAAACCTTCACAATGCCGTTGGCATCGATGTCGAAGGTGACCTCAATCTGAGGCACGCCACGGGGAGCGGGAGCAATGCCGGTCAGCTGGAAGCGACCCAGGGACTTATTGTACTGTGCCATCTCACGCTCGCCCTGGAGGACATGAACCTCAACAGAAGTCTGACCGTCAGCGGCGGTGGAGAAAATCTGGCTCTTGTGGGTAGGAATGGTGGTGTTGCGCTCAATCAGCTTGGTGAATACGCCGCCCATGGTCTCAATGCCCAGGGACAGGGGGGTAACGTCCAGCAGCAGGATGTCCTGCACATCGCCGGTCAGCACGCCGCCCTGAATGGCAGCGCCAACAGCAACGCACTCATCGGGGTTGATGCCCTTGAAGCCATCGTTGCCGGTAATCTTCTTCACAGCCTCCTGCACGGCGGGGATACGGGTGGAACCGCCCACCAGCAGCACCTTGTGCAGATCGGAGGCGCTCAGGCCGGCATCGCTCATGGCCTGACGGACAGGCTTCATGGTGCGCTCCACCAGGTCAGCAGTCAGCTCGTTGAACTTTGCCCGGGTCAGGGTGACATCCAGGTGCTTGGGGCCGGTGGCATCAGCGGTGATATAGGGCAGGTTGATGTTGGTGGAAGCTACGCCGGACAGCTCAATCTTGGCCTTCTCGGCAGCTTCCTTCAGGCGCTGCATGGCAACCTTGTCGGCGCTCAGGTCAATGCCCTCAGCCTTCTTGAACTCAGCAACCAGGTAATCCATGATTCTCTGGTCGAAGTCGTCGCCACCCAGGTGGGTGTCACCGGCAGTTGCCAGAACCTCGATGACGCCGTCGCCGATGTCCAGGATGGACACATCGAAGGTGCCGCCGCCCAGGTCATACACCATAATCTTCTGCTCCTTTTCCTTGTCCAGGCCATAAGCCAGAGCAGCAGCGGTGGGCTCGTTGATGATACGCTTCACGTCCAGACCGGCAATCTTGCCTGCATCCTTGGTGGCCTGACGCTGTGCGTCAGAGAAGTAAGCGGGGACGGTGATCACAGCCTCGGTGACGGGCTGACCCAGATAAGCCTCAGCGTCGGCCTTCAGCTTCTGAAGGATGAAAGCGCTGATTTGCTGGGGGGTGTAGGAAGTACCGTCAATGGTCACATGGTAATTTTCGCCCATGTGGCGCTTGATGGAAGAAATGGTGCGGTCAGCATTGGTGACAGCCTGACGCTTTGCCACCTGACCGACCATACGCTCGCCGGTCTTTGCAAATGCAACCACGGAAGGAGTGGTGCGGTTGCCTTCTGCATTGGCGATTACAACGGGTTCGCCGCCTTCCAGAACGGCAACACAGGAATTGGTAGTACCAAGGTCAATACCGATAATCTTAGACATAATATTTTTCCTCCAATATATTTAGAAAGTGAAGTGTTTATAAGTTAATTTGCAGCCTGCACCATGGCAAACCGGACAACTTTATCGCCCAGCTTGAAGCCCTTCTGGAAGACCTGAGCAATGACGTTTTCGCCAAGGCTCTCATCTTCAATGTGCATCACCGCATTGTGAAGCGCGGGGTCAAAGGCATCGCCGGGAGCACCGAAGATTTCCACGCCCAAACCGTTCAGAATCTTTACCAGCTCGTTCATGGTCAGCTCCACGCCCTTCTTGTAGGCGGCATCCTCGGTGGGCTGATTCAAAGCCCGCTCCAGATTGTCATAGATGGGAAGGAGCTTCGCGATGGCATCGGCTTTGCCGTTGCCATAGGACTGATCCTTTTCCTTGGCGGTGCGCTTGCGGAAATTGTCAAACTCTGCGGCAAGCCGCAGGTAGGTGTCGTGCTCGGCTTTGTATTTTTCCTCCCAGTTGACTTCCGGTGCCTTGGGCACTTCGGGAGCTGCCTCGGGGGGTGTTTCGGTTTTACTGTCTTCAACGGTCAGCTCGGTTTCTTCGGTTTCGGGCTGTTCCTGCTGCTTTTCTTTCTTCGACATATGCAGGTCTCTCCTTTATTTGGAAGTTTTATCCTGCTCCGGGGAACCCGGGAGCTGGGGGGAAGGGGGCTTCGAGAACATCTTGCTGAGGCTTTCTGCAAAGTAGCTCAGCCGGGCGGTAACCTTGGCGTAATCCATCCGGGTGGGACCGACCACACCAATCATGCCCTGCATTCCGTCGCCGATGTCGAATTTCGTCATCACAACGGAAGTGTCCTTCAGCTCATCCGCAATATTTTCGGGGCCAACAATGACCTTCGTTCCGTTGGCACCCTCCATCACGGCGGGGAGGTTGCTCAGTGCATCCTCATCAATGGAGCTGAGCACCCGCTGGGCTTTGTCCACGTCCCGATATTCGGGGAGACCCAGAAGCCTAGCCTGACCGGCAATGGCCATATCGGTGCTGGACTGCTTTTTCAGCGTCTCAACGGTAAAGTCCACAATGACGGGTACCAGACTGGCGGCGGCTCCGGCGGAGCGCATCACCTTGTCCATTTTCTCCGCTGTGAATTCCTCGGCGGTGATTTCCGTCATGGCGGTGTTCAGCAGGGCGCTGAGCAGGCTCAAATCGGAATCAGCAATGGCAACCGGGAGCTTAATCAGCTTGTTGACCACTTGGTCGCCGGGGAGGGTAAGCACCAGAATGAAGCTTCCGGTGCCGGAACGAAGCAAATTGTATTGCAGCACCGTGGCATTGCCCTGACGGGCGGCGGCGCTGATGGCGGGAAGGTTGGTGGCCTGGGATACCAGCTTTGCCACACGTTCCACCAGTTTATCCACCTGATTCATCTTTTCTTCAATGGCATTGTTGATGGATTTGGTTTCATCCACGCTGAGGCGGTAGTCCATCATCAGTTCATCCACATACATCCGGTAACCGGCAGCGGAGGGAACCCGCCCGGCGCTGGTATGGGGCTGCTCCAGGTAGCCCATGGTGGTGAGGTCAGCCATTTCGTTGCGAATGGTGGCGGAGGAATAGTTCATGTCGGGAAGCTCTGTGATTGCCTTGGAGCCAACGGGCTCGGCGGTGCGGATATAAAGGTCAACCACGCTGCGCAGAACCTTTTTCTTTCGTTCCGTCAGTTCCATGAACCGTCCTCCTTTCTTAGCACTCGCTCTCTCTGAGTGCTAAACACACTATACCATCGAGTATCAGAAAAGTCAAGACCTTCATTTGTGAATTTATTTTTAATGCTGCTGCGAACCCTGTACCAATCCTTTGGTTCCCTGACCCGCCCGGTTCGGTACTGCCCAGGAACCGGTTCGCACACGCTAAAAGTTAGCACCCCTTGGATTCCCCCGGGGGTGTTGCAGAGCGCAGCGAATCTTTCAAAATTGCGAAGCGAGGCTGAGGGGGTGTACTGCGTTGGTTGCTGTAGACGCATGGTTTCCACCGCACCCGTGGGGGCGGATAGAATCCGCCCGGGCGGCAGTGCCGCCGGACAATAATGCTCATGGTCGATAAAGAAGCTGACAATAAACAACACACAAAGACAACCGCCCCGCGTTATTCCGAAGCATGGAAACATGGTA
>ERZ1034952.780-NODE-780-length-28275-cov-6.588873_pt1 | contig 28275 bp, 23 predicted proteins | sample MGYA00520625_ERZ1034952 | MGnify/ENA primary metagenome ERZ1034952 (study PRJEB33766, sample SAMN09781773) | gut metagenome | biome: gut microbiome | host: Homo sapiens | place: Madagascar | study: EMG produced TPA metagenomics assembly of the PRJNA485056 data set... | reverse complement strand
TGTGGGTCGCAACTTCCTTTGCCTCATAGGACCAAGAACCGTTGATGGTCACATCGGCATCGCCCATCACGCCAGCGTTGGGATCGGTCCAACCGCTGAAGGTGTAGATGCCATCAACGTTTCCGTACTGATCCTTGTGCTCGACGGTGTAGCCAGCGGTGAAGGTCTGGTCTGCCGTGTAGGTCTGACCTTTCACATACAAACCGTTATCGGTAGGGATCGTCACGTCCGCCGGGACGTTTTCGGTGCCCCAATCATAAGCGACGGTGTGGGTCGCAACTTCCTTTGCCTCATAGGACCAAGAACCGTTGATGGTCACATCTTCGGTGCCCATCGTCTGGGTGCCGGTCTTGTCCCAACCGCTGAAGGTCCATGTGCCGTTGACGTTGCCGTACTCGTCGTAGGTGTTGACGGTGGCGTATTCAGTGGCATCGACCGTGTAGGCCTGACCGTTCACATAGGTGTTGGTATCAGTAGGAAGGGTGTACGCCTCGGAGATCTCGCTCGCAACATCGCCCCAGTTGTAGGTGACGGTGTGCTTTTGAGCAAAGTTTGCGGTATAGGTTGCTGGAGTATTGAGGCCATCGACCTTCTCTGGAATGAAGTTGGCTTTGGTGGAGACTACGTTGCCAGCTTCATCGGTCCAGTTCTCGAAGACGTAACCATCGGACGCATTCGCGATAGAGCCCTGAACGTTACCTCTAGCCGTTACGTTCTCTGAAGTAATGCTCACCGAACCGCCAGCATTCGCCTGATACTTAATATCAGTGGTATAAATTGCAGTTAGGGTTACGTCACCTTCATCGTTAGTGATGGAATTCCATTCCTTGAACGTATACCCCTCATGTAACGCTGGAGTAGGATTCTCTGGAAGAACGGCAGCCGTAGGTGCAGCCCAATCAGCCTTAGTTTGTAATTCTCCATTCGTAACTTCGTCTAACCAGGTATATTTCACAATTTTGGCGATACCGTCAAGATGCCAGGTAACAGTAATGTTTTTCTGCCCCTCGTCCGTCCACTTTGTTCCAGGAGTACCTTGGGCATCAGGATAATCATTTGCACCTTCAGACGTTTTCATAGTCCATTCGGACACCACATTCAATGGAAAACTATTCCCATTGAAGCGAGTAATAGTTGAGGTCTTTGAGATCACGCTAGCTTTGTCGGATTCAGACGCGGACTGTCCTAATGAAGAACCTGGCGCAGTTGTTATTGCATTAGCTATTTCGCCAAGTGTATACCATACTCCATCCTCATTCCCATTTAATTCAATGCCTTTTGACGCAATAAGAACATTTGCTTCATTCTCTGTTACATTACTTGTCTTCTCGATCATTGCATAAACATATACAGGATAAGATGCAGCAATAACGTTCACTGTAAAAGATTCACTGCCGGCATTCCGTCCATTGCCCCATGTATGCGTAATCGTTACAGAGCCCTCCGAAACACCAGTTACGGTGGCGGTCTTTGCGTTACCCTTCACACTTGCTTTTGTTATATCTGAAGAAGACCATTTATGATTGGATGAGCCACTGGTCGAAGACAGGTTAATCGTTTTATTGACAGCCACTTCAGTTTGACCAGAAATTCCAAGCGTTTCAATCCCCTCATCGGGATTGCCGGAACGAACCTGCTCGGCATAAGCCTTGACGTTAGCCCATTCATCCGCTACTGCAGCCTTGTCAGAATCGGACAGACGATTGTAAACATCCTCGATCTTTTTAAGTGCTGCAAGGACGGAGTCCGTATCTGTGGCATCGCCCATAGCTTCGCATGCTGCATGGAATTCATCCAAGCTTGCATAAGTCACCTGTGGGGCTGCTGCCTTGGCTGCAAGCTTTTGCTCGGTCTGCTTTGCTTGGACAATAACTTCGTTGTTTTCTTCAGCGGGCTTATCGCTGACTTGATCAACGAGTTCGCTCTTTGTGTTCTCTTCCGTATCAGCGAACGCGTTGTCGCCGTAGAAGAAGTTCGAGAACGAAAAGATAAGTGCGACGGACAAGATCACCGAAATGATCTTTCCTCCCACGGTCTTCTGCGCATCGAGTGCCCAATTGAGTACACGCATTTTTTTCCTCCAAAAGCCTTTCCAACAACCCCAGCAGTAATTAGTAACAAAACTGTTATGAACTGGTAGAAGTTCGTGCGCGGTGCTTACTTATTAATAATGTGTTTGCGCACGCGTTTATTATGACAATTTTTCTTACAGCAAGCTTTGTTTTGACCGCTAAATGATAGAATAATGACATGATAAATATCTCGAATTCGCTCTCGAACGGCACGATTCAACACAACCAGAGGACCCATCATGCTTCAAACACCTGAAGATTTTGCTGCAATGGATGACCCTTCAGCCTCCACTTCCGAGATAGTGGCCTACCGTCCAGAATGGCGCGACGAAGATATTGCCCTTGTTTGCGGAATCGCTAACGCTGGTGGCGGCAGAATCGTCATCTCCCCCAACATCAATGACCGGGTGAAAAAAATGAAGCGCTTCAAGAAAACTTTTGAGCGCATTCCTCAGCTGGCTTGGCGTGAACTCGGTCTTACGTGCAGTACCGAACCCGTTATGAATGGCATGAACCTATGCCTCGAAATCCAAGTGCCTGCTGCCCCGCATCCTATTCGGTATGGAAACAACTACTACCTTTATAACGAAGGGATCAATAGCATCGTTCCTAGAGAGCTTTTTGATCGGCTGCTTGCTCCGAACATCGAAACACCCCAAGCGGCGACCGAAGTTACTCAAGCTTCTCGTGATGCGCAAACACCCAACAACGCACAAGCTGCTCTTCAAGCCAACGAGATCAGTCTTGCCGATCATCGAGCACGTGAACAGGAAAGCGCCACTTCATTATCTTCTTCCACTGTTTCCGTTGCTTCCGCTCCTTCTACAAGCCACAAACCAACCTTTAACGAAACCTCAATCGCGGCGGCAAATCGTCTTGATATGACGATCACCGATGAATACATCTTGAAGGTGCTTGAAACAAACGGTCGCGTAACCGCCCTTCAAATAGCAAAGCTCTTAGAAATAAGCGAAAGCACGGTACGCCGCTCATTTCGGCGACTGCGCGAGTATGGTTTTATCGAGCGGATCGGCTCGAACAAAGCAGGATATTGGCGCGTGCTTCATAAATAAAGATTGCCGTTAAGAGAAAAATGCCTGTTTGGAGCATGTTTTTTTCGCATGACACAAAAAAGTTATGGTAAAAGAATATTAGAAAATATAGTTCGCTGTTGTTCGAAAATCCTATTACAGTTTTGCTATGTAATAGGGGGGGGTAGATTTATGAAGAAGAGCAACTGGCTTATTGTGGGTCTTCTTGTCGTAGCTTCCGTTATTTTCTTGGCTATGTGGTATGTTCTGGGATTCAATCTTATCGACGACCCGCTCGATTTAGTTATATCCATTGTTTGGTGGGTCGTGATCATTGCCATTTGCTTGCTTATCCAGTGGTCTGAAAACAAGCGTAGGCGCTCTATTCGTACTACCCTACTTGCTCCTGGAGTTATGTACAATCCTGAAGTGGGTGTTGTCGAAGTTGCTCCTGGTCAGACTCATGCTCAAACCTTGGAGCGCATCCTGAGCAACCTCACCTATGGTTTTGATACTGAAGAAAACGCGAACGAACAGCACATTCGTTTCAAGCAGATCGTTCGCTCGAAGAAATTCGCTAACGATGGCGATACTTGGACCGGCGAGGTAGTCGATGTTGCAAACCCAAATCAGGTTCGCTATTTCCAGAACAAAGCAGAGCTTGCACGCTTGATAGATGTCGCTTAATCTTCCACGCGTTCGTACAAGTTCTTTTTAACAAGTTCAATGAAACCAATGCCTGTCTTTTCCATGACGGGCATTTTTTGGTTCTGTACCAGGTTCGTTTGGCCTACCGTACAAGCCTTTCCACGCAAAACTCTTCCGTACAAAAGCACGGGCTTCTTTGCTATGCGTCGTAGTCCATCTTCTTTTCGAAATAGCGACTGATGAACATGATGGGGAGCGTGAGGCAAAGATAGAGCGCTCCGAGTAGCAAGAAGCAACCGAAGAAATTGTAGTTCGTGGCGCTGATCTCGCGCATGGTCTGAGTAAGCTCGATAACTGCGATCACCGAAAGCAGCGACGAGTCTTTTATGATGCTCGCAAATTGTCCGGTGAGTGCCGGAAGGATACGCGAGACCATCTGGGGCAATTCAACCGAAATCGCACATTGCGTGCGCGAAAGTCCTAGCGCGCGGGCAGCTTCGATCGGACCACGAGGTAGCGATTCATATCCGCCGCGAATGATCTCGGCAATATAAGCGCCAGCGAATACTGAAAGGATAAGAATGCCTGCAACTACGCGGTTCTCGACACCCCATGCTGTGCCGATGATGTAGTAGAACAGATAGATCTGCGCGATGAGGGGAGTGCCGCGAATGATCTTCACGTAGAAATCGCAAAGATAGCGCACTGGCAAGAAACGAGCATTCTGCCCCAACGCTACCGGAATCCCAATGATCAGGCTTCCAACAAGACTGAATAGCGAGATGAACACCGTAAGGCAGAAGCCATCCCAGATGCGCGCACGATATTGCACCACAAAATCAAAATTGAGCGCAATGCCTGCCATGGAAAGCGAAACGCCTACCACCGCAACAACAGCAACAACTACCACGAAGTAATTGAGCGCGCGCTTCCACGGAGCAACGGGGCTGTCCTTCGCTGCCATGAAAATATTGCTTTTAGGATAGCTGGTGCTCATCTGCGCATGCCTTTGGGTCGAAATGGTCATGCAGCTCCTAGAGGCGTAGGAGCTGCATCAAGCTACTTAAAAGTGTAGCGGTTCATCGGGGATTTACGTGCGCGGCGTAGAACACGGTTTTCAATGTTGCCGCATATGGCAGTTTCTTGCACGCCCCGTTACTGAACCCGCTACCGAACAACCCGCGATCTTGCAGTGTCTGTGTTGCCTTTGCTCGGAATTGTTCGGATTACTCGAAATCGAAGAACCACTTGAAGTCATATTCATCGAAGGCCTTCTTCTCTTCAGCAAGATACTTCTCGGTCAAGCGATCGAATTCACCATCTTCTTTCGACTGAGCGATGAATTCGTTCAACTGATCGAGCAGTTCGGTGTCACCCTTCTTCACTGCGATTCCCCATGCCTCAGGATCTTGGAAGGGAATGAAGACCGCTTTGGTGGTATCGGGGTTCGCAAGGTTATTGCGATAAATCGTGAGCTGGTCGTAGAGGAAGCCATCGGCTTTGCCCTGAACCACTTCGGTTACGCACGCGCTCTCATCTGCCAAGCGTACGATATCAGCATTGGGCAGATTCTTCGTTGCCCACACATCGCCCGTTGAGCCCGTCTTCACCGCTACCTTCTTGCCTGCCTGGTTTAGGTCGCTTGCTTCTTCAATGCCAGAATTCGCATTTGCCAAGATGGCAAGCTGGGCCATTGCATAGGGATCAGAGAAATCGACTGCTTCTTTGCGTTCATCGGTGATGGTCATGGAGCTGATAACGCAGTCTGCCTTATCGGTCTGCAACGAAGGAATCAGGCCATCCCACGCGGTATTCTCGATCTTGAGATCATAGCCATATTTGTCAGCGAAGTCCTGCATGAAATCGACCGAGAGGCCCTCGGCTTCGCCCGCTTCATCCTTCGTTTCGAAGGGTGGATAGGCAAGCTCCATTGCCACGGTCAAGATCGGTTTGCCGTTTTCGCCCACGGCATCGCTCGTTTTATCATCTGCCTTTTCGGAAGAACAGCCCGAGAGCATGCACAGCGCGAGTGCGAAGGCAGCGGCGATCGCGAGCAGTGCGAGCCAGGCTTTTCTTGTCTTTACGGTTGAAGCGTTCATAGGATTCCTTTCACTTTGTTATTTGTGTCGCTGTTTACTGAATCGAATCTGAAGTGATCTACTGAACAAAAGCTACTGTGAGCTCGCGTCCTCTTTTTGATTTGCCGCGATGAAATTAGCTCTGATCTGGTTGAGTGTGGCGCACGTTATCGCAAAGGCATCTGCATCGACCCCTTGCATCTGAGTGCTTACCAAGGTAGTTGAGATTGTTTCGAATGCCGAACGAAGGCTCTTCCCTTTGGGGGTAAGACTCACCTCCGTACGGCGTTTATCGGTAACGCTCTTTTGAGTTTGCACGTATCCGCCCAGTACGAGCTTCTTCACGAGCGCGGTTATCGTTGACGGGTCGCGGTGGATCTTTTCGGAGAGTTCTTGCATCGTAATTGTCTCTTGTGCGAAGAGCGCCACCAAAATGTCGCCATGCGATGGAACCAGGTCCTTGAGTCCCGCTTGAGAAAGAAGAGAAATAAGGTAGGTGTTCGCTGCTGCGAGCGTTTGAGAAAGCATGCTCACGAACGAACCCTCTGCAGCGTTCGTTGCCGAAATTGCTTCTGATGCTTTTTGTTTGGCAGGGCTCTTGATCGTTGCTGAGTTCACCATGAAACCTCTTCCTGCTTCTCCACGATCGCGTCGAATTTGCATACATAGTGGCAGTTGCCGCACTCATCACAGCGCTCCCCTAAAATGCGATACGGACTTCCTGGCACGATAGCCTTATGCGTGCATGCTTCCTCGCATAGACCACATTCCGTGCAATCGTCGGTGATGTGAAAACCTGGTGCAATGAACGTGGCGCCGCCCCAGCAAAAACGTTCTCGAAGTATCTTGTGATCGCGATTCACCATGTTGAAGTCATAGTCGTAAAGTTCGCCCCATGCGCGCTGCAAAACCAGCACAACAGTTTCGGGATACTTCTTGATGTCGTAGTCTGCAACGGCAAATTGCGGATTCGTTTTGATGAGTTGATCCGTTTCTTCGGTTGAAAGTTCGCGCACATCGCCACTCACACGCACCATATATCCTGGTTGAAAGTGAGGCATGTTGTCCTCATCCCATTCGCAAGGCGCAGCGGTAACTTCACCACACACGGAAAGCTTACCGCCCTCGATCATCTGACGATAGAAAGGCTTGCCTGTCATGGTGCGCAGATAGAGTCCGTTTTCGTCATGCGCGAAGAAGTGCGCGATGCGCGAATCCACCCCGCCTTTTCCATCGAGCGTAGCAAAGCTGCAGCACCCTACTTTATCGAATAATTCATATACCTCTGCGATCGAAAGCATCTTGGCTCCTTTCTGAAAGACTGCTCTTTTAACGGTGTCTGACCATGAATTCAGCTGCAGATGATCAGGAAAAGATCAACGAGTTTCACCTGTTTCTTCTTCGGAGGGCGCTACCCGGCTGGCAACGATACGGGCGATCTCTTCTGCGTGCTCCTTCATGAGGTCGCGTCCAAACATTTCCGTGTTGTCTTCAGATACGTTTGAAACGCTATTAGCATCGATGAAAAAGTTGCCTGCTTCGGACTCGATCACGTCAAAGCTGCCGAACGTGAAACCGAGCGCTGCAGCAGCTGTTTCGCAATCTTTCACGATTTCTGGCGAGATATCAGGATAGAGCTGATAGGTTGAGCCGAATCGGTAGGCTGAAAGGCCGTTATCAGCCACCCCGCGCTTCACCACCAGGGCGACCTTGCCTCCGATAATCTCAACACGCGTGATAAACCCACGTTCAGGCGCGATATAGTGCTGAACGATGAATTCGCGCTCAGGCGCTTGAGAGAGGAAGTTGCGTGCTTCCTGCTCGTTTTGCACGATCGCAGTATCGACCGTACGGCCGCTGCAAACGGGCTTGATCACGCAAGGATAAGAGAACGTGGTTTCGTCTTCGGCGGCGAGCTTTTGCGGTGTTCCTTTACCATAGATGCGCGGTGTCGAGATGCCTGCTTCGTGAAGCGCGGCGGTAGAAGCGAACTTGTCGATCTCGTAGGCGTGGGCGCGAGGTTCGTTGATGAGTAAGATCGAAGTGTCCTCGATAGCTTGGATGAGCATATCCATGTTGCGCAGCGCCTGTTCATGTCCACGATTGAGCGCACTCGCGAATACGCGGCTTACCAACACATCGCACTCAAGCGCTGCATCAACGCTATTTGCTTGTTGCATGTTGATCATTCGAACGTCGTGCGCGATGCCTGGCAGCGTGTCTTTTAGTGCACGGGAGATCTCAGCGCTAAGTTTATGATCCGACCATTCATCAGATTCGAACAGGACACCGATCACGAGCGGCTCTTTCATCACGCTATTATGTTCGTGCAGCTGAATGGCGTTGTCTTGCTGCATCTCTTCTTCAGATGCCATGAAGTCCCTTTCGATAAAAATACTTTGACATCAAATTAAATTTTCTCGATATTACTTTGATATCCAACGATTGTCAAATATAGATTCTTTTTTGCGCGGTAACGAGACACTTACATAAGGCTTTCAGCTCTGTGCTCATGCTTGATTGCTTGTTTTGAGAAGACTAGGGTGAAAGTGCTCCTGCAAAGAAGAGCCCGAAGAGCTTTAGCGTATGTATCGCAAATGCGCTTGAGTTCTACGAGAAAAGCAGATGACAAATTATCGTGTAGTTTCATCTGAGAGAAGGAGATCGTTATGGCAGAAACAGTTGCAGTCATGCTTGGAGATGGCTTTGAGCCAGTAGAAGTAGTTGCCCCTGTCGATGTTCTGCGCCGTGGTGGCGTAGACGTTACCTTGGTTTCAGTAATGGGGCGTAACGAAGTAACGAGCGCGCAAGACATCAAGATGGTAGCCGATGCGCTTGTTGAAGATGTCGATCTTGATCTGTTCACGATGGTTGTTGTACCTGGCGGTTCGGTTGGTGTCGAAAACCTCGGTAAATGCGACAAGCTTACGGAAAGTTTGCGCGACCGCATGAAAGCGAACAAGCTTGTCGGTTCGATCTGCGCTGGTCCGACCATTCTTGCAAACCTCGATCTGCTGCAGGGTCGTAAAGCAGTTTGCTACCCAGGATGCGAAACAAATTTCCCTGCTGGAGTTTATCAACCTAATGTTGATGTATGCATCGACAAGAACCTGATCACGGCAACGGGCCCTGCCACTGCTTTGCCGTTTGGACGCGCGCTACTTGAAGCGCTCAAGAGCGAAAAGGATGCCAACGAAGTTGCCTCTGGCATGCTGTTTTAGGGTTCTCTAGTCTTTTCTGCTTTTCGAGCGAACAATGAAGATCGACCAATGCACAGGTGCTTCTTGCGATTGCCGCTTAAGGTGTGGCTCATGAGAATCCCCTGAAACCTTTCAGGAAACGACAGCGATAGCAGTATAATTGATGCAAATGCGGGCGTCGTATAATGGCTATTATGCGGGCTTCCCAAGCCTAAGACGCGGGTTCGATTCCCGTCGCCCGCTCCATTAAAAATTTTCAGCCAAGGTAATCTTCCTTGGCTGTTTTATTTCTACAGAAAAAAGGGAATCGAACCGATGAGGTGGATTTCCATGCATGAAAACTGCGCAGCGTTGAGAAGGTAGTTTGTCACCTTTACTAGAATACGATTCCAAGCGCGTTCACGATCAGGCCCCACGCTACGCCAATTGCATACAACACAACAATGATGGCAAGATTTTGCTTCCAGTGACGATTCGCGCGCACCAACACGAGCAAGCCGACACCGGCACTTACGAGCAATCCAGAAAGCATCGCACCAGCACCGAGCATTCCTTCAACGTAGAGCTGAGCGATGATCACGCTTGGTGCGCAATTTGGGATAAGCCCAACGAGAGCAGAAGCGAAAACAGAGAAATTGGGATTGGCCTCGACAAATGAAGCCATTGCATCTTCCCCTACTCCTTCAATGACCGCATTAAGAACGAGAACGATCAAGAAGATGAAGATCATTACCTGCAACGTGTGCTTTGTGGCGCTTTTCAGGATTCCTTTCCAGCCAGACCCATGCACATGCGTGTGCTCCACATCATCATGATGCTCATAGGCGCGCTCTGGAGCCTGTTCGCAAGTAGCGCAATCGTCGTTACAACCACAGTTATCCTGTTGGCACAACTCATGGATTCGCAAGCCTTGCTTATCACGACGAGCTAGTCGCAGGACCAGATCGACGATGAAACCCATGATCATGCCGATGACCAGCTTTGTTCCCATGATGGAAAGGATGGTTTCCGCAGGAACTGCTTCGGCAAGAAAGATCGGAAGCATTTCATCAGAAGTTGAAAGGAAAACGGCGAAGAGCGTTCCGAGCGTGATAACACGCCCCGCGTAAAGCGTTGCTGCCACCGCAGAAAACCCGCACTGGGGAACAACACCAAGCACCGAACCAACAACAGGCCCTGCTGCTCCCGCGCGTTCGATCGCTTTTTGCGTTCTTTCTCCCGTTTTGTGCTCGAGCCATTCCATCGCTAAATAAGCAAGGAAAAGAAACGGAACGAGATAGATCGTTTCGACAAAAGAGTGTTCGAGCACGTGAAGGGCATTATGTACAAGGATCTCCATAGATTAGAAGTGTAGCACTTCTCTCTGCTCAGCCCTTCTAGCCCCCTGTAAGTGCACTGCTTTCTGTTGCAAAGCTGTATCCAAAAACTCAGCAACAAAAAAAGGCGACCGAGGTCGCCTTTGAAGAAGATATGAGAATGCGTTCTCTTTATTTCTTGAGACCGCCGATGAGAGACATCTTGGTGCCGCAATCGGGGCAAGTACCCTTGGTGATGATGCGGTTGTTCTTGGTAACACCTTCCTGCGGGTTAACCATTTCCTTCTTAGCTTTGCACTTAACGCAATATCCAACTACTGCCATTAGAACCTCTTTCCGTTCCTATGTTGCCCCCGGAACGAAGGCAGCACAATCACTTATTTGCTTTAACCATTGTAGCGTGATGACCAGGTATTACAAGCGTTATTTCGACATTTGTTACATGCTTTTGAGAAGTTCCAATACAAATTTTGAATTTTCTTCGAGCACGTTTGGTTTGATGTTCTCAAGCACATCATCGATACTGCCGTAAAATGCTGTCTGGTTGCCAGTCATTCCTGCGAGTGTGACTGCCTGCAAGCCATGCTGAGCGGCAATATGAGCAGACGTATTGCGGCTAAGTAGCTTATTCGTAGCGAACGCAACTCCACTCTTTTCGCTTGCTTGACGCAAAACACGCTTGATACGCGATGAGACCTTATTGGGACGATATTGGCCTTCTTCATCAATAAAGGAGAACTGACCAGCACCAACACCCTCAAGATTCACGATAATGGCACCCTTGAGCTCTTCTCGATGTTCCTCGAGAAACGCCGTCATGCCCGAATTGAGCGCTTCTTCAGCGCCAAGTGCGACGAACCATACTTCTGTATCGATATCAGGATGACGGAAATCGCGCAGCAGACGCATTTCATTATTGATCTCTTCGGTGATCTTCACATCTTTAGGCACTGAACGCTTCAAGGGGCGCTGATTTTCTGTGCTTGTTTCCTCGTCTACAAAATCATCGTCGGCTTCCACATCCTGACCTTGAGCAGTACCAGAAACGTGATTACGTAAGCTCTGCAACGAGAACGCGCCGCCATTCCAACCTCGATCGTTGGAGTTCGGTTCGCCATAATCGACATCGATGAATTCAGCATCAAGATCATCATCAGAACGGAAGCTTTCCCAGCTACCGCGCTCTCTGCCTACACTCTGAGCTTCGTACGATGCATCAACATCTACCCATTCGCGTACAGACTGCTCATCTTGTGATTTTTTCTTTTTGCCAAAACGGCCAAAAATACGGCCAACACGCGATTTAGGCATTTCAACATAGTCGGGACCAGCAAACGCTCCTGTCTGCGTATAGCCTTCTTCGTAGACAGAGTCATCAGCGTCATCGATGTAATCGTCTTCAGTGACATACTCTTCGCTCAGTTCAGTGCCGACATCAGCAAAGGTGCCCGTGTTTCCTGCCGACCCTGAAGAAGGAGCGAACGCGTCCTCATCAACGTACAGATCGGTAAGCGTTGTACCAAGCGTTTCGTTTGAAGAGCTGGTGGCGGTATCGCTTCCTACTACGTCAATCGGAGGGACTGTAATACGTTCGAAATCGCTCGTGTTGAAATCAGGCAATTCAAGGCCAGGTGTCTTGAAGAGCGTGCGTTGTTCGCTCGCCTGCGTCTCTGTTTGACGTTGAGGCTGATCAGCGCCGATGCGCGGCAACATGTTAGAAAGCAATGCAGGCTGTGGCATGGTCTTTTCGTCATCGGCTGCCATGGGCGCACGTTGTTTGGCGCTCTCTATTGAGCCGCCTACTGGAGCAACCACATCAGGCAGCACGATCACATGACGATCGGACTGCGAAGCATCATCGCTCTCCTGAGCGACTGACGTGCTTGCCGTACCCATATCTTCCATACCCATGATCGGAGAAACAGGTGCCGTTTCGTAATCGATCTCGGCTTGGGTGGAATCGATGCTCTCTTCTGCATAGATCGCATCTTCGTCGAAGACCGCAGGTGAAATCGTAGTTTCTTGCAGTGATACCTGGTTTGAAGAGCCCTCTTCAGCCGCAGAGAACACCTCTTCTTCGTTAAATTGCTCAACATCGATAGGCGACATTGCGATCGTGCGACCGTCGACTTCTACCTCATCGTAATACTCATCGACGGGCTGATCGATCTCTGATTCGTCTTCATGACGATGTGTAACTTTTGACGCTGCAGAGCTAACCATGTCTGAAGCACGATTTAGGAAACCGCCAATGCCATTCCTTTTCGTATGAGCACGATGGGATGCGGTCTTGCGCTTCACCGAACTCTTGCGCGATACAGGAGCAGGAGCGTCCTCCTCCATGACAGGAATGATGACCGGCTCTTCAGAAATGAACGCTTCATCGACTTCTTCAAAGTTATCCTCTAGCTTTTCACCTTCGGTTGCACGTGAAGCAACAGATACGGCAGGCGTGGGCTTCTCAGCAATAACTTCTTGCTCCCGAACGATAGTCTCCTCTGCAGGGGCTACGCCTTCCTCAGCTTCATGCGGTGATCTCTTCAAGAGAGGAGCTGCCGCTCCATCGATCTCCTGACGCAGAGCAGCCACACGTTTTGCCAGTTCAGATTCAGGCTCTTGATAGACAGGTTCTTCTTGTACAGCCCCAGCTTCTGCAGCAGTAGCAGCAACGGCATTTTGCTCTGCCAAACGTTCGGCTATCGTGGGGCCAGCATTGCGCTGACGTGCAGCATCTGCCATATGCGCTGCGGGCGCGTCGGCAAAACGAGAACGCGAGACATTTGCCTCGCGCGCCAGATCAGGTTTATTCGCGTGTGCTTTTTCTTGAGCAGCACGAGCCCATGAAGGAACCTGCTTCTGATAAGAACTGCCCATACCAGTGGCTCCTGGTTGCAGCGCCTCAACAGACTCGCGCACGAAAGATTCCTGTGTTTCAGCAGGCTGCTCGGTGTTTTGTTCGGACGCTATTTGAGAAGGCGCCGTAGTGGCCTTCTCTGAGGACGCTGGCGTAGAAGCAGACACTGCTGATTTCATGTTGCTCGGCTTATAGCGCAGCGGATCCTCTTCTTCCACCGCAAAATGCACTGCTGCAGCTGCCGCTTCCTCCGCAGTATCTTCCAACCCGCCATGTTGAACGAGCTTGGATGAAATATCGGACAGAGGAACCTTATCTGCGACCGGCTTACCCGTAAGCGCTGCAATAGCTGCTTTTGCAGCAGCAAGCGACTCTTCAGGAGTCATGCGGCTCTCGCGGGCTTGATAGGTGACTTCAACACCATCAGGAACAACACCAGCTTCGTATGCAGCATCTTCCCCGTGGACCTCTACGCCTGCTTCACGTGCTCGTTCTTCCATTTCCTCTTTGCTCACCAGGCCGTTTCCGACCGTACGTGCAACATCAAGAAGCACGGCTACACCAGAAGCATCGTTGTTCGCAGCGTCGTTATAGGCAGAAAAACGCGTTTTGATAATGCTTGCGAGCGGGAGCGCCAAGATAACAACGCAGATGATCTGCAATACCAAGAGCACAATAGCAAAACCACCAGCTTCGCTGGCGAAGAACACTGCCTTGATAAGAAGCACAAGTGGCGCGACTACCAACGTAATAGCGCACACATTGTGAATGATCGGCAGGTAACGGCCGATGATGCCTTGATATTCCGTTGCGACACGTGCGCTATCGTAGTGCGTTACAAGAATGATCTTGCGACGTTTGTTGGTGTTCGTGATAGAAAGCGGATTGTATTTTGCAACAACGTTTTGACTCACGCCGCTACGCAGAAAACGCGAAAGGATGGGTTTACCGAACACCTCACAGGCAAAAAGAGCAGCAGCAAGAAATCCGATGATGAAACCTGGGATCGAGAGAACAGGGAAGACGATGGGCAAGAGCGCACAGACAAACGCAAGCCCAAAACAGATCGCTCGTACCGTGTTCCCATTTGACGCACAAGAAACATCTTCAACGATGGTCGAAAAACCTGCACTTTTCTGTAGCTCGTCGGCGATATATAACGCAGCCTGTTGTTCCTCTTCGGTTCCCGCAGGACGCGGCCCTATTTCCTGTGAAAGATGCGCGATATCGTCCATCATGTCTGTCATGAAATGCCCTCTCGTTTTCAAGGCGATGTCTGTGTTGCTTATATTCTTCTTTACCTTGAAAAAAGGTATTCAGATATTTGGTTTTAGTATACGCCATTTGACTGTACAACCGACCATCGAACTTGAATCTGTTTAATTTGTAATCTAGGCGGTTTTTGCACTTGTTACGTACAGCGACCTGAAGCAGCATGACCTCTCAAAAAGCTGTCCTGCTCTTTTCTCCTTTTAATACACGAACTATTCTCAAAATAGTGCTTAAACTGCCCTGAACAATTCTTTTACGCTACGATTCTTGAGTTTCATTGCCGAGATACTCACGTAAGAAAGAATCGTATCTTCCAACGTCGTTACGAAGTTGCATCAACTGATTATCGAGTTCTGAGCTTGCCTGAGCATAGGCATCAACGAGAGGCTGGGCGAACGTTTCAGGGAATTTTTGCGCCAGCTCGACCGAAGCAGTATCGGCCTTATTGTAAAGATCATTGTTCTTTTCAGCTGTTTTGCGATCCTGGATCAGAATCGCTTCATTCGAAAGGAGTCCGAAGTTGATCTCTTCAAGACGCTTCGTTAAATAATCGCCGTAGAGAGAGAAATCCCCCTGAGGGAAGAGCTCTGCAGCTTCGTTCAGCGCTGTCTGGGCATTTTGGAGCGTTTCTTGAGCTTCGGTGAGCCACTCGGTTGACTGAGCAACTGTCTCGGGCGACGTTTGTTGGACAGTAGTAGCGGCCTGAGCTAAAAGATACTGGGCATCATCGATGCTCTTCTCAACAAGAGCAAGATCATCCATGGCGTTCTTGGCATCGATATCCACTGCAAGCTTCTTGCTCGCAACGTCAAACATTGTTTCACGTGAAACAATCGTGTTGTAGGCACTTTGCGCCGCTTCCTTGTCGGTTGTAGAGCCCTCTATGGCCTCATCAGCGCGTATGGCATATTTTTTCGCATTTTCAAGCAACTCGAGCGCGTGAGGGATTTGACTCTGGAGCTGCTCGGCGCGGGCGATCGTGTCATCTGCAAACGGCTGCGTAAAGAACTCATCGATAGCAACGAGAGTTTGATCGCTTTCTTCAATGTACGCACATGCTTGTTCGATAAGTTCGCGATTCGAGCGGTTCTTTTCGTACTCCTGATAGAGCCACATTCCAGCGAACGTCGCAAGCATCGCAACAACTAAAACCACCAGCAATATGCTGATAAGGCGACTCCGCGAACGCTTTTTTTGTCGACGGCTAATCTCTGCATGGGCTGCTGCACTGAGCCCTGAGGCATTAGGAATAAAGAGCTCCTCTTCGGTCTGCCTGCCGAAGCGCTTTTGCGCGGGTTGTGCATGTTTCCCTCGCGTTTTTCCAGATGACACGCTTGTTGTCGTCTCACGTGAAACACCTGATTCCGATGAAGCATCACGGGAAAGTGCATCTTTGAGGGGTGCATTTTCTCCACTTCCAAGCGCCATAGATGCACCGAAGCCCTCGTAGCTTCCCTTGCTCTTGCGACGAAAACGTCCCCTGATGCCTTTCTTCTCAGAGTCTGCAGAAGTAGACGATTTCTTCCCGAGCACATTGAACGAGATCTCGTTAGGTTTACCTTGCGAGAACTCGACAACATGAAGGTAGTCTTGATCAGTATTCTTATGCTTCGATTTCTTCAATGATCTCGTCCATCGTGAGCGAAACAATGTTTCTTGTTGGGAGCGAATTGAGGAATTTCTTCCCATAATGCTTTGTGACCAGGCGTTTATCGGCCAGCACCACGATTCCCTTATCGCTTGAAGTGCGAATGAGACGCCCCACCGCCTGCTTGATCGCGATCACCGCTTGAGGCAAAGAGAAGTGAGCCCAGGCACGAGAATCATGAAGTTCGCGCTCGCAAGAGAGTGGGTCGGTAGGAAGCCCGAAGGGAAGCTTGGGTATCACTACCCCTTTAAGAGTGGCGCCAGGAGCATCGAAGCCCTCCCAAAAGCTCTTCAAGGCGAAGAGGCTTAGATGTTCGTCTTTTAGGAAATCATCGCGTAAGCCTTTGACCGATACTCCCCATTTTTGGCACACCAAGCGCAATCCTGCTGCTTTGATCTGCGGATTCGCCAGATCAAAGCATTCTTCCATCTCTTTTCGATTCGTAAAGAGCGTGAGCATCGAGCCTTCCTGGGCAAGATGCAGGCGAGTGAGGAACTCGGAAAGCGTAGAAAGATACGCTGGGTCTTGGGGCTCTGGCATGTCTGAAGGCAAATAAACACGCATATTAGTGTCGAAATCATAGGTCGATTCGATCTGGAGCGTCTCAGCTCGTGAAGCCTCACCTTCGTTTAAGCCCATTGCCTGAACGAACGACTCGAATGAGTTATCCACTGAAAGCGTGGCAGAAGTGTAGATGACCGTATCGGTAGTCGAATAGAACGCTTCGTTGAGATTCTGCCCTACGTTGAGAGGCTGCGCCATAAAGGCATCTTTGATCTGGTCCTTTGCACGATTCAAGCGTACCGAATATACCTGGTTCTCTCTATTGGTGAAAAAGATGACATCGAGCGCCTCATACAGTTCGCGCAGTTCAAGCGCAAGGAGCGCGATCTCGCGCTGCGCACTCGAAGAATGGTCGAGCTCTTCGAAATAGGCCACCACATCGCGGATCGCAGCAATGAGCTTCTCAAGCGTATTCTGCATAGCTTGCGCACACGATCGCACGCCTTGGAACACCGAGCTCTGACGGATCTCTTCATTGAGCCATAGATCGAGGTATTCGTAGCGCTGACGCTTGTTCGCCGTATCGAAATACAGCAGATCCTTCACGCTCAAGCAATACTCTTCAGCGGCAATAGCAAACGCCACACCCGCATTGCGCGTCTTGGAGAGCATGGTTGAAAGGAGCGTCTTCGCCTCTTCGACCACCTGCTCTCGTTCAGCGCGAATGAGTGGGTTGTAGCGTGAAGAATCCGAGGTCAGCGTGCGAATCAAACGCTTCACTGTCTCGGACGAAAGACTGGTTGAGAATGCACGGCGCGCCTCGTCTTCAGCGTTATGAGCCTCGTCCACGACCCAGTAGCGGATCGGCGGAAGCAGCCCGTGCTCGAAACGCGCATCCCAAAACAGAAGGCTATGATTCGTTACTACGATATCGCACTGCTCTGCGCGTGCACGAGCTCCGTGAACAAAGCACGATTTTCCGAAGAAGGGACACTTCCTGCGCAAACACTCCGTACTGGTAGAGGTGATGCGATAACGCGGCAATGCTTTGAAGTTGAGCTTAAGACCGTCGATATCGTCATAATCGGTCTGCTCAATGAACGAAAGGAGCGTCGCGAGTGCTGGTGCTTGATCGACCATCTGGTTATTGACCAGGTATTGCTGCGGTCCTTGTGTATCGATGCGCTCAATCTTGCGCAAGCAAGGATAATGCGTGAATCCTTTGAGCGACGCATACGATATACCGAGCGCCTGTTGCAACAAAGGCAGTTCTTTGTTCACTAGCTGATCGAGCAGAGTATTCGTTTTCGTCGCAACGCCTGTGGGCACGTTGTTCGCTTTGGCAAGCAAGGCAAGCGGCAAAAGGTATGCCATGGACTTCCCTACTCCCGTGCCTGCCTCGATCGCTGCATTCTCTCCTTTGCGAAGAGCCTGCTGGATAGAGAGCGCCATGAGCTTCTGTGGCTCGCGTGGCTCATAGTCTTCGTACAGCTTGCCAATGATGCCCTCTGGGTCAAACGCCTGCGCGATCTCCTTGTCTGAAACAAGAACGAAAGGACGGGATCCTTCTTCATTCTCTGAAGGATGTGACAATTGAGATTTTGCGGTATCTCCCAGTTGAACTGGCGTTTCATTGTTGTTTAGTTGTTGATCACTAGAAATGTTTCCCGTGAAACATTCATGTTGTTGCACGTTCTGCGCTGAAGCGATCCCGGCTGCAAATACCGGCGCTTCTGCTCGATCGAGCTCAGCTTCTTGATCGGCACGAAGCTCTGACGTGCCGAACAGATCGGCTTGCACTTCAGCGACCTGAGCCTTACGTGACTTGAAGAGCGAATACGGTTCCGCCTCTGAACTGGCAAGCTCCTTGAACACATACACCGAGTTCCAACGTTCAACATCAGCCATATCTGCAATGTGAGCTACAAGTGGTGCCGGCATATTCGCAACCGCCGCGAGCAAGACCCGATAAACCAAGCACGTTGCCGCAACATCGTCATCGGCACGATGGGTTGAGTCTGCCCCACCAAAAGCGCGCACGAGGTCGAGCAAACGATGAGAATTGAGGCGCGGTAGTGCGATGCGAGCAAGATCGAGCGAATCGATCCAAATGTTGTTCTTCAGCGTAGCTCCTGCAGCCCGTTTCGTGACGAACGTGCGGTCGAACCCGACGTTGTGCGCAACAACAAGCGAGTCCCCCACGAAATCGACAAGCCCTGCAAGCGCTGTATCTGGATCGGACGCTTCAGCAACATCCTCTTCATGAATATTCGTGAGATGAGCCACTTCATCAGGTATTTCTTTACCTGGATTTACGAAGGTGACGTACCATTCGACGATCTCTCCATTGCACATGCGGGCAGCCGCGATCTGGATGAGCTCGTCATGGTTGAAGGAAAAGCCCGTGGTTTCCGTATCGAGCACTACCACATCTGCATCGAGCGCGCCGAAGGTATGCGTCTGAGCATATTCTTTCAGATGCGCATAACGCTCACGGATGCGTGCAGGAGTGTTTTCGAGAATATATGTTTTAAGCGATGACTCTGCAGTCTCATTTTGTTTTTCCATAGCGCTAAGACTATCATTTAACCAACGAATACGCGCTCACTATCAGACGACTCCTAGGAGAAAACATGTCAGATACCGGATACTACGGAAGCTATGCCGACTTCACATGCCCTGATCGTAAGGCTGCGCCTGCATTTATGAACTCCGATAACATCGTAGGCGATCCGTTTACCATCGAAATGGACTACAGCGGCAATAAGCGCCAAGCGTGGATCGTGAATCCTTTTGGCTTTCGCATGGGTGTTTTGGATGAAAAGACGGCAAAGCAGGTCGACCTTTGCAACGCAAAAGGCTGGAAAACGGTCGCGCTCCTTGCTTGTGTTGCCTTCAAGGAAGAACCCAAACCTGGTGAATATTGGGGCCAGGTAGCCATCATCTCCTATGATCCTGTGCATGAAGATGCGTTCTCTACCTTTGTGAAAACGATAGGCAACGAACTGGGAAAGGGCATTCGTCCTGCGCTTGACCTGGGGAATAGCGGCATCTCACGCGTGCTCGAAAGCAAGGGTGCTTGGGTGCCCACCGGGCGTGTCCCGCTCCCTAAGCTGAAAAAAGGTTCAGCGTTCATCAAGACCGAGCGCACCACCACCGATAAGCTGGTGAATCAGGCAAGGAAGACCCGTGTGGGATGCACGATCATAAGCTGGGCGATCATAATCATCTTCGTGGTAGCTGTGATCTTCGCGATGAAGTCCTGCGGCATGTTCTAGCGCGTGCGTGCGATCGCGTCTTCGATGAGCGCGATACACAGCTGAGTGAAATCCATACCGGCAACACGCGCCGCATCAGGCAAAAGCGAAGTCGGCGTCATGCCAGGGATCGTATTGGTCTCAAGCGCGTAGAAATTGCCTTCGCTATCGAGCAGCAGGTCAGTGCGTGAAACTCCGCTGCATTCCAGGCCTTTATGTGCAAGAAGAGCGATGTTCTGAGCTTTTTTGGTAAGTTCTTCGCTCAATGGAGCCGGGCAGATATGCTTCGAGCCTCCTTCGGCATACTTCGACTCGAAATCGTAGAATTCGTTGATCGGAATGATCTGGATGACGGGAAGAACCTGTGGGTCCTCTGTTCCGAGCACGCCAACCGTGTATTCATCTCCTTGGATCATCGTTTCGACCAGCGCCTGGTCATCGATCTCAAAGACGTTCTTAAGAGCCGATTCGATCTCTTCACGGCAATTGCAGAGGTATACGCCAAGCGCGCTCCCTTCGGTTGCCGCTTTGATAACGCAAGAGCTGCCGAACTCTCGCTCGATATCTTCTGCCGTCATCTGGTCGGGAGAGTGAAGAAGGACTGCTCGAGGTGTGGGCACTCCTACCTGTTCATAGATGATCTTCGTTTTGGGTTTGTCGATCGCAGTTGCGCTCGACCAAACACCAGGACCCGTGTAGGGGATACCAAGAATCTCGAGCATTCCTTGGATCGTACCGTCTTCGCCAAGCTTTCCATGAAGTGCCAAAAATGCGACGTCGAAGTCTCCGGAAACGAGCGTGACCAGGTCTTCTTTTTTAGCAGGATCGATCTGCGTGACCGAAAACCCTGCATCTGTGAGCGCATCATAGACTGCGCTACCAGAAACCAGCGAGATTTCACGTTCGCCGCTCTTACCTCCAGAAATAAGCGCTATTGAAGTTTCCTGGGGAATTATCGTGGTATTCATGGAACCTGCTTTCGCTTAGGTAGGATGCCCCCTCATGAGGCTTGTTGTGAGTATAACAAACCTCACGTTCCCTACTGTCGAGGCGGTATAATTGCCTTACCGAGGGAAGCAAATCCCATAAAACTACGTGCATCACCTGAACAAGGAGCAGCATGTCTACCCCTATCAAAACGCTCTCGTTCGACCAGATCTACAACCTCTGCAATGAACTTGGCCAGCCACGTTACCGCGCTGACCAGCTCATTTCCTGGCTGTTCGTCAAACAAGCAAACAACTATGATGAGATGTCGAACTTGCCAAAAGCCTTTCGAGCAACGCTTGCTGAAGACTATCCTCTCGTGCCTGCTCGCCTGATCGATCGCCAGGTTTCTTCAGATGGCACGCGAAAGTACTGCTTTGAACTGGCTGACGGAGCTCGCGTAGAAGCTGTTGGTATCCCTTCGATGCAAACCAATGCTTCAGGAGAACCCAGATCGCTTACTGTTTGCTTCTCAACGCAAGCAGGCTGTTCTATGCAGTGTCTGTTCTGCGCTACCGGCAGCGAAGGGTTCACGCGGAACCTCCCATCAGGGGAAATGATCGATCAAGTAGCCTTCATCCAAGAAGATTTCGGCTTGCGTGTTTCCCATGTGGTGTCCATGGGACAAGGTGAGCCCTTCCTGAATTACGATGCTACTCTTCAGGCGCTCGACTTTCTGAACAACAAGAAAGGATTTGGCATTGGAGCGCGTCATATAACGATCTCCACCTGTGGCGTTATATCGGGAATCGAGCGATTGGGAAATGATCCTCACCAATACACCCTCGCTGTTTCGCTTCATTCTGCTGAACAAGTCATACGCGATATGCTCATGCCGCGTTGCAGTGCACAGCCCCTTCCTGAGCTTAAAACTGCACTCTGCGCATATCAAGCAGCCTCCGGACGTCGCGTGAGCCTGGAATATCTCATGATCAATGGGGTGAACGACACGGAAACTGCACTTGAAGCGCTCATCGCCTTCACCCGTGATCTTATGTGCCATGTGAACTTGATCCCGCTCAACGCGGTCGATCATTCACGTCTTAAGCCAAGCGCCCAAAATGTGATCGAACACTGGCAGAAGACCCTTTCATCCGCAGGAATAGAGACAACGGTGCGTAATTCACGCGGAGGCGACATCGATGGAGCATGTGGGCAGCTCAAGAACAAGCTTGCCCGATCTAATTAGGTCTGAGAAAAGGTTTTGGAACAGAAAAGGGAGGTAAGACCTCCCTTTTTCGTTTATCTGTGTTTCGCGATGCTTAATTCTTGTGTTCGCTGAGCACGGCAACGACGCGCTGTAGCTCGTCTTCGTCCTTGAATTGAATCTCTATCTTGTTCTTTCCCTGAACAGTTTTGACACGAACAGGAAGTTCCAGGATCTTCGACATGCTTCGCGCAGCTTTCTTGAAGCTCTGTGGAGTAGGAACGCGTGAAGAAGGAGTGCTTGCCGCTTTTTCGCGACCAGCGAGCAAACGAGCGATCGCTTCGGTCTCACGAACGCTCAGCTTCTCTTCCATGAGCTTGTTCGTGAGTGACTTCTTACCCTCGAGCGTAGGCACTGAAAGGATAGCGCGTGCGTGTCCTGCGGTGATCTTCTCTTCGAAGAGAAGCTGCTGAGCCTCCTCAGGAAGGTCGAGAAGGCGCAAGGCGTTGGCGATGGTCGATCGGCCCTTAGAAACGGTCTGAGCTACCTCAGACTGGGTCATACCTTTGCGCTCCATGAGACGTTTGTAGCCATACGCTTCTTCGATAGGATTCAAATCGGAGCGCTGGATGTTCTCAACGAGCGCAGCCTCGAATGCTTCCGTGTCATCAGCGAGCCAGAAGCGAACGGGGATCGTTTCCATACCAAGGCTCCGGCATGCTTGCCAGCGACGCTCGCCCGCGATGATCTCATAACCATCGCCTGTCTTGCGAACAAGAATGGGCTGGAGCAAACCATGGCGCTTGATCGAGTTTGCAAGCTCTTCGATCTCTTCTGATTTGAAATTCGTACGCGGCTGGTTGGGATTGGGATGAACTTGCGCGAGCAAGACCTCGCCCACCATGCCTTTTTCATCGTTTTTCACAGATTTCGCGGCAGGAGCCACAGGAGCCGATTTAAGCGGATTGTTTGCTTTAGACGAACTTGCACCCGTCTTCGGTAAGCTTTGAGCCTTAGACGGGCTCTCTGAAGGCTGGTTTTTGTCACCCTTCGGACGAGCAGCAACAGGAGTTGCACGCTTGGAAGATGGGGCTTTTTTCACAGCAGAAGAATTTGCCACAGGACGAGCTGCACGCTCAACGACCTTAGCATGCTCGATCGCGTCTTCAGAGATATAGATATCTGCGGATGGTTTTGTTGCAGTCTCTTCAGTTTGCGTTTCTGGAGCAGACGGCTCTGTTACTGATGGAGTTACTTCCTTTTCAGTAGAAACAGCTTGTTTCGCTACCTTTTGCTTAGATTCTTCAGCTTCTGCAGATCTGTTCTCGTTCGAAGCATAAGATGATGCGTCATTGAAAAGGGCACCAAGACCTTTTCCTAAACCACTTTTCTGTTTAGCCACGTTGTATCACCTCTTGGGCAAGTTCGTTATAAGCTTCAGTGCCCTTGTTCTCAGGAGCATATTCGATAATGGGCTGACCATAACTAGGAGCCTCTGAAAGTTTGACTGTGCGCGGAATGAGCGTTTTGAAAACGGTATCGCCAAAGAATGAGCGCACTTCATCCACAACCTGCTTGGAAAGATTCGTGCGCGAATCATACATCGTAAGAACGATGCCATAGATATCCAAGCTTGGATTAAGAACACTTTTGACACGTTTCATCGAATCAAGAAGTTTTGTCACACCTTCAAGTGCATAGAACTCACACTGAATAGGAATAAGGAGCTTATCGGCAGCAACCAAAGCATTGATCGTGAGCAAACCAAGCGAAGGTGGGCAGTCGATAAGGATATAGTCATAACGACCGCGCAAGCTGCCAAGAGCGTTCTTGAGACGATTCTCGCGCGCCATCTCATTCACTAATTCAACTTCAGCGCCAGCAAGGCTGATCGTTGAAGGAAGGACATCTACCCCTTTACCAACGTTTGCAAGGATGACGTCCTCAACGGGTGTTTCACCGAGAAGAACGTTATAGACACATTGGCCGATATCACGCTTATCGATTCCATAGCCACTTGTTGCATTTCCTTGAGGATCAAGATCAACGAGCAATACTTCCTTGCCTGCAGCGCCAAGCGCAGCAGCAAGGTTCACCGCAGTCGTAGATTTACCTACGCCACCCTTTTGATTGATGATAGCTAGGATCTTCGTTTGTCCGATAATATGCGAAACTGGACCTTTTTCCCTGAACGGTACATATGAAGGACCTTCATCGAACTCTTCGTCGATCTCTTCGACTGCAACACTGCCTTGGCCAGCTGACATAGCTGGCTCTTCATACGGCGAAGTTGAAACAGCTACATCACGCTCAATAACTTGAGCAGTTTCGTTGATCTCTTCGAAGTTTTGGTAGCCAGGATCGGCTGGTTGAGATGCTTTCGGTTCGTAAGGCGAAGTCGGTGCTGGTTTTGTATTGCGTTTAAGACTGTCAAGTAATCCCACGAACACTCCTTTCATGAAATATCACTGAGATTATACCGATAAACTGTTTCACGTGAAACAGCATATCGAGGAAATGTTACGTGGTTATGCCTTATAGGGTCTTTTTTGTGCCATGCCTGGGCGGCGCGGCAACGAGACCATAGGTTCTCCAACCTTTTCATACACTAAAATAGTGCGATTCGTTTCATTATCTGAAAGCTGGGTCGTCCGCATCGAAACAAGTTTCATGCCCAGCTTCTCTTCAAGCCCGGCTGCTTGTTCTAATTCTTCAGCTTCAACAGCCGCTTTATAACAGATAAGTTGCCCGCCTAAAGAAAGCAGCGGGACCGCAAGCTCGAGCAAAGAAGGAAGAGAAGAGAGTGCACGGGCAGTGATAACTGCAAATGACTCAGGCATTTCAAGAGCAAGCTCTTCTGAACGTCCAGTATAGGTTGAAACCTGACCTTCCAGACCTAGCTCTTCGATCATACGATCAAGAGCAGTGGTCTTCTTCGCAACTGAATCGACCAGCATGATCGGTCGCCCTGATACGATCGCTAGAGGGATTCCAGGAAAACCTCCTCCTGAACCAAGATCGACAGCCCACCCTGAAGGAGCGTCTTCGAACTCTTGCAGCCCTACCAAAGAATCTTCAATGTGGAGCAACTGTCCTTGCTGCCAATCAACAATACGGGTAAGGTTCGAGCGCTCATTCTCTTTTAAAACAAGCTCTAAATGAAGATCGAGCAACTTCCGCTGCTCGATCTGAAGTTCGGGTTGATGACCCATGATATTCCTTACTGTTTCACGTGAAACATTAAACAGGGGTAACAACTACGCGGCGCCCGTGACCTTCACCTTCTGAGTGCGTCTCAACCTCAGGGTTATCACGCAACGTGATATGGATGATACGACGCTCATACGGTGTCATGGGGCGAAGTGCGATCTTCTTATCCTGAGAAACAGCGCGACGAGCAGCATTCTCTGCGATAGATTCAAGTTTTTGACGCTGGCGAGCCTTATATCCCTCAACATCGATCACAACAGGATAACGGAATCCTATCTTACGTGAAGTGATAACAGAGATGAGGAATTGGAGCGAATCGAGCGTGCGACCATGGCGGCCAATGAGCACCGCAAGATCATCACCAGTGATATCAAGGATCAGTTCGCCCTCATCACCTTCATATTCATCGATCGTAACTTGACCAACGTTAAAGTACTTCAGGATGTCTTTGAGAGCTGCAATGGCGGTGTCAGCAACAAGATCAAGTTCTTCATCGGTAAGAGCTTGCTTAGGAGCGTCTTCATCCTCCATCTGATCGATAGTCTGTTCTTCTTCTTGTTCAGTAAGAGCTTGCTCATCCTGCTCGAGTGATTGAAGCTCTTCACCTTCTAGAATTTCGTCAGTCATGATTCTCCTTACTATTCAAATCTCCCAAGATGGGAGGAGCCTATAAAAGAAACATGGACGATAGTTTCCTAACGTCCATGCTCGATCAGTTATTTTGCTTTCTTAGTCGGACGAGGCTTCTTAGCCTTACGCGTAACATCCACCTTAACTGGCTTGACCTCGGCTTCAAGCGCCTCACGCTCTCGATCCTTGCGGCGAAGAATACTGAGCGTGATCTGCTGCTGCGCGACCGCAAAAACTGAAGAAGTAGCCCAGAATAACAACACGCCTGCAGGGGAGCCCCAACCGATCCAGAGCATCATGAGCGTCATGATGACCATCATGAAAATCTGCTGATTCTTCTGCGGGTTATTCGTTCCTTTTTGCTGAAGCAGGGTAGGAAGGAAGGTCGCACCTGCAAAGACAATGAGTAAGATTCCATAAGGAATGAACGGACCAACACCAACCGACCATGCGTTTGCTGGTGAAGCAACGAGGTTTGGCAGGATGTTGTAGAACGTATACTCAGAACCACCAGTACGCGTGTTCATATCGTACAGTACTTGGAACAACGCGATGAAGATCGGCATCTGTAGGATCATCGGCAAACAGCCAGCAAGCGGATTAAAGCCTGATTCAGCATAAAGTTTCTGCATTTCCGCAGATTGACGCTGCTTATCATCAGCGTACTTCGTCTGAATCTCCTGCATGAGCGGGCTGAATTTCTGCATTTGGAACGTTGATTTGATCTGTTTCTGCATAAGCGGGAACAAGATCAAGCGGAAGATAAGAGTAACGATAACGATGGCAAGACCCCAGTCATGCACAAAGTTATAGAAGAACTCAATACATATGAATATTGCGTCCTTAAACGCGTCCCACATTATGTGTGTCCTCTCAGTTTCTATCTCCCAGTTTCAGTGAGAAAGTTTCGGGCACCGGATCGTATCCGTAATCGCCGCCTGGGTGACATCTTACTATTCTTCTTATGCTGAGATAAGAACCTTTTATAAAACCAAAGCGTTTGAGTGCAGTAATACTATATTCCGAGCAGGTTGGTACAAAGCGACATGACGGAGGTAGTATCGGTGAAAGGGCTACGCGATAGAACTTCACGCAAAGTACTGCAATGGTACAAGGAATCGACTTAAGAATTATCCAAAACTTCCGCATCGCACCCTACCTCGCAAGAATGAGCTTTCTCGATCAAAACTCTTGTTCGTTCCCTTGAGCCTCTTCTTTACGGAGCGATCTTGCGATCTTCATGCCTTCGTTTTGCAACTTTTGATAAGGAAGCTGCAAGATCCTGCGTTTTGCAAGAAAAACGATATCTAAACCTGGGATCGCACCGCCAAGATCAGCACAGAGTGCTCTCATCCGCCGCTTTGCAGCATTACGCCAAACTGCATTACCGTTCTTTTTTCCTGCTATAAAAGCAACACGACCAGAAGGGCCGTGTTGAGCATCAAGCACGATCAACGTCATACCTGAAGTGTTATAGCGCTTACCGTGCGTAAAGATAGAAGAAATTTCAGTAGAGGATTTTATCGTATTACGCACAAGTTCGGTAAAAGCCGCTGGTTAGACGCACAGACGCTTACGACCCTTAGCACGACGAGCGGAAAGAACCGCACGACCGCCTTTGGTAGACATACGAGCACGGAAACCATGCGTTTTTGCACGCTTGTGTTTATTGGGTTGATAGGTACGCTTCATTACCTGTCCTTTCAGATTATGTGTAGCCTAAAAATTGTAGAAATACTTAATCTGAAAGTCAATCTATAACATCTATGAACGGCTGATAACATCATACTCAGCGGTTTCGATGATATGCCCTTTCATCGCCCAATGGAGTTGGTTATAGAAATAACCCTCAGCAAGGTCAAGATGATCATCAAGCGCATAAACACGCAGCGTATACGTATGATCAGCATCAGGTGGACGTGGACCTATGTATGCTTGAGCGACCGTAAGATCATTATCTATCTCTTCCATATCGCTAAAGCAGCTGTTGAAGCCTTGTCGCCATTCAGGCTGAGGATTCTGGCTCGCATCTTCCGGAATGATCCCGATATCAGGTTCTATCTCACACATGAGCCAATGGATCCACGTGAACCCACAAACAGGAGTTGAATCGTAGTCGATGAACGCAAGCGCAAGCGTTTGAGTTCCTTCAGGCACCTCTTCGATCGTAATAGGGAACGAACAGATCGCATGATCATACTTACGATCAGCAGCTGGAGCGTATTTTCCATACTTATCAGGAAGAAAACCATTTTCTGTTGGAAGAGATATCTTCATATCGATCACCTTATTTCATTGAAGGTCATACCTACGTCGTAGCTTATGAGACCATCATAAAGGAAGCGAAAAAGAAAGTTTTCAACAATACCATTTTGTATAAATGTTGATAATGTTGAAAAGTATTTATTTGATATATAAATC
>ERZ1034952.776-NODE-776-length-28355-cov-7.969717_pt1 | contig 28355 bp, 16 predicted proteins | sample MGYA00520625_ERZ1034952 | MGnify/ENA primary metagenome ERZ1034952 (study PRJEB33766, sample SAMN09781773) | gut metagenome | biome: gut microbiome | host: Homo sapiens | place: Madagascar | study: EMG produced TPA metagenomics assembly of the PRJNA485056 data set... | reverse complement strand
GTATTTTTAGACATTTTTATTTAAAAAATTACATAAATTTGCAAAAAAGTATTGACAAGATAAAACTAATAGAATATAATATATTTGTTTGATAGAGGCGCGGTTTAAGAAGACCGCCGTACATATAACACGGAAATGTTGTACGGCGTTAGGCTTGACCGCCGAAATCTTCGCGGGGTTTCCGTCCCGTGCGGGTTGGGATACGGCAGAATATGCCGTGTACTGTCACAAAAAAGTGGAGCGCTATCATAACCGATATATGTGGCATTAAAACGGTTGTGGCATGCTTGCTTCAATCGTTTTTTGTTGTTCAAGCAAAATAAAAATGAAAAGGAGTTCTATTTATGCATCAACTAAAGAAGAAAAAAATTCTTGCGGCAATTCTGATTTCAATGATGACCATCTGCATGATTACGTCATTTACGGCATTTGCGGATGAAGTTGATTTGACAGATAATGATGCGGCAGTTGAGTTTATGGCTGACAGCCCGGCTTATACGCCAGATTCAATGTCGGAAGAAGAAATTGAAAACTACCAAACGGCGGCTTCAACATTTATTGATAACTATTCCTCAAATGTAAAAGAGGAAAATTTCACGGAGAATTTAGATAAGGCACTTGATGCCAAACGCGATGAAGTACATCCATATGCCACATGGCTTGCGCTGTTGCCTCCGATTATTGCAATAGCTCTTGCGCTTATTACAAAAGAAGTGTATTCCTCACTTTTTATAGGTATTTTAGTAGGTTCTCTGCTTTATTCCAATTTTAATTTTATGGGCACTGTTGATCACCTTTTTTCGGGCGGTTTCATTGCATCGGTTGCGGATTCATATAATATAGGTATTCTGTTTTTCCTGGTTGTTCTCGGCACCATTGTTGCTTTAATGAATAAATCGGGCGGTTCCGCAGCATTCGGAAGATGGGCTTCAAAGCATATTAAATCAAGAGTCGGCGCTCAGCTTGCTACAATAGCTCTCGGTGTGCTCATATTTGTAGACGATTACTTCAATTGTCTTACAGTAGGCTCTGTAATGCGTCCCGTTACCGATAAGTTTAACGTTTCGCGCTCAAAGCTTTCTTATCTTATAGACGCTACCGCAGCACCTGTTTGTATTATTGCCCCGATTTCTTCATGGGCGGCGGCAGTTGCCGGTTTTGTATCCGAGGAGCAGATAGGCGGACTTGAGCTTTTCATAAGAGCAATTCCATATAATTTTTATGCACTTCTGACAATTGTTATGATGATTGCAATTGCTTTGATGAAGTTTGATTACGGTCCGATGAAAAAACATGAAGACAATGCGATAGACGGCGACATTTTCTCGGAAGAAGGAAGAAAACGCGTTGAAGAAGTTCAGGAACGCACCGAAAACACAAAGGGAAGCGTATGGGATCTGGTGGCTCCTGTTGCGGTACTCATCATAACATGCATGTTTGGTCTTTTGTATTCCGGCGGTTTCTTTACAGCAGGTGATACATATCATGACTTTGTAAATGCATTTTCCGGCGCCGATGCGTCTGTAGGACTTGTAATCGGTTCGTTTGCGGGACTCATTTTCGCGGTAATTTACTTTATGTTAAGACGTGTTATGAATTTTAAGGACTGTATGGATTCGATTCCGGAAGGCTTTAAGGCAATGGTTCCGGCAATACTTATTCTTGTTTGTGCGTGGACGCTTAAGACGATGACAGACAGTCTCGGTGCTAAAATATTTATTGCTGAATTTGTAAGAAATGATGCAAGCGCGTTTATTCCGCTTCTTCCCGCAATTGTATTCCTTATCGGCGTTGGACTTTCGTTTGCAACCGGAACATCGTGGGGAACATTCGGAATACTTATCCCGATTGTTTTGGCTGTATTCGGCGGTTCGATCGATAAAGAAATCAGCATCATTGCAATTTCTGCCTGCATGGCAGGTGCTGTCTGCGGTGACCATTGCTCACCTATTTCGGACACAACAATTATGGCTTCCGCAGGTGCGCAGTGCAATCACTTGAATCACGTTTCGACGCAGCTGCCATATGCACTTACCGTTGCTGCGGTATCGTTTGTGATTTACATTGTTGCGGGATTTGTACAAAACTGGCTGATTGTTCTTCCTATCGGTATTGTTGTAATGCTTTTGACACTTTTTGTTATAAAAGCTGCAACAAGCAAAAAAAGAGCATGATTTAACGCAAATAAATTAAGCGGTGCATATGAATTTGCGCCGCTTTTTTTGTTGAATTAAAAAAAACACTTGACAAATAATATAAAAAGGGTTATAATATTCAAGGTGTAAAGCAAAAATGTTTTACAGTGGCTGTGAGGTGCTCTTTTTGAAACAGGACGGAAATATAAGTTTACTGCTTGATTTTTATGGTGAACTTCTTACGGAGAAGCAAAAAAACGCACTGGAAATGTATTATAACATGGATCTTTCTCTGGCTGAAATTGCGGAAAATATCGGTGTCACACGTCAATGTGTCCGCGATTTTATAAAAAAAGGAGAAGCGCATTTGATTGCCTTTGAAGGAAAGGCAGGACTTTGCAGAAAATTCGAAGCGGTTATTGCCGAAACGGAAAAGATTATGTCAGCAGTTGATTTTCTTCCGCGAAAATCCGAAAAAGAACTTTGCGAGGCAGAGGATATAATCCGAAAAAGCGTGACGGCTATAAATGATATTATGGAGTTTTAATTATGGCGTTTGAAGGTTTAAGCGAAAAGCTGCAGGCAACTTTTAAGAAGATACGCGGCAAAGGAAAAGTTTCCGAAAAAGATATTAAAGATGCTATGCGCGAAGTGCGTATGGCGCTTTTGGAAGCCGATGTTAACTTTAAAGTTGCTAAAGAACTTATAAACAAAATATCCGAAAAAGCGCTCGGCGCAGAAGTACTTGAAAGCCTTACACCGGCTCAGCAAATCATAAAGATAGTGAGAGATGAGCTGACTGAGCTTATGGGCGGAGGCGAAGCAAAACTGCCTGTGGCTCCGAAACCGCCGACAGTTATACTTATGGCAGGTTTAAACGGTGCCGGAAAAACCACCACAAGCGGAAAGCTTGCCGGACTTTTAAAGAAACAGGGAAAAAGACCTCTGCTTGTAGCGTGCGATGTGTACAGACCCGCAGCTGTTAAACAGCTGGAGATAGTGGGCGAGGGCGTAGGTGTTCCGGTATATAAAATTGACGGAGAGACAAATCCTGTTGTAATTGCTAAAAAGAGTATTGAAGACTGTGATACTTCACTTTACGACACGCTTATAATTGATACTGCCGGCAGACTTCAGATAGATGAAGAACTTATGGAAGAACTGGCAAATATAAAAGAAGTTACAACACCCGATGCCGTACTCCTTGTTGTGGATGCAATGACAGGGCAGGATTCGGTAAACATAGCAAAAGGCTTTAACGAAGCTGTAGGAATTGACGGCGTAATCTTAAGTAAGCTTGACGGCGATACGCGCGGCGGCGCCGCAATATCTGTCAAGGCTGTGTGCGGAAAACCTATTATGTTTTCCTGTATAGGAGAAAAACTTACGGATATTGAGCCTTTTTACCCTGACAGAATGGCTTCAAGAATTTTGGGCATGGGTGATGTTTTAACGCTTATCGACAAAGCGCAGGAGGCTTTTGACGAGAAACAGGCTATTGAGCTTGAAAAGAAGATACGTCAGCAGAGGTTTGACCTAAATGACTTTTTGGGTCAGATGGAGCAGATGAAAAATCTCGGTTCGCTGAGTTCAATTGCAGGTATGATCCCGGGACTCAATCAAAAAGCTCTTGCAAATGCAAATATCGACGATAAACAAATGGACAGGGTTGCGGCAATAATAAAGTCAATGACACCGGGGGAAAGGGAAAACCCGTCAATTATAAATTCAAGCAGAAAACAAAGAATTGCCGCCGGCTGCGGAATGCAGGTTCAGGACGTAAACAGACTTTTGAGGCAGTTTGAAGATATGCAGAAAATGATGAAACAGTTTACGGGCAAGGGTGCAAAGAAAAAACTTGCAAGATTTGGCTTGAAATAAAATTTAAGGTAATAATTTCTTTCTGAATTTATTATACAGACTATGTTTTTGGAGGTGACAATAATGGCAGTTAAAATCAGACTCAGAAGAATGGGCGCTAAAAAAAGTCCCTTTTACAGAGTAGTTGTTGCTGATTCGCGTTATCCGCGTGACGGCAGATTTATCGAGGAAATCGGAACATATAATCCTATGACAAATCCCGCTTCGATAAGCATCGACGCCGAGAAAGCTAAAAAGTGGATGGCTACAGGTGCACAGCCTACAGACAGCGTAAAATCGCTTCTTAAGAGAAGTGGTATTACAGAGTAATTTGGAGGAAGCTGAACAATGAAGGAATTACTTATTTTTATTGCAAAATCCCTTGTTGAACATCCCGAAGCTGTTGAAGTTACAGAAACAGAACGTGAAGATTCCGTACTTTTGGAATTGCATGTTCATGAAGATGATATGGGTAAGGTAATCGGAAAACAAGGCAAAATTGCAAAAGCTATCCGCTCTGTAATGAAGGCTGCAGCAGGCAAAAGAAACACAAAAGTTATAGTTGACATTATATGATGTCGGAGAAATTGAGCAAGGGGCTGTACCAAAAGGACAGTCCCTGTTTGTTCAAAAAGGGAGGAAGAGTACAGATGCTTCATTGCGGAAAAATTGTAAACACGCACGGAATCAGCGGTGAAATTAAAATGCTTTATTATGCCGATTCTCCTGATTTTTTTTCAAATGTAAAAAAGCTTTATTTGAAAAACGGCGAAGAACTTAAAGTTAAAAGCGTTAAACCTCATAAAGGGGCGCTTATTTTGCGCACTGACGGAATAGATTCTATTGAAAAAGCCGAAAAACTTAAGAATATGGATGTATACATCAAAAGAGAAGATGCTCCACCGCTTCCCGTGGGAAGGTATTATATTAAGGATATTATCGGGCTTTATGTTTACCTTGATAACGGAAGCTTATTAGGAAAAGTTTCGGATGTGTTTGCAACAGGCAGTAACGATGTTTATGATGTGTTAAACGAAAACGGTAAACACTTCTATATTCCCGTAATTGATGAAGTCGTTAAAAATATAGATATCAAAGGCGGACGAATAGATATAACGCCTATAGAAGGGCTGATTGACGATGCGGATTGATGTACTTACATTATTCCCGGAGATGTTTGATCATACTTTAGGAGACAGCGTGATAGGCCGTGCACGTGAAAAAGGACTTCTGGATTTAACGTTTACCGATATAAGAAAGTATACGGAAAACAAACATGGCAAGGTTGATGATTATCCGTACGGTGCCGGCGGAGGCATGGTTATGGCGGCACAGCCGATTTTTGATGCATACAGAAGCGTTGTAATAAATGCGGAGGGAAAGCCGCATGTTATATATATGTCACCGCAGGGAAAGGTTTTTAATCAGCAAAAAGCTCGTGAACTTGCAAAAAAAGAGCATCTTGTAATTTTATGCGGCCACTATGAAGGTGTAGACGAAAGAATTCTTGAGGAGCTGGTGGATGAGGAAATTTCAATAGGCGACTATGTTTTGACGGGCGGTGAAATTCCTGCCATGGCAGTGATAGATGCCACTGCAAGAATGGTTCCGGGCGTAGTGCAGAACGGAAATACCGTGGCAGAATCTCACACGGACGGATTGCTCGAATATCCGCAATATACGAGACCGCCTGTGTTTCACGGGAAAGAGGTACCGCCGATTTTGCTTTCGGGACATGCTGCAAAAATCAGTCAGTGGCGCAGATATATGTCACTTGTGCGCACTAAAGAGAAAAGACCCGATATGTTTGATTCGGTCACGCTTAGCCGTGAAGATATAAAACTGCTTGAAAGCGGTGAGCCTGGATGTCCGCCGCAAAAGCAGAAAAAGATTTTGAAAGGAGAAAATAAAGATGAGTGAATCATGTAATCACGATTGCGGCAACTGCTCGCAAAGCTGTGGATCCGGAGATCCTAAAAGCTTTATTGAACAGCCGCACGAAAAATCACATATAAAAAAGGTTGTAGGAGTTGTAAGCGGCAAGGGCGGCGTCGGAAAATCGCTTGTAACAGCGCTTCTTGCTTCTGCCGCAAAAAAACAGGGCAAAAAATCTGCAGTGCTTGACGCTGATATTACGGGACCTTCGATTCCGAAAATGTTTGGCGTTCATAAAAGAGCGGAAGGCTGTGATGAAGGTATTTATCCCGTAGAAACAGAAGAGGGTATAAAGCTTATGTCGCTCAATTTGCTTCTGCCTGATGAGACTTCGCCCGTAGTATGGAGAGGACCTGTTATTGCCGGAACCGTAAAACAATTTTGGACAGAGGTTATGTGGGGAGACGTTGATGTGATGCTTATAGATATGCCTCCCGGAACGGGTGATGTTCCGTTGACTGTATTTCAGTCCGTTCCTGTGGACGGTATTGTAATAGTGACGTCTCCTCAGGAGCTTGTTTCAATGATTGTTGAAAAGGCTGTCAACATGGCAAATATGATGAATATACCTATACTCGGTATTGTTGAAAACATGAGTTATGTTGTGTGCCCTGATTGCGGAAAAGAAATTCGTGTATTCGGAGAAAGCCGCGTTGAAGAAGTAGCAAAACGCTGCGGAATAGACTTGATTGCAAAAATACCGATGCAGCCTGAGATAGCCGCATTGTGTGATGCCGGCAAGGCATATGAAATTGACGGAAAATGGCTTGATAATATAACAAATAAAATTTTTTAAGGGAAAAACGGTCGGCGAAATATTGCCGGCCGTTTTTTTGCTAAAAGGTATTGACAAATACCCCGAGAGGGTATATAATATAAATACCCTGCGGGGGTATAACAGGAAGGGGGCAATTATGGAAAAACAGTGCTGCTGTGAAAGACATACCGTAAGAGGTGAAGAACAGAAAAAAAGTTTGCTTAACAGGCTTAAGAGAATAGAAGGACAAATCCGCGGATTGCAGTCGATGGTGGAACGGGACGCATATTGCAATGACATATTAATTCAGTCCGCCGCTGTAGGGGCTGCCGTGAATGCGTTTAACCGCGAAATACTTGCTAATCACATAAGAAGCTGTGTTGTGAAAGATATCAGAGACGGCAAGGATGAAATAATAGATGAGCTCACTGCCACAATACAAAAACTTATGAAGTAAAAATTTAAAAATCGGGAAAAATAAAACATTGGGAAGAGTGGTGTTTTGAATGGAACATTACAGTATTAAAGGAATGAGCTGCGCGGCGTGCTCGGCGAGAGTTGAAAAAGCTGTGTCGGGCGTTGCGGGAGTTACGGAATGCTCCGTAAATTTGCTGACAAATTCTATGACGGTGGAGGGAACTGCCGATTCAAAAGCAATAGAAAAAGCCGTTCGCAATGCCGGTTACGGAATAAAGAAAAAGGGTGCGGAAAAATCCGAAAGCGATGAATCGGACTCGGACGGCGAGATAAAGCAGCTGAAAAAGCGGCTTATCTGGTCAGTTGTTTTTTTAGTGATTCTGATGTATTTTTCGATGGGTCACATGATGTGGGGATTTCCTCTGCCGTCGTGGTTTGACAGAAACCACATAGCAATGGGACTTGTGCAGCTTATTTTGGCGGGAATTATAATGGTAATAAACCAAAAGTTCTTTATAAGCGGATTTAAAGCGCTTGCAAACCGTGCGCCGAATATGGACACACTTGTGGCTTTAGGCTCGGCAGCTTCCTATATCTGGAGTGTTTACGCTCTTTTTGCCATGAGCGGCGCACAGGTTTCGGGAGATATGCAGGCGGTTATGAAATATATGGACGAATTTTATTTTGAGTCCGCCGGTATGATTTTGACGCTGATAACGGTTGGAAAGATGCTTGAGGCGCGCTCAAAAGGAAAAACAACCGATGCACTGCGTGCGCTTATGAATCTGGCGCCTCAAAGTGCTGTGCTTTTAAGAGACGGAAAAGAAATTAAAGTTCCGATAGAAGAAGTAAAAAAGGATGATATTTTTGTTGTAAGACCCGGAGAAAGCATTCCGGTTGACGGAGTTATAACTGAGGGCAGCACGGCGGTCAATGAGTCGGCGCTTACGGGAGAAAGTATTCCGGTTGATAAAGAACCCGGGGACACTGTTTCGGGAGCTACCATAAACCAGTCGGGTTTTATAAAATGCCGCGCCACACGCGTCGGTGAAGATACCACACTTTCGAAAATCATCGCAATGGTGAGCGATGCTGCCGCAGGAAAGGCACCTATAGCGAAAACAGCCGATAAAGTTTCTGGCATTTTTGTTCCGACAGTTATTGCGATTGCTGCGATAACAACAATTGTATGGCTATTTCTGGGAAGAGATATAAGTTTTGCCTTGGCAAGAGGAATATCGGTACTTGTGATAAGCTGTCCGTGCGCTTTGGGACTGGCAACACCTGTTGCGGTTATGGTCGGAAGCGGAGTCGGTGCCAAAAACGGAATTTTGTTTAAAACAGCCGCAACGCTTGAAAATACCGGTAAAATAAAAATTGCCGCGCTTGATAAAACAGGAACAATAACAGAGGGTAAACCGCGTGTTACGGATATTGAAGCGGCGGAGGGATTTGATAAAAAAGAGTTTCTCGCCATAGCCGCGGCTGCCGAAGCGAAAAGCGAACATCCTCTTGCACGCGCAGTGACAGAGAAAGTACTCGATGAAGGTATCAAAGTTTTGGAGACTTCGGAGTTTGAGGCGCTTCCGGGAAACGGAATTCGGGCAATGCTTGAAGGCAAGGAAATTCTCGGCGGAAATCTGGCTTTTATAAGCGAAAAAATATGCATTTCAAATGAAGCGGAGAGACATGCGGAAGAATATGCATCTCAGGGTAAAACACCTGTATTCTTTGCGGCCGACAAAAAACTGTGCGGCATTATAGCAATCGCCGATACAATTAAGCCTGACAGTGCGGAGGCAATTTCCGAACTTAAAAAAATGGGTATACGAGTTATAATGCTGACAGGTGACAATGAAAAAACGGCAAAAGCTATCGGAAAAGCTGCCGGGGTTGACGAAGTGATTTCAGATGTTTTGCCGAGCGGCAAAGAAGAGGCGGTTCGCAAGCTGATTAAAGAAGGAAAAACAGCTATGGTAGGTGACGGAATAAATGATGCACCGGCTCTTACACGTGCCGATATCGGCATTGCAATAGGCGCTGGTACCGACGTTGCAATTGATGCTGCCGATATTGTTTTGATGAAAAGCACATTAAAAGATGTATCGACGGCAATAAAACTCAGTAAAGCGGCATTGCGTAATATACACGAAAATCTTTTCTGGGCATTTTTCTACAATGTTTTGGGAATACCTGTTGCGGCAGGGTGTTTTGTCGGATTGGGATTGACTTTAAATCCCATGATTGCAGCTGCTGCAATGAGCCTTTCAAGCTTTTGTGTTGTGACAAACGCTTTAAGATTAAATTTTTTTAAAAAGGAGTAGATTTATAATGATTAAAACAACACTTAAAATTGATGGTATGATGTGCGGAATGTGCGAGGCGCATGTAAATGACGCTATAAGAAGCGTATTTAAAGTGAAGAAAGTTACGTCCTCACATTCGAAAGGAGAGACCGAAATAATAAGTGCCGATGCGCTTGATGAGACGAAACTTGAGGAAACGGTTAAATCTCTTGGATATACTTTAGAGAGCGTAAAAGAAGAGCCGTATGAGAAAAAAGGTTTTTTTGGATTTTTGAAGTAAAAACTATTGACCTTTCGTAAAAAAAATGGTATACTCTAAATAAGATTACAATTTTGTTACGGAGGGAACTTTTATGGGCATATTGCTTACATTGTTTGGGTACTTGTATGCGAGAAGTTTTTTTCGGGTGAATTATATACAGAAAGGTATTCCCTTGATCGGGAATTGAAAAGCCGAAGGAGCAATTTTTATATTGCTTTTCTTCGGTTTTTGTATATATTCCAAAATATGAAATAATTTGTTGAACAGCTTGACGAGGAGTGGTTTTTGTGATATAATTGAACAAATAATCAATTACAGCACAACGGATGCAAAAAAAAATGAAACCAAAAGGAGGAATTGCATTGAAAAAAATGAGGTTTTTAAGTGCAGCGATGGCCCTTTTTATAGGACTTACGCTTATACCCGCCGGTGCATTTGCGGACACTATGTCTTTCGGCGGCAGAAGCGAAGTAAACTGGGCAAATGTGCCAAAGGGCAAAACCGGTACCATAAAACTTGAAAGCGGTAAAATTCTCAAGAAGGGTGAATATGATAAAAATATCGGAAGTATTTCTTCCGGTCGCTCTGTTTTTAACCAGATGCGTTTTAACAGAGGAAAGGATATGTATGATTATGCCAGTGACGGCATGGCGTTTGTTTATGATACATATCAAACGGATTACGGTGCATATCTTGATAACGGAAAGTATTTTTATGCCATATACAATCCGTCCAATAACAAGAAAAACTATAAGGTTGACTTTTCCGGAAAATTCAGCGAAGATATTTTAAAGCTCGTTCGAAAGGGCGACCTTGAGATGGCGATAGCCGCAGAGACGAATAACTACAAGGGAACATCCAACAAGCATGTCGGCATTGCAAATCTGCGTCTTTACGCTTCGGGAAAATCAGCAATTCAGCAGGAGCTTACAACAGAGTCCAACTGGTACGGAGGAACAAGAGAAGTGTCCGACGGCTGGATATCGGTTAATAAAGATATAAACCGATTCCATATGGATCTGCGTTCGGAGAGAAAAGGACTTAAAAAGTTCAATAAAAGCTCCGTTCAGAAGGTAAGGGTATTTTTGCGTGATGTGCAGGGACCTAAGGCAACAAAGGCAGGTGTGCTTGATGACGGATTCACCTTCCGTTCAAATGTCGCAGGCTCGGCAAAATACGCGGCAATAGGGGATACAATTAAATTCTATGTGGATTTCGATGAAAAAGTTGTTCTTAAAAAGAAGAATGACATTAAGCTTAAAATCAAAGGAAATCCCGAAAAGGACGGCTATTTCACGGCAAACTGCACGGGACTATCGGGAAACAGTGCCGAAGGATACAGAGCTATATTTGAGTTTAAAATTCCCGACAATACACAAAACAAGGTAAAGCTTGACGTTTATGCTCAGCCTGTCGGTCTTATTTTAAACAGCAAAGACTGTATCACAGACGTTGCCGGAAATAATATCGCCGACAGCTCGATAGCTTCAATAGAAGAGAACAAGAATAAAATTGTGGACGATACAAAAACTCTTCTTGCAAGCGATTCTTTCACTGACAGAAAGTTTTATCCCACAAAGACAAACAAAAATGCCGATTGCAATTTGTTCGGAGCAACATTGCCTTCCGAGATAAAAACAAACAGCAGCAAAACAGAGCTTCAGCCTGTTATTTTCGGAAAGAGCACAACCGGTCCGATTTTTAGAATAGTGCTTAATGACGAGATTCAGAAAAACAGTCTCAGAGCCGGAGATACAAAACTTAAGCTCAGGGTTTATGATAAACAGAGAAAAGCTACCGATAAGTATGTTTATGCCGGGCTTGTGAGCGCGAGAACAGTCGGTATTGATAAAAATTCACATGCCTTCGGAATGAACTCGGAAGCTTCAACGGAATTGTATTTTAAATACACACCGCAGGAAATAGCGGGACTTGACGAGTATTATGTGAATTTTGCGGGCGAATTTGATTCGTCCGGAGCATTTACATTTACGAAAGATGCCGTTACATGCGGAAACGCCGCACTTAAAAATATTGCAAATATGGATGTAGATTTTTCTCTTATAAAGGTTGACAGAGGAAATGCAAGCACTCTTGCGCCGCTTAACTGCAGAATAATGATAGACACCGCAGCGCCTTCCGTAAAAGGAACAAAGGTAAGCGGCAATTGGGATACAAAATTCAGAAGCGATTCCACCATTACGTTTACCGATGCCGGTGGATTCGATACAAACGGAGTGAAGATTTCATTTGTATATTATGATGAGGGCGGCAAACATAAGCTTAAAATAGGCACGTCACAGAGCAATGCCGCAGAAACACTTACGCTCGGAACCGTGTCAAGCGGCAATACGGCGAAAGTTTCACTTTCCGATATTACAATGATTTCGGATTACCCCGAAAATCTTCCGGTTTATATTGAGTATTCGATAAATGATGCTGCCGGAAATACTCTTACAAATGCGGATAAGAAAGATATAAGAGCCTACATAGACAGCACAGGACCCGTAATAAACAGTGTGAGCACCGAAAGAAGCGGCGGAAACGTTGCGGTGAAATATGACGTGACCGACCCCGGAGAAGGAACGGTTCTTCCTCTTATTACATATGTTCTTCATGATGTTACAAGCGGAGCGGATCAAAACAGAAAAACAGATGCTTCAGATCATGTTATAAACATCATGGCTGACAAAGGAAGTTATAACAAATGGAATGTTACTGCAACTTTCTATGATAAATTTTACAATAAAACAAAAAAGCCCGTTAAATCAGAAGATTTTGTAACGGCTGACAGAGATTTTGACTTGCGGTTTGTTGACGATTATTCACCCCTTTCCGACAAACACAGCATAAAACTTGAAGGTGTAAAGATTCCTCAAAACGGTGATGTAAAGTTTGATATAAGTTACGGCTGGGTGAAGGGTTCAACCGCTACTTTGAACAATGCAACGCAGAGCGTAACGTTAACACCGTCAAACTTAAACAGCGTTGACTTTGCTTCCGAAGAGATTCAAAACCAATTCGGCGGAAGTTTTTCGGGAGAATATACACTTTTTGCACGTGTGATTCTTCAGCCGGAGGGTGAGGTACAGGATTATACAATAAATGTATTCTTTGATACACAAGCGCCCACAGCTTCAATAGAAACGACCGGAAAAAGAGACGGTGTGAATTCAAACTATGAAGTTAAATTCATCCTTGATGATGACGGCGCCGCTTACAAAGCTTATGCCAAGAACGGCAATATTGATTTTTCATCTTCAAGAGCGCCGAAGGCAGAGCTCTTTATTAAAGACAAACTTGCCAAAACATATGTTTTAAACAGTATAAACGAGACCGTGCCGATAAACTTCAATGAAGAATTCGGCGAAAATGAAGATTATTTAAATGCACAGAATGCAAAGATTAAATTAACCGTACGTGACATATTCGGGCATGAGAGCACATTCTGGAGCAATGATATGCGCGTTGATTTTGCAAAACCCGAAATAAAATCATTGTCTGTTGCGCCTTCAAACATAAATCAGCTTGGCGACGGAACATTCATATTAAAAGATTTTGCGGATTTAAAATACATTTCCGCCGCTTTTGACGATGAGGCAAAAGATGCGCTTGATATTGTCCGCAGCAAAAACGGTTTTAAGTTTACGGAAAGAAAACGCGTAACAAATGGATGTACGGCAACGGTAACAAATCCGCTTGTTAATGATTTTGATGTGGTTTACGATAAAGGTGTAATGAAATACCGTTATACGTTTGAGGTATATGACATGGCGGGCAATATGTCTTCGGCATCACTTGATTTTGTGCTTGACAAATATGCGCCCGAAGTGACATATGTAGATACAGCAAACATATCCGGTAAGACAAATGCCAAGACCGTAACATTTGATATTAATTATAACACTGATGCATATGAAACACCCGGGGAGATAACAATAGGCATTTCGGGTGGTACTTTAAAGGAACATCCGCGTGCGGGGAAAGCCGTAATTGAAGTATCCGAAAACGGCGTTGTCGAAATAACGATTTCGGATAAAGCCGGAAGAAGTTCCGTAAAGCAGGTTGATATTAACTGTTTCGACAGAAACATTCCAGAACTTCAGCTCAACTCATCGGCTCAGATTCCCAAAAACGGTGCGGCAAAATACGGATCGTTTGTGTTTACGGCAAAAGATGATGATTCTCTGACCGTGCTCAGCGCAGCAATAACACAGGGTGAACCTTCGGATAATGATTTCTTTACGGAAGAAGCTTCCGCAAGACCGACATCGTTTGACGAAAACGGTGATCCGACAGGTTTTGAAAACGGCGGATACTTTGGCGACAGCAAGGGTTTTGCTTATGCTAAGCTTGAAAAGACAGGAAAATCAGGAGAAAGCTCGGAACCTGTTCCGTCATACAGTCCGGCTCCGAGTTATGATCCTGAACCGACAAACGGTATTTCCGAAAGCTACAATATGTCCTCCGGTGAAGTAAACGACAAAGAACTTCAGTATAAACTTTCTTACGGAGCTTTGCCGACAGGAACTTATAATGTATATGTGAGAGTAGGAGACAGAGCGGGCAATGTGGAGACAAAGCTTATTGCAACCATAAATGCATCCGACGATACGGCAGAGCTGCTCTCTTCGTACACTCCGTCTACAGCAACCGGCGGAAGCGTTACAATGACGGCGAAAACCGATATACCGACACTGCTTCAGTATACGGTTGATTCTGAAGATAATATTTCTGCAATGCAGGAAAGCGTTCAGAAAAAGAGAAGCGAAGGATATACATACGTATATGAAGGTGCTTTAAAGACAATTACTTTTGAAGAAGCTTGTGCAATGTATAAAACTATAACAGAGAAGGTGAACGCAGGCACAGAGCTTACAGACGAAGAAAAGGCAGTGTTCAAAAATTCACCGACAACGGATGATTATCTTGAATATAACACTACAAATGTTCCGACGCTTGATATTTATGATTATCTTATAAACGAATGTTACTATAATGCAGATTACGACAAAACCGGTGAAATAGAAACAGAATATGAGAGATATTCGGATTTGCGTTCGCTTCGCGGCGATTATACAAATGAAGAAGATGAAGCGATTATTACATTGCTCAGAGTAGGGCTTGCTTCAGAGGGCGGAGATTTTGAAGGAGAATCGAAATACCCTGTTGCGGACGGTTACAGAATTAATGTTCTGGCATATCCGGAAGAGTTTGATTCTTATACTTTCTCGGAATTTTCTGCCGATTCGCTTACTCCGGCAGAAAGCGGAAAACTTCTTATAAGAAACCCGCTATACTCAGATACGCTGACCGAAAGTGAAGTTTACGAATTTTTCGGTGACGATTTTGATATAACGCTTTTGAACAAAATGACCGACACTGCTTATCAGTCGCCGTTTGCGGGTCAGGAGGAAGCGGATCTTAATAAAATTAACGAGGCACTCCGTCCGTACTTTGCAGATTATGTGCTTTATAAGAATCCGTATAATGATTTGTACGATAATGCACTGACACTGGCTGAAATAAACGCAGTTCCATCGGCGGCAAGTGTGCTCTGTGCAATAAGACATGATGCGGCAGAGCTTATAGCGCAAAAATACATGAAGAGCTATATGAGTATTGACGGCAGCGGATTTACAACAAATCATATACTTAAGTTCAGAAATAATATAAATGCGCGCTACAGTCTGCTTGACGAGCTTGGAAGGACAACCGAACTTCCCGTGGACATTACATGGATTGATCCTACATTGCCGAGCATTCCCGAGGACAATATCAAAATAAATGTAATGGGAAGCGAGTTTACCGAAAAATATACAAATGCTGACAGCGCCGAGATAACCGTTACTGTACCGACAGGCGGCATATATGACGAATATTATTTGGCGGATTTGCCCGAAGGAGCTTCGGGTACAGAAGTTACGGCACCGGCGGAATACACTGGTACAAAGCCGCTTTACAAACAGTTTACACTGCCTGTTACGGAAAACGGCAGCTTTGAATTTTTGGTAATTAACCCGACAGCCGCAAGTGATCCGGACAAAAAGGCGGAGGGCATGCAGACATATGTTTATGACTTTTTTGACAGGGAAGCCCCCGAGTGCAAGGTTATTTACTCGCCTCAAAAGCCGGCAGACGGTTCGCCCGTAAACACCGATGTTACGGTAAGCATATTCGATATTGAAGATGATAAATCATCTTCATCGGAAATTAAAGTTGAGTGTATTGATATGTACACACGCATGGAAGGCAAAACGGATTATACATTCTATGATAACGGCTGGGTTATTTTTAAGCTTTACGATTTGGCGGGAAATGTTAAGGAAATTCCGGTTAACGTGGATTATATAGATAAAACACCTGCTCAGATAACAGCAAAGATCATGAATGCAACCGAGGATATAACCGATAAATTTGATTTGACTGCCGATATGAATGATTATGCTTACAGCACATTTAACTATGTGTATGTCGGAGGAAACCTCAGAGGAAAAGCAGAAGCATATATATATGATAAGGAAGGAAAGCTTCTTGACATTATCGGAATATCCGATAACGGCGAATACCACTACGATTACACATCAAAAGCGGGCAATCGCAGCACACTTACGATAAGCGGTATCAAGTTTGACAATGAGGCGCCGAAAGCCGATGCGGATTACATATATAACTCCGCTACGCCGCTTGAAAAAGACAGTGTTACGGCGCTTGTTAACGTGAATGATAACATAACAAACGCTTCAGAACTGAAATTTGTATCGGTTACAGGGCGCGACAGCAGCGGAAAAGATTTTGCCGCAAGCGATGTATTCATAGACAGAAGCGGAGAAAACCTTACGGCTTCGCTGAAATTTGCAAATAACGGTTTTGCAAAACTTGTATTTGCTGACGCTGTCGGCAATACGGTTGAGGTTTCTCTTGAGGTTAAGGATTTAGACAGGACACTTCCTGCGGCGTACATTTCCTACAGCGCCGATATGACGCGCAAAACAAATGCGGATGTAACAGCTAATATTACACTGACAAAGCTTGCGGACTATATGGTTGCAGACCAAAACGGAGCAGTTATAAAAGGATATTCAAATGCATTTTCAACATATGTGACATACAGCTTTGAGAATAACGGTATCACACTCTTTAAATTCCGTGATACAAGCGGAAACGAAACCGAATGGTTGTCTGTGTCTGTTGACAATATTGATAAAACCGTTCCGGAACTTGATTACACGGTTGAGCCTAACAAAGCTGTAACGGATAGCGGAACACTTGAAACCGCATATGGCTATGCAACAATAGTTCTTTCCGCAAAATCTGCAGGCGATATTTTAAGCGGCGGCGAAAACGACACCATAACTGTTGCGGGCGCCGAACACGGAAAATACATTACGGTTAAATCAAACGGAAATTACCTCATTAAGTTTGCGGATGATGCCGGCAATGTAAATTCACTTACGGCAAGCGTTTCGTGTATTGACACGGAGCCGCCGAAGGCTACGCACAGCGGAAATCCCGAATCATGGACAAATGTTCCGCCCGAAATTACTGTAACTGCCGAAACACAGAGAGCATCGGGCATCAGGTCTTATATTGTTCAGAACGGCGCAAAATCCGACAAAATAACCTTTACGCCCACTGAAAACGGAACATATTCGTTTGCCCTTACAAATGACGCAGGTATTAGCGCAACATACAATATCGAAGTAAAATATGTTGATGTTACGTCTCCTGAGATAACATACGAAGGGACACGCGATGTTTATGTGAATAAAGGCGAATTCAATAAGAATGAATTTGAAAAAATGACGGTTTCTGACGCGGAGTCCGGAGCGGTAAGCCAAACACCTGAAATAGATTACGGTACGTTTGATGCAAATGTTCCGGGAAGATATGCCGTAACCGTAACGGGTACGGATAATGCCGGCAATAAAACGGTTATAACAAGAAACATTCAGGTTATAGGTGAGGACGATGTATTTGCGGCAATAAACGGAAATATTCTGATACCTGGCGAGCAGACAAATTACTGGATTACAGATTCGCTTGATTTAACATTTGTAAATGCCGAAAAATCGGGCAAAAAAGTTTCTTATGCTTTTGTAAAGGGTTATTACAACGGAGCACAGCTTAAAGGACATTCGATGAAATCGCTTGTACTGCCGAATGCCAAAATTAAGCTTGAACAGAAAGAAGCCGGTATGTATACTCTGTTTATGCAGACCGAAAACAGAAACACACAGATAATGTATGTATTTATTGCAGGCTGAGAAGGAGGTAAATGCACATGAAAAAAATAATATCCTTGCTTCTGGCAGTGCTTCTGTGCGCGGGAATTATCCCGTGCACGGCGCTGGCGGATAATGAGTTGAAAATTGACAACAACTATATAGAAGTTGTATCAAAAGCTGACGGATCCTCCTTTGGCATCAATACAAAAAAGGGTATCCCGGCTAAACGATTTGACGATGATAAGCCGCTTTTGTATGACGGAGACGATCAATTTGCAACTTCATATACAACAGTACGTATCATAAAAAATGCCGGATTGGCTAATGCGGAAACGCACGATTATATTTACGGAAGTTCTGCGGGAAAGGTTACCGCAGCTCCGCAGGTTGTGCAGCTTGACTCCGAAAGACGCGCCATTGTTTCAAAATGGGCGGTAGAAGGTGTTGAAGTTACACAAAATATAATAATAAACGGAAATACGGCAAGCGAATCCGGCGGTTATGCAAATATTCAGTATTCATACACAAATTCAAATTCCTCTGCCGTATGGGTTGGCATAAGAATTCTGCTTGATACAAAGACAGCGGATAACGATGCAGGTTCGTTTTTCAAAAACGGGGGAACAACCGCAATTTCGCGCGAGACGGAATTTACAGGTGACAGTATACCCGAATGGTATTCCGTTTCCGACAGTGTAAATTTCTCAACAACAACCGCGTACGGTCTTTTGCAGCATAAGTCTATGCGCCGTACACCCGATAAGGTTCAGATGGCACACTGGTATAACCTTGCAAATACACTTTGGGATTATACCGTGAACCCGGGTATGAATTTTGACGATTATTATAACGAGTATTTTTATCCGGACAGTGCGGTATCCATAATATACGATACCGAAGTGGTTGAAGCCGGCGAGACGCTGTCGGTTGATACAATGTACGGCGTAGGAGAACTCGGAGGAATGGAGTCTTCTCCCGAGCACTGTGTAATGACTGTTACCCAGAAAGAGCTTTTGAAAGCAAATGAGAAAAAAGACGGTTATGCAAATGACGGCGAAATAACACTGTATGTTACGGTTGATAATTCCGATGCGGAATCAAGTCCCATAATAAACGGCAAGCTGCAGATGATCTTCCAGGATAAGGTTTTGGACAGCGAGCTTAATATGGTACAGGAGCCGGCAATATGGACGGCAGACGAAACGGAAGAATCGGAAGTTTTGAGCATAGGCAATATAAACCGCGGCGAAATCAAGAGAAATATTCCCGTTAAGCTTAAAGCGCGCCCTGTATATGAAAAAAATAAGAATAACAAAGACGCGGATGCTCCCGACATTGTTTATGAACCAAAAGAAGGATATACGCTTCGCACGTCAATAGATACAAGGAAAATAACGTTTTCTCTGACGGGTGACGCAACTCCCGTGCCGACGGTGGGCTCGAAAGTTATAACAATGCCTCCTCTCGGCGACTCTAAAGTCAGCATCGCGTTTACGGGGATAGAACCCACAACCATATATTACGAAGGCACTTCGTATTTCAGCGTTATGGGTTACGGACAAAACTTTAACGCATTGTCTGATAAATCAAACTGGACAGCATTTTTAACGGATGTTGTAAGCGGCGAAGTTATAAATATAGACAGCTTCAGCTGTTCCGTTGACACGGAAAACAGACAGTTGGGTCTGCTGGTCGACATGGGCGGAAGACTCGGCGAATACACACTTACAATCAAATTTAAAAACAGCCTTGAAGGTATGAAGGATATAGTATTCTCCGATTCTTCGCAGCGCATAACTTCAACAAATGACGTAAAATACAAAAACCGCGGATATTCAATAGCCGTTGTTGCAAGAACATCGAAAAAGCGCGATTATGATATGCGCCTTTTCACGGTTGATACGGGAATGAGCGAAAGCGGCTTAAAGTCTGTGGAACAGCAGTTTCAGGAATATAAAGAGTCTCTCGGCGAAGACGGCGAAATGCTGATGGAGGCAAGAGGCATATTTAAAATTCTTTATAAAGACGGAAAAGACGCTGCAAGTGCAAATAAAGAAAAAGGATTTTGCATAAGCACAAGTGCAGAGAAAAATAATCCCGATCTTCTGGGATTTGAAACCGTGGGCGGCTCCGACGGAATCAAAGTAAACAGGATTCTTTACTATGATTCAAACACTCCGCTTCGAATGGTTGCGGAGTTTGGCTCAAACGGTTTGCCTAATGTTATGAAGCTTGAAGGTGACGGTGATCTCAGCGTTATAGGCGCTTCAACAATATGGAAACATAAGTTCATGATAAGACTTCCCATGGACGCACTGTTTTCGTATGATACAAATGACTTCAGTGTTGAAGCACCGAAGCTTCAGCTTCTCGGCGGAGGATGGCTTTTGCAGAACCTCGGCGGTTTCATATTTGACTTAAACTACGGTGTTTTGGGTTGTCAGGATGGCAGATATACGATAGATTTCAGCGGTCAGGTTTCGTTCCCGCTCGGCATGAGCAAGGGTGACAGTTCGTCCGAAGGCTCACAGGGCGAATCTTCCGGAACATCAACGGGAACACCTTCTGCGGGAACCAGGAATACCGCTTCAAATTCAAATGAAAACAATAATCGCAATAACAATCTAAACAACAATAATAACAACAGCGGCAATAATAACAATAACAACGCAAGCAAGAAAAATGTCTTTAAAGACGGAAATTCCGCCACAAAAAAAGCAGGAGCTTTCGGAGACGGCGGTTCGCTCGGTGTTTCGATAGATTCCGTGCTTTTCGGTGAACATGAGGATAAAAATGACGCAACACACATAAAAACCGGCTTTGTCGGAGTTGCGGCAACGGTTAATCTGGAATTGCCAAAATCCGTGTTCCCGGCAGGCGGAAAACAGAATAACAATTCCACGATAAGCAACGGCGCTGCGGCGGCTAACCCAACATCATCTCAGATAGTTTCTTCAAGAAGCAGTGCGGCAACAACCGCTGCAGGTCAGAATCAGAATGCGGATAATGCAAGAAGCAAGAACAAGGGCGGACTTTCGGCGTTCAGTCTGGGCGCTTCGTTTAACACCTATGAATTCCACGCCGGCGTGGACCTTGGTATCGGCATCGGACCTTTAAGTACGGCTTTCCGCATGAGCCTTGCCGAAATGAACAACGGTAAGATATGCCTTGACAGCATATATCTTGAGGTAAAAGGATTTGTAATTCCGATTGTTCCGGGCACGCTTAATTTACGCGGTCTCGGCGGAGGTATTTCGGATCTGGCAAGCTCCATTAATTATCAGGGAGAAGGAAGACCGCCCGTAACGGTAAGCGTTATGGCGCTTATAGACATATTGAACGTTATGTATCTTCAGGGAGATATGTCTGTCTCAGGAAACGGACTTTCCTTTGCCGTAACGGGGGCGCCCGCAAACTTTGACCAGATAAAGTTTATTGTAAAAGCCGAAATGGATTGGACAACAGGGTTTACAATGCGGCTGTCGGGCACGGTTGATTTGTTCTCGGGAGTGGTTAAAGGCGGAGTAACACTGGCGTTTACAACAACTCCGGAATTTGCATTCCTCGGAAAGATTGACGGTTCGCTTAATGTTCCGGGACTCGGAAGACTCGCAGGCATTACACTTGCTATAACAAATAAGTTTATAGCGGGCGGAATAAAGGTATTTATTTTCAGCGGCGGATTTGTATATTATTATGACAAAGGCAATTTCAGACTGCTTTCGGGAAGTGAAGTTGACGAGCTTGAGGATATAGACCTTGATACGGAGGCTTTGGGAGAAAACTCGGATACATCATCGCATACAATGAGTTTCCTTGAGGTTCGTGAGATACAGGATGAAAACGGAAATATTCAGTATATGGGTATAGGTCAGGGCGCAAGCGTTGTTGCAACAAGCGTTGACAGAGCTGTCGGTTCATCATATGCAAAACCGCAGACACTTTTAAATTCTGTAAGTTTCGAAAATAATGTTGATACGGTGCTCATGGCCGGAAAAGATGTTGTTTACAGAGTTTATTATGACGGTGACACAGCGCCCGAGCTTAAAGTAACAAAGCCTGACGGTATGGAATACGGAACCGTTATATATGATTATGATAAAACTCAGGAAGAGAACAATGCTGCAGGAGCCAATATGCTTCTCAGTGAAAAAACAGATGCCGAAACGGGAACTGTTAAAAAGTATGTATACGTAAATGTTTCAAACAACATGCTCATGGACGGCAACTGGAAAATAGAAAGTGTAAACGGTGCAAAAATAAGTGACTATACCGTACTTTCAATTCCTACGGTAACGCCCAAACTTTCAATTGATTCGGCAAGCATTGCGGGCAATACGCTCAGCACATCATGGACAGCCGATGACAAGGCGGACGTAACTCTTCTGCTTGTTCCGTGCGATGAAAACGGAAATCCGGCTATGACGGAATATACGGATGAAAACGGAAATACCGCAACAACAGAGCATGCAGGATACATAGTAAAAATGGCAAAAGGTTCTTCTTCCGGAGAAAACATTGAAATAAATGTTCCGAGCGGAGACTATATTGTAAGGCTTGATTCAATTTTGAATGACTCAGTATACACAAGTGTGTATTCCAAAGCCAAAATGCACTTTGACAATCCGAATACACTGGCTGCGCCTGCCGTTCAGGCAACAGCAGGCGGAGACGGAAGAATTAACGTAACAAGCTATGTTCCGCAAAACGCTACGGGAATTAATTTCCGCGTGTTCAGAAGAAATGATGACGGTACAAGCGAGTGCCTTAAAGGAATAGGCGGATATGTTGCGGCGGAAGAAGGAAAGAGTACTCTTTCCACTTACTTCAAAGGTCAGAGCACATTGGTAGACAGCAGCGGCGCTGCCGTAAGTACATCGGTTATAGAACCAGGTAAAACATATTATGTTACAGCAACAGCCGTAAATGCGGAAGAGGGAAGCGGATACTACGGAAGTGCCGAGGTGCAGAGTGCCGATGTAATGGTTCCTGTTCCGAATCCTCCGCAGATAAACGTAAACATCACGTCTTTCAATGCCAAGAATAAAACCGATGACAGAAACGTATCATACACTCAGATAGGAAATTCGAATATACTTATCGAGTATGATATATTAAACATGGGAGCAGAGCCGAACGATGAGGTAAGCGTAAGATTTGATATTGACGAAAAACAGTACGGCGATGTGCTGAAAAACGATTCATCAACGGGCGGTCACGGCTATGCGGCGTTCAATCTTTCGGACGGCGACCATATTGTGGATATTGTATTTACAAATAAGGCAGGAGACGTTACTGTTGAAACACGCAAATTCTCTGTTGACTCAATCCCGGCAGACATAAAAGTGCTTTATCCGCAGAACGGATCGCTTTATGACCCAAATGTCGGAATACCGGTGAAAATCCTTACAGACGAAGGAACGAGTGTTGAAGTATATCTCGATGATACAAAAGTTGCAGGCGGAGTGGTTGAAAACGTAAACGGCGCAAATCCCGACTTTGCTTTTGAAAGAACAATTAAAGTTTTGGCGCCCAAATATTCGCATGAAATAAAGATAGTTGCAACAGATGTAAACGGAAACAGCGCAACTCATATTGCCACCGTTGTAAACAATGCGGTATCTAAAATAAGCGGTATTAAAATACTCGGTACAAAGCCTGAAGGAACAACCGCAACAGAGCTTACGGCAGTTGGTGTTGACGAAAACGGCAAAGAGCTCGGGATTGACATTATTAAAGACAGACTCAAGTGGAAGCTTGTGTCAGACCCGTCAGAAGCTGCGCTCACCGTTCAGAGCGGAAACAGCGGAGCCGTTGTTATGCCGAACGGAAACAATTCCTTCTCCGTAAGTGCGGAATGGAATGTAGGAAGCACCACGCTTACAGATATTTATGATTCGGGAATAGTCGGCGAGCAATCCGAAAGCGGCGGTAAGGGCAATGGCGGCAAACACAGCTCATCGGCAGTATCAACGGAACTTCCTCCGGAAGTTAAAGAACTTATAAAGAAAGTTTCTTCAATGCTTGGCGAGGGCAGCGATGTTGAGGCAGGCAAGATGTATGCCGGTATTGACTTTACGTCAAAGAAAAGCGGAAATACGGTGTTTGCAAAAGGCAGTGATATAAAAGAAGAAAACTATCTTATTCACGGAACGGATACAGGAACAAATTCACATCTTGAAGGTTTGCCTCAGGGCGGAAAGATTTGTTCCGATGTAGTCGCTTTGGCAACGCTTAAGGAAGCACCCGCAATGCTTGTTGACCTTGAGGTTAAAGACAATGCAAATACCGATAATATCGGAGTATACTATTTTGCCGACAGCATAGGAAAGTGGATGTATATAGGCGGAACGTATGACGCGCAGAGAAAAATGATAAGCGCGGGCTATGTCGGCGAAGGCAGATATGTCGTTATAGAAAACCCGAACATGGGAGACGAGTTTGCGGATATAGACGGAAACTGGGCTTCGCTTTACATAAGAAGCTTAAGACTTGCAAAACTTACAGACGGCTATATTGAAAACGGAATTAAAATTTTCAAGCCTTCAAACGAAATAACAAGAGGAGAGTTTGTAAAGCTTCTTGTTGCTGCTATGGGAGAAAATGTTGATGACAGCGATGTAAGCATGTTTGAGGACGCGTCTTCAATTGCCGGATGGGCGGCACCCTATGCTGCTGCGGCATATAAAAAAGGCTGGCTTCAGGGCAGCAAGACACAGACGGGAATAGCTGCAAATCTTTCCGATAAAATAACAAGGCAGGATGCTATGACGCTTGTTTACAGAGTATTTTTCGAAGGAGAAAAAGGCAGCGGAAATGTTTCGTTCTCAGACGGCGCTTCCGTTTCGGAATACGCTGTGGATGCAGTAAGCTTCCTCACGCAGAACAAAATAGTATCGGGATATGAAGACGGAACACTTAAGCCTCTCAATTTTGTTTTGAGAGAACAGGTGGCAAAGATTCTCTGGCTCAGTATTGTTAAATAGTTAAAAGTTATAAAAAGGGGATGTTAAAAAACTCCGGAACGCAAGAAAAGGGGACAATTACTTATCATGGAACATGCAAATGATACAGTTAGATTTATCGGAAGTAGAAAAATCAAAAAATTTGATTTTTCAAAAAAATAAACCTTTTCTTGCTATCGGCAAACTGAGCCTCTCGACGTACCTATGTACGCCTTCGGGTAACCCAAACTTTAGTTTTGGCTCAGTTTGCCGATTCCAAAGCTTTTTTCCTATCCCCTTGAAAAAAATGGGCTGTTTAAAAAGTCGGTTGACGTTAGCCACAGCCCGGCAAGGAAGTATTGCCCTGCTAAACATCTTTTTTGCGAATTTCAGCGTTAAAAAAGGCTCGAAATCCGAAAGGATTACTCGCTTTTTTGCCTTGAACTTCATCAAAAAATATTGTTTACAGGGTGCAGAGCAGTTTTGAAGGTCGGAGTTTAAGCTTTAGACAAGAAAACAGGCGGTCGTAATACTGACGTATACGACCGCCTATTTACGAAGTATAAACTTAAAGAACGGCTTTCAAAACCAATACTTCCTTATCGGGTTGTGGCTTTTTAAACAGCCCCTCCGTTTTTTATGTTATGGTTTATAAATTTGATGAAGGAATAAAACTGATACTATACCCTAAAAACTCAGCAAGAATGCGCAGCGGAATATATGCGTGTCCGTCAATAAGCTGTGCCGCCGCATCGGTTTCATATAAGTTTCCGTTAATGCTGTAGTTACTTTCGCCGATTGCACATACAAGAATGTCACTGCCGGATGAAACGGAAATTCGTGCCGGAGAGTCAAGCCAGATTATATTTTTATTTAAATATCCGCATATTTCGCGCGCCGGAACGAGTGTTCTGCCTTCTTGGTTTATAAACGGAGAGAGTGTGAATTCGGCTTTTTGTCCGTTTACTCTTATATCAAGGTTTTCATTTACGGTAATTTGCGGCTTTCCTTGTGATGTTATTGCGCTTATTTTCGAAAGGTCGTCAGCCATATATAGTGCGTACGGGTTTCTGCTCATTAAAGCGCCGTATCTGTCAACACCGCCGTTAAAATCAATAAAGGCATATGCAAAACTTCCGTCTGTTTTTTTAATTGTTATATATATTCCTTCTTTTGCCATTTGTTTCGGCTCAAAAGAAGAGGTGAGTATAAAGCTGTCGCTTACATCATAAAACGTATTTTTGTCAATATAGTTTGTTTCGGAGTTTACGGTTATTGCCACGCTCTCGGCATCTTCGCGGCTTACACCCAAAAACTGCGTAAGGGTGATTTTTCCGCCCACGGTCTCGGGCTTTTCTGAGTTTTCGGCAAACGCCGTAATTGTACATAACATTAAGCATAAAAATACAGATATTATTTTCTTCATTTAAATAACCTCCTTTTACTGAATTGTTACATATTTTTGCCAGCGGTAAATAACATTGTAATCCTTATCCAAAACAACAATGCACACACGGTATTTTTCACCGCTTACAAATTGATTTTCGGGAATGGCTGTTTCGCTTATAAGCTTCGGCGGTTCACCGTTACCTGTATGCAAATAAACTTTGTCTTTTACTGGTGTCAAGACATATTGCGGTGCAGCAGTGTTGTCTTTTTCGTGACTGAAAGCTATCTGGCTCCCTTCTTTATTGTAAACATCTATTATAATGCGGTCAGCCTGCGAAAGAGTTACATTTGTGTTTATAACAATACCTTCTGTTGTCGATTTTTCAATAGTAAAGTCAATGCCGTCTGCTTTTTTGTTTTGATAGTTATCCTCATACATTGTGAAATAATAATTATTATCGGTATTGTCATTCCAAACAGACTTTGTATAATCTTCAAGGAAGTTACCTATGTACGTTAATCCGTCAACAGGCTGCATGCCATCGAATGACATATTTGCCGGATTGTCATTTTGGTCGGCTATACCGAAGTTTATAAATACGGTTTGCATTTTTTTGTTATCATCGAAAGCAAAATAAACCGCAATTCGTCTGTATTTTGGTTCTTTTTTATCTGTTAAAGCCGTTATTGCCATTGATTCGGGTGCAGAGCCTGTGTTGTTAAACTCAATAAAATCGATTTCCGAATAGTAATACGGATAGTTATACAAGTAATCGGGAGCGTTAACTCCGCGGCTTTGCTTATAAGCCATTGAATAACTTTGTGATGCGAGCTTTATTTGACCCTTGTCTCCCGAAAGCTCTATAACCTGGTCGTTGCTTACAACTCCCTTTAAATCTCTGGTTTGATAGCGGTTTACGGTAACATCAATTTTACCGTCATCGCCCGCAACATCTTCATAAACCCATGCGGGCACATTTTTACCCGAAACATTTACGGAAAATTTAACTCCGTCCTTATAATAAATTTCGTTTTTTGTAAAATGCTCCAAGCCGTCCGAGCCGACCGCCGCCATAACGATAGCTCCGCCAAGCATTGTTACGGCAATGGCGCAGGACATCACCGCCGCCATAATTTTTGAAATCCGTCCGCTTTTCCTGCGGATCTTTGTAAACCTGTTCTGCAAGGTCTTTTTATTTGCACTCATTTTAGTTGTGTATAAATTTTCAAGCATTTTTTTAGCTCCTTTCCGTGGCTAAATTAAGAATTGTCTGCATATACAGCTTTTGTTCATCTTCGGACATATTTTTTGTCACCGACATATCGCATGATACCTCGCACGCTTCACTCAGATTTGCACAGGCAAGATAGCAAAGCGGATTGAACCAGTGAACGGCATTTACCAAAACCGCAAACCATTTTATGAGCAAATCCTTTCGCTTGTAATGCGTCAGCTCGTGCAAAAGTACCATACGCATATTGTCATCGGGAATTTCACGGCAGGGAATATATACTGTCGGAAACAATACGCCGACAAGTATAGGCGAGTCTATATCCGATGACGCTTTCAGTCTGATATGCTTTTTGATTTTAAGTTCCTTTTTTACTTCCGAAAAAAACTTGCTGTCGGAAATCTTAACCGAATTTTTGCTTTTGCGGCACAAAAACCTGAAATAGCTTATAATGACAACAAGCAAAAATATGAGAACGCCTGCGCCCCATATATATGCGATAAGGTCAAAGAGCCGTATTGAAATTTTCGGCGATAGATTAACCTCACGGTATTCAATCGGTGTGTCATAGGTTACAACCGTATCGGGATGGGTTTCCTCATGCGGCTGCACTGTGGTCTGCACCGTTTGATTTTGCGGCACTATCGAGAGTTTTTGAGCCTCTTTTTTCGGTATCAGCTTGTATGCCGGAAACACCATAGAAATCAGCAGGGTAATCCATACGCAGTATTGCCACCTTGCCGGCAGCCTCTTTGCGGTAATGGGCTTTAAGAGTAAAAGCAGCGCTGTTATCCCAAAACCGAACAGGCTTAATATAAGCACTGTTTTGAAAACATCGTACAAATTTATCACTCCAAATCAAACATACTTTTAAGCTCCGACATATCCTC
>ERZ1034952.775-NODE-775-length-28397-cov-11.261026_pt1 | contig 28397 bp, 18 predicted proteins | sample MGYA00520625_ERZ1034952 | MGnify/ENA primary metagenome ERZ1034952 (study PRJEB33766, sample SAMN09781773) | gut metagenome | biome: gut microbiome | host: Homo sapiens | place: Madagascar | study: EMG produced TPA metagenomics assembly of the PRJNA485056 data... | reverse complement strand
CGCTTCTACAATTTGAACGGATTTTTTGTTAAAAAACTTGCACACGGCGTTAATAAAAGTGTGATGAATACATACACACGCTTATTCTTGGAGAGTCATAGCATGTCAGCACAGAAAAGTCAGGCGATCGTCAGGCGGATCGCCGATGAGATCCGCCGCGGGGAACACGGCGACACCGGCAGCGCCTTTATGACCGTGCGGGAAATCTGCGACGAGTTCGGCGTCTCGCTGGTCACCGCACAGCGCATCGTCAACCAGCTCAAGACGGCGGGGCTGCTGAGCCGTTCCGGCAAGCGGCTCAATATCGCCGCGCGACAGTTCACTCCGTCCGGACCCCGGCGCGCCGGGGTGCTGGTGACCAATATCGACAACCCGTTCTTCTCCCGGCTGCTGAATGCGGTCGAGCTGGCCGGGCGGCGGCGCGACATCGAGATCATTTCGGCCGGGAGCAACTACGATCCGGACCATGAAGCGCGCCAGCTCGAGATGCTTGCCGGCAGCGGAGCCGACGGCTTTCTGATCTGTCCCGCCCACGATTCGAAGTCCGCTCCGGTGCTGAACGCGCTGAAACTGCCGTTCGTCCTGGTCGGGCGCCGGGTGGCCGGCGTCGATGCCGATGTCGTCATGGTCAACGATTTCGAGGCGGGCCGCATGGCGGCGGCGCATCTTTTTGAACAGGGGTGCCGAGATTTCATCTACCTCGGCATCAGCCACTTCTTGGATGATATGCGCGGCCGCGGCTTCTCGTTCGAGCTGCACGAGCGCGGCATCGCCCTCGGACCGGAGCGCTGCGTCTGGGTCAATCTCGCCGGCGATGACAATACGCTGCCGGGCAGGGTGCGCGAACTCTGCGGCGGCCGGCGGACCGGCGTATTCTGCTATCACGACCTGCTCGCTTTGCGCATGCTGAGGGCGGCGCGGCTCTGCGGGCTTGAAATTCCGCGCGAGGTGTCGATCGTCGGCGTTGACGACCTGCCGGCAGCCGCCGAGGCGTTTCCGTCGCTCTCGAGTATCTCGTACCCGATTCAGCAGATTGCGGAAAACGCGCTCGAAATGCTGCTGCGCCGTTCGGAACGCAGCTTTGCCGGGGCAGGGGCGGTCAATTATCTGGACCCGTCCCTCGTCATTCGCGAAAGTTCCCACGAAATTCCCGGCGGGCCTGCTGTGTCGCAGGGCCGCCGCATCATCTGACGGAAAGGAGCCGCATTCATCATGGCTATTCAGGAAACGGCGGTCAGCTACTACGGACTCGGCTACGTCGAGCACGCTGCGGCGGACTTCGAGGAGATCAGGGCCCACCACTGCACGACGGTGATTCTCGCCGTCACCGAATTCGAATTCGACTTCTGGCGGCCGAATCTGCCCGCCGTCGTCGCCGCGGCCCGCCGGGCCGGGCTGAAGGTCCTGCTCGATCCGTGGGGCATCGGCAAATTCTTCGGCGGCGAGCAGGTCAGTCTTTTTCTGCAGAACAATCTCGAAAACCGGCAGGTGTCGGCATTGACCGGCGAGAAGTTGAATGCAGCCTGCTTCAACACGCCGGCGTTCCGTGACTACTTCATGCACTTCTGCCTGACCCTGCTGCGGGAGGCCGGGGCAGACGGCTTCTTCTGGGACGAGCCGCACTATCTGCTGCCGAAATCCTACGCCTCGATCACCGGCGGCGCCGGCGACGACTGGAGCTGCCGCTGCCCGGTCTGCCGGAAGAAGTTCGCGGATTATTACGGCTATGAGATGCCGAAGCTGCTGACCGATGACGTGAAGCAGTTCCGCTGGCGCGAAGCGCTCGAGATCCTCGAGGAGACTTCCCGCCGGATCAAGGTGTTCGATCCGGCGCAGGAGATTACAATCTGCGTCCATGCGACGCTGAACACCTATTATGTGACCGAACAGCGCGGCTACGACGACTGGGAGCGGGTCGCCGCTTCGCCGTACTTCGATGTGTTTTCGACGACGATCGTCTCGTGGGAGCTGCCCGAGCCGTTCTTCCGCAGCATTGCGGAACGCACCGCGGCTGTGGCGAAAAAGTATAACAAACAATCCGAACGCTGGCTCATGGGGTATTACAGGCAGCCGGACGATTTTGCGCAGATCGACCGGATGACGGATCTCTATGAATCGCTCGGCATCGACCGGCTGGCCGCGTGGACCTATCGCGGCGGTTTCGGAACCCGGCTGGCGGCGCCGGACGCGCTCGGCCTCTGGGATTGCATCGGCCGGAACTACAAACGCATCCTGAAACGATAAGGAGTGAGTATGGAACTCAATGATTTCGGTTATCTCGACGCTGTCGTCGGGAATCTGGAACAGGTCAGGACGGAGCAGGCGGAGAATATCGCCGCGGCCGCTTCGCTGATGGCCGACGCGATTGCGGAAGACCGCCTGATCCACGTCTACGGCGGCGGCGGCCACACGACGCTCGTGATGGGCGAGATGTTCTTCCGGGCCGGCGGCCTTGCGAACATCGACCCGGTTATGGAAACCGGGCTTTCGGTCTTCAACCAGGCGCTGAAGTATCTCGAACTTGAACGCACAGGGAATTACGGCGCGGCGATCGTGAAGTACTACGAGCTGCAGGAGGACGATCTGCTGATCATCTTCCACAACATCGGCATCAACGCCGCGACCATCGATGCGGCGCTCGAGGCGAAGCGGGCCGGGGCGAAGATCATCGCCGTGTCGAGCTCACTGTGGCAGAAGGAGATGCCTCCGGATCACCATATCCGGCACGGTTCGGGGAAGAATCTCTTCGAACTGGCGGATGTCTGCATCGACGACTGCAATCCGGTCGGTGACGCCGTGGTGACGGTCCCGGGCTTCGGCACGCCGATCGCCCCTGTGTCGAACGTGGTGGACTTCGTCATCGCCCACTGGCTCGAGATTGAGTGCGTTCGGCAGTGCGTCGAACGCGGCCTGACGCCGCCGGTCTGGCGCAGCGCGAATGCGCCCGGCGGCGACGAGTTCAACGCCGCAAACCTGAAGAAATACCGCCCGAGAATCAAGAACCTGTGATTGCCGCATCGAATGAAAACGGAATTATGAAAAGGAACAGGATAATGAAACGGTATTGTTTTACTCTGATCGAGCTTCTCGTCGTTATTGCGATCATCGCGATTCTCGCCGCCATGCTGCTGCCGGCGCTGAACCAGGCGCGCGAACGGGCGCGGTCGACCTCCTGCATCAGCAACCTCAAACAGACGGGAACCGTTTTTCGGATGTATCTGGATGATTACAACGGGGTTCTGCTGACCTATTCGTCGAACCCGGACTGCTACTGGAACGAGGCGCTCAACAACCGCAAATCCATCAGAGAGGACCAGAAGAACTACTTCTGTCCGTCTCTCTGGCCGAACGGCGCCAACCACGACACATTTACCACCTACGGCGCGTTCGTCGCGGCCGTGGCGCTCCCCGCCGCTTATGCGGCCGACACCGGCGGCGCCTCCGGCACCAACTGGAACCGCGTCGACCGTGAACTCGGCAGCACGCCGTTCATCGGCTGCTGCGCCCGGGCCAACAACAATGCAGGCTTCTACAGCATGCGGATCGCGGCAGGTTCGCCCGGCGGCTTCACCAATGTTCACAACAACCGCGGCAACCTGGCCTATTCCGACGGTCATGCCGGTTCGTCCACCCCGCAGGAGTTTCGTGAAACCATGCGCAAGGTCTGGAAGGATGACGCCAAGGTAATCTATTACCGCGACGCCGCCGACGGTTTTAAGGTCATCAATTAGAGGAAGGAGTTTCGCGGTATGTCGTATTTCCATCGAATCCTGGTCTGTCTGGCGGTCGCCGCCGGGACCGCCGCACTCTCCGCCGGGGAACTGGTCTGGCGTCTCGGAGATACCGCCGGCACGACCCTGGCGCCGGCGGCGGGCAGGACCGGCTTGCGTTTCAGCGCGCCTCCGGTGCTGGAGAAGAACGCCGCGCACCCGGAGTTGTCCGGCGTGCGTTTCTCCCCGGAGCTGCCGGGCGAAGCCGCGGCGGATTCCTCCCCGGAGACCGACCTGACCGATGACTTCGCCCTGGAGGTGACCTGCCGCCCCGATGCGGTCGATCACTACCGGACGATTCTCTGGAAGGGGGACCGGAGCGTGAAACCGGAGCGGATCGCCTATTATCTGTCGATCCATGACGGGAAACTGGAATTCAAATTCAAGGATGCGGCCGGGGAGTGGTGCGTATTCTCCACGTCCGAAGCTGTGATCGCGCCCGGTCTCTGGCACCGTATCGCCGTTCAGGTGAAAAACGGACGTCCGGCATTCTCGGTTGACGGAAGGCTTTTGCCCTCCGGCGACGGTTACGCCGGGCGGGCTCCGCTCAAACGGCTCGAATCGAACCGGGACAAGCTCTATATCGGCCGCGGCCGGGCCGGAGCAATGCCCGCCTACGGTTTCTGCGGCGTGATCGGTTCGGTGCGGCTGACGGCTCCGGCGGCGAAAACGGTGCTCCGGACATCTTCCGGCGACCGGCTCCGGCGGCTCGGCATCCGTGACGATTTCGAACGGGAAAGTGCCCGCCTGCGGCGGTTGGAACCACTGATGAAGGCGGGCCGGATCAGCGGCGATCCGGCCCGCCTGGCCGAAGAGGGCGCGGCGATCGCCGCTCTGCTGGCGAAGGGCGACTTTTCCGCCGCGGCCGCCGCTGTCTCCGGCTGGAAGCGGGAACTGGACCGTTTCGAGGCGGAACGCCGGGAACTCGAGGATCAAGCCGCCTATGCGGAACTTTTCCGCGACGGTTCGCGCGGCGGAGCATTTGCGCTTTTCACCATGCCGACCGGACTGACGTTCCGCCGCGACTCCGGTTTTTACCGGCTGCTGACTCCGGCGGCGCCGGTGGAGCTGAAAGCCGCGTGCGGCGAAACCGAAAGCTTCCAACTGCTGCCGGGCGCCGGCACCGAACCGCTTTCCGTCGGATTGGCATTCAGCGGATTCGCCGCGGCTGACGGCACCCGGCTGGCGGAATCGTCGGTGCATTGGGGGGAGATCCGGGACATCACGGCCGAACGGACCGACCTGGGCAACAGTTTCTCCGGACCGCCTTCCCCGGAGTTCACCGGTTCATGGCCCGATCTGATCATAGAGGAGAACCCGGCGGAAATCAAGGTGCCGGCCGGCAGCGTGACCCCGGTATTTTTCCGGGTCAGCGTACCGCGCGATGCGAAACCCGGACGCTATGAGGGAACGGTCGTCGTTTCCGCTCCTTCCTGGAAAATGGAGCTGCCGGTTTCGCTTCTGGTACGTTCCTTCGAGCTGCCGCGCCGCAATTCGATTCCGGTGGTGTTCTCGTTCTTCCCCGATTTCTACAAGGAGTGGTACGATCGCAAAACGCTGACGGCGGCGGAACGGGAGGCAATCAACCGTTTTCTGGCCGATTACCGGATTCCGCCGAACAACATCTATGCGAACGGACTCTGCCCCGATCTGGAGACCATCGCCGAATTCGATCTCGGCTTTGCCACCGCCGGTTATTTCCTCTACGAAGAACCGTTGAGCGCCGGGGCTCTCGACGAACTGGCCGAAACCTTCCGGCGGCGGCTGAAACCGGTGACGGACAGCGGCCTGCAGGACCGTGTCTACCTCTACTCCTTCGATGAAATCAGCCTGACGGAACCCGGGAGGCGGGAGAAACGCTATGAAGCGGCACGGCAGATCATGCGGCGTTTTGCGAAGGAGTTCCCGTATCTGAAGCGGCTCCAGACCTCGGAGCCGGTTCCGGAGCTGCTGGACTGCTTCAATGTCTGGTGTCCGCAGTTTCCCTATTTCAAGGGCGATAATCCGATGATCGGGAGAGTGCGTGACGGCGGCGGGGAGTTCTGGTGGTACAGCGCCGATGCCCCGTACAAGCCGTACCCGAATTTCTTTCTCGGATATCCGCTGACCGACCTGCGGGTGATCATGAGCATGACCTGGCAGAAAAACGTGCGCGGCATCCTCTACTGGTGCGTGAACCGTGAATGGCGGACCAATCTGGATATCCGCGACCGCTGGCCGGCCGACAACCGGGCCTGGAAACCGTCGATCGTCAACATCTTCACCGGCGCGACGGTCTGCCGCAACGGCATGGGCAACCTTGTCTATCCGGGGCCGGAAGGGAAACTCTACGCTTCGCTGCGGCTGGAAAATCTGCGTGACGGCATTGAGGATTACGAGTATTATGCGCTCCTGAAGCGGCGTACTGCCGAACTGCGCCGCGTTCGGCCGGATTCCCCGCTGATTGCGGAGGCGGAAGCTGCCTTGCAGGTGCCGGCCGACGTCGCCGTCGATATCGACCAATACTGCCACCGTCCGGAACCGCTGATGCGCCGGCATGACCGCCTCGGCGACCTGATCGAACGAATTCAAACCGCGCTTGCGGCGCAGGGGAGGTGAGTATGCTGCCGATTCTGACTCCCGGCGAGGCTGCCGCCCGTGACGACGGCGAATTCCTGACCGGATTTTACTGGCGCACCGGCTCCGTGCTGCTGCGGGTTGCCGAGGCTGCCGCCCGGAACACCTGCGGTGAACTGTGTTCATTGCGTTTTACCTGGAGCCGGCCGAAACGGTCCGCCTCATCCGAAACGGAGTTCCTTTACGACACGTTCGCCGCGATGCTCGACGGCGCGGAGCTGCTTGCGCAGGCGGAGTGCTCCCGGCTCGTGCTTGAGAAGGTTCCGGGAATGAACCTGCTTTTCGGGCTGGCCGGGTTTCCGAACGGCGTGACGGCGGAGTTCGAGCTGAATGAGTGCCTGCCGGACACGATGCCGGACACCTGTTTCCTGAAGGCGAATTTCACGCACGGACACGTGACCAATCAGCCGATCGTCGGCCATTTCAACGAGGAGGGGATGCTCTTCGCCACCGACCGCGAGCTGCGCCGCGAAATACCGGAAAACGTCGAAGGGCCGTTTCCGGATGGTCCGGTCGAGCAGCTGCTTCGGCGTTTCCGCGAAGCCGCCGCGCGCGGTCTGGTTCCGCCCGGCGCATTCGGCGCCGTCCGCCTGAACAAACTGATAAGAGGCGCTTTGAAATGAAGAAGATAAGAATGATGATCGCCGGAACGGCGAATCCGCATGTCCCCTTGTATCTGCGCGGAGCGGGCCGGAATGTCGAAGCGCTGGAGATCGTCGCGGTTTCGGATTTTGACGCCGTCCGTCTCGGGCAGGCGAGCGAAATACTGTCCGGCCGCCCCGGAATCCGCTATTACCATGATTACCGGGCCATGTTCGAAGCGCACCCGGAGGCCGACGCGGTCATGATCGGCAGCGACAACGTCGACCACTTCGAGATGTTCAAAGCCGCCGTGGAGCGCCGTCTGCACATCTATATGATGAAGGTGATCTCAATGGATGAGGACGAGTGCCGACGGATGATCGAGATCGGCCGTTCATACGACCGGGTCGTCCAATGCGAGCTCGAACTGCACTTCTGCCCGCAGTTCGCCTATGCGCGGAAACTGTACCGCTCCGGAGCGCTCGGGGAGCTGAAATCGGTCTACCTGACCAATATTTCGCAAAGTCCCTGCAACTATTTCCCGAACTGGGGAGATCCGCAGCTCTCCTACGGCAAACGCATGCCGCTCCGTCCCGGCGCGGCGGTTTTCCGTGGCGGAGCGATCACCGACCACCCGCACCCGTACGACCTGATCCGCTGGATCACCGGACGCGAGTTCCGGACCGTCAATGCGGTTTCGGCCCGCAATCAGCGCGCCCGCCTTGCGGTCGAGGATCATGCCGCGCTCACCGGCGAACTCGACGGCGGCGTGAAGTATTTCGTGAATCCTTCCTACTCGAATCTCGAAGAGGAGGTCCCGGCGCGCCGGCTGCTCTGGCCGAAGTCGCTCGAGTGCAACCTGAAACTGACCGGCAGTCTCGGATATTTCGCATGCGACTACTTCGACCGTCATGTCTATATCGTCGGTAAGAATTTCGCGTCTCCGGACCGGCTGATTGCAGACAGTACGCCGGAGTTGCCGGTGCCGGCCGGGGCGTCGCTGATCGGCAGTTTCGCCGCGGCCGTCGCCGGGGAGCGTCCCGGGCCGGAGAGCACGCTCGAAGACAGCTTCGCGGCGGTCCGGGTCATGAATGCCGCCTATGACTCGATTTACCGGAACACGACCATCGAACTCTGATACGCATATGAAAAAAATCTTTCTTATTATCGCATCGGTCCTGATCGCGGCTTCGGCGGTCACCGTATGGACGCGGAAGGAGAGCTCCGACCGCCCGTCGATCGTCTGGACCGCCGGATTGTCGCAGGACCGGGTCGAACAGGTGGAACTCTTTCACCGGTGGCTGGTTGAGAACGGCTATACGGCCGAAGACGGCGGTCCGCTCTTCACGGTCCGGCTCGAGAGCGCCGGCAACCAGAGCGTACTGATTCAGGCGGTCTCCGGCATGGCCGGGGACCTGATCGACCATGTCCCCGTGAAGCGTTTCGCCCCGATGGGAGTGCTTGAGGACATCACGGAGTTCGCCCGCGAAAACGGGCTCGACCCCGGCAGCAACTACGGCGCGGCCCGCGGACTTCTGATGTACAACGGCCGCCAGTATGCCTACCCCTGCAACCTCGCGGCGGTCGCCCTGGTCTGCAACGCGGATCTGTTCCGTCGATACGGCATGGAGCCGCCGCCGGAGGAGTGGACGCCGGAGGAGTTCGAACGCATCGGCCTGGAATTCACCCGGCGGGCCAACGCGGGCAGGGCGAGGCAGGAGGTGTTTTTCGCGGGAGCCATCCCCCGGATGCTTCTGCCGCTCGCCCGCAGCATGGGCGGCGATGTCTTCAATGAGACGCTGACCGCGCCGCGCCTGACGGACGAAGCTTTCGTCAGAGCGCTGAAGCTCTATCACCGCTGGGTTGCCGAGCTTCACCTGATTCCGGATGCCGCCGAGATCGCCTCCGAAAGCGCCGACGGCAGCAGCGTCAACGGACAGGCCACGCCGCAGCTTGTCGCCGGGCGCTACGGCATGATCGCCTCCGGACGGTATGTGAACATGGACCTGCGCCGCTTCAGGAAGGGGCCGGTCGCATTGAGCTTTTCCCAATTCCCGGAGTACGGCTTCAAAAACCTCATCCTGAGCTCGCGCAATACGGCGATTTACCGGGGGGCGAAGGAGAAGAGATATGCGGAAATCTTTCTGCTTTATCTGGCGGGGAAGGAGTACAACGAACTTATCATCAACGGTTCCGACGGTCTCCCGCCGAATCCGAAATGGGCGGCGGACAATCCGGATTACCACACGCCGCCGGGCCGGGAATACGAAGGCAACCTCCACACCAACGAACTCAGATGGGCCCGCACCATTGCGATACCGGAGAGCTTCAGTCCCTATTATCCGCTGGCGGACAACCGGATCGAGGACGCTTACAACCGGGTGGCGAACAACCTCTGCACGCCGGAGAAGGCGCTGGAGATCGCCGACCGCTCCATCGTCCATTCGATCCGTGAGACGGTGGAGGGAACCCCTTCGCTCCGCGAGCGTTACCGGCGGGCGTGCGAGCTCCAGAAGAAGATCGACGAACGCAAGGCCGCCGGCAGGAAAATACCGGCGGCCTGGATCAGCAACCCGTTTCACCTGAAATATTACGGAGATGCCGGGAAGCTGGAGTAATCGCCGCAGTTCCGGCGCGTTACCGTGTGCCGGTTTTTTTCAGCCCGGCCTCCGGCAGCGCGACTCGGAAGCCGATGTAGATGTAGCCGGGGTAACCGGGATGATTGAACTCCCGCGCCGTGTTTTCTGCATCGCTGTTGTAGTAGCCGAACGAGCTGCCGCGGATCGAGCGGTAGGGAGACGCGCCGGTTTCGACGGGATTCCTCCCGGAGCGCGGTCTTTCATCCAGATAAGTATCGGTACACCATTCGGATACGTTCCCGGCAAGGTCCAGTACGCCGTCCCGGCTCGCTCCGGCCGGGAAACTTCCGGCCGGAGTCGTTCCTGAGCCGGCGCCGATGCGCGTATACGGGTCGAGCCCGAGCGGATCGGGCGGCAGGTTCGCATGTTTCCGCGACGGCGGCTCGTCGCCCCACGGGTAGCGGCGGTTCTCTCCGCGCCCGGTGGCGACATATTCCCACTGCGCTTCGCTCGGAAGCCGGAAACCGTCCGCGTCCGGGATCAGCTGCCAGCTCTGTTCGTCGTAGGCGGGCTTCAGGCCCTTCTCCGCCGAAAGCCGGTTGCAGTAGCGGGCGGCGTCGGTCCATGATACGTAGATCACCGGATCGCGGTCCCGCCACGAGAAGCTGTCGCGCCGTTCCCGGTGTTCGGGGAAGAACCGTTCGTATTCGGCGTTGGTCACTTCGCACCGTCCGATTGCGAACGGATCGAGCGCGATCTCCCGCTCTCCGCTCCGGAACGAGCCGCCCGGAATCCGGACCAGCGGCGACGGCGTTTTGCGGTTCGGGGCGAAGTGTTTGAGCGGGATGAGCTGGATCGACGAAATTTCGACATTGCCGCGGTCGTCAAAACCGTCCGGCGTCTTCTCCATGCCGAGCGTGACGGAGTCTGTTCCGGCCGGAATCGTGAACAGGAACGCGGTTGCCCGCTCCTCCTTGCCGGTCGGCGGCAGAAAGAGCGGAAAGTAGCACGGATTGATGCCGTAATCCGTTCCCGGGGTGTCGAAGCGCAGCGTCAGCCGTGCGTCGTCGCCCGGCTCCGGGTTCCGGAAGCTGATCCGGAAGCAGTAGCTGTTTCCGGCGATGCCGTCCGGCAGGCTCCAGCTCTCCGGCGAAGTGCGCGCCGGATGGAAGGCGGTCTGCTCCGGCTTCAGCGTCAGGATCGGTTCGCCTGCCGCTGCGCCGGTGGTCCACTCGCGGAAAATCAGGTGCTGCCCCTGCACGGCGTTGGTCTTCGTCGCTTCCGATACGATGCTCCGCCGGTTCACGAGGTCGAAGACGGTCGTGCCGCGCCGGGTCAGGCGGAATTCCGGCACGCCGGGTTTGAACGGGAGCTCGACGTGCGAGATTCCGCCGGGCAGTTCGAACGCCCGTGCCGTTTTCCCGGTCTTCACCTCCAGCCGGGCAGGGGAGGTCAGAAACGCGCTGACATAGAGATTGTCCCCGACGTCCGTATGGAGCTGGTCGAGCGGGGAACCGTCGAAACGCTGGTCGCCCCAGGCGCTTTGGGATGAAATCCAGACCCGGGTCAGGCTGCGCGGGCGGTTGCGGCTCGTGACGTAAAGCCGATCCTGTCCGATCTCCGGCGCGACGCCGGTTTTGTAGTAGTTCGCAAAATAGCCGGTTACGTCCAGAAACGACTCGTCGCGGTTGAAGTGTTCGCGGTCGAGGCCGGTTTCGGGCGCGGAGTGATTCCAGCGGAACGGCATCAGGTTCGAATCCTCCTGGTAATCGTTCCATGTGATGATTTCGACGAATTCGGGATCGTCGGCGATGATGCCGCGCCACATCGCCTCGTAGCCGGCCATCCCCCGGAAATCGCGCCGGTTCGGGCTGTTGTAGGAGGGGCAGACGCCGGCGAGGCAGAGCTTGCCCGCCAGCAGCGCTTCGCGCCGCGAAACCCGGTTGCCGTCGGTCAGGTCGCCGACCGTGCCGTCGCAGGTGAAGTAGCCGATGCCGTCGAGTTCCGGTTCCATGGCCAGAAGTTTGCGGACCGTTTCTGGGCTGCGCGCCATCGGGTGAAACGCAAGCCCGGCCTGCGGCATGACCAGAATCTCCCTGCCTTCTTTCCGGAGGATTGCGGCCGGGTCATGATACTGCGCCGGCAGTCCGGCGTAGCCGGAAAGAAACGCCTTGCCGCGGAACCGGAACAGATTCGGGTGGTCATAATACCGGCGGTACATGTCCGTCACGTTCCGCTTCGTGTCGCCGGAAATCGCGCTTCCGGCGAAGTCCGGCGACATGAAGCAGCGGAAATCGGTCCCGAGCTTCCGGGCCTGTTCGAAGATGCTGTCGGCGTTCGTGACGTAGCGGGTATCGGCGGCGTTGCCTGCCGTGTCGAACTTCTTCCACTCGCCGCAGTTCAGGGCGAAACCGTCGATGCCGTATCTCTGCGCGAGCTCGATTTCGCGCCCGTAGAAGTCCGGCGTGGAAGAGAAACAGGTCATGTAGTGGGCGAAGACGTGCCGCTCCTCCGCGGCCGCCGCGACGGCGGCTCCGGCCAGGAGGCAGAACCCGGCGATTTGTGCGATCCGGTTCATGGTTACTCCAGGTTGTCCAGTTTGATGACGAGATTGCGGATCACCAGCCGGTCGGAGTCAAAGCCCGGCGAACAGTCGCAGAAGAAAAAGATTTCGTCACCCTTCTGAACCCTGACCTGCCGCAAATCGAACTTCAGCCCGGTTTTCGGCGGAATCACCTTGTCGAAAAGGGATTGCGTCCGGGTGCCGATTTTGAGTGTGATGCCGTCCTGTCCGCCGTTGTCCGGCAGGATCTCGCCGGAGACGGAGACGGTTCCGGCGACCGGGCTTCTCCAGCCGAGGATCTGCGCCGCCTCGCGCCGCGGTTTGAACAGGGTGTCCCCCTCCGGCGTAAACGCGATCCAGCCGTGCAGATGTCGGAAGCCCGGCGCCGACGACGGCGACAGGTGGGCGAGCACGCCGCCCGTGTACGGAACGTTCGGCAGATTGGAGTTGGTTCGTTCATAATGCCCGTCGTTTCTGATTTCCCCCTGCTTGCCGTGCTTGTAGTAGTAGCGCCAGACCGCCCGGTCGTTGAAATCGCGTTCGGGGTTCGCGCAGGTTTTCGCGTCGAAGATATCCTGCCGCCGCCATTCGTCGCCGGCGCGGTACGGCTTTTCGGCAACGAGCGGATCGGTTTGGTTCCGGTACTCCTCGAGATTCGTGAAGCCGTCGCCGTCCGGATCGGCCTCCGGGTCCGCCGCGGTCATCGTCGTGAAATCTCCGAACCGGCCGAAGTAATACATTTCGAACCAGTTCGGCAGCCCGTCGCCGTCAGCGTCCCCGTATTCGCTGTAATGAAGCGGCGGAACGCCGGGAAAATCCTCCTCCCAATACCGGTCGCAGTCGCTGGAAAAGGCGTACATCGTATTGTCCGGACGGAACGGGCGGTCGGTGATCACTTCGGGCGCAACGACTTCCACGACCTTTTTTCCGTTCCTCGCCACGGTTGCGGCGACGCTTCCGGGCGTGACCGGGAACTGGCGGAAGCTCATGCCGGCCGGCGCGTCGTAGGCGATCCCGCGGCCCGGCAGTTCGACCCGGCCGGGCGCGGTCAGCAACGTCACCACTTCGATGACGCCCGGCGCGAACTCCCGTGCGTGAAACGGGTAGATCTGTGCGTCTTCGTTGAACCGGCGGAAGGAGAGAATGATCCGGTCCCGGTCGACGGCGGGCGGTTTCCCCTGTTTCCACCAGTCGATGAAATAGCGGTTGTACGCGAGTACGGCATAGTTCGTGTTGTAGCCCGGCGCGAGAACCGTGTCTTCGCCGTAATCGTTCCAGGTCACGAACTGAAGCAGCGTCGAGTCGAGGTCGCGGGCGTTCTTCCACATGCGCCGGAGTTTGTTGAAGCCGTCTTCGACGTAAAGCGACTGGTTGCCGCGGTTGTAGTATTGAAACCACATCGGCTGGCTCCACTCGGCTCCCTTCGCCTTGACGGCGCGGCCGGCCTTGAGGATTTCGTCGGTCGGGTAGTAGGCGTCGAAGAAATCCCCGACCGCCGGAAAGTGTTCCGCGGCCCAGGCGCCCGCCTCTTCGACGGAAGCGCCTTTCCCGCTCGGAACGCCCCAGTTGAACGCGCCGATGCAGAAGTGAAAGTAGAGCGGCTGCCCGACGAGGCGCTCGACCTCGCGATAGGCGTCGGCGATCTTGCGCCGGTCCTCCGGCGTGTTGATTGCCTTGGCGATGCCCTGCGAGTGATAGCCGAAAATCAGCGGCTTTCCGTCGCGCCGGGCGAGATTCGGGCTGTCGCCGTGCCGTTCGAGCAGATACTTGATCGCGTCGGCATACGCATGCGGCCGGGTGTCGCCGCTGTCTTCCGGGTGCTGCGGCAGGCAGGAGGGGTCGAGGCAGATCGTGATTTTAAAATCGGAGCCGGATTTTTCGGCGGCCCGGAACAGCGCATCCAGCGTGGCTTTTGCTCCGGCGGACCCGGCCCAGGCATCGAGCGAAAAGCCGTCGATACCGCCGCGGATCGCGCGTTTAATATCAAGCTCGGCGCTGGCCTCGGGTGAAAGCCGGGTCTTGTGGGGAACAAGGTCCCAGTTGTAGACGGTTCCGCCGGTGGCCTGCCCGAAGGCCGGGCTGTTATGGTCGAGTTTCAGCTCGCTGCGGTGGTGGGCGGTCGGTCCGGTCCCGGCCGGGTAGCAGCCCATGTAGTGGGCGAAAATCTGTTTCGGCCGTTCGGCTGCAAAGCCGCCGAATGCGGCGCACAAGGCGAAAAGCAGACAAAATGATTGAAGTCTCATGAGTTCGTCCTTTCTTTCAAATGATACCGCCGTCAGAGGCATTTGGCAGGTTCAAGGATCTCGTCGCCGTCGCCGTCGATCGCGTCTTTGCGGATCACGGCACAGTGTCCGTCAAAGAAGCCCATGGTGGCGGAAGTGTTGTCGTGCCATGCGCCGATGTGGCTCTTCGGCGTGTAGGCCCAGCCGCCTTCCGCACCGCCCCATGTGTTGTTGCCGAGGTTCGCACCGACGGTGCAGCTCCAGTAGGAAAGGATGGAGGGTTTTCGGAATTGCGTTATTTTATAGGTGACTTTGGCTCCCCATAAAGTGGTGAGCCGCCGGTTGACCCCGATGGTGTAATCGTTGTTGCTGACCCGATATGGGCAGGAAGGGCAGGTCGTTCCGAATGCCATTTTCTTGTCAGGTTCATTTTCGCGGGATGAATTGCTTTGGCCGGTGAATCCGAGTCGGTAAAGACCGTCTGCCAGCAGAGTTTTTCCTCCATCCGGAAGAAGGATATTTTCGGCGGGAATACTGTCGCCGTAAGCGCTTATGTATTGAAGCGTCGCCGCTATCAGCTGCTTCTTCTCGCTGAGGCAGTTGGTGGTTTTTGCCTTTTCGCGCGCCCGGTGCAGGGCGGGGAGCAGCATCGAAGCGAGGATTGCGATGATCGCAATGACCACCAGGAGTTCGATCAAAGTAAATCGCTTGTTCATTTTTCATCCCTGTTCTGGTTGATGACTGCAATGACTCGGGAGCCTCGGGTAATGGTCAGAGTGCCTCCTTTCGTATGGAAGGTGAAAGTGATATCATGTGTGAACCGGATGAAGATTCCGTCTTCATTTTCCCTGTACTCCTCGACGAAACTGCCGGCCAGGTCGGGCAGTTCGCGCCGGATGCGCGCGCTCGCTTCGACGTCGTCCAGCGCGTCGCGGAAGTCGCAGCCGAGCCCGCCCGGCGTGTATTCGAATTCGAACCAGTCGTTCCCCAGATTCTCGTAGAGGCCGAAGAGCCCGGTCCGGCTGCTCCAGCAGCTCCGGTAGATGACCAGCCCGTGGACGGCGACGTTGTAGAACGGGACGATCCGCGAAACCAGCCGGTTGAATCCGCCGTCCAGCCGGGAGCGGAACTGCTCCCACCCGGAGCGGCCGAGATTGGCGGCTTCATCGCAGTAGGGCAGCGCATAGGAGGCGCAGTTTTCGGAGGACGAAGCGCCGTAGAGTCTGCGCACATATTCGAGGATACGGCAGAGCGACAGCGCGAATTCGCGTTCGTCGGCCGGATGCTTCGGGTGGCTGCACCGGAAGAGTCCGGTCGTCTGCGCATCGAGATAGGCGCAGCCGTGGAATCCGAGCGCGTGAATCCGGTCGAGCGTGGCGCCGTAGCGTTCGAGGCAGACGGCCGGACACAGCTTGTACGCTTCCCCGCCTGCCCAGATTCCGGAAATCTGCCGTTCGCCGTATTCATCAGTCGAAAGCATGTCGCAGTCGAGGTCCGGCGATCGCAGGTATGCGTCGGTCACATTGTCGTGCACGACGATCTGGTAGCCCATCGCCGTGGCTTTGGCGATCAGCGCTTTCAACCCTTCTTCGCCTCCGAGACGCGGATCGACGGGAAAGCGAGTCGGATAAGCGCCGTCGTGGCCGTCGATGTTCCAGCCGACCAGCGTTACGATCGCCTTTTCGAGTCCGCGTCCGCGAAGCGCATCGAGAATTTTTCCGGCTTCCGCGAAGGTCGCGTGGACCCGGACCGGAGAGGAGCCGTCCGGCACGGTCGGATATTTGGTCGCCAGGAACAGTTTGATCCGCGCCGCTTCCGCCGCGTAGGCCAGCACCGGGTTGCCGTCCAGCCGCTCGGACAGCGGGATGACGCCGGTCTCTTCGATAAGACAGCTCCGGTACTGCATGGCCAGCTCCGGCCACGGGACACGGGCGGCGCGCATCCGGTAATCGATCCGCATCGGGCCGCTCGAAAGCAGCTCGTCCGGCGCGTGCCGGAGCCGGAAGGTTGTGAAACAGCGGCAGAAGCCGTCTTCGACTTCGGAGTCGCACCAGGCGGAGAAATCCCCCTCGGCGACGATGGCGAGCAGCGAGCCGCGCCGCGTCATGACGCAGAAGGCGTTGAACTGGTTGAACTTCTCCCACTCCGACTGATCCATGTAGAAACGGTTGCGGGTCCGGCAGTCCGTCGTGAGTCTGCCGGGTTCGGCCAGCGCGCCGGTGTAGGCGGGGAGCAGCCATTCGGCCTCCTCGCCGCGCTCCGTCTCGAGCAGCCCCGGCAGCAGGGAAAGTTCCAGCAGCCGGAACGATGCCGAGCGGGTTTCGATGAGCTTGAACGGATCGATCCTGACGGAAAGCCGGTCATCGGAAACGGTGAAATCGAGCGTGGCCGAGAAGCCGAACTCCCGGTTCCGGGCTTCGAGCACGAGCCGCGAGGCGGTCGAAGCCAGTTCCCGGAAGGTGAAATTCCGGACCTCATAAGTCCTCTTTTCCGGCCGCGCGTAAACCTTTCCCCGCAGCAGCTGCTCCGGCCGGCACCGGAACACGCTCCCGGCCGCGCGAAAACGGAACGCCTCCGCATCAAGTTCCAGACACTTCCCCTGATTCCCCACGTTTTGCTCCTTTCCCGAGCCGGTCGCAGACAGCGGCGGCAAATGGCATGAATTCTAATTTATACCGTCTTATATGGTATATATTAATTATGCCGAATAATTGGGCCGTTGTCAAGAGGCGGACCGAAAAAAAACGAATTTTTTCCGGTTGGATTCGATATTTTCATCGATCGGCCTATATTATTCCGTCATGCGACATGGTCTGAAACGACAGCCCCAGGGTAGTGTCAAAAATTTTATGGAAAAACGGGTGTCAAAATGCTGGAAAAAAAATACTCTTTCCGCCCCTGCCGCGTCATGGAGAAGGCGGGAAAGGCTCGCTGCGATGCCATGTTGTAAATCGGCGAGTCTCCAATAGTTTGCGCTTCGATTCCGATGAGCTGGGCGGTGCCCGTTCTCGTCGAAGCGCTCCCTAGTGACAACTCTTCATTCGGTAGGGTGATTTGTGGTGATAATATATTAATGATAAATTGTTTATCGCAAGAGCAGCACGGCTCGCCCGCGCCAGTTACAATGCGGAAGCATCCGTTTGAAAATGCGGTTCTGTTCGTTTTTCCACGATGTGATCCTTTATGATTCTGCCGGAGGAATCAAGAATCAGAAGTCCTGTCGTCCGGATCGATATTGTCTTTGCAGGGATGTCTTTTGCCGTCTTGCCAAGTTCTTGTTTTATATAGAAATAGGGCTTGTTGTTTTTGTTCTCCGCCAGTGTGCAGAACATTTTCCAATCTTCCTGATCCGCAAACACGGGGGGAGTTGTCTTGTTGTAATTGTCATTCAGCGTCTTAAGCCTGGCCAGATAATCTTTCAGTGCACTGTTGCTGCTTAGATCCGGAGAACGCTTTTCGACTCCTGCAATAATGCCGTTTAGATCCTGCAGATCCAGGACATATTTCATATAGGAGACGGATATCGGTTCAAAAACGATATAATTGTCTCTGTGGAATCCTTCCATTAGCCTGTTGCGGGAACAGCAGCCGCCAGACAAGGCCGCAAGGAGAAACAGGAAAGTGAACAGCGATATTTTGTCGCGCAAATGCAGAAATGTCTGTCTCATCTGATTTATTCCAATAAAAGTTTTCCTTCCTGCGCTGCATTTCTCGGCCGCAGGGTCGAATATGTGGAGGTGCCGCGCATGGGGCACGGCGTCAATCTCCCGCTCTCGGTTTCTCTGAAGCGTCTGGAGTTCATCGCCGGGCTGCTCTGACGGAAGGCTTCAGCGCGGCATCGGACGGTTGTCGGCGAGGATTTCCGGCTTGCGGACCATGCTGTCGGCTTCGGTGATCTCCCGGATGACGCGGCACGGGTTGCCGGCTGCGAACGAAAGGGGAGGGATGTCGCGGGTGACCACGCTTCCGGCCCCGATCACGCAGCCGTCGCCGATCGTGACGCCGGGACAGACCACGACATTCGCGCCGAACCAGCAGTCGTTGCCGATTCGAACCGGTTTCGCATAGCAGAAGTGCTTCGGAACACCGTTGCCGTCGAGCATGAAGCGGCGTTCCTCCGGCAGCATCGGGTGGACCGGCGTCACGATCGTCAGGTTCGGCCCGAAGTTGTTGTCGTCGCCGATGACGACGGGGGCGTCGTCCTGAATCGTCAAGTTGTAATTGAAGAAACAGCGCCTGCCGATCTTCGTGTGGCGGCCGTAATGAAAAAAGACCGGCCCCTGCAGAAAGCTGCCTTCCCCGAATTCGGCGAGCATCTGCCGGATCAGCTCCGCGCGGATTTCGGTTTCGTCTTCGCCGGTCGCACTGTATTGCGCGCTCAGCTTATGGGAGCGCAGTTTGATCGCCTTCAGCTCCGGGTCGCCGGGGTTGAAAAGGACGCCGCTGAAAATCTTTTCTTCTTCTCGCATGGTTGTCACCCTGTCACGTGGATTGCCGGATCAACGGATTTGCCGGTTCGCAATGCCGTTCAACTCCTTTAATATATCACGCCGGGACGGAAGTCCAAACTCCGCGACGGGCTCCGGCGACACTTTTCTCCGCTCTTTTTCGCCGCCGGCGCCGGCCGGAATGGGGTCAGAGGGCGATCAGCCCGCCTTGAAGAAATGCTTTTGAGAAGCAGTAGACGGTTTTGAACTCGGCGCGTCCGCCGGAGCTTACGCTGCCGTCGCAGAAGAGCAGATTCGCGCGGCCCGAGTGAACAAGGTTCGGAAAGTAGCTGGAACTCCTGCGGTTCATGGCGAACTGCTGGACTTCCGAATCCGTGTTGCGGACTTCGGAGAGGATCGGTATCCGGAAGCTGTCGCTCCGGCCGTCGAGACCGGCGAGCCTGCGCTCCTCCGCCGGAATGCGGGGATAGCGCAGGCAGACATGTTCGTGGTCGAATTGAGTTCCGGTCATCGCTCCCCGGAGATCGTCCGGGCAGTTGTTGGCGGCGTAGACCGATTGCATGAAACTGGTGTCGTATTCGCTGCTGCCGAGCGGTACATACGGCGTCGAGGGGCAGCGGTAGGGGGCGAGCCGGGCGAAGGAGCCTTCGCGGTCCGCCAGAGAGAATTTGATCAGGTATTTCACCCAGCGGGACTCCTCGCCGGATGCGGGCCGCCAGCGCAGCAGCAGATTGTCGTTGAAATCCGCGAGATAGAGCGCGAAGGCGGCTCCGCACTGTTTGAGGTTGCTGACGCACCGGGTGGCTTTCGCCCTTTCCCGCGCCTGGTTCAGGGCAGGCAGCAGCATGGCGGCGAGAATTGCGATGATCGCAATCACAACCAGAAGTTCGATCAGGGTGAATTTTCCGTTTTTCCGACAGTTGCAGCGTTTCATTGTAGTTCTCCCATGTTCCCCGAAAAGTTGCCCCCCTTCCTCCTTCGCCGAGGCTGCGGAGGACAAGTCGGGCCTGTCATCCACAGCGCTTGCGCGGCGGATGATACTTTTCGGGGGCCCCGCTCTCTGAAGAGAAAGGCATTGTTGATATTTTTCCAAAAAGTTGCCCCCCTTCCTCCTTCGCCGAGGCTGCGGAGGACAAGTCGGGCCTGTCATCCACAGCGCTTGCGCGACGGATGATACTTTTCGGGGGCCCCGCTCTCTGAAGAGAAAGGCATTGTTAATATTTCGATGGCATGAATATACCATCTCCTTGTCAGCCGTTATTGTTCGGATTCCGCGGCTTCTCCGGTGACCGCCAGCAGGACGGCCGTACCGTTCCGGGCTGCGAATTCCAGGCTGATCCGGTCGATCATCCTGTACTCCTTCTGAAAGTCGGCAACGACGCCGGGAGTTTCGTCCCGGGCGGCATTCTCCCAGACCGAGAGGTATGCGCCGTCCCGGCCGCCGTTGCGGACCGGCCTGCCGTTCGGCAGTTCGCCCGGATTCCGCCGTCCGGCGAGCTCGAGACCGGAACGGGCTTCGAAGACGGCGCTTGAGCCGTCCGCGTAGTGAATGCGATAGCGCAGCAGCACTTCTCCCGGCGTGCCGTTTTCTTCTGCGGCATGCAGAAAGTAGAGCCGTTTCCAGCGTCCTCCGGCAGCGATTTCCGCCCGTTTCGGAAGACCGGCGGCATTCCCTGCGGCGCCGACTCCGACCGCGCCGGGTGCCAGCCGCATGGGAACTCCGTGCAGGACCCTGTCTCCGGCGGCGAAGCCGGAAGCCGTGTCGCCGCTGCCGGAAAGCGGGATCGGGGTCGTTTCCCCGCAGACGAATTCCTTTCGTCCGGAGCTGCTTCCGGCGGCGAAGCGCAGTTCCCGTTCGGTGCTGCACAGCTTCATTTCCGGCGTCGGCGCAATCGGGCCGGACGGACGGATGGACGTTTCCCGGTGCGGCGGCCGCCAGCCGGGATAATGCAGTTCAACGCGGCTCCCGCCGGGGCCGAGCCGGAGCGAAAGCCGTTTTCTGGCGGCATCATGGCGGATGGTGCCCGCGTCCGGCGTCTTACCGTTCACCGTGATGCCGGCGGGTTCGACTGCGCTGAAGAGTTCGAGCGTGAACGGTTCCGGGGATTCGAGCTCGATTGCCGCCGTTCCCGTCGCAAAGCGGAACCGGGCGTCGCGGAACGCCGCCCGGCCCCAGCCGGAGATGCGCAGCGGCGCGTCGCGTCCGGACAGGATGGCGCACCCGTCCAGCGAAAGCCCGACGATGGTGGAGCGGCCGGCGACATTGCGTGTCCAGACCGAAAATTCGTTGTCATCGAAAAGTCCGGCGCGGAACAGTTTTTCAAGTTCGCCGGTCGGTTCGCCGAGCGCGTCGCGCAGCAGGAGTTGCCGGTAAAACGCGGTCGGACCGTTCTGTCCCTCCTTTTTACCGGGCCGGACGTACCTCCAGTCGGCCCACTGCGGATACGCCTCCTCCATCCGTGCGAGAAAAACGCGCAGCGCTCCCGGGCAGAACTCCCGGTACATCCGCAGCAGGGCGGGAGAGTGGATCATGCCGACGATACCGCTTGCCGAAAGCTGGGAATCGTCCCATCGCGTGGCATTGACGTGACTCGAATCGAAGTAACCGAGTTCGGGAAGCTGGGTCTTCCACTCCCAGTCGTTGTTATGGGCCATGTCCCATTCGCGTTTCAGCAGCGCGCCGCAGAGCGGCACGGCCTGCCTGGCGGCGATGCAGAGCGCAAGCGCCTCGGTCCGGCGGTCGCCGACTCCCCGGGCGAGCTTCGCGGCGGCTTCGGACGCAAGCCATGAATCGGGCGCCATGTCGATTACGTGCGTGAGCGAACGGTCGGTCGTGCCGACCGCCATCGAGGCCCATTCGGCCCGGCGGGGTATGGAGCCGTACAGGTCGATGATCTGCGGCCAGTGCTTCCGGATCAGCTTCCAGTCGCCGGAGATGGCGGCGTAGCGCTGGACCGGCATCAGATGGAAGCCTGCCAGGTCGGTGATATCGTGATAGTTCAGCTGCGCGCCGTGTTTCGACCGCCAGCCGTAAGCGAGGTAGCTTCTGCCTGTGAACGGCTCGGTCCGGTCGCCGTGGCGGTGGGTGTGGTGCGCCATGCGCAGCCGGGCCGGTTCGTCGCGGACTTCCGTACAATAACGGTCGAGGACGCTTTTCATATTGCGCAGGATGATCTGTTTCTCATCCGGCGCAAAGAGGCAGAAGCCGTTGAAATACCAGGTCCAGAAGTTGTTGATATAATGTCCCGGTGAAAAGTGGAACAGGGCGTTCGGAAGACTCAGCAGCCAGCGGCGGCTTTTCTTCTGCTGTTCCCCGTAACGTTCGGTCCGGACGAACAGTTCATCGCTGAGGTCCGGAAGCGGCAGCGTATATTCCGCCCGGCTGCCGGGTACGGCGCGCCACGGACCGTATATGGTGTCGAAGCCGGACTCCTCCGCATTTTCCGGCAGTCGGGCCGGATATCCTTTCGATGCGGCCATGGCCAGCGCCGGGGGGAGGGGAGCGTATTCCGCGCCGCCGTAATTCCAGTCGTTCTTCACGGCCCGGTAACCGAAGCGGTTTTCGATCCGCACCGTTCCGGCCTCGCAGTCAACCGCAAAGAACTCCGTGCAGCTCCACGGGCAGGCGGTCATGACCGCGTTGAGGCGGCGGCACTGCCCTGTGACTTCGGGAGGCGGCGCCGACCACTCCTTCGACCAGTCGGGCGGCAGCGGCCGCACTCCGTAAAGATTGGCGATCCCGATCGTGCCCGCCCGCTCCGGAAAGGAGAAGCACAGGGCATCTCCGGCAGCCGTCACGGATTCCGGCCGGTGCTGCAGCGTCAGCAGCCACGGAGCGGCCGGAAGGCCGTTGTCGCAGAGCAGCAGCAGCCAGTTTTCCGCCATGTTGCGCCACTGGAATTCCGCAAGCTCCTCCGGCGTCAGGAGTTTCGCCCCGTCACGGCAGGGAATGAGGATACGGGTAGGCCGGCAGTCGCGCCCGGCGTTCACCGCGAGCCGGATGGATCTGGTCCCGGCGGTCAGCTGTATGCCGGGAGCGAGACGGCTGACCGCGATCATCCAGTCGGCCGGCTTGCCGTCCGCCGTTCGGCATGGATAGTTCCAATTGCTTGAAGTCCAGCTTGTTTCAAGCTCTTCCGGATCGTTTTTCAGGAACGCGGCGCCTTCCGGACGGATCGACAGCCCGGTTTTCGTGCCGTCGCGGTTGACGAAGAATCCCCGGACGAGCCGTTCGCGGTCGACGGAGAACGCCAGACTCTCGCGTGTCCGGAACTGCCAGCCGAAAAGGCCGGTACTGTATGCGTCGATGCCGCGCTGCCATGCGGGGCCGCCGTTTTCGGGCGAAAGCAGGCGGTTCCAGAGAGCGGTCCTGTTCCGGTCCGCCGCGTCGAGGGAGGTGCGGGCCGCGTCGAATTCCCCCCGCGAAAGCAGAAGCCCGATCCGCCCGAGTGCGGCCCGGAAACGTGCGGTTTCTTCTTTCTGAACGGCTTTTTCGTTCCGGCGGACGATGCTGCTTTCAAGCATGTGCGCCTCGTCGAAAAGCTCCTTCAGACGCCGTCCGAGCCGCAGGACGGAGTGCTGTCGGGCGAACTCACGGTCCAGCTCCATGGCGGCTTCGTACTGCCCGGGCCCGGCGCCGGAGTCGAGCGTTCCGCGGAGTGCGTGCAGCTTCTTTTGCCCGGTATCGGCTCCTTTCGGAACGATTCCATACGGCTTGAATGATTGAAGGAGCTCCTGCATATCGGCGATCTTCTCATCGGCGACGAGGCGGATGTTCCGCACGGCACCGGCGTCGGAAAAACGGACCCGCAAGTAATCCAGCTCGACCGACGCCCACCCTTCGGCGCCGCCGGTATTGACCAGAGGATAGAGATAAAGATAGAATCCCCTGCTGTTTTCCGGGTGCCGGAATTTGGAAAAATCGATCCGGATGATATGGAATGCTCCGTCTGCTTCGAGCGGAAGCTGCTGTTCGCTCCCGCCGCCCCTGTGATGGCGCAGCCGCGCCCGGAAACCGATTCCGGCCCCGGCGATTTCCGGCGAAACCCGCGCGCGCAGCCGGATTTCAAGTACTCCGAGGTCGCGGCTGTCATAGGGGGCGAACATCTCGTAGCTGGAACGCAGATACGGCTCCCCGCCGCCGTCCTTTTTCCAGTTTGCGGCGAGTTTTAAAGTTCCCTCCGGCAGCACTTTCATGCTGTCGAAGCCGTTCAGCTCCAGCCCCTGTTCTTTTACGCCGAACGCGGGGTCGAATTCCCAGGCGATTTCCGGTGCGGGGGAGTTCCCCGCCAGCCGGAACGCGGCTGTCAGCAGCAGCAACAGAATCGAATGCTTCATCGTCAACCTCTCTGCCGGAAGTGGATCGTCAGGGCGTTGAGCGGCGGGAGCTCCGCACGAAATCCGCCCGGCCCGAATTCCCTGCCGCCGATCCGGCACGGTTCGGTGGAGCGAAGCTCGACTTGCCGCGGTTCTGGGCGGAAGTTCACGAGGAATTGTATACGTTCGCCGTCCGGCGCGGACCAGCATGATTCCGGCAGCGGCGGCAGTTCCGTGAAGGCTTTTCCGCCCCCGGCATGCTGTCGCCGGGGCCGCAGCGGAAGACGGTAGGCCGGGAGCCCGGCAACCCGAACCGGAGACTTTTCCATTTCCCCGTGCAGCAGGAACTTCCGGTATTTCCTGCGCAGCCTGTTCAGGTTGCGGATCAGGGTGATCGCCGTTTCGTTGTCCGGCGGCGGCTCGGACCAGTCGTCCGCGGCGCCCCATGCGATCGAACCGTCCGCCCGCAGCGTCACCGCCAGCAGTTCTCCCGCGCAGAATCCCTCCGCAAGCCGGTAGAGCAGGTTGTCCGGGCAGGCCGGGCAGTCGACATTCTGCCAGACGGTGCATTGATTCCCCAGGAAGCTGCCGGCATACCGGTGATAGACGAACGAGTAGGCCGGAACCGGCCGCCCGTAGACGACCTGACAGATGCGGCGGGAGTCGTTGAGAGGCAGTCCCGCGAGGTAGGGCATCGAGGCGGAGCTCTCCGTGCCGAGAATCATGCGGCTGCCGGTCCGGCGGATCTGCTCATTCATGTCGTCGATCAGCCGCGTCATCGCTTCGGTCTGCCAGCGCCCCGGAACCGGCGGGTGGCGGTGTTCCTTCGAGTAGCACGGATAACATATTCCGCCGAAATTCTGGTCGAAGAACTGCAGATAGTCGATTCCGGCCTCCGCGATCCGGCGGACCTGGTCGAGCATGATTTCGCGGCCGAACTCTTCGGTGATGCAGAGCTGGGTACCTTCCCGGATGCCGTTCATCGTCCAGAGTGTTTTCCCGTCCGGGCCGCAGGCCATGCGGCGGTTCAATCCGTCGCGTTCGAACTCGTCGCGGCAGGTGTAGCCGTTCATGAGGCTCCGCACCGTGAAAGCCGTTCCGGAACCGTAGAGCCCGATGCGGTTTCCCGACTCGTGCAGCAGATCCCGCAGCCGGAAGAGCGACTCCGTCCCTCCCGCCGGCGGCCAGCACCAGGGCGGCAGCCACGGGCCGTGCCGGTCCCAGCGCATCAGCAGCGCGAGCACCGGCGAGCCGAACGCCTCCGACAGCTCCCTGAGGCGGGGAAACGCGTTTTCACAGCGGGAATACGCGTTTTCCCCCGCAAAGCTTTCCCCGCGTCCGCGGATGCTCAGAATGACGGCGACGGGAGATTCGTCGAGCCACTCCGGCTTCGGCGGAATGCTTTTCAGCGACGGGTCGCGTCTCACCTGATCGCGGCAGATCGCGGCTGCGTCCGTCCAATCCCCTTCGAAGGGACGAAGCACGATATCGTAGTCGGGAGCATAGCGCTCCGGCGGGCCGTCCTGCCCGCAGTATTGTTCGATCCGCAGCCGGATGCGCGTTCCGTCGCCGTCATCGGCCCCGAACTCAAGCGTTTTGGTGCCGTGGCGAAAATCCTCCGCGCCGAACCAGATGCCGCCATCCGGCGAATACGAAGCCATGTACTGCATCTGGCACGGCCCTGGGTAACAGCCGCCCACCGCCATGCCGGGAGCCGAAAGCCGCTGAAAATACCGGCTGCCCTTTTCCGGCTGGTCGACGAGACATCCGTCGTGCCTGGGCCAGAAGAGCTCGTTCGATTCGGGAACGACGATGACGGGAGCATCCACGAGCTCGAGCCGGAGCGCCTCCGGCACACCGGTCACTTCCGGCCGGAACCGGAACGCCCGGTCGCGGAAACTGATGTCGAGTTTCACCGTCGTTCCCGGCGCGCCGGCGCAGCCGGTCCAGCGGCAGACGGCCGCGTTTTTCAGTTCCTGAAGCTCGAAATTCGCAAAATGGCCGGAATCGAGCGGCCGATAGCCTCCTTCCGCATCGACGAACCGGAGCGAGAAGGCCAGCCGGGCCGGCAGCAGGAGTTCTTTCCCGCGCCGGCGCATTGCCGCGATCGAACCGTCCCGGCGTGACAGATGGAGCTCGGAATCATCGCCGAAAATCTTGAACACTTCCATATTTTCCCTTCTTTCGTTCTTTTCGCATTGCCGTGATCGTCCTGTTTATAATTATGGCGAAAGCCGCAATGGAAAACAAGAGGCCGGAGCTCCGGTTTCCGCAAACCGTCGCAAGCGGGATTGCATTTCTGCGGAACGATCGTATATTACCGGAAGAGGAAACACGACGGGAGGATGACGGTTTTGCAGCGGACATTCCTGAAAGACCTGGCGGAAGCCGCCGGCGTATCGGTTTCGCAGGCGTCCCGGGCGCTGAACGGCAAGGCCGAAGTCGCGCCGGAAGTGCGGCAGCGGATTCACGAACTGGCCCGGAAGATGAATTACCGGAATCTGTCGCGCCAGCATACCGTCACGTTGGCCGTTCTGATCAGCTGGATGGATCATTTCACTGCAAGCTTGTTCAATGCGCTGAGCCGGGAGGCGGAGCGGAACGAAATCCGTCTCGCCGTGATTTCGCCGCAGCATCTTTCGATGCTCGACGAATGGCTTTTCGACGGGGTGATTCTGATTTCCGGCCGCATCCTGATTCCGGACTGGCATGAACGGTGCCGGCTGCCGCTGGTCGCCGTGAACAGCCGGGGAAACCTGCTCGACCGGATTCCCGGCGTCTTTTCCGACGGCGGCTTCTCGCAGGCGATGGAGTACCTGATCAGCCGGGGACACCGCCGGATTGCGGTCGTCAACCCCGGAGCGGACATTCCGACCCGGGATGGGAAGAGAGGCGAAAAGGCGTTCCGGAGCGTCGCCGGAAAGTGGGGGCTCGAAGGCGAGGCGCGTTATCTCTTCTACCGGGACTGGGCGGATCTCGAAGCGCGGCTTTGCCGGCTGCTCGACGAACACTATACCGCATTCCTCGATGTATCGTGCGACAACGGGCCGAGACTGCTTGACTTTTTACGGGACAGGGGCAAACAGGTTCCGGCTGATGTTTCGCTGATCACCTATGACAATCGGGAGGTCTCCGCATACCTGGAGCCCCCGCTGACCACGCTGGCCTACGATTTCCCGGAGATGGCGCGCAGCGCGATCGAACTTATGCGGCGGCGGCTCAAAGACGGTTCCGGGCTGAATTCGGTCCGGCTCCTGACGAAGCTGACGGTTCGCGGTTCGACCGGTCCGGCGCCGAGCCGGTGATTCCGGGCGCCTTGCTCCGGAATTCACCGCGGCAATCGGCGGGAAATCAATCTTGAGTTTGTGTTTTTTTAGTTGAAATTGATGTTTTCATGTAATTTCAGTTCAAGTTCCCGCAGAGAATGGGGCATCCGGCGGCATTCGGTGCGTTTTTTTGGCGGATGAATGCTCTTTTGGTATTTACAGTATTTTCTTAAAAAATCGCAAAATATTTGATATTGGATTTGCATTCCTGAAATTATGTGTTAAATGTTATAATCAATAATATTGATCTCAATTATTGATTCAGGAATATCTTAATAATGATGGATGAACCGTCGAAGGTTTCAGTTCCGGGCGAAGGTGTCGGGTCATGGGAGCTGCTGGGGGTCTGGTGGCGGTTTTTCTGGCGGTATGCGATCGTGTGGGCGCTGCTGCTGCTGGGGGGCGGGTGCATCCTGAATTTTCTGTCCGGAATCCTGTATGATTCCCGGCTGCTTTTCACTTTGACTCTGATTTATTCGTCGACGGCGAATGCGGCAGCTTCGCTGTGCGTTTTCGTGTATATCCTGAACCGGCATTTCAGGAGATCGGCAGTGATGGTGTCGACGGCGGCCGGACGGCCGGTGTTCCGTACCAAACTGCGCGCCTGGTTTCATTACTACTGGCGTTTTCTGCTTTTTTCCTTCGGAATCGCACTGCTTTCCGGCGCTTTGCTTCCCCTTGCGGCCCGCTGGCTGGGGCAGGAGCCGCTGGCTTTCCTTAAATACTCCAAGTATGTCGGCAATGTTTCGATGATTCCGGCGTCTCTGTTTGCTTTTCAGCTGCTGATGCGCCGGAAGGGCGGAAAGCAGCTGCTGCGGATTTCCACGTGCGGCGGCTGCTGATTTCCTGTTTCCTGTTTGCATTTTCGAAAATCATATAAAACAGCTTTCCCGGAAAGGAAGAGTGATGTTCAGGCGTAATTTATCCTGAATCCGTGAAACAACAGGCAAAATTAAAGGTAAAACAGAGGCAAAA
>ERZ1034952.771-NODE-771-length-28487-cov-18.460326_pt1 | contig 28487 bp, 26 predicted proteins | sample MGYA00520625_ERZ1034952 | MGnify/ENA primary metagenome ERZ1034952 (study PRJEB33766, sample SAMN09781773) | gut metagenome | biome: gut microbiome | host: Homo sapiens | place: Madagascar | study: EMG produced TPA metagenomics assembly of the PRJNA485056 data... | reverse complement strand
AAAGGGAAAAAAATAAAAAGGGGTGCGTCACAGACTTATGACACACCCTCTTTTTTTAATTTCCGTCCCTGTACCCACTTTTATTTTTCCCTGCCCACGGAAAAATTCTTGCGTGGGCAGGGAGAAAAATATACCCAGGCAGAGAAGGGAAATTATAAGAGTATTTGTAGGAAATGGGAGTGTCATCGAAAAGGGCATGTTTTAACATTTATGGTAGAAAAATACAGATAGAAAAAGGGTGTATCATGGCTTATGACACACCCTCTCTTTTATAATTAACTTTATTATTTCCCAATATTGAATCGGAGACCGAACTGGATATTGAAATTCAACTTTTTATCTTTGAAGATATTTTCAATCTGACTTCCATTATCAAAGTAATATTTCATTCCAGGCTCCACATAAACTCCCAATTGAGGAATAAAATCATACTGAATACCAACAGATGCATTTGTTGACCATTGCATCTTATCACGTTTGCTTTCTTTTACTTCTCCATCCGTTTCGGTATGATTCTTAATATTTACAGCTCCTTCGCCACCTGCTGTCACGTAAGTATGCAAGCCTTTATATTTCCATACAGAATAACTCAAATTGAGCGGTATTCCAATATAATGGAGATCTTGGGTAGATACTGTACGGGTATCATAAACTCCACTGATGAAATCCGAACTGACTTTGGTATAAACCAGACCCGTAGAGAGTTTCAACTTGGGAAGAAGATGAAAGCCCACCTGCATACCTACAGATATCGGTTGATGATGCTTGGTCTCTTCGTAGAGATCCGAAGTTGGAATCATAGCCATATATCTTTCATCAAAGAAATTGGCAATCTTGATATTTTTATCATAATAAACAGGATCAGAAGAAGGCATAGAGCTCATCAATACAGGACTATTGCCCCCCGATGTCTTCCCTATAAATCCATTCTCGCCGTACAACTGGAGTTTCAACCCACCACGATGATGTTTGTCTTTACGTCCCAGTTCTTCATCCATACTGCTTTGTGCCAAAACAGTCCTTCTTCCGTTCTGAGCAGAAGACATTACATCACCTTCTGAAGTTATTAGAGAGTTTACTTTCCGAGAAGAACGGGATGAAGGAACCGTTTTTGATTTTTCATTTACAGAACGGGCAGAACTCTGAGTATCTAAATCTAAAGACAAAGCAGATTCAGAACTTACTAATTCTACAGAATTAGATTGAGCAAGAATGTTGTTCCTTGTCTGTCCGCCTCCAGACAAAGTTTGCAGTCCATCTTTAGACATTGCATTTTGACCATTAGCAGAGATTGCTGCCTGACTATCTTTAGGGACTGTTGTCTTCCTTTTATCAATGAAAGTTTTGGGACCTTTGTCAAATATAGCAGCAACTTCATTTTCTGCAACTTCATTCCACGGATGGAAATACACATAGGCACTACCAGCAAGAAGGGCTGCTATTGATGCAGCTATAGAGAAACGACGCATCACAATAGAGCGAGCGACACCATGATTGCTATGGTCGTTTTTATTCGCAAATACCTCATCTTGAGCTAACGATTGTTCTATGTTAGCCCACAACTCATCTCCGACTGGCATTTCATAGTCTGCCATCCGGTCGCGTAGTCTGTCTGTCCAATCGTTATTCATATTCCTTATTCTTTAGATAATTATTAATTTTGCTCGCTAAAAGTTTCTTGGCTCTCAAATACTGAGAAGCTGAAGTAGATTCCTTGATATCAAGCATCTCTGCAATCTCCTTGTGACTCTTTTGTTCAAAGACATAGAGATTCAAAACCATTCTATAACCATCAGGCAACTCACTGATCATCTGATTCAGAACTTGCGGTGGCACTTTATCGACGTCTGGATCTTGTTCTTCTATCTCATCTGGGAACTCATCAACAAAAGAAAATTTCGTTTTCTGTTTGATGAAATTGATTGCCTCGTTAGAAACAATCCTAAGAATCCATCCCTTCAACGATCCCTCACCCCTGTATTCAAACCTGTTGACAGAAGAAAGAATCTTCACGAAACTATCCTGAATGACATCATTGAGATCATCACGATCAGGGACATACCTCAGCCCTACAGCCATGGCATATCCCACATATCGGCTATACAGTTGATGCAACGCACTCCTGTCGCCCTTTTTGATGTCATCCAATAATTCCTTTTCTGATTTCATTCTTTAACAACAAGTTACCACAACCGGGTGGTCTTAAACTCATAGCCTTTTATCTAAAAACTGAAAAATATGAAAATCTTGCATCAGATTTATATTTTTTTGCAAATTTCTTTTTTGTAGGCCATTTAAATTTCTACAACATCCCCCTCCTGAGTTAAAAAACTATGAGGGAAAACGGCTTTTGCCTCATTGAGCAAAACGGCTTCACAATTATATCTTGCACTATAATGGCCTAAAAGAAGTTTACCAACATTGGCTGCTTTAGCTACAAGAGCAGCCTGCTTCGCTGTGGAATGATAATAAAGTTTGGCTCTATCCTCATTCTCCGAAGCATAAGTACTCTCATGATAAAGTACCGTTACATCCTGTATTTTTTTATAAAGCTCAGGCATATACTTTGTATCACTACAATAGGCATAACTTCTTGGCGTTTCTGCTGGAGTAACCAATTGGCTATTGTCAATAACCTTTCCATCCGATGTAATCCAATCTTTTCCTAACTTGATATTATTAATCTGACTTACCGGTATCTCATAATAGTCAATCATGTCACGTCGGATATGGGGCAATGTAGCCTTCTCGCGGAACAGAAATCCACAGCAAGGAACGCGATGCTGAAGTGGAATTGTTTCTACCGTAAGAGACTTGTCTTCATAGATAATTTCAGACACCTTGGTATCAACGGGAATAAACTCGATTTTATATTCCATACCCGTCATAAAGAAATCTAACTGTTGTTTAAACAAACTCTCATATTCTTTTGGCGCATAGACTTTTAAAGAAGAGGTTCGACCTAACATTCCAAAGGTAGAAAGTAATCCGAGCAAGCCAAAGCAATGGTCACCATGGAGATGAGAAATGAAGATGGCATTAATCTTCCCAAAATGAATGCGGGAGCGCCTGAATTGTATCTGTGCGCCCTCACCACAATCTATCATAAAAGCCTTTCCTCGCAATTCAATAATTTGCGAAGTAGGATAATGTTTAAGGGTGGGCAATGCACTGCCACACCCTAATATATGAATTCTAAAAGGTTCCATTAAAAGTTATCTATAACGTTAATTATTTTCCTCTTACAAGAAACTTATACCCAACGCTTGGAAATATATTATACTTGACGCTTGAAAGTAAAGATTCCAGCATTATTTTCCAAATACATACTGTCAGGGCCTAATTCATCAATCATGAAAGTATCCTTGTTGAGCAACAACTTACCATTGAGAATCTTCCATGATGTCCAAGGATTCTGTTCTGCCTTCACATGATTCTTGACCTCACCGCCTTCAATAATCTCAAAATTCTTATCCAGACTCGTCCACTTTCCGAGAAGTGAAGTCAGATTAATCACCTGCTTAGCAGCCACATCGCCCAGTTCTTCATTTTTTTGACCATTCAATATCAAAGCGATTCTGTCACCAGCCAACAAACCACCTTTCACGATGTTAGGTTCTTCATCATCAATAAAAACATTCAAGGTATCTCCAGCATCTGTTATCAATTGAAGATTATGCATTGTGGTGCCGTCACCGCAAATACCATATATTGTCGAGTCCGGAACATCAACATCTGCTGAATCAACAACAGAAATGACATTGGACGTTTTACGTTCCTTACAACTGTTAACAATAAACAGGCTTACCACAGCTATTGTTACAAAAAATAATTTCTTCATATTTAAATCTCCTTATTATTTATTTTTATCAATATTCGCGATATAGTCTATAATTCGCAGGATAACCAATAATCGCAGGATGATCTATATTCCGAATGTTATCAAAAATCAAAACCATTCGTTTCTATAGATTTACCATTACTCTTTTATTTATATCTATCTATAGATTCATATCACTCTTATCTTAATAGAAAAGATCAGTCTTTATTCTCCTCTTTAGAATGGCCTTCATTTTTCTCTAAAGATTTAGCTTCATTCCAAAGTTGATCCATTTCTTCCAATGAAATATCCTTCAGATTTTTTCCTTTCTTTAAGGTATGATCTTCCACATAATTAAAGCGACGAATGAATTTCTGATTGGTATGTTCAAGTGCATTATCGGGATTCAGTTTATAGAGACGGGCTGCATTGATCACAGAAAAAAGGAAATCACCTAATTCCTGTGTAGAATTTTCCTTATCTTCCTTTGCCAATTCTATTTTCAATTCATCAAGTTCCTCCTGAACCTTATCCCAAACATCCTCTTTGTTTTTCCAATCAAAACCTACATTTCTTGCCTTGTCCTGTATGCGATAAGCTTTAATAAGAGAAGGCAAGGCATTAGGAACACCGCTAAGCACTCTTTCATTTCCATCCTTCTCCTGCTGCTTAATCTGTTCCCAGGTTTTCTCAACAGCAGTTGATGTTTTAGGTTTGACTGAACCCGCCTTTACCAAAGAGTTCTGGTCATCATCAGAAGCAGAATCCTCAGACTCACATTTTTCTTCTTTATAAACCACCTGTCCATTTTCGTTGATATACATATCAGGATTGGATACGCTCCATTCTCCTTCCTCGTTCCAATTGATAAATGGATGACGGAACATCAGTTTATCTGCTTCCTGATTGCAAACATCGCAGATATCAAACTCACCATCTTCTCGTCCGATGATACTGTAGAACATCACATGCTCCAAAACATCACCCAACTCTTTCTTGATATCTTTATAATCGCGTTTCATCAGTGCATCACAGAGTTCGAAAGTCTCCTCGATTGTATTCGGACGAAGACTCTCGAATGTCTGTTTCTTATCCCATGGACACTGCAGGCGCAAACGGTCCTGCACATCCAACAAGCGACTGAACGCCGCTAACTTTTCTTCTTTCGTATGCATGATTGTAACCTCTCATTAAAGATTATCTTTCCATTTCTTGCCTGCCTTCGTGTTGAGGAAAATGGCAAAAGACAATGCAAACACAAACATCATTACATTAAAAAACAAATATGCTTCCATTTCTTAAAGATTCTTCTTCCACTTCTTTCCCGCTTTCGTATTAAGGAAAATGGCGAAAGAAACAGCAGCCACACACATCATTACATTGAAGAGAAACCAAGCTCCCATAATATCCCAATTCATATTCTTACTCTTTAATTTTTAACAATTCATTGGCAATATAAGCAAGCGTACACCCACAAATAAAGCCAACTATTACACACGCAATATTGATGTCACCCAAGTCCTTACCTGTGAACAGGGGCGACAAACCACCAACAGCGACGCCACTGAACATCAGCTTCGCCATATCATAGAGAAAACCGGCAAACTGTTTTCTTCTATCTTGCTCTGAAACTTCTTTTACTGCATTACTAACCATCGTTTTGTGCAAAAATTAATAATTTTGATGCAAAGATAGCATTTTTCGCTCAAAAATTCGTATCTTTGCACCGTTTTTTAAGGAAAAAGAAAGAAAAAGAATAAAAATTAGATAGAAACAATGGAATTAGCAAGTAAATACGATCCACAAGCAGTGGAAAGTAAATGGTATCAGTACTGGCTCGACAACAAGCTTTTCAGCTCTAAGCCAGATGGTCGTGAACCTTATACAGTGGTTATCCCTCCACCAAACGTAACGGGTGTGCTCCACATGGGACACATGCTCAACAATACTATCCAGGATATTCTCGTTCGCCGTGCACGCATGGAGGGCAAGAACGCATGCTGGGTACCAGGTACCGACCATGCCAGTATCGCTACCGAGGCTAAGGTGGTTAACCGCCTCGCCCAGCAGGGTATCAAGAAGACCGACCTTACTCGCGAGGAGTTCCTCAAGCACGCTTGGGACTGGACTCACGAGCACGGCGGCATCATCCTCAAGCAGCTCCGCAAGCTCGGTGCCAGCTGCGACTGGGACCGCACAGCATTCACCATGGACGAGACCCGATCTCGTGCCGTCATCCACGTATTCTGCGACCTTTACCAGAAGGGACTCATCTATCGTGGCGTGCGCATGGTTAACTGGGACCCTAAGGCTCAGACTGCGCTCTCTGACGAGGAGGTTATCTACAAGGACGAGCACTCTAAGCTCTACCACTTGAAGTATTATGTAGTAGAGCAGGACTGCCAGCAGGTGGATGAGGAGAACGTGATACACAAGGATGAGAAGGGATACTATGCAGTGGTAGCAACCACCCGTCCTGAGACCATCATGGGCGACTCTGCCATGTGTATCAACCCAGAGGATAAGAAGAATACCTGGTTGAAGGGTAAGCACGTAATCGTGCCTCTCGTAAACCGCGAGATTCCTGTCATCGAGGATACATACGTAGATATCGAGTTCGGTACCGGTTGCTTGAAGGTAACTCCAGCTCACGATATCAACGACCACGCCCTCGGTTTGAAGCACGGTTTGGAAACCATCGATATCTTCAACGACAATGGTACCATCAGCGAGGCAGCAGGTCTCTATGTAGGTATGGACCGCATGGACGTGCGCAAGCAGATTTCCATCGACCTTCAGAACGCCGGTCTGATGGAGAAGATTGAGGACTATAATAATAAGGTGGGCTTCTCTGAGCGTACCAATGTGCCTATCGAGCCAAAGCTCTCTACACAGTGGTTCCTCAAGATGCAGCACTTTGCCGACATCGCCCTCCCTCCTGTGATGGACGACGACATCGAGTTCTATCCTAAGAAGTATAAGAACACCTATCGCCACTGGTTGGAGAACATCAAGGACTGGTGTATCAGCCGTCAGCTCTGGTGGGGTCACCGCATCCCAGCCTACTACTTCGACAATGCCGGCAAGAAGGATTTCGTGGTAGCAGAGACTGCTGAGGAGGCTCTGAAGCTCGCTCAGGAGAAGAACGCCAGCATCAAGGCTGAGGATCTTGAGCAGGAGAGCGACTGCCTCGACACCTGGTTCTCTTCATGGTTGTGGCCTATCTCTCTGTTTGATGGCATCGAGAATCCAGACAACGAGGAGATCAGCTACTACTACCCTACTTCCGACCTCGTAACAGGTCCGGACATCATCTTCTTCTGGGTAGCACGTATGATCATGGCTGGCTACGAGTATCGTGGCAAGATGCCATTCAAGCACGTATATTTCACAGGTATCGTTCGCGATAAGCTCGGCCGTAAGATGAGTAAGAGTCTCGGTAACTCACCTGACCCACTCGATCTGATTGATAAGTTTGGTGCCGACGGCGTTCGTATGGGTATGATGCTCAGCGCTCCAGCAGGCAACGACATCCTCTTCGACGAGAGCCTCTGCGAGCAGGGACGTAACTTCAACAATAAGATCTGGAATGCCTTCCGCCTCGTGAAGGGTTGGGAGACTGCAGATATCGAGCAGCCTAAGAGTGCAGAAATCGCCGTGAAGTGGTTTGATGCCAAGCTCAAGGAGGTGAACGAGGAGATGCAGAAGCAGTTTAAGGACTACCGTATCTCTGAGGCATTGATGACTGTATATAAGCTGTTCTGGGATGAGTTCTCATCTTGGTACCTGGAGATGGTGAAGCCAGCTTACGGTCAGCCTATCGACCAGAAGAGCTACGACGCTACCCTCCGTTTCTTCGATGCCCTCCTGAAGATGTTGCATCCATTCATGCCATTCATCACCGAGGAGTTGTGGCAGCACATCTACGACCGCAAGGATGGCGAGAGCATCATGCGCGAGAAGCTGGAGATTCCTGCACCTACAGCCGAGGAGCAGAAGTTGGCAGCCGACATTGAGGCTGTGAAGCAGATTATCGCCGGTGTTCGTACCGTTCGCAACCAGAAGAACATTGCCCAGAAGGAGCAGTTGTCTCTGCAGGTAGTAGGCAAGAACGATTTCGAGGCTTACAACGACGTAACTCTGAAGATGGCTAACCTCGACAAGATTGAGGTCATCGCCGAGAAGAGTGCCGATGCATCCAGCTTCATGGTAGGCACCGACGAGTTTGCCGTACCATTGGGCGACCTCATCGACGTAGCTGCCGAGATTGAGAAGGCAGAGGCTCAGCTCAAGCACCTGGAGGGCTTCCTGATGGGTGTACGCAAGAAGCTCAGCAATGAGAACTTCGTAGCTCACGCTCCTGAGAAGGTAGTAGCCCTGGAGCGCAAGAAGGAGAGCGACTCTGTTGAGAAGATTGCTGCCCTCAAGGCAACCATCGAGGAGCTGAAGAAGAAGTAATTATAGAAATAATTACGGAAAATAATTATAAATAATGTTTAGTGTTTAGTGTGTCATGCACTAAGCACTAAACATTTAACCTTTTTAGATATAAACATGATCAAGAAGCTTTTCACCTTATTTATATGCATGATTTCGCTCGCGATGACTTTTACGGGTTGCAGCGAAGAGGCTTTTGATACGGATAGCGTCAACAAGCAGACTATCCTGGCGTTCTATCCATGGACGGGAGGCAAAAGCAGCACGGAATTATTGGGCTATTTGCAGAACAACATCGACAGCATCTGCGATGGCATCATCGACAGAAAGGGACTCAACAATTCTCGCGTTCTGGTGTTCCTAAGCGATAAATATAACCACAGCACGCTCTATGACTTGCAATATAATGCTACTACCAAAAGCGTGGACCGTGTTCCCCTGAAGGAATACGAGGGTGCTTCGTATGCCTCAGCCGAGGGCATCGCAGATATTCTGAACGAGGTGAAAACGCAAGCCAGTGCACTGAACTATGCCCTCATCGTGGGAGCACATGGTTGTGGATGGACTTATGCCAGCGACTGGAGCAGATATCCTTACTATGCACGTCCAAGCGTAACACGACCAAGCGATAGCGCCTTGAGCGGCTATTCCGCAGCCGACAATTCAGCTACCGGCTATTCTGCTACCGATATCTCCTCTTTCAGCGGCATTCAGTTTGGTCCTGATCCCAACGCCCCCCTCACCCGCTTCTTCGGCAGTGTGAGCCTGGCAGAAAACGCCATAGATATCAGCACCCTTGCCGAAGGCATCAGAGAGAGCGGATTGAAGATGCAATACATCCTCTTCGACGTCTGCTACATGAGCAATATAGAAACCGCCTACGAGTTGAAAGATGTTACCAACTATCTCGTCGCTACCAGTAGTGAAATCATGGCAAAAGGAATTCCTTACCGCTCAATGTGGAGCTATCTTAATGGAACGACACCAAACTATAGCAGTCTTGTAAATGGCATCGTAAACTTCTATAAGAATAGCAATTTTCCATATTGCAATATGGCTGCCATCGATTGCAGACAATTAGATGCGCTGGCAAATGTAATGAAAGAAATCAATCAAAAATATACATTAGATACCACGATTCCTCTCGACTCCATCCAGCCACTCGATGGTTTCTTGCCACATCTGACCTATGACATGGCTGTATATGTTGACAGTTTGAGACCAAATGGTTATCTGAAAGAACAATTCAGCAACCAACTGAAGAAAACAGTCAAAGCTGCAGCACATACTGATTGCGCATATACAGCTTTAAGACAGTATCCAGAAGTAACTATTAAAATCAAGAATTATTGCGGTCTTTCAATTTCTGACCCAAGCCAGCATCCTGTTGCCATCAGAGGTAAAGAGAAAACTGGCTGGTGGAAAGCTACACATGAATAAAAGAAGACCATACATTATATATAATATCATAAGCAAATGAAATTCTTTGTTATATTAAATAATCAGCAAGAAGGACCATATACGATAGCCCAACTTGCAGAAATGGGTATTTCATCAGAAACCTTAGTATGGAAAGAAGGTATGAAAGACTGGCAACCAGCCTGGACTATTTCTGAACTCCGTTACATTTTGAATGAAAAGACAAATGAATATAGGAATGCTTCTTCCACAGGCATGCAACAAGAAACTGCAATTCCGCCAACACCCCCTTCGGCTCCCTATAAAGAGGAAAAGAAACAGCAAAATCATTATTTGCTCAAAATTTTCGGTGGACTTGTCTTGCTTCTCCTCATTATCATGGCTCTGACAAATCCGAATAAAGAATCACATGAAAATGCCATTCGCACAGAAGTAAGTAAAGCCGTGGAAAAAGCAACAACATCTAATGGCAATGATATCTTCTCACAAGGTTTTGGAATGATGGCGAGAATGCTTGCAGGTAATTTTATTGACTCGGCACTTGACAATCTCTTCGAATATCATAACTATCTGATTTTCTCGAAAGGTACTGTGACTATTCAAGACAAAGAACATACAGTAAGTTATGGAATTTTCGGAAAAGTCATTACTATGAATTCTGACGACATGGTAAAAGCATTGGAAGGAAACAACCCAGAAAATACCAGTTCTGACGAGTACGATTCAAGTGAAAACACTACTGATGAAAAAGATTTGGGCGAAAGCACAACTGATGACAGAGATTTGGGCGGAAATATCCAGAAGAAGTTGGAAGACAGAGCCAATCAAGCTATGGATAAGGCTGCAGACAAGGTGAGCAAGAAAATCGAGGAAAAGATAAATCAGAAAATAGATCAAGCTACAGATTCTACTACAATAGATAAGATTATCGATAAGATTCTGGAATTAATATAAAAAGATAAAACATCAAAAAATCCCAAACAGAGATTGAATATCAACCAACTGTTTGGGATTTTTTGTATCCATATTTATAATTTACTGTTTTTCAGCAATTTAGGACAGATATCTGTAAACTGACACTTACCACAATCTGGGTTAGCACTTTTACAAACATACCTACCATGCAGGAGTAACCAGTGATGAGCATTAGGAATATCTTCCTTTGGAATATGCTTCATCAGGTAATCTTCTACTTTACGAGGAGTATCAGCGGTTTTAGGAACTAAGCCCAAACGGTGACTTACGCGATAAACATGTGTATCAACAGCCATCGTAGCCTTACCAAACCAAACTGCCCGTATCACATTTGCTGTCTTTCGCCCTACGCCAGGAAGAGTAACCAACTGAGCCATTTCGGAAGGAACCTCTCCATTAAAATCACATACCAGTTTACGCGACATTTCCACCAAATGCTTAGCCTTGGCATTAGGATAACTGACTGATTTAATCAGATCGTAGATGTCATCCTCCTCAGCCTGAGCCATTCTGTTTGCATCAGGATAATGGGCAAAAAGAGCAGGTGTAACCATATTGATACGCTTGTCTGTACATTGAGCCGAAAGCAAGGTTGCCACCAAAAGCTGAAATGCACTACCAAACTGCAACTCCGTGGTTACATGTGGCATGGATTGCCGAAAGTAATCCAACACAAATTGATACCGCTCGTCTCTTAACATAATAATATTACTTCTTTGCAGCTGGAGTAGCAGCAGGGAGTGTGCTCTTGTAAGCCTTGTTAAGACCAGAGATTACTTCATTGGTAATATCATAAGCCTTGTCTGCGTACAGCAAGTTGTCACCACTCTTAGAGAAGATAATGCTATATTTCTTATCCTTATTATATCTTGCCAAATAATTAGCGATGCTATCATGAAGAGCTTTATTGTACTTCTCCTGTTCTGAAGCAAACTCGTTGCTCAAACGCTGCTGCAATCCCTGCAAATCATTATTCTGCTTCTGTATAGCAGCCTGTCTTTGCTCAGCAGCCTCACGACTTAAAGCATTCTGCTGAATCTGCTGCTGGAAATTAGCAGCGGCAGCCTGCAAGTTCTGCTGCTTCTGTGCAAGAGTAGCCTGAATGTTCTGACTCTTCTTTTCAAGAATTGCAGCATACTCCTTTGCAAATTTATATTGAGTCATGATAGAATCCACCTCAACATAAGCAATCTTTAACTCAGCCGGAGCCTTACTTTCAGATTTAGCTTCAACCTGTGGCTGTGACTTGTTGCAAGATGTTAGTGACAAAGCGACCATAGCTGCAAATGCCACTGACCCCAAAATGTTCTTTTTCATTTCTTCTATAATTTTATTATTACTTAATATGCTTTTCCTGCCTGACGAGCCTCTCTGTCCTGATCAATGACACAATGAATGCCCTGCTTGCGCAAGCCTGGATTATCATGCACATGCTGGGAAGAGAACTTTCCGTTCTTCCTAAAAATCAACTTAACTGATAACAATGCTATACAAATAGCAATTATTAACACACTAAATAGGAATATCTTTACCATTTTTATTAATTTTGCAGTGCTTTAATTAGCACATTTGGTTGCAAAGGTAATATTTTTTGGGGAATATCCCAAATAAAAAGCCAGAAATAGTAAGTAATTATAAATAAAATAACATTCTTTTCTAAAAATAGTAAGTTATTAATAGTACAACAATAATATAAAAACATATTGATATGGAAAAAAATGAGTTAAAACCATCATGCGTTTTCGAGCAATTCGCAAAAATCAATCAAATACCTCGTCCTTCTAAGCACGAGGAAAAGATGATTGAGTTCCTCAAAGATTTTGGCGAAAGCAGAAATCTTGAAACCAACGTTGACAAAACGGGCAATGTGATCATCAGAAAGCCTGCTACACCTGGATACGAAGACAGAGAAACCATCATACTCCAGAGTCACATGGATATGGTTTGCGATAAATTGGTAGATGTTGATATCGACTTTACCAAGGATGCTATCCAGACTTATGTAGATGGCGAATGGTTAAGAGCTAAGGGAACTACTCTGGGTGCTGACGACGGAATTGGATGCGCTATAGAACTGGCTATCCTCGACAGCAATGAGATCGAACACGGTCCTATTGAATGTGTGTTTACACGCGATGAAGAAACTGGCTTAACAGGTGCTCATGGCATGGAGGCAGGTTTTATGACTGGCAAAATGCTCATCAACCTGGATTCTGAGGATGAAGGACAGATTTTCGTTTCCTGCGCTGGTGGACAAACCATTCACGCTACGTTTGAATTTGAGCGCGAACAAGCTCCTGCTGGTTACTTCTTCATCAAATTGAATCTGAAAGGCTTAAATGGCGGCCACTCTGGTGATGACATCAACAAGAAGCGCGCCAATGCCATCAAACTTCTCGCCCGTTTCCTGTATTTGGAGATGGAAAAGTTTAACGGCGACATCAGATTAGTCAACTTCAATAGTGGTAAGATGCACAATGCCATCCCTCGTGATGGTCAGGTAGTATTAGCTATCAAGAATGAGGTAAAAGAACAGGTTCGTATAGACTGGAACATCTTTGCCTCAGAAGTTGAAGAAGAATTCCATGTTACAGAAAAGGATATGGTCTTCAATATGGAATCTGCAGAGCCATCTTCAGTCATCGAAAAAGCAACAGCAGAAAAGTTCATCATGGCTTTACAAGCAGTAGATAACGGTCCGCTGACAACCTGCCAGGATGAAGCTATTGCATGGATGGTAGAAACTTCCAGCAATGTTGCCAGTGTGATAACTACAGACAACTCTATTGACATCGTAGCTTCACAACGCAGTAATGTGATGAGCAATCTGGAAAACATGACCAATACTGTGAAAGCTGCCTTCCAGCTGGCTGGAGCTAAAATTACTGTAGGCGACAAATATCCAGCATGGAAAATGCGTACAGATAGCAAACTCACGGAAATCACCGTCAAGAGTTACGAAAAACTTTTCGGAAAGGAACCATTAGTCAAGGGTATTCATGCAGGTCTGGAATGCGGCCTCTTCTCAGAAAAATATCCTGATTTGGACATGGTTAGCTTTGGTCCTACTCTCCGAGAAGTACACACTCCACAGGAAGCACTCTATATCCCAACTGTGCAGATGGTATGGGATCATCTTCTGGAAATACTCCGCAATGCACCACGCAAAGGATAAAAGTTAAGTAACAGGCAAGATTAGTACGGGCTGATAGCCTAATAGCACATAGTCCCACAGATTCAAGATATACACAGATTTGGTCTTTCCGCCATAAAAATCTATGTAAATATTTAAAGTCTGTGGGACTTTTTAGTTTACATGATGCGGCTTATGACGCACCTACTTTTCTTTTATCCAGAATCATAAAACAAACTAAATTCAGCAAAAATAGAAAAAAGACGCATAAATATGCCAAAAGAAAAAACAATACTGTTAAAAACGTAAAAAAAATGCGGTAAATAATTGATAATCTGAAAAATAATGATTAACTTTGCAATGTCTTAAAGATAACATGCTTGTTTCTTAAGACAAAGTATAAGTACAAAGATAAACATTTATTAAATCACAAACCCTAAAGAAAATGAAAACAGAAAATGCTAAGAACTATGGTGAGTACGTAGAAATCGCATCACCTATTCAAGAAACTGTGGTAATGACCCAAAACGTAATGGGCGGAGAAATTTGGTATAACTAACTTATGATTAGCTAAACAAAGAAATTTACGTTGTCTCAATGTTTTTGTGGCAACAGCTACAAAAAAGATAGGAGAAGTTATCACTCATAAGATGATAATTTCTCCTATTTTTATATGAATAATATGAATACAACATCTTTCATTTAAATCACCAATTAAGCCAACATACACTTCATATATTTCCTAACCTCTTTACGAGCAGCACAAAGACGATTTTCTACATTCTTATATTTAACATCCAACTTGATTGCTATCTCACTAATCTGCATTCCATCGCATACGTTCATCCGATAAATCTTACGTTGATTTTCACTTAAGCGAGCAATTCCACGTTCAAGCAATTCGTTAATTTGCTGGACCGAATAGATTGATTCACCCATATTAGTGCAAATTCGAGAAGCATGAGAGTTCACGAAAAAATGTTCATAATCATACACACATTGACGATGACGCCAATAATCACAAATCAAATTTCTGGCAACTGTATATACCAAACAAGGCAAAGTGACAGAAGATATCATTTTGTCCATTTGCAAGAGGCGCAGAAAGATATTCTGAACGACATCTTCAGAATCATCTGCATATTGTAATCGAGAAGAAACGAAAGCTTTCACTTCTTCGTAGTGCTGAGAATAATAGTCAGCGATCAAATCGGATTTAGATTGAAATTGTTGCATCATGATTGTGTTGTTTCAAAAGTTTTTCATTAAATTGATTGCAAAGGTAATTAAAAAAACAAAGCAACCAAATTTTATAAGAAATAATTTGAGCCAAAAAGTCATAAATGAAACATTTCAGATACATTAAGAAACATTTAATCACTCTTTGGCACGCCTTTTGTAAGTGGCAAACACAAAAACATAAGATAAGAATAGTAAATTTAAAATTAAAACATATAATTATGGCACAAAAAGGTAATATTGGAGTAACGACAGAAAATATTTTTCCTGTCATCAAGAAGTTTCTTTATTCAGACCATGACATCTTTCTCCGTGAGATGGTGTCAAATGCAGTAGATGCCACACAAAAGTTGAAAACACTTGCTGCTCAAGGCGATTTCAAGGGAGAAATTGGAGACACTACAGTAAGAGTTTCTCTTGACGAGAATGCTGGTACATTGACCTTCAGCGATCATGGTATCGGAATGACTGAAGAGGAAATAGATAAATACATCAATCAAATAGCTTTTTCAGGTGTTACTGATTTCCTTGATAAATATAAGGAGAATGCCAATGCTATCATTGGTCACTTCGGACTCGGTTTCTATTCTTCTTTCATGGTTTCCAACAAGGTGGAAATCATTACCAAGAGCTACAAAGAAGGCTCTAAAGCCGTAAAATGGAGCTGCGATGGTTCTCCTGCATTCGAAATTGAAGATGCAGAAAAGAGCGAGAGAGGTACGGATATTATCCTCCACATAGCAGATGACTGCAAGGAATTCCTGCAGAAAAACAAGATTCAGGAATTGCTGAACAAGTACTGCAAGTTCATGGCCGTACCTGTGGCATTCGGAAAGAAAACAGAATGGAAGGATGGAAAAAATGTCGAAACAGAGGAAGATAACATTATTAATAATGTAGAGCCTTTATGGACTAAGACTCCAAGTACATTGAAAGACGAGGACTACAAGAATTTCTATCGTACCCTCTACCCTATGTCCGACGAGCCTCTGTTCTGGATTCACCTGAATGTAGATTTCCCATTCAACCTGACTGGTATTCTCTACTTCCCACGTATCAAGAACAGTATCGACATGCAACGCAATAAGATACAGTTGTATTGCAACCAAGTCTTTGTTACTGACCAAGTTGAGGGTATCGTACCAGAGTTCCTTACCTTGCTTCATGGTGTCATCGATTCACCAGACATTCCATTGAACGTAAGCCGCAGTTACTTACAGAGCGACAGCAACGTCAAGAAGATTTCTACCTATATCACAAAGAAAGTAGCAGATCGTCTGAATTCTATATTCAAGGAAAACCGCAAGGAATACGAAGAGAAATGGGATGACCTCAAGATATTCATCAACTACGGTATGTTGTCTAAGGAAGATTTCTATGATAGAGCTAAAGACTTCGCCTTGTTTAAGGACGTAGATGGCAAGTACTTTACATTTGACGAATATAAGACCGTTATCAAGGACAATCAGACTGACAAGGAAGGCAACCTGATTTATCTCTATGCCAACAACAAAGAGGAGCAATACTCATATATCGAGGCTGCAAAGGACAAGGGATATTCTGTGCTCTTGATGAATGGTCAGCTGGATACTCCAATGGTGAACATGCTTGAACAAAAGTTTGAGAAATCTCGTTTTGTTCGCGTTGATTCTGATACAATTGAGCGCCTTATCGTGAAAGAAGATGCCAAAAAGACAGACCTCAATCATGAGCAGACCGACAATCTGACACAAGTATTCCGTTCACAACTTCCTAAGATAGAAAAAACGGAATTCACCGTTGAAGTGCAAGCTTTGGGTGAGAACAGCAAACCGGTAGTCATCACACAAAACGAGTGGATGCGAAGAATGAAGACCATGAGTCAGTACCAGCAAGGTATGAACTTCTATGGTGAGATGCCTGACAGCTACACCATCATCTTGAACTCAGACCATACTCTGATAAAGAATGTTTTGGCTGATTCAGAAAGCAATACTGCAGAAGCACTCAAGCCTATTTTGGCAGAGATCAAGGGCCAGGAGGCTCGATTGGCTGTTCTTCATCAGGAACAGACCAAGAAGAAACCAGAGGAGATTACCCAGCAGGAAAAGGATGATGTTCATCAAACCGAAAAGACTATCAGCGATGAAAAAGGTAAGCGCGATGAAATCATAGGCAATTACGCCAAGGACAACAATATCGTTCACCAACTGATTGACCTTGCTTTGCTGCAAAACGGTATGCTTAAGGGCGCAGGTCTCGAAGCATTCTTGAAGCGCAGCGTTGATATGATCAAATAATATATTTATTCTACCGAATATAATAATTCCCCTCCCGGAAAGACAATCAAATGCTTTCCAGGAGGGGATTTTTATGTTTACAAATCAGAATCATAGATTACAAATTCAAGAAATAAAGGGAAACAGCAAAAATTAATAAGTCAGATAGAACCAGTAAACAAGTCATTTAGCACCAGTAAACAAGTCACTTAGCATCAGTAAACAAGTCAGTTAGCACCAGTAAACAAGTCAATTCGCACCAGAAAACAAGTCAGATAGCACCAGAAAACAAGTCAGATTGTATCGGTAAACAAGTCAGATTGTATCGGTAAACAAGTCAGATAGCAACAGTACCTCCGAAAAATGCCACTCCTTCATCTTTTACAATATGATCCAAAACACCAATTGAACTTATCCATTGAATGAACAACAAAGAAACTGAGGTTAATATTGTTAAAAAATACGTCATAAATTTTGCTATAACATCAAAAAACACTATCTTTGCAATGTTTTAAGGTTAGTATGAATATATATCATGCTAAATTACCAGAGAATGGAAGATTGGCAGAGTGACCGAATGCGCTGGACTCGAAATCCGGTATACCCCTTATGGGGTATCGGGGGTTTGAATCCCTCATCTTCCGCACATATCATTTATAACCATTCTGTTTTCGCCATTAACTGAGCGGAAAAAGATTCTAAAAGCAAAATAATCATGAAGAAAGTATTTCTCACCATATTCATGTTTCTCCCTTTGATGATGTCAGCACAGACTGTTTTGACACCAGAACAAAAGTTGGAACAAGCTCAAAAACAATTGGAAGAAGCCAAGAAAGCAGTTGAAGAAGCAAAGGCTGCCGCTGAAAAAGCGAAAGGTACAGATAAAGAACTGGAACCATCCATTGCAAATGAGCCAGCATCTACTACAATTAATGGTAAAACTATTGTAGTCAAAAATCAGCAAAAGAATGCCGAAAGCAACACCACACCTGCAGAGACAAACCAAGGTTGGATTGTCCCTAAAGTAGAAAAGCGCACCGAAGTTGCCAAGAAAACGGTTACTAAAAATGGTGTTATACTGAAAGACGACCCAAAGTATTTGGAGGGTGCAATACCAACTGATGAAAATGGTAAAATCGAATTTACCATGCAAACAGATGCTAACGGGAAATCTGCAAAACAGATTTATGATCTTGTGTACAATTACTTCAGCAATTTGACACAAGACAAGAATAATATAGCAAGCAGAGTTGCACTTGTCAATCCAAAAGAGAACATCATAGCAAATACCATGGATGAATGGCTTGTTTTCAGTCAGTCATTCCTTTCCCTCGACCGAACTGAATTCAGATACCAGTTGGTTGCACAAATTGCAGATAACTCTTTGACCGTTACATTGTCTAAAATCATCTATAACTATGAAGAAGGACGCTCTACTGGTTTTAAGGAGCCTGCAGAAAATGTAATTTCTGATCGCTATGCACTCAATAAGAAAAAGAATGGTTTAGCACGCATCTTTGGCAAATTCCGCAAGGGAACTATTGACCGTAAGGATCAGATATTCAGCGACATAAAAGCATTAGTTAAAAATTAACTTTCAAGTTGTTTAAAACAATTCTTTCAAAATGCAAGAAGATAACAAGATACAGGATACAGTAAATACTGAATCCAACGAGAATAACGAAACAAAGACATCTTATGCCGTCAGACCCCAACATCGTCAGCGACGCCTCATAGACTATGATGGAAGAGACAAGATGCTGAAAGTTCGAAACAAGCTCAATATTGCATTCATGCTTTTGGCTGTCATCGGACTCATTCTTTGGACTCAAACAGAATATCAAACTGCAAGTACCATTGTACTGATTGTAGGAGTTGTTCTTAAAATTATTGAAGTCTGTCTCAGACTATTTAAGAAATAACATAAGGTTTTAAGAAATGATATTAGGTTTTGCTGTTCAAGAATCAGGAGAAAACCATATATTAGGAATAAGAAAGTAGTAAATGAATACCTACATAATGAATAAAATATTCACTACAATGATATTTTGTGCTGCAACTACCTCAGTTGCAGCACAAACTGATTTTAACTCAATCAATGAAGATGGAGATTTCCGCCCAGCTTCCGAAAGAAGAATAAGTACAGATTCACTCGGCTTCAACCAGGAAATTCCAAAAGGAATTAAAGTTTGGACGGTAGATGAAAGATTCGGCGACCAGCAAGATGCTGTAGTAGATACACTTCAGCATATGTACATGAATACAACTTTCACAGAAGGACTTCGCGGAGAATACAACACCTTAGGAAACATGGGTTCTCCGAGAATAGGGCGTATTTTCATTGATCGCAGAAACACTCAGGGACAATTCCTTTTCACAGAACCTTATTCATATTTCAATACGCCTGTCAGCGATTTTCATTTCACCAACACATACTCACCAATCACCAACATCACACTCAACTCATGTGGTGATCGCACCAATGGTGAGGATGATTTCCATGCCATCTTTGCAATCAATGCCAATAAGCGATTGGGAGCAGGATTCAAATTCGACTACAAATACGGACGTGGTTACTATAACGCACAAAGTACCAGTCACTTCAAATATACCATGTGGGCTTCCTACATTGGTAACCAATATCAGGCACATTTGCTTCTCAGTACCCTCCACCAGAAGGTGACAGAGAATGGAGGTATTACAGACGATGACTATATCAAGCACCCGGAAATTTTCGAAGAAACATTTTCTGAAAACGAAATTCCAACGGTTTTAGAGAAGAACTGGAACAGAAACGATAATCAGCATATCTTCTTATCTCATCGCTATAGCTTAGGTTTCAAACGCAAAGTAAAAATGACAGAAGAGGAAATCAAGGCTAAAAAATTCGCTATGGAATCTGCAAAAGATAATGCAGAAAACGACGCAAAAGAAGAGGCAAGAAAAAAGGCGAAAGAAGCTGGAAAGAAATTTGACGAAAAGGAATTTGATAAAGCACAACAAACTAAATATTCCGGAAGACCAGAAGGTGCTAAAATTGCAGGCAACGAACCTGCAGTGGAAGCTAATACTGGCACTTTGAAAACAGATACAACCAGAATAGCAGTCAACGGTAAAGCTGCAGCTGATAGCTTATTGGCCATCCAAAAGAAGGCCAAGGAAGACTCATTGTTCTATAAAACTGAGTACGTACCAGTCACAAGTTTTATCCATACGCTCAAGTTTGACAATTACAAGCGTATATACACTGCTTATCAGACCCCTGCAAACTTTTACTTAAACGAATACTACAACGTGGGTAAGTTGACAGGAGACTCTATATACGACAAGACCCGCCATTGGGAAATGAAGAATACCTTTGCATTAGCTACTTTAGAGGGCTTCAGCAAATGGGCCAAAGCAGGTGTCAAAGCTTTTGCAAGTTACGACATGCGCCACTTCGACTTGCCTACAATGGATGGCGGTATAGAGAAATATAACGAGCACACCTTCAGTGTTGGTGGTCAACTCAGTAAAAAACAAGGAAAGCTATTACATTATAATGCCATTGCGGAAATAGGAATCGCAGGCGAAGATGCGGGTACTTTGGCAGTAGATGGAAATCTGGATGTAAATATCCCTTTCCTTGGAGATACACTTTCGATTATTGGAGATGCTTTCTTCCATCGCGAGAATCCATCTTTTTACTATAGAAAGTATCATTCTCGACACCTCTGGTGGGAAAACGATCTCGACAAGATCATTCATACCCGCATCATGGGAACATTAAGATTCAACAAGACTCGCACTTCGTTACGTGTTGCCGTTGACGAAATCAAGAATTATACTTATTTGAGTCAGAGTTATACCATTACCGATGAAGGTTTGAGAACTGGCGTTACAGTAACGCCTATGCAGAGTTCAAGTCCTATCAATTTACTTACTGCACAATTAAAACAGGACTTTAAGTTGGGCATACTGAATTGGGAAAACGTAGTCACATACCAGCATTCAAGCAAGGAAGAAGTTGTACCGGTACCAGACTTGGATATCTACACCAATTTATATATCAAATTCTCTATCGCAAAAGTTTTGCATATAGACTTAGGTGCAGATGCCCGATATTTCACGAGCTACACAGCACCCGACTATTCTCCATATATGGGACAATATGTTGTCCAGGGAAATGGTGACAAGAACGTAAAGGTAGGCAATTATCCGATAGTCAATGTCTATGCCAATGCATTCATCAAGCATACCCGTTTCTTTGTCATGATGAGTCACATCAACGCCGGACAGGGAGACAGAAATTATTTCTTGACACCTCACTACCCTATCAATGGAAGGGTATTCAGATTTGGAGTAAGTTGGAATTTCTTTAACTAATAAAATGGTAAAAACGAATTCTGTAAAAGCGTGGCTTTTAGCAACACGCCCCAAGACGCTTTCAGCGGCTGCAGTTCCTGTCATGATAGGAACTGCATTCGCCTGGCGAAATACAAGCGAACAATTCAATTGGATTCCTGCAATCTTATGTTTGCTATTTGCATGGATCATGCAGATTGATTCAAACCTTGTCAACGACTATTTTGATTTTAAAAAAGGTAATGATGACGAGACGAGATTAGGTCCTAAAAGAGCATGTTCGGAAGGATGGATAACATCCGATGCTATGGTGTGGGGAATCCTCATTACAACCCTTTTGGGATGTATGACAGGAATACCGCTTATATTATACGGAGGACTGGAAATGGTGATGGTGGGAATAGCATGTGTCGTATTTTGCTTTCTCTACACCACATTATTCAGCTACCACGGATTGGGTGATATTTTAGTACTTCTGTTTTTCGGTATCATTCCTGTATGCTGTACGTACTACGTCTGCATGCCTCTCCACCAACAAATTCCAACAGGTGAAGTGATCGCATCATCCATAGCCTGCGGCTTAGCAATAGACGCACTATTGATAGTCAACAATTACAGAGATATTGACAATGACAGGAGCAACGGCAAGATAACCCTTGCAGTACGTTTGGGAGAAAGCAAGACAAGAAGACTATACGAATCAATAGGATACATCGCTGCAGGTATCATGATCATCCTCGTATTCTTCGATTTATATCAAACCGACAAGTTCATTCCGACGTATGCTATATACCTTATATATATCATATTACACCGGCAATCCTATCAAGAGATGAAAAGAATCAACAAGGGAGCAAAATTAAATCAGGTACTCGGCTTGACAGCCCGTAACATTTTAGTTTTTGGCATTCTATCAGTTGCAGCCATACTTTCTGTAATATTTATATAACAAAGCTTATGAAACAACAGGTAAATCTTGAAATAATGGAATTCATCGAGCTACAGATTCTTCCACGTTACAATGCTTTCGGAACGAGTCATGGCTTACGCCACGTGAATAGAGTGATCAAAAACTCCATCAAGCTGGCAGAAGTGACAGGTGCAGACATAAACATGGTATATGTGATAGCAGCATATCATGATTTAGGAATGGAAGGACCAAGAGCCATACACCATATCACAAGTGGTAAGATACTCCAGAGTGATCAAAGATTGAAGCGTTGGTTCAAGCCAGAGCAAATCAAAATCATGAAAGAAGCTGTAGAAGATCATCGAGCATCTTCCAGCAGACAACCCCGAAGTATTTATGGGAAAATCGTAGCAGAGGCAGACAGAGATATCGAAGCTCATGAAATTTTCCTGCGAGCTATTCAATATGGAAGAGAAAATTACGCAGAGAAAGATAAAGAAGAACAATGGCTCAGATTCTCTCAGCACATGGAAGAAAAATACTCCAACAATGGGTATATCAAACTCTGGATCCCCAACTCACCCAATGAAAAAGCATTAAAGGAACTGAGGGGTATTATAGAAAACAAAGAAGAATTAAGAAGAACATTTGAAAGCATCTGGAAAGAAATTGAAGAATGCAAATAAAAAAATGAGAAAATATTTGGTTATTTCATAAGAAAGCATTACCTTTGCAAATGTAAGACATGACAAATGAATAAAAATATTTGGGGTCGTATCGGTTCGATCGGGTTACTCTTCATATTAAATCGTGAAACCGAGAAGACTTCTCTTGTTGATGGCGGGCCATATAAATCGCATTTGCGACTAAGCTGTAAAGCCAGTGGATTACAAAGACGGAGAGCTCTCAAACTTGTGAAAGTTCAGAGTTTCATCACATCATCGAGCGACCCCTCTCTTTTTATAAGTACATAAAAGTACAAACATCAATATCATGCCAGACAATAACGCTAACAGAAACGACATGGAAATAACAGAACAAACACTTCAGCAAGTTGAGCGATTCATCAAGAAGATAGCTCAAAAGTTTCCACCTCAAGAACTCAATGAAACTTCTGTTCTTACAGATATTCATGTAAGATGTTCTCAGGATAGTGGAGAATTGTTGGCATTCAATGACGACGAACAGGAGATTACTCGCTGCGTTGTTGAACAATGGATAGACAACAAAGACGAAAATTTCTATGAGGAAGTTGCCAAGTGTTTGAGAAACATCTTGAGAAAGAACACAGCTATCGTTGACAACTTGGGAATTCTCAAGCCATACAGTTTTGTCCTCGAAGATGATGACAAAGAGCATCTTGGAGAACTCTATCTGGCAGATGATGATACGATTATTGTGGGTGGTGATCTGATGGAAGATTTAGATCATGACTTAGATACATTCCTCGATGACCTACTCAAAGAAGTATAATCAGGGGTTAGTAAAAAAGTAAATAATAATTTTATAAATTAAATAAGTACATACTTATAAGAACTAAAATTGATTTAGCGAAATCAAAAAAAGGATGAGTAACTGAGAAGTCACTCATCCTTTATCTTTTCTAAAGATTCTATATTCTTATATAGATTTCAAAATGCTCTGTAGTTATATAAATAGATTATTTGGTAATTCTGAACCAATCTACATCTATCCAACCACGATTGGTCTTACCAGCTGGTTCTTGAGCAACCATTCCGACTTTAGCTCCAATCCATTTACCTTCACGCATTGTAAATTCGTCACCTACCTTCTTAAAGGACTTTCCGTCTTTGCTAAAGTAGAAATTAACCTTTCCCTGCTTAACAACCATTCGGAGATAAGAAGAATGATGCAAGGCAGGCTGATAATCAATTTTATCAGCGGAAGTCGGCGCAAAAGTGGCAAGCACCTTCACATCTTCAGTTCCCTTCTTGTCAGCCTTATGACAGGTAATCTGCTGCAACTGGAATTCATCCCCTACTCTTTTGACAACCAAAGCAGAATAGTCCAATCCCATCATGATGATACCACCCATCTGATTCTGATCTTTAGCTGTCAGTTGTAATTTTGCAGTAGCCGTAAAATTATCAGCAGGAGTTTTTTGGAGCAAGAGGTTGGGAGTATGCCAAATGGTTTCATCACTCTTATGGGTATAAATACGATACACACCCCAGGAAGTAGGCATACCAAACTGCTGTTGGTAATTAGCGTGCCACTGCCATTGCAAACCAAGTTTTGGAGTATTAAACTCATCACTCTCTACAGGATTCACATTCACATGAGTACTTGCTTTAGGCATCTTATAAGTCTCATACGGTTCCCCACAATAACCTTTTGCTGGAACCTTGCCAATCACTGGCCAATTATCCTTCCAGGTAACAGGTTGGAGATGGACGACACGTCCATAAGCTTCCTTATCCTGGAAATGAATAAACCAATCCTCTCCATATTTGGTATGAACCCATCCACCCTGATGAGGGCCGTTAATCAGACTCTTTCCCTGTGCCAGAACCTTCTTAGATTCATAAGGACCGAAAGGTGATTTAGAGCGCATAGCCACCTGGAAACCTGTAGGTACGCCACCAGCAGGGAACATAACCCAATACCAACCGTTTCTCTTATAGAATTTAGGTCCCTCGCAAGTACGGTTCTCCGTTCCATTTCCATCAAAAACGATGACAGGATCACTGATAGCCTTGGTACCATCAGCATTCAATTCTCTAACAGTAATAACAGAGGCAAAACGATTGCGGGAATTAGCCCAACCATTAACGAGATAAACTCTACCATCTTCGTCCCAAAGAGGAGACGTATCAATCATTCCCTTACCAGGAATCACGCATACAGGATCGTCCCATTTTCCGGCAGGATCCTTCGTCTTGACCATAAACACGCCATAGTCAGGATCGCCCCAATAAATATAGAACTCACCATTATGATAACTGATACATGGAGCCCATACACCGTTGCCATGAGAAGGCTGATCAAACTCACTCTCTGGTTGAAGTTTCGTAACAGCATGACCGATGATTTCCCAATTCACCAAGTCTTTACTATGCAGGATTGGTAAGCCTGGGATACAGTTGAAACTGCTGGCAGTCATATAATAATCATCACCAACGCAAACCACATCCGGATCAGAATAATCCGCATTGATGACAGGATTTTTATACATGCCATTACCTAAGTCTGGATTCCAGACCTGAGAAACATAAGGGGAAGCCGATTGAGCCTTTTGAGCAAAAACTGTCGAACTACCACCTACCAAAGCTGATGCTAACAGCAGATAGATTAATTTTGTTTTCATGTCTTAAGTTGTTTGTATATAAATAATAGTACTTTTAATGATAAGGAGCAGATTCAGAAGGCAATCCAGGTAAAACCCGCAAGCGATGTTTGTTACCATCAAAACCAACCTGCATAATATGTCCGGCCGTTTTTTCGGATACTCCTAATGACAAAGCAACATGTCCCATCGTACGACGAAGATTCAATTCCACACAAGGATTAATCTGCAATCTTCGTTCATCATCCGCATAAATCATCATATCCACACCAAAAGGTCCGCTATAGATAGATTTCAGAACCGGTTGGAGGGTCTCAATGATATGCTGACGTATTTGAGCCAATTGATCAAGAGAAACATAAGAAGCAAGAATTTCCTCTTTCTCTTCTTCTGAAGCAAGGATATTACCCGCATAAGCCCCCTTGATGGTCTGAAACAGAGATAATCCACAGTATTTCACCACGCCATCAACCATTTCAAATTCCATACCAAAATCTTTCACCTTATTATAATAAGGCTCCACAGTAACACCCCCTTGATGGCGAATCACGTTAGCAGCCCATTTCTCCATATCATCCAGATTGTCGAGTCTGGTAATACCGGGATTTTGTGCTACACCAGAGAAAGAACTGTTCACATATCTGAGACCACGTCCACTGGAACTCCAAGGAGATTTAATAATTGCTTGTCCTTTACTTGAAACCACATCTTTCAGCTTTGTCACATCAGCAACAAAATCCACATGATCCTGGAGATGACGAGCAGCCCATTCTCTACTACTAACGCTTCTGATTTTATCCAGATTTTCAGAAGTAGGCAACATGATATCCGGGCACCCCAAATGTCTCAATTGAGAAACGATAGCCTTATCCCATCCCCAAGGATGAATACTATCTATCTCCATCGTATCCCTGAAGACACCTTCCAACTGTCTTGGCGTGATAAATTCCACCTTATTATATATATAGCCGAGATGCCTTACCTTATCATAAGCATCATCAATGGAATCCACCATAACGAAATCTCCTTCATCCGCCCAAAGAGCAGGAATGAAAGCTAAATCATTACGAAGTTGTCTCCCAGCATGAGGAGCCGTATAATTCGGTTGATTGACAGCAAGCGCCAAATCATGTTCTGGATTAAATATATGTAGTTTCATACTGCAAAGTTAATAAAAAGCACTCTAAATTGAGAAAAAAAAGCCCCAAAAATGGGTTTTTAACTTAGAATAGTGCTAAATAATGAAAAAAAAGTTAGTTTTTGCTATCTTGAGTTTGCAAATTAGAAAATATTGATTACCTTTGCATCATAAAACAAAACGAACAAATAGAATCGCATGGAAGAAGCATTCTTCAGAACACATACATACCTGGTAGAGCATATCAATGCGCCAGTACGTCGATCTCTCATGGACGAGATTGACTGGAATGACCGCATGATAGGTATCAAGGGCACAAGAGGCGTTGGTAAGACAACATTTCTCCTTCAATATGCAAAAGAACATTTTGGAGCGACTGACCGCAAGTGTCTCTTTGTGAATATGAACAACTTCTATTTCCAGGGAAGAGGTATAGCTGATTTTGCTGGAGACTTTGTTCGCCAAGGTGGAAGAACATTACTTATTGACCAGGTATTTAAACAGCCCAACTGGAGCAAGGAGTTGAGAAAATGCTACGACTTGTATCCAGAGCTGAGAATCATATTTACCGGTTCAAGCGTGATGCGACTCAAGGAGGAGAATCCTGAACTCAACGGAATAGTTAAAAGCTACAATCTCAGAGGTTTCTCATTCAGAGAGTTTCTCAATCTGCAGACGGGCAATAACTTTCCTGCATTTTCTCTTGATGAAATATTACGTAATCACGAGCACATAGTAAAACAAATCTTACCGAAAGTTAGTCCGATGAAGTATTTCAAGGACTACTTGCATCATGGATTCTATCCATTCTTCTTGGAGCAACGCAACTTCACGGAGAACTTGCTCAAGACTATGAATATGATGACGGAGGTTGACATATTGCTCATCAAACAAATAGAACTTAAATATCTAAACAAAATCAAAAGATTGTTCTATCAACTGGCAGTAGAAGGTGCAAAAGCTCCAAACGTCAGTCAACTGGCAGAAAGCATTGAGACAAGTCGAGCTACGGTGATGAACTATATCAAGTATCTGGCAGATGCAAGACTCATCAACATGATTTATCCTGATGGTCAATTCTTCCCAAAGAAACCATCCAAGGTCATGCTTCACAATACCAACCTGATGTATGCCATCTTCCCGCTGCAAATAGACGAGCAGGAAATCATGGAGACATTCTTTGTCAATTCCATGTGGAAAGATCACAAAGTACACCAAGGCGGAAAAGACCATTTCTATATGGTAGATGGAACGACCAAGTTCCGTATCTGTGATGCTCATGCCACCAACAAAGTGAGATTTAATCCAGACACCATCTATGCCCGCTATAATACGGAAGTTGGTAAGGACAATAAGATTCCACTGTGGTTATTGGGATTCCTGTACTAAGGTTAATACAACAAAGACTATAAAACGCATCGGTTGGCTTGCAAAAGTCATTCGATAAAAAACGAATTAAATACAAAACATTTTTAATATTTTATCTAAAAGTAAAATGGCTAAAGAG
>ERZ1034952.770-NODE-770-length-28501-cov-5.562997_pt1 | contig 28501 bp, 26 predicted proteins | sample MGYA00520625_ERZ1034952 | MGnify/ENA primary metagenome ERZ1034952 (study PRJEB33766, sample SAMN09781773) | gut metagenome | biome: gut microbiome | host: Homo sapiens | place: Madagascar | study: EMG produced TPA metagenomics assembly of the PRJNA485056 data set... | reverse complement strand
ATTATATATAATAAAAAAGACTTGCGTATAGGCTGCACAAAAAATACAGCCATACGAAAGTCTTGTCACCGCTTGGGTGCAATTTGCCGGGCAGTGCCTGCTACGCAGGTCTATGCCGTGCTGTCGACAAAATGCTTTAAACTACTCCCTTTTGTATGTTATATTGATTTTACACTATTTATATAATCTTGTCAAGCTTTTTTGACAATTTCAGGCTTTTAAATCCAAAACAGAGTCAAGAATCATGTCCGAATTGTTATCTTCATAATATTTACGTCCATCCTCGCCGGATATTCCGGTAAGAACCGCTGCAAACTTAAATCCGCCTGCCTGAGCCGACATCATATCGCTCGGTGCATCACCGACAACGAGGCATCTTTCTGTCATCTGCGGCGTAACAGCTCCGCCGCACAGTTCAGCATTTGAATATTTATCTCCGAATGCCGCCTTTAAAAACACATACGGGTGCGGCTTTGCCAGCGGAGTGTCAGGGTTAAGCTCCTTCTCCGCTTCTGCCACTTGGTCATACGAGCAAAACAATTCCGAATCGAAATAATCATACAAGCCCCACATTTTAAGCGGAAATATTATTTCATCTGCCGGTCTGCCCGTACCTATACCAAGACGGAAACCGTTGTTTTTAAGCGCTCCGAGTGTATCTTTTATCTTTTCAAGCGGCAAAAGAGGTTTTTCTCTTTCTTTAACACCGGGTATTTCACCGTCACCGTGAAACCACAGTTGAAAAACATCTATAAGCTGCTTCCACAGCTTTCCTTCAGCGCGCTTGAAATCACCCGGCTCAGCCTTTACCGCCGTTGCTATAAGTCCCTCAACGCCGGTATAAAGTTCAGGAGCTTCTATTTTTATATTTTCTATGAACATGCAAACAGCATCGAAATGAGATTGTTCAAATGTTGTAACTTCCGGATCAAGATACTTTGCAACACAAAACACAACATATGCCAAATCCCAGTTTGTATTGACGCCAAGCTTTTTTACGGCGCGAACTGTTTTTCCTCCGCAGAAAACAGTATCATATATCATTTCAAGATTATCGTGACACCATTTTCTGTCTATATTGCCCACTCCGTAATATTTATAACTGTATAAAAGTTCATATACCGTAAGCGCGGCTGCTTCCCAATAATCATACTCGCTTGTTATCACGCCATCCATATCAAATACTATTTTATCAATATTATTCCGCTGTAACTTCATAAACTACCTTTCCCGCCACACCGGAGGTCAATCCGAGGCGTTTTTCGTCAACTTCAAGAGCCTGTCCCAAAGCTATACCAAACGCACGGTAAACCGCCTCCCAGATATGGTGTCCGTTTTCTCCTTTTTCTATGTCTATATGCAGCGTACATCTTGCGCCCTGAACAAAACCATCCAAAAAGGTTATAAGCTCCTCTGAAGGCATCCCCTCAACACTCTCTGCATACTCAATATTACTTTTAAAGTCAAGCAGCGCTCTGTCCTCAAATGAGATTGCCGCAGCTGCTTTTGCCTCGTCAATTATTCCGACCGAGGTTCCGTATCCGCTTGGGCAGTTTACCCGTACAAATTCACCAACAGCACGTCCCAGAGTCATAGAAACATCCTCACATACAAGATGAATAAGTTCAAATTCATCAAACGACATTTCTATATCAATATTCAGCGCAGCTCTCCATGCTATATGCTCTATCATATGATTCAGGAAAGCTAATGGTGTACGGATTTTTTTGCGATAGTCCGGTTTAAGCTCACCCTTTTCTATTACGACCTTAACAAACGACTCGGTAGTTTTACGCAGAGCGGTCACCTTGTTCTTCATATTATTTTCTCTCCTTAACCGCAAGACCGTGAGCATCAAACCCCTCTACCGTTGCCATGCGGTATGCATATTCTCTTACTCTCTCAAAGCCCTCTTTTGAAGCATATCCCACAGAAGAACGCTTTAAAAAGTCAAACACGGACACACTTGAATATGTCTTTGCAAACTGTCCCGTAGGCAGAATCGCATTCGGTCCGAGTACAAAGTTGCAAAGCGTAACCGGTGTGTAATCACCGAGAAGTATTTCACCGGCGTTCTTTATCTTGGGAAGAACATCAAATGGTTTTTCAGTCATAACCTCCATATGCTCCGGCGCATACTCATTGACAAAAGCTATACTTTCGTCAAGATTTTCAGTAATTATCGCACCGCCGTATGTATTGTGATTTATCGTTACAAACTCGCGGCGTTTAGGGGAAAGCTTTTCCAGCTGACGTTCTACTATCTTTGCCGCCTTTTCTACCAATTCCGCACTGTGTGTAACCAAAAGTGCAGCGGAATCCGGGCCGTGCTCCGCCTCAATCATCCAGTCAAGAGCAACCTTTTCAGGGTCGGCTTTTTCATCAGCAAGAACAATACATTCGCTTGGTCCTGCCGGCAATCCTGCATCAATATAATTTGCAAGAACTCTCTTTGCCGCAGTAGCATATGCATTTCCGGGACCTATTATTTTATGGCATTTAGGAATTGTTTCTGTTCCGAAAGCGGCAGACGCAACCGCCTGAATACCGCCAACCTTGTATATCTCCGTAATACCTATTATTTTTGCTGCCGCAAGTATTGCGTCATCTACATTGCCCATTTCATTCGGCGGAGTGACAACAACTATTTTTTTAACACCGGCAACAACAGCCGGGATACCCAGCATCAGCAGCACTGACGGAAAGCTTCCCTTGCCTCTCGGTACATACAGACACACATCAACGATAGACGTAGTTTTTTCTCCTACCATCAGTCCCTTATCTACCTCGGTAAACCACATTTCCTCCGGCAGCTGCTTTTCGTGAAAATCATGAATATTCTTTGCTGCATATTCGATTGCTTCGCGCGTTTTGTCATCCAGTCTTTTATAACCTTCCTCTATTTCCTCAGCTTTAACCTTTATCGCATCCTTGCTGAGTTTAACGCGGTCAAACTTCTCGGTATATTCCAAAACAGCTTCGTCCCCGCGCCGGCGAATATCGTCAGAAACCTCTCTTGCAAGCTTCATATGCTCTGATATATCAATTTCGGCACGTTTCATTATAAAATTCTTCTTTTCATCTGACATTTCAGACAGCTTATAAATATTCATAATTTTATCTCTCCTTTTAATTCAGCTATGTTATGATATATACTTATCAATGGTGGAAAAGACGTATTCCTGTAAATGCCATTGCCATACCAAATTTATTGCATGTATCTATAACATTGTCATCTCTTATGCTTCCGCCGGGCTGAGCAATAACAGTAACGCCCGACTTATGCGCTCTTTCTATATTATCTCCGAACGGGAAAAACGCATCAGAGCCTAAAGCAACATCTGTATTCTTTTTAAGCCATTCTTTTTGTTCATACTTTGTAAACACAGGCGGCTTTACCTTAAATGTTTTTTCCCACACGCCATCTGCAAGAACATCCATATACTCGTCAGAGATATATACATCAATCGCATTATCTCTGTCCGCGCGTCTGATTCCGTCAACAAATTCAAGAGCCAACACCTGCGGAGCCTGTCTGAGCCACCAAATATCCGCTTTGTTTCCGGCAAGACGCGTACAATGAATTCTGGACTGCTGTCCGGCTCCGATTCCGATAGCCTGTCCGTCTTTTACATAACACACACTGTTTGACTGTGTATATTTAAGAGTGATGAGCGAAATCAGCAAATCACGCTTTTGTTCATCTGTCATATCTTTGTTTTCCGTCACTATATTATCAAGCAAGGCATTATTTATCTCAAGCTCGTTTCTGCCCTGCTCAAATGTTATACCGAAAACCTGTTTATGTTCAATCGGATTCGGTTTATACTCCGGATCAATCTGAATTATGTTATAGCTTCCCTTTCTTTTGCCTTTTAATATTTCCAAAGCTTCATTGTCATATCCCGGAGCAATAACGCCGTCCGACACCTCTTTTGCTATAAGCTGCGCGGTCGCTTTATCACATATATCCGAAAGTGCAATAAAATCACCAAAGGAGGACATTCTGTCTGCCCCTCTTGCACGCGCATAGGCATTGGCAAGCGGTGTCATCTCTATTGAATCATCCACAAAATATATCTTCTTCAGCGTATCCGAAAGCGGCAGTCCAACTGCTGCACCCGCCGGCGAAACATGTTTAAACGAGGTTGCGGCAGGCAGACCTGTTGCAGCTTTAAGCTCACGCACAAGCTGCCATCCGTTAAATGCATCAAGCAGATTTATATATCCCGGCTTTCCGCACAGAACCGTAAACGGAAGTTCTCCCTCCTCAGCAAACACCTTTGCAGGTTTTTGATTGGGATTACATCCGTATTTAAGTTCCATTTCTTTCATCTTGTCATCTCCTATACGTTTTTGTTTATTATCCTTGAATCTGTTTTACCGCTCTTTATATCTATATATCTTACAAACAATGATACCTTATTATCATTATTAAGATTTTGCCAAAGCATATCGGCAAGCTCCTCAGCACTGTTCGGAACAGCTATCTGTTTAGGTTCACCCTCAAAGCTTGGCAGGGGGGTTCCGTCATGCATATATGTATGAATAAAGTGCCCCTGTCCCGGAATCGGATTGTTATAGCTGAATGTATAACGTCTGCAGGAAGCAGGATTTCCGTCCGCGCTTTTTAATATTGACAAGGCATAATTAAAGCCCCCATCAATTCTGTGAACAATTCCGGAAATTCTCGGTGTATAGTTCGGCACGTCAGGCTCAAATTCGCGCGTGCGCAGCGCCTGTTCAAAGGTCATCTGCTTATCCATAAGCTCATAAATCGTATCGGTCTGATCACCGTTTGTCACTATTGTTTTGTTTCCCAGCACACGTACCGGCGCATAGATAATCAAAGACGAATCCTCCAGCTTGGCAGGATCAAACGCCTGTGTGCGTATTCCGCTTCCATCTTCAACAAATACACGATTGCGGCTGTTTTCGCTTCTGCCCATTATAAAATAAGCTATTACTGCAGATTTACCATCAGCAGAATTGCCGATTATGATACCCCGACCGGGATATTCATTTTCTCTAAGTTCCTTGCATATATCAATAGTTTTCATTTTAATGCTCTCCTCAGTATTACTTTACTTCTCCGCTGCATACCATTTCAACCGCTCTCGGCAGAATATTCCATTCTGCCTCCTCCATTACGCGTTTTTGCAGACTTTCAGGTGTGTCATCCGGCTGTATATATACTGCTTTTTGCAGAATAATGCGTCCGCCGTCCGTAACCTCATTTACAAAGTGCACCGTTGCTCCGGTCACCTTTACTCCATAATCAAGCGCCGCCTTATGCACCTTTAAACCGTAAAAACCATCTCCGCAAAATGACGGAATCAGTGACGGATGTACGTTAATTATTTTATCACTGTACTCAGACAAAAATCTTTCGCCGAGTATTGACAAAAAACCCGCAAGTACAACAACGTCTACACCCATTTTCTTCATATAATCACAAAGCGCACTGTCAAAATCCGCTTTGTCCGTATATGCTTTTCTGTCTATAAGTCTATTATCAATTCCGGCTTTTTCTGCTCTTTCAAGTGCATACGCTCCCAGACGGTCGGAAACCACCGTTACAATTTTTCCGCTTTTTATTATTCCGTCGGTCTGGGCATCAATCAACGCCTGCAGATTAGTTCCGCCGCCCGATACAAGAACGCCTATATTCAGCATATATCCACGCCCTTTTCTCCGCTTACTATCTCGCCTATTACAGCGGCATCCTCTCCGCAGTCTTTAAGCGCCTCAAGCGCCTTGTCCGCCTGAGTCTTAGGTACTGCAAGCATAAGACCTATTCCCATGTTATATGTATTATACATATCTCTTTCAGAAATATCTCCGAGTTTTTGTATCATGTCAAATACAGGCAGTCTGTCAAAACTGTTTTTATCAATTTTCGCTCTTGTGCCTGCTTTAAGCATACGCGGAACATTCTCTATAAATCCGCCGCCCGTTATATGCGAAACCGCTCTTACATCAACCTTTTCTATCGCAGCAAGCAGCGGCTTTACATAAATCTTTGTTGGCGTAAGCAATGCCTCGCCTATTGTCATTCCAAGCTCATCGCTGTATTTATTCATACGTTCTGCACAATCCGCGCTGTCATCTATCCTAAACACCTTGCGTACCAGAGAATATCCGTTGGAGTGTATACCCGATGATTTAATGCCTATAATAGCATCACCGGCTTCAAGCTTAGAACCGTCAATTATTTTATCCTTGTCAACTATTCCGACAGAAAATCCGGCAAGGTCATACTCATCCGGAGCATAAAATCCAGGCATTTCGGCAGTTTCGCCGCCAATTAACGCGCATCCTGCCTTGACGCAGCCGTCCGCTACACCCTTAACTATATCCGCTACACGCTCCGGCAGATTTTTACCTACAGCTATGTAGTCCAAAAAGAACAGCGGTTTTGCGCCGCCGCAGGCAATATCATTGACGCACATTGCCACACAATCCTGTCCGACAGTATCGTGCTTATCCATAATAAATGCAAGCTTCAGCTTTGTTCCCACTCCGTCCGTACCGGATACCAGAACGGGATTTTTATATCCTGTACCAATCTCAAATAAACCGCCAAAGCCTCCTATACCGGAAAGAACACCCGGAATATTTGTTCGTTTTACGTGTTCCTTCATAAGCTCAACAGCCTTATATCCGGCTTCAACATCAACACCGGCATTTTTGTACGCCTGACTCATTTTAGCTCCTCCTGTGTTTGTTATATATTTTTTAATTCTTCCTGAAGTTTTTTATCCTTTGCGGCAACAGCATCAGCCATATCAGTTTTAAACTTATCAAGCTTTTCTTCAAGCGTTTTATCGGACAAAGCCAGCATCTGGACTGCCAGAATTCCGGCATTATCACTGCCGTTTACCGCAACTGTTGCGACAGGTATACCGCTTGGCATCTGAACCATTGAAAGCAAAGAATCCAGGCCGTCCATCAGTGATGATTTTATAGGCAGCGCAATAACCGGCAATGTTGTGTACGCTGCAATAACTCCGCCCAAATGTGCCGCCTTTCCTGCCGCGGCTATTATTACTTTAACTCCGTTTGATTTCGCGTTTTTTGCAAACTCCTCCGCCAGATATGGTGTGCGGTGTGCAGATATAACATGCGCCTCATAATCAACACCAAATTCTGTCAGACGGTTTATTGCTCCCTTTACAACCGGAAGGTCAGAATCACTTCCCATTACTATTGCAACCCGTGCCATAATTATCCTCCTTTTTTCTATATCAAAAACTTATCCTGTGATTTTCCTCTGTGATATACGATTCTGCCGTCAGCTATCGTGTATGCTACATCACTGCCGCGGACAGCGTAAACAAGATTTGAAACCGTATTGTTATTCGGCGTAAGATGCGGCACGTTAAAATCAACCAATATAATATCTGCAAGATAATCTTTTTTTAACATTCCGAGGTTTTCATACCCCAGCGCCTTTGCTCCGTTGACCGTAGCCATCTTTAAGACCTCCCACGCAGGAAGCACCGAAGGATTCTTTGCTGTCCATTTGTGAAGTATAGCGGTCAGCTTTATTTCTTCAAACAAATCAAGATTATTGTTGCTTGATGCGCCGTCTGTTCCCAAAGCTATATTTACGCCTTTTTCCGACAGCTTCGGAATATCCGCAATACCGGATGCAAGTTTCAGATTGCTCACCGGATTATGAACAACAGTCACGTTGTGCTTTTTAAGAATCTCAATATCCTTATCCGACAGCCACACGCAATGCGCGGCAACAGCCGGAACATCAAACAAACTGCATTTTTCCATAAGCTCTACCGGGCTCATTCCGTATTCTTTTACACAATCTTCGTTTTCTTTTTCGGTTTCCGAAAGATGAACATGAATCCTCATATTGTGTTTTTTAGCATAATCTGCACAGTATTTAAGCGTATCCGGATTACAGGTATATACCGCATGAGGAGATATTCCCACACTGAGCGGCTGTTTTACCTCAAGCGCTTCTGTCTTTTTGATTTTGTTTTCTAAAACAGAATCTGTTATACCCTCGTTCAAAACTCCGCGCATACCAAGCTCTTTCGCCGCTCTCGCAGTTTCCTCCTGAAAGAAATACATATCATTAAAGCAGGTAGTACCGGTAGACAGCATTTCCTTTATTCCGTTTACACTTGCATCATAAACCATTTCAGGCGTAAGCGTATCTTCAAACGGAAAAATCTTTTCAAACAGCCAATCCTGCAAATTCATGTCATCAGCATAACTGCGCAAAACAGTCATTGCTGTATGCGTATGTGCATTTACAAGACCGGGCATTGCCGCCATTCCGGCTGCATCAATAGTTATGTCAAAGCTGCCGGTCGGTTTTTCATTGCCAACATATGTTATTTTATTGCCGTCAATGCTGATATAGGCGTTTTCTATAACTCCTGCTTCATCACACATTGTAACGGCAGTAACATTGTATATCAGTATACTGCTCATTCCGGATACCTCATATCATCAATAGTGTTGTTTACTATCTTATTATAATAAACCTCTGCTTCATGTTTTGCAATAGCCAAGTCCAAATTTCGGTAATTTCCACATTCTATCTCGCTTGCACCGGGCATTTCTCCGTTATATTCAATGATATTTTTAAGTGTATCCTTTATCAGTTTAAGATTTTGGCTGTGATTGCTGTTTCGTATTAAAAGATAAAACCCTGTCTGACACCCCATAGGGCCATAGTATATTATTTTATCTGCCATTTCGGAATTACGCACCATTGTTGCAAAAATATGTTCCAGTGAATGCATTGCCGAATTTGACAGCAAATCACCGGTATTCGGCTTACGCATACGCAAATCATATGTCACAATATCTCCGTCTGTGCGTGATATATATACGCCTTCTTTGATTTTTCTGTGGTCAACGGTAAAGCTTGCAATTTTATTCACAGTAATTTCACTACCTCCGTTATGAGATTTTTAAGTCTGACCTCAAGCTGTTTTTCAGCATTATCTATAACAGACTGATTAAGTCCGCCGTTCTTCATTCCTGCTGCCATATTGGTGACGCACGACAATCCAAGCACCTCCATGCCGCAATGTGCCGCGCATATAACCTCCGGCACCGTTGACATTCCGACAAGATCGGCACCCATCATTCTGAGCATACGTATCTCCGCCGGAGTTTCAAACTGCGGTCCGCCCATATACGCATATATTCCGCTTTTGAGTTCTATCCCGGCAATTCCTGCCGCCTTTAACGCTGTTTCACGCAGGCGCGGAGTATATGCCTGAGTCATATCAAAAAATCTGTTTCCTAACTCATCAGGATTTTTTCCTCTCAGCGGACTGTCAAGGTCAAGCTTGATATGATCGGTAATCATCACTATATCTCCGGGTACATAGTCTTCATTTATGCCTCCCGAAGCATTAGTGACAATAAGCCGCTTCACACCGGCAGCGTACAGCGCATGTACCGGCGCCGCAAGCTGCTGCATTGTATAGCCCTCATAAAAATGTACTCTGCCTTGCATAAACAAGACCTTTTTCCCGCCGACACCGGTCAAAATAAGGTTTCCCTTATGCACGGTCGATATAGGAAACTCCGGAATATCCCTATATGGAATTGAAACCGAATTTTCGTTTATATCAATTATTCCACCGAGTCCGGTTCCGAGTATTACAGCCGTTTCCGGTACACAGTCAAGCCTTGACTTTATATATTCAGCCGCCTGTTTATACATCAAACGCACATCCTTTATTTAAAATACTTAACTCCGGATTCAAATATCTTTTGATCTTTATTTCCGGGAATATTTTTAAACACATCATCCTTAAATCTTTCTGAGTGTCCCATTTTACCCAAGATACGTCCGTCCTTGCTTGTTATTCCCTCTATCGCATAATAAGAACCGTTAGGATTATACGGCATCTCATATGTCGGATTTTCAGACATATCAACGTATTGCGTTGCAATCTGACCGTTCTTTTCCATCTCTGCTATTACCTCCGGACTTGCAACAAAACGTCCCTCTCCGTGAGAAACCGCAATTTGATGAATGTCACCAACCTCAACGCCGGCAAACCACGGTGATTTAACAGAAGCAATCCTTGTCGATACTATTTGGGATACATGTCGTCCGATAGTATTGAAGGTAAGTGTCGGACACGATGCATCTGTGGTGCGAATCTCGCCGTAAGGCACAAGCCCCAGCTTGATAAGAGCCTGAAAACCATTGCAGATACCAAGCATCAGACCGTCACGCTTATATAAAAGCTCCATAACGGCTTCTTTTACTCTTTCGTTTTCAAATGCCGCTTTTATGAACTTTCCGGAGCCGTCAGGCTCGTCGCCGCCGCTGAAGCCTCCCGGAAGCATTATAATCTGAGCCTCTTTTATTGATTTTACAAATCTCTCGACAGAATCCTCTATATGCTCTGTTTTCAGGTTCTTAAATATCTGCACATCAGCCGCCGCTCCGGCGCGTTCAAACGCTCTTGCGGAATCATACTCGCAGTTTGTACCCGGAAAAGCCGGAATAAACACCTTAGGCTTTGCAAATGTTGCCGACGGTTTTATATTAACCCTTTCGCCATAGCTGAATGTCTTTATTCCCACATCTTCATATTTCGCACGTGTCGGGAACACTTCTTCAAGAGGTTTTTCCCATTTTTCAATAATATCATCCAGTGCAATTTCTTCATTTTCAATTTTTATAAACGATTCCGGCGTTGTATGACCAAGCTTAACAACATCAACCGAATCACCCATAAAGCCTGTCGCACCGAGTCCGTTTACTTCTATAATAATACTTCCCGGACAATATTTAAACAAATCGTTCTTATCACAGCAAGCTGTAAATTCAAAGCCTGTTTTATTGCCCATTCCCATTTTGCATACAGCTTCCATAACACCGCCATAGCCTACAGCCCATGCGGATTTTATCAGTCCGATTTTGGTATCGCATATCATCATGCTGACCATATCATAAAGTGATTTCAGGCTTTCAAACTCAGGTATATTGTTTTCATCATATTTTGGCTTTAACCAGAAAACAAGATTATTTCCGGCTTTAAATTCGGACGAGCATACTGTCTTTGCATTGACAGGTGCAACCGCAAACGAAACCAATGTCGGCGGTACATCTATATCATTAAAACTTCCTGACATACTGTCTTTGCCGCCGATTGCCGCAATTCCGAGTTCTTCCTGAGCGGTATACGCACCCAACAGTGCAGCAAGCGGCTTGCCCCAGCGCTCCGGCTGAGTTCCGAGGCGTTCAAAATACTCCTGAAACGTCAAATAAATATCCTTATAGTCCGCTCCGGCACACACAGCGCGCGTTACTGATTCAATAACAGCACATATCGCACCCAGATACGGGTTTTCCTTTGAAACCTGAGGATTATATCCAAACGACATAACAGTCGCTGTATTTGTTTCTTTATGCAATGTCGGCAGTTTTGCAGCCATACTCTGCTGGGGTGTCAGCTGATACTTACCGCCAAACGGCATGAGCACTGTACCCGCTCCGATTGTACTGTCAAAACGCTCTGCCAGTCCTTTCTGAGAAGAAACGTTTAAATCACTCATAAGATTAAATATCTTTTCTTTAAAGCAATCACCATTCGGTGCGGCTTCAAACAGCTCTGTCCGGTAGTTACCCTCAGGCACATATACGTCATTGTGCTTTTCCGCACCGTTTGTATTCAGAAATTCCCTGCTTATATCGCAAACAGTCTTTCCGCGCCACTGCATAACAAGTCTGCCGGTGTTGGTAACCTCTGCCACAACAACAGCCTCAAGGTTTTCCTTATCAGCCTCAGCGATAAACTTATCCGCATCTTTTCTGCGAACAACAACAGCCATTCTCTCCTGTGATTCGGAAATTGCAAGTTCAGTGCCGTCAAGTCCCTCATATTTTTTGGGGACTTTATCAAGATTTATATTTAATCCATCCGCAAGTTCTCCTATAGCAACCGATACACCTCCGGCGCCGAAGTCATTGCAGCGTCTTATCAGCTTTGTTACTTCTTTTTTGCGGAACAGCCTTTGCAACTTGCGTTCCACCGGAGGATTACCCTTTTGCACCTCTGCGCCGCAGGTTTCAAGCGAGCTGTCATCATGCGCCTTTGACGAACCTGTTGCACCGCCGCAGCCGTCACGACCCGTCATACCGCCAAGCAGAATTACTATATCACCCGGCTCAGGAACCTCACGTATTACGTTTTCTTTGGGTGCAGCCGCAATAACCGCGCCTATCTCCATGCGCTTTGCGACATATCCCTCGTCATATATCTCCGTTACCTGTCCTGTTGCAAGACCAATCTGGTTTCCGTATGAGCTGTATCCCTGTGCCGCACCGACTGTAATTTTACGCTGCGGCAGTTTTCCATGCATTGTTTCTTTAAGGCTTTTACGCGGATCACCGGAACCCGTAACACGCATAGCCTGATATACGTATGATCTGCCCGACAGCGGATCTCTGATTGCACCGCCGAGACAGGTTGCAGCACCGCCGAACGGTTCAATCTCTGTCGGATGGTTATGCGTTTCATTTTTAAACATAACAAGCCAGTCCTCTGTTGTTCCGTCAGCCATTTCAGCCTTGACATTTATACTGCAGGCATTTATCTCCTCTGATTCGTCAAGCGCAGTAAGAAGTCCGCGTTTTTTTAATTCCTTTGCCGCGATTGTGGCAATATCCATAAGACAAATATTTTTATGACGGTCGCCATAAACCATTCTGCGCGAATCTAGATAGCTGTCATACGCCTTTTTAACAAGCTTATCCTCTATGTCTACATTATCGAGTATTGTTGAAAATGTGGTATGGCGGCAGTGATCCGACCAATATGTATCTATCATCCGAATTTCAGTTATGCTCGGATTGCGTTTTTCAGTGTTTTTGAAATATTCACGGCAGAACTTGATGTCATCCGAATCCATAGCAAGTCCCATATCGGAAATCAGCTTTTCAAGCTCAGCCTCGCCATAGTCGATAAATCCCTCAATAGTCTTTACATCCTCCGGATAATCAAGCTTATCCTCCAGACTCTGCGGCTTATCTGATGACGCAAGACGGGATTCAACCGGATTTATACAATAGTTTTCCGCCGCCTTTAAATCATCCTCAGATATATCGCCCTCAAGAACGATAACCTTTGCAGTCTTTACCTTAGGCTTATCTCCCCCGGTCATTATCTGAACGCATTGCGCTGCGCTGTCTGCCCTCTGGTCAAACTGCCCCGGCAGGTATTCTGTGACAAAGCTCTTTCCGCTTGTTATCTCTATATTTTCTTTATATAAAATATCAACCTGCGGCTCGGCAAAGACAGTATTAAGCGTAAGCTCAAGCTCGGCATCGGTCAAACCGTCTATATCATAACGATTTATTACCCTTACCGCAGTCAGTCCTTTAAGTCTCAGGTTATCTCTTAAATCCTGAAGCATTGCACCTGCCTCAACATCAAAGCCTTTCTTTTTTTCTACAAAAAGTCGTTTTATACTCATCACTTCGCCCCATTCTATGCTTTTCTGATATATATTCTACCGATAAAGCCTTGTTTTGTCAAGGAAAACAAGGCTTTATTTTAAATTAGGGTTGAATTTTTTTCTACTTGGTGATAATATCTTATTATATTTCCTTACGGAGCGTGATACTATGTATAAACAAACAACAGACAGACTTATTAAATTTATTGCAGACTGCCCAAGCAGCTATCACACAATACAAACAATTTCAAATCAGCTTACAGCCTCCGGCTTTACTGAACTTTCTGAATCGGAAAACTGGACGCTTTCTGCCGGAAATAAGTATTTTGTGATAAGAAACCTGTCATCTGTAATAGCCTTTAAAATCCCGGAAAAATTGCCGTCCGGCTTTATGCTTTCCGCAAGCCACAGTGAATCTCCGTGCTTTAAAATCAAACCGGGTTTTACACTCGGCGGCGGCAGCTATGTGCGTCTTAATACTGAGCGCTATGGCGGGATGATATATTCAAGCTGGCTTGACAGACCCTTATCTGTCGCAGGACGAATTACAGTTGATACAGATAACGGAATAAAAACACAGCTTATAAACATAGACCGGGATTTGGTTGTCATACCGAATGTTGCAATTCATTTGAGCGGAAAGTCGGGCGGCGGTTATGAGCTTAAACCCGCAAAAGATTTATTTCCGCTTTACGGCAGCGGCAGCACAAAAACAGATTTAGCGGATGTTATTTCTGCTGAAGCCGGCATACGCAAGGACAGAATACTCGGCACGGACTTATTCTTATACAACAGAAATTACGGCAGCACATGGGGCAGCGAAAATGAATTTTTCTCAGCACCGCGGATAGATGATTTACAGTGCGCTTTCTGTACTCTTGAAGCCTTTATCGAAAGCGTTTCGGATAATTTGTCAACGGTTTCGGTATACTGCGTATTTGATAATGAAGAAGTCGGCTCCGGCACCAAGCAGGGTGCAAGGTCAACATTTTTATCCGATGTTCTGCACAGGATAGCCTTCAGCCTCGGACTTGATGAATCCGAATATATCAAGCTTATCAGTTCAAGCATGATGCTGTCTGCCGATAACGGTCACGCCGTTCATCCCAATTCGCCTGAGCTTTCTGATCCGATGATACAGCCGGTCATAAACGGAGGCGTTATTATTAAATATAACGCAAACCAAAAGTATACAACAGATGCGGTTTCTGACGGTATATTCCGTAAAATATGCAAAAATGCCGACATACCGGTTCAGGAATATGCCAACAGAAGTGATTTGCCCGGCGGCTCTACCCTCGGCAACCTGTCCGCGGAAAAGGTTTCTGTTAATACTGTTGATATCGGACTTGCTCAGCTTGCAATGCATTCCGCTTATGAAACAGCCGGAGTTTTGGACACAGAATATCTAAAAAAAGCTGTCAAAGCATTTTATTCGGCAGAAATTTATGCCAAAAATAGCGGTGAATATATAATAAACCTTTAATTTTCTACATTTAGTGAGTTAAAATGACCAAAAATTTAAGTTAAATTCACTAATTTTAATTTTTTTAAAATTAGGGGTTGCAATTTAAAAAAAGATGTGATATAGTGAGAAAAACGTTTAGGAAAGGATTAAGGAATAATGGACTGCTTAAAGAAACTCTTAAAAGCAACTGAATATTATTTCTACTTTAGCTTTAGCTTTTATGGCTACGGCTATTTTACGTTGAAAAAATTCAGAAGTTCCATTGAGCCTGTGCTGATTACGGCATAATCCGATTTTTATTTTGTATAAAATTCAGAGGTAGGTTCATAGGAACCTGCCTCTTTTTCTTTTATAAATTTATTTTCAGGAGGAAACAAAAATGGTAGTAATTATGAAACGCGGAACAGAGAAAAAAGATGTGGAGAAGATGATATCCTACATCAACGACATGGGACTTGATGTATCAATAAACAACGGTACCGAGTGTACCGTACTCGGACTTATAGGCGATACAAGCCGTATAGATCCTGATACTTTAATGATGAACATTCACGTTGACCGTGTTATGCGTATAGCAGAGCCTTTCAAAAAGGCAAGCAGAAAATTCCATCCGGAGCCATCCGTTATTGACATTGGCGGAGTAAAAATCGGCGCACCGGGCAGCTTTACCGTAATAGCCGGTCCCTGCTCTGTTGAAAGCGAGCAGCAGATAACAGAGGTTGCAAAAAGCGTAAAGCGCAGCGGTGCAAAGGCATTGCGCGGCGGTGCTTTCAAGCCGAGAACCTCCCCTTACTCCTTTCAGGGACTTGAACTTGAAGGTCTTAAGCTTTTGAAAAAGGCGAAGGAAGCTACAGGTCTTCCTATTGTTACAGAGATAATGTCACCAAAAATGGTGGAAACCTTTGTGCGTGATGTAGATGTAATTCAGGTAGGCGCAAGAAATATGCAGAACTTTGATTTACTCAAAGAGCTCGGTAAAACAAACAAACCGATTTTGCTCAAGCGCGGCCTTTCTGCTACCATTGAAGAATGGCTCATGTCAGCAGAGTACATTCTTGCAGGCGGAAACGAAAACGTAATTCTTTGTGAAAGAGGAATCCGTACATTTGAAACATATACCAGAAACACTCTTGATTTAAGCGCAATTCCCGCTGTTAAAAAATTGAGCCATCTGCCCGTTATAGTTGATCCGTCACATTCAGCCGGAATGAGCTGGATGGTAGAGCCGCTTTCTCTTGCAGCTATGGCGGTTGGCGCAGACGGACTGATTATTGAAGTTCATAACTGCCCGGAAAAGGCATTGTGCGATGGCGCTCAATCCTTAAATCCGACACAGTTCAATCATTTGATGAATAAGCTCAACAGCATAAGCTCTATTTTACAGGCATAAGAAAGGACAGGTGGTTACCGATGGAAAGTGATTTTAAAATAGCGATTATAGGACTTGGACTTATAGGCGGCTCTATGGCATATGCTCTTAAAGGCTTTAAAAGAGCCAACATCGTCGGCTGTGACAGGGATGCAGGCATCCGCGCGCAGGCGCTTTATAACAAAGCTGTGACAGAAGCTTTTGAAAACGCCGGTGATGCAATAGAAGGCTCTGACCTTGTTATTATCTGTACCTATCCTGATGCCGTGATAAAAATAATCGAAGATAATAAAGACCGCTTTAAAAAAGGCGCCGTTATAACAGATGTATGCGGTGTAAAATCCAAGATTTCCGAGGAAATATGCCGTGTATTGCCGGAAGAGACCGATTACGTCGGCTGCCACCCTATGGCAGGCAAGGAAACAGACGGATTTATCAATGCATGCGTTGAGCTTTTCTGGATGACCGGCTTTATAATTGTACCGCCGAAATCCGCAAAACCTGAAAGTATTGAGCTTTTAAAAAGTGTTGCCAAATACATAGGCGCTACCAGAATCACCCAGGCTTCACCGGAGGATCACGACAGCATCATTGCCTACACAAGTGATCTTATGCATATTTCAGCTGCGGCGCTCTGCCTTGATTATAATAAAAAGATGAACAGAGCATACACTGCCGGCGCTTTCAGAGATTGCACACGTATTGCACATATTGCACCGGAACTTTGGACAGAGCTGTTTATTGCAAATTCAGAATATACCGTAGCAGAAATCGATCGCTTTATAACAAGCCTTAATCGTCTGCGTACGGCAATTTCGGAAAAAGATGCCAAATCGCTGACAAAAATGCTTTCCGAGGTAAGAGAAAATAAAGAAATAATGCAGATTACCGAACCTTAACGGAGGTATCAAATATGAAAGAATTAAAAGTAAACATTCCGAATCATGAATACAGCATATATATCGAAAGCGGCTTGCTCTGCCGCAGCGGCGAATTGGTTAAAGAAGTTTACAAGGGTGAAAAAATTGCTATAGTAAGCGACAGTAATGTTGCACCACTGTATAGCAAAACACTGATTGAAAGTCTTGAAAGCGCAGGATTTAATGCAAAACTTTTTTGTATTCCTGCCGGCGAGGAAAGCAAATGCAGCCGTGAACTGTTCAGGCTCTATGACGAGCTTTTGGACTTCGGTATGACGCGCACGGATATGATAATCGCGCTCGGCGGCGGAGTTGTCGGTGATTTAACAGGTTATGCCGCAGCAAGTCTGCTGCGCGGAATTCCGTTTATACAAATTCCGACTACTCTTCTTGCTCAGGTAGATTCCAGTGTCGGAGGCAAAGTTGCCATTGACCTTCCGCGCGGCAAAAATCTTGTAGGCGCATTTTATCAGCCTAAAATGGTTATCATTGATACTGATTGCCTTAAAACGCTGTCAGACAGAGTATTATCCGACGGAATGGCAGAGGTCATAAAATACGGAGCAATTTTGGACAAAGATTTATTTAATCTGCTTGAAAGTATAAAAAACACAAAAGATTTATTTGCCAAAATCGCAGAAATAGTTTATACTTGTTGTAATATCAAACGCATGGTTGTTGAAGCAGACGAATTTGATACAGGAGAGCGTATGCTTCTCAACTTTGGTCACACCTTTGGTCACGCCATAGAAAAGCAATATAACTTTAAAACCTATACTCATGGCGAAGCAGTCGGAATCGGAATGATAATGGCTTGCAGATGGGGCGAAAAAAACGGTCTTACCCCGTCCGGAACTGCAGACAGAATTGAAGCTGTTATTGATCAGTATAATCTGCCCGTATCCGTAAAGCTTGACATGCAATCCTTTAAGGCTGCTATGGCGGTTGACAAAAAGGGTGAGAGCGATATGATAAATCTCATTATTCTTAAAGAAATCGGCAAGGCTACAGCCTTTAAAATACAAAAAGACGGCTTTGTACTTTAAGATTATAAAATAACATCGGAGGACTACATGGACATTGTTAATATAGAACCCGTAATGCTCAAAGGAACGGTTGCTGCCGTTCCGTCAAAAAGTGTTGCTCACAGAGCAATAATTTCCGCTGCTCTGTCCGGCGGGGAATGTACCGTCAGAAACATCGCTCTTTCAAAAGACATTCTGGCAACGCTGGACTGTGTAAAAGCGCTTGGCGCTGACTTTAAGCTTGATAAAAAAAATAATCTTATACACTTTTTACGCCGAAAGCCGATAAACCGTATCAAAAATCTGACTATGGACTGCTGTGAAAGCGGTTCAACACTCAGATTTATGATGCCTATTGCGCTTACTACGGGCAAAAGCATAACAATGACAGGACGCGGCAGGCTTATGCAGCGTCCTCAAAAGCCGTATTTTGACCTTTTTTCTCATAAAGCAATAAGCTATGTACATAATGATGACAGTATCAGCCTCGGCGGACAATTAAAAAGCGGACTTTTCAAACTTCCGGGGAATATAAGTTCTCAGTTTATTTCCGGTCTGCTGTTTGCGCTTCCTCTGCTTGACGGCGACAGTGAGATAGAAGTCACGACTCCGATGGAATCAAAGGGCTATGTCGATTTAACCATAGACGTTTTGAAAACCTTTGGCATAGAAATAGAAAACCGCAGCTACAGACGTTTTATAATAAAAGGAAACCAATGCTATCAGCCGAAAGATTATACCGTTGAGGGCGATTACTCTCAAGCGGCATTCTTTCTTGTTGCCGGCGCTGTCGGATGTAAAATAAAATGCACAGGTCTTAATCCGAACAGTTTGCAGGGCGACAAAGAAATTATAGATATAATTAAACGCTGCGGCGCAGCAATCAGAACTTATAAAGACGGAAGCATAGCGGCTGTTCATACAACAAAAATGCACGGTATAACGATAGACGCCGCCGAAATTCCGGATCTTGTTCCCATCCTTACGGTATTATGCTGCTTTTGCAAGGGTGAGAGCAGAATTATAAATGCCGGCAGGCTGCGTATGAAAGAAAGCGACCGTTTATCCGCAATAACAGACGAGTTGCGCAGACTTGGTGCGGATATAACCGAAGGAACCGACTATCTGATAATCAACGGAATACACACCCTGCACGGAAACACTGTATCCGCCAGAGGCGACCACCGCATTGCAATGTCAGAGGCTATCGCGGCGTGCCGCTGTGAGGGCGAGGTATCCATCACCGGCGGAGCGGAAGCGGTAACAAAATCGTTCCCGAACTTTTTTGAGGTTTATTCCGGCTTACAAACCGGCCCTAAACCTATCATAAATCACGGAGAAATAATTGCATCGGAGGATTGATTATAAATGAATGTATGGGGCGAAAATTTAAAACTCAGTATATTCGGCGAATCGCACGGAAAAGGTATCGGAATAGTCATTGACGGACTTCCGTCCGGAACAGAGCTTGACCTTGATGAAATCCGACGTGAGATGCTTCGCCGTGCACCGGGCAGAGATTCGTTATCCACTGTCAGACGCGAGCCTGACGAGGTTGAAATTCTTTCAGGCTTTTATAACGGAAAAACCACCGGTACGCCTCTTGCAGCTGTTATCTTTAATACAGATACACGCTCGCACGATTACACTCCGGAACTGATTCGTCCCGGTCATGCGGATTTTACGGGATTTAAAAAATACGGAGAGTCACATGATTTTCGCGGCGGCGGGCATTTTTCCGGCAGAATTACAGCTCCTTTGGTATTTGCCGGCGCTATTGCCAAACAAATACTTAAACGCCAAAGCATAAATGTCGGCGCTCACATTATGCGGATAGGCGATATCAGCGACGCTGCTTTTGATACTCTTTCGATAGATTTATCACTGTTGGACAAGCTGTCGCATAAGGATTTTCCTGTTGTAGACGACACTGCCGCCGAAAAAATGAAAGAGCTGATTTCAGAAAAAAAGTCACAGCTTGACTCCGTCGGCGGAATCATTGAATGTGCAATCACAGGTGTTCCCTGCGGAATCGGCAATCCGTTTTTCGGTTCGGTTGAAAGCCGTATATCATCTATGATTTTTTCCGTCCCTGCTGTAAAAGGCATAGAATTTGGCGCAGGATTCGGGTTTGCTGACATGTGCGGCTCTGAAGCAAATGATGCCTTTTATTGCGAAAACGGAACAATTAAAACAAAAACAAACAATAACGCCGGTATAAACGGCGGTATAACAAACGGTATGCCGATTATATTCCGCAGTGTTATAAAGCCTACTCCCTCCATTGCAAAGACTCAGCAGACAGTTAATCTGAAAACAATGGAAAACACAGAGCTTTCCATACACGGCAGACACGATCCGTGTATAGTACACAGGGCAGTAAGCGTTATTGAAGCAGCTGCCGCGCTGGTAATACTTGACATGATAATATAAGGATGTGCAATAAATGAACGAACTCGATAAGCTGAGAGAAAAAATAGACAGTATAGACAAACAGCTGCTTGAACTGTTTTTAACGCGAATGAATATATGCAGCGGTGTTGCCGACTATAAACGCAAGGTCGGTATGCCGGTTTTGGATTCCGCGCGCGAAAAACAGGTTTTGAGCAATAAGCTGAAGCTTTTAAAAGAGCCCGGCTGTGAAACCGAGGTATATGAGTTTTTCAATGCCGTTATGGCAATCAGCCGTGCAAGACAAACACGCGAATTAAAGGAAACCAAAGGTAAAAAACTTTTGGAGGATATTATAGAAAGCACCTCTGCTCCGATAGAATCACCTAAGGTTTGTTATTACGGAGTACACGGAACCTACAGCGAGGAGGCAACGATAAAATACTTTGGCGATGATACAGAACGCTTTTGTGCAGGCACATTTGAAGATGTGTTTTTATCTTTAAAAAACAACAAAGCCGATTATGCTGTTCTTCCGATAGAAAATTCCTCCACCGGAAATATCTCAGAAGTAATGCAGCTTTTAAGCCAATACGAGTATTATATCACCGGCGATGTTCATATACCGATACACCACTGTCTTATGGGGATAAAGGGCGCAAGCTTAAGCGGCATCAAAACGGTATATTCACACGAGCAGGGACTTTTACAGTCAGAAGAATTTTTAAAGCAGCTTCCCGGTATCAGTCGCGAAGTGTGCGGCAGCACGGCGATGAGTGCAAAAACAGTTGCCGAAAGCGGTGACAGCTCCAAAGCGGCAATCGCAGGCAAACAGAATGCCGAAATATACGGTCTGGATATTCTGGCTGAAAATATCAACACAAATGATGTAAACACAACACGCTTTGCCGTCATTGCAAAGCAACCGGAAATCACCGGGGATTGTAATAAAATCAGTGCGGCATTTGTTCTTCCGCACGAGAGCGGCTCTTTGCACCATCTGCTTGCCGCATTCGCCGCCGGAGGACTTAATCTGTTAAAGCTTGAATCCCGTCCCATACAGCAAAGACGTTTTGAATATATGTTCTTTGCCGACTATGAGGGAAATCTGCTTGACGAACACGTAAAAGAAATAACAAGTTCTGTTATTGACGGTTCTGTTGAGTTTAAATTTATCGGAAACTACAGGAGTAAAGTATAAGCATGAAAAACCTAATTCTAATCGGTATGCCGGGATGCGGCAAATCCACAATCGGAAGAAAGCTTTCCAAACGTCTTGACATGGAATTTATTGATTTGGATTTAATGATTGAAAAAACATACGGCAAAAAGATTTCGGATATTTTTAAAGAAATCGGCGAAAAAGGTTTCAGACAGCTTGAAAGCAAAGCCCTCAGCGAATCCGTTAAAACTGAAGACCGTGTCATTGCAACAGGCGGCGGAATAGTTATCGTTGACGGTAATTTGAGTATTGCCGAAAACGGAATAACCGTATTTATCGACAGACCTCTTGAGTGTATAAGCTCGGATATAAAAACAGGCAACAGACCGCTGCTTGCCGGCAGCGGAGCAGAAAAGCTTAAAAAGCTGTATAATGAACGCTATGATAAATACCTCAGCTGGGCAGATATACATATTATAAATGACAAAACTGCAGCTGATGCTGTTGAAAAAATACTATCAGAGGTGAAGCTTTATGAAAATAATGGTGATTAACGGCCCGAACATAAATATGCTCGGCACACGTGAACCGGGAGTTTACGGAAATCAGACCTATAGTCAGCTTGAAAGCTGTATCGAGGAATATGCCGAAAAGAAAAACTGTGAGGCTATTGTCCTGCAAAGCAACGGCGAGGGTGAAATTATTGATTTTATACACCACGCACTTGGCAGCTGTGACGGAATAATAATAAATCCCGGTGCATATACACACTACAGCTATGCTATACATGATGCTCTTACATCGGTTAATCTTCCTGCAATTGAGGTACACATAAGCAATATCCACAAACGGGAGGAATTCCGCAGAAAATCTATTACTGCTCCTGCCTGCATAGGACAAATATGCGGTCTTGGCTTTAGAGGATACACTTTGGCGCTTGATTATCTTATTGAAAATATAAAAGAGGTAAACGGAAATGATTAAGCTTGCAGTAATCGGTGATCCGATAGAACACAGTCTTTCACCGCTTGTGCATACAACGGCGCTTAAAGCTATCGGTATAGAATGTGAATACAAAAGATTGTGTGTGAAAAAGGGCGGTCTAAAAGAATTTTTGGAATATGCCATTGCAGACAAAATTGACGGATTTAATCTTACAATGCCGCACAAGGTTGATATTCTTCCTTTTTTATCTGAAATCGACGCTGAGGCAAAACGCTTTGAATCTGTAAACACCGTAAAAGTTATTAACGGTAAATTATACGGCTATAATACAGACAGCGACGGATACTGCGAATCGCTGAAATCAGCAAACCGCAGCTTTAATCAAAGCCGCATTGTAATCATAGGTGCAGGCGGAGTTGTAAGGACTCTTGCATTAAAAGCCGCTTATGAGGGTGCACGCAGCATAATTATACTGAACAGAACGGCAGAAAAAGCAATAAGTATAGCGGAAGCAGTAAAGAAAAAGACCGGCTGTAATATTTCCGGCGGCACATTTAACGAGTCTGAGCTTTCACGTTTTTGCAGTGAGTGCGATATACTGATAAATGCTACACCTCTCGGTATGAGCGGAGTAAAATCCGACTTTAACGACTTTTATTTCTTAAATGCTTTACCCAAAAACACTCTGGTGTCGGACTTGATTTATAATCCTGACCGCACAAGGCTTTTAGAGCAAGCCGCGGCTCTTGGGCTTAATACTCTAAATGGTTTGGGAATGCTTATATATCAGGCATTGCTTGCGGATAAAATTTATACCGGAGCAAGTTTTGATATGAAAAAAGTTTTTGAAGCTACTGCTGCTGCAGTAAGAAACAGCATATAAAAAAGGACGGCGTTTGCCGTCCCTTTATGTTTACATTTCATATAGCTTGGCAAGACCGCCTTCAGAGGTTTCACGGTATCTCACCGATAAATCCTTACCTGTTTCATACATTGTTTTAATTACTAGGTCAAGCGAGATTTTTCTTTCGGCAAACAGCATTTCCGCAAGACTGACCGCATCCACTGCGCGCATAGCGGCAACCGCATTGCGCTCAATACACGGAATTTGCACAAGTCCGCCTACCGGATCACAGGTCAGACCGAGGTGGTGCTCCAGTGCTACCTCTGCCGCACATTCTATCTGCTTTATACTCAGTCCTTTGAGATACGCAAATGCAGCAGCAGCCATAGCACACGCGCTGCCTATCTCCGCCTGACAGCCACATTCCGCACCGCTGATTGAAGCGTTTGTTTTTATCAGATTCCCGATAATTCCGGCAACGCCGAGAGCCTTTATTATTTCATCATCAGTATAGCCAAGCTCCTTTTGTTTAAAATACAGTACCGCCGGCAAAACTCCGGACGCACCGCAGGTAGGAGCAGTGACAACCATTTCTCCGGAGGCATTTTCTTCGCTTGCGGCATAAGCATAAGCTGAAATCATATAGATTTCCTTTTCATGTCCAAACGCCTTACCCTTTCCCATTTCCATTAAAAGCGATGCTTTGCGGTTAATATTAAGTCCGCCCGGAATTACCCCGTCAGCCTCCAGTCCTGCCTCAACGGTTTTCTTCATTCTGTCCCACACTGCCGTTAAAAAAGGTACAATATCATTTCCCTCTGCATTTAAAGCATACTCAAAAAGGTCAATGCTTTGGGCTATACATACATTTTCTATCTCTTTAAAGTATGTTTCTTTATAAACAAGCTCTGATTCCTCCGGATTTTCACCCTCAAATACTACCGCTCCTCCTCCGACGCTGCAAACTCTGCGGCAGCACAGACATTTATCTTCCTTGTATGCATATATGTCTAAGGTATTGGGATGCGGAAGCTTGTCTATATCACTGTCAAATACAATATCAACCGGAATACTGTCAAATGTTTTTTTGATTGCATAATCCGTCCGATGACCTTTTCCCGTTTTCGCAAGCGAACCGTAAAGAATTACCTTAAAGCTGTCTGCATTTGGATATTCCTCCAAAACACGACGACAGGCATTTGCCGGTCCCATTGTATGAGAGCTTGACGGGCCTCTGCCGATGCGATACAGCTCCTTTACGGAATACATACCCGCTTTTTTATCAGACACAGACATATTTATATCTCCTTACTTATTATCCGCCAACCGTCATTCTTGCAGCATATTTGCTGTCTATCTCAAGCGGCATTTCCTTGCCCTCGTTGTAAAGCATAAGATTATCTATCAGCCGCATTGTTATTATCGGACGTCTGTCAATGGTTGGGCCTGCCATATGCGGCATACAATAAACATTTTTTAGCTTTCTCAGCTCACTGTCAGATTCAAGCGGTTCGCTGTAATACACATCAAGAACAGCATCAAAACGTTCTTCCTTTAACGCTTCTATCATTGCCGGCTCGTCTACAATTCTGCCCCTGGCAGTATTCAAAAACAGCGCTCCGTCTTTTATAAGCTTAAATTGCTCCGCTCCTATCATACCTCTTGTTTTCTCATTCATTGATGAATGAAGGCTTACAACGTCACACTTTAACGCTTCTTCAAGTGATACCTGTTCTGCATTACATTCCTTAAGTATCTCTTTATCTATCGGATATGATGAATACAGCTTGAGCTTTACATTAAATACCTGAAGCTTTTTTACCAAAAACTTAGATATTGTTCCAAAACCTATTATACCCACTGTTCTGTCAAGCAATCCCTTTGAATAATCATCAGCCTCATGCCAGCCTCCGTTTTTAATGCGGTATACATAATCAGGCAGCTTTCTGAGTCCCATCAGCATATACGCTATTACACCCTCCGCAACGGATTCAGCGTACATAAGATTTCCGCTTAAAACTCTGATTCCGTTTTGGTAAATATCAGGCGTTACCAGACTTCCCACACTTCCGCCGGTATGTACTATCAGCTTGATATTAGTTCCTTTTACCATATCATATGAAATCTGAGGATGTCCCCAGCCGGTTATAACCGCGTCACAATCCTTTACCTGCTCGGTAAACTGCTCCGGCGTAACCATTCCCTCATACGGAGAATATTTTACCTCTACTCTCTCCTCCATGTATTTTTGAACATCCTTGTCAATAAAGGTGTCAAAAACTCCGTTTCCTTTCGGTATTGATACAAAAACTTTCATAAACCACAACCCCTGTCTTTATTTATTGTTTTTATAGTTATTAAAAAATTCATTATAATGGTCAAAAACATAGTCTAAATCCTGCGGAAGCTCCTGCAGTTCGGGACGCCATGCAATTTCCCATTCAAATGACAGATAGCCGTCAAAGCCTGCATTTTTAAGCAAATCAAGCAAATCGTAAAGCGGAAGCTCACCCTCACCAAGACGTGTATACTTAAAATCATGCCACTCAGGATCATGACGGTTAATACCGTCCTTTATATGTATATGTGCAATACTCTTGCCCATTTCAGACCAGGTTTCCTCTATACTCTCGCCATCCTCTATAGGATGAATAACATCCCATATTATTTTCAGATTAGATTTATCTACATCCTCAATAAGCGGCTTTAAAACCTTTCCTGTTGCAAATTCATTGTGAGTTTCCACCCAAATCTCGACATTTTTCTCATTTGCATAATCGCATATTTCCTTTAGAGCCTTAATTATTCCGCTGTAATCCGGTTCAGGCTTATCCGGATTTACGCGCGCGGCAAAATATCCGAGAAAAACTCTGATTGCTTTGCAATCAATTTCAGCTGCCCTGTCTACCGCTTGTTTTGCTGTATCAAGCGCATCTTTATTATAAAAAGCAAAGCATGCCGAGCTTCCCAAATCGGTTATAACAAGTCCGTTTTCGTCAAAATCCTTCTTCATCTTTTTCAAATCTGCACTGTCCGTCAGTCCGAAAGCACTTCCTCCGCTGCCGAGTCTTATCTCAACACCGGTAATACCATGCGCCTTACATGCTTTAATAACAGACTTATAATCCAAATCCATGCATGCAACTGTACTGAAGCCTTTTTTAAACATAATTCATGCCACCCTTTTGAATTTTTTAGAAGCTATAATTATACTAACATCAAAACACAAAAAAATCAACATCCTGTCCACAATCTAAGTAAATTTTTTACTCTAAATTTTTTCAAAAAACTATAATATCTTCGTAATGCTTATATCCGATAAAGCATAAAAGCCGTCTTTATCCGCACTGCTTTGCTTTAGTGCCAATTCTATCGGCACAATCTTATCGCATATTTTTTCCGAAAGTCTGACAGATATTTTATATCTGCCGTCTGCCATATCATTGTCAAGCTCTATAAAGAAATATTCCGTCACGGCTGTTTCGTTCAAAATCCTTCTGTTATCAAATTCCGGCATCGGATATATATATTCCTTTCCGTGTTCATCGGATAACTTAAATTCCAAGTTATACTTATTATAGCACAACCCCCAGCCGCGGTTTTCAATCTCAAGACCGATTCTTGTCTTTGCACCTGCATCAGCAACGTCATTGTGCTCAATTTTATTTATAAAATACCAATATCCCATACGGTTTGCCAGATATTCGGTAAGATAATACTTTGTTTCAAGCCAGTCATCTATATGCCCGTGAAATCCCGCATATGTCGCATGTGAACGCCGTAAGGCTTCAGCGATTACCAATCCGCCGTGGCTTTTTTCATCGGTATATGTATTATAATGATCACCCTCAATATCAATCGGAGCCTGTCTGTAAAACTTATCAAACATTTCCGGTGTGCTTATCGTATGATAGTCACGCATCGCGCAGTCCGGCCCTGCCAGAATTGAATCATCTCTGAGTCCAAGTCCCTTATCAATGCAATAATCCATAAGCTCCTGTTTTGTTTTAGACCAGCGCTTTATATCCTCATGGGTATTGCCCTCCATCTGATTTATAAAGTCATCATTTACAAGTACAGGTTTATTTTTAAAATACTTCATGTGTATAAAAACGTGTTTTTTATACACATCAACCGGGGTTATACGCATACTTCCGCAGGAATTGTGTCCCTCACCCCAGTTTCCGTAGCTTCCTACGTCAACATATTCTATAAGAGGATGGTTGTCAAATTTTTTTGCATATTCTTTAGTAAACAGCTCCAGATATTTTAAAAATATCGGATCGGCATAGTCGGGTTCCCAATATTTCTTGCAGTATTTTTCGGGGTTCTTCATTTTTTCTGCCTTGGAACGGTCATGATTTTTCTCCCACCATTCGGGATTGTCATTTGGATAAGGAGGATAAAATTCACCGCCGCAGCCCATATCATAAAGCCACTTGGGTACGGCAAAGCATTGCTCTGCCGAGGTTTCAGAGCAGCATACACGCAATGCAAAACGATAACCGCGTGCGCCCCACTCGTCTATTATCCTGTCAACCTCTGACCAGTCAAACACTCCGGGTTCCGGCTGAATATCAAACCAGTCCAATCTCAGATATAAATGATTAAGTCCCGGAAAGCTTTTATAATCGCCGATTTTATCGCGATACGTTTTACGCCTTAATCCGTTGTCAACATAGTGCCAATACCATCCCTTATGCGGATTTTTAAGCACTCTTTTATCATCCCTTATATCCTTTAAATCAACATTGACAAACATTATCCATTCCCCTTTATCTGAAATTTTAACATAACAGCTTTAAACTGTATATAAATTATTTGTCTATTTATAGCAAAAACTTGCTTTTTCAAACTTCAACCTTTAGTATCGCAGCATCGCATCCGGCAATCATTTTGGTATCGCCGTACAGCAA
>ERZ1034952.766-NODE-766-length-28666-cov-6.773619_pt1 | contig 28666 bp, 16 predicted proteins | sample MGYA00520625_ERZ1034952 | MGnify/ENA primary metagenome ERZ1034952 (study PRJEB33766, sample SAMN09781773) | gut metagenome | biome: gut microbiome | host: Homo sapiens | place: Madagascar | study: EMG produced TPA metagenomics assembly of the PRJNA485056 data set... | reverse complement strand
TTGTTATATTGATTATTGTTATAGCAATGCTGTGCGGCTGTTTAAACAGTGAAGTGCCTAAGCGACAGGCAAAGCAGGAAATTGTAGTAGCCTGCGGCAAGGATGAAACAAGAACTATAGAAGGCATTATGAATGATTTTACCTCCCAAAGCGGCAGTACGCAGGTTAAGCTGATTGAACTTTCAAATGAAAGCCGTGAGCTGTACCGTGCGATAAGTTCTATGCTGGCAGGTAAAGAGGTGCAGCTTGATGCCATGCTGATAGAGGACATATGGGTAAATGAATTTACAAAAAACGGTTATCTTGAACCTCTTGACGGTATGATAAGTTTTAACGGCAGCGAGTATCACTCTTGCATTGCTGATTTTGCAAGAAAAGACGGAAAGCTTTACTGGTATCCTATGATACTTGATACCGGAATAATGTACTACCGTGATGATATGTCGGACGGAAGCCTTGATTACAGAGATCTTACAGAGCAAAACAGTATCAGCTATGCCGTCCAGGGAACCGACGGAGAAGAAATGCTGTGCTGTGCAATGGAGTTTGTAAATCTTACGGATTCTGTCGAGGAGGGTATAAAGCTGTATAAGAAAGCTATAGAAGGCGCGGCGGTATCAACAAATCCTGTAAACGGGCTGCTGAGCGGTGATGCAGCATATGCAAGAGCCTGGGCAAGAGAGAGCAGCGGAATAACAAAGGGATATGCGCCCGCTTCGGCTAAGGTAAGCACGAGGGTGCTGAAAAAGGAAAATAATGAATCATATGCAACGGCGAGAACTTATGGCTTTGCCGCGAATGCGGCAAGCAATAAGAAGGATAATATAAAAGAGCTTTTGAATTACCTGACTGATGACAGTGTTCAGATGCGGATAATTAAAGATATGGGAATCCTGCCGCTCAGACGGGCAGATTATGAAAATCCTTTGATTTCATATTATTCGGATTATATAGAGGCAACATATCCGTTGTTTGAAACACTTAAATTCAGACCGAATAAAGCAAATTATACACACCTTTCAAGACAGGCAGGAACAGCCCTCAGTGAATATATAAGCGGCGAAGGCTCGCTTGAGGACGCGGCAGAGGCGATGACAAGACTTCTTGATAGGCAGTAAAGTAAAGAAAGGTGGAAATATAATGGAAACAAGCGCAAAAAAAACATTGACAAAGAGAAAAAAATATGACGGGGTAAAGGATTTCTTTATAAAGAATAAATCGCAGCTGCCCCTTACAGGTATGTGCCTTCCGGCAATAATACTTGTATTTATGTTTTCGTATATGCCGATGTTTGGTATTATACTCGCATTTAAAGACTTTAATGTGCGTGACGGAATTTTCGGAAGCCCGTGGAACGGGTTGGCGAATTTCTCATATTTGTTTAAATCAAATGACGCATACATAATGCTTCGCAATACCCTGGGATATAACCTGTTATTTCTGACAGTCGGTACAGCATTGAATGTTACTCTTGCAATTTCAGTCAGCCTGCTGCGGGGAAAGTGGGGCAAAAAGATATATCAGACAATTTACGTTATGCCTTACTTTTTATCAATGGTTATTGTCAGTTATCTTGTTTTATCACTGCTCAATATGGAAAACGGATTTTTAAACAGAACAATTCTTCCGATGTTTGGAATTGATCCGATAAACTGGTATACGGTTGAGGGACCGTGGCCCTGGATTTTATCAATAGTAAACTTCTGGAAATGGACGGGTTACAGCTCGATAATGTATATTGCCGCGATAGCCGGAATTGACAACCAGTTGTATGAGGCGGCGGCTATAGACGGCGCAACTTTATGGAAACAGATTTGGCATATAACGATTCCGTCGCTCAGAACACTGATTTGTATTCAGATTATATTAAACGTAGGACAGATACTCGGCGGTGATTTTGGCCTTTATTATCAGGTGCCGATGAACTCCGGTGCAATAAAGAATGTAACAACTACTATTCCGGTATATGTATTTAAAAACCTGACTTCGGGTTCGGCAAACACATTGGGGCTTGCTTCATCAACATCATTTATACAGTCGGTTGTCGGATGTATTCTTGTAGTCACCACAAACAAGATTGTTGACAAGATAAGCCACGGCGAAAACTCATTGTTTTAGACAGAAAATATCGGAGGTTTAAAGTATGATAGCGGGAAAAAAATTAAACATAGTTTTACACATAGTATTTATTATTTTTGCAGTGTGCTGTTTGTTTCCTATATTATTAACGCTCAGCATTTCGCTTAGCAGCAGTACGTCGATTATAGAAAACGGTTACAGCCTTATTCCAAAGGAATTCAGCGTAGAGGCATATAAGTATATCTTTACGGATTCGACAAAGATTATCAGAGCATACGGAATTACAATTTTTAATGCTGTTGTGGGTTCGACACTCTCGGTGCTGATTATAGCGCATCTGGCATATCCGCTTTCGAGATCGGATTTCAAGCTGAGAAAGCCGATAACGTTTTATGTATTGTTTACAATGCTTTTTAACGGCGGTCAGGTTGCATCATATATGGTAATTACAACAATGTATCATTTGCAAAATACAATCTGGGTTATGATAATTCCGTGTATGATGAATGCATGGTACATGGTGGTACTGAGAACGTTTTTCAAAACCGGCGTGCCTACTGCAATTATAGAATCGGGCAAGCTTGACGGTGCCGGAGAAATGAGAATACTTTGGCAGCTGGTCTTTCCGATTGCACTGCCGGGAATCGCAACAATTGCACTGTTTCAGGTTCTGATGTATTGGAATGAGTGGAATTTGCCGCTTTTGTATATAGTGGATCCAACGCTTTATAATTTGCAGTTTTTACTTCAGCAGATGATGCAGAATATACAGCAGCTGCATGAAAATACAGAGTTTGCACAGCAGGCAACGGCTGAGTTGGCAAAGATTCCGAGTGAAAGTGCAAGAATGGCGCTCTGCTTTGTGGCTATGGGACCGATACTTATTACATATCCGTTCTTCCAAAAGTATTTTATTCAGGGACTTACGGTCGGTTCTGTAAAAGAATAAGTTTAATTTAAAAATAATGAAACAAATATAAAAATTCAAAAAAAGGTGGTAGAAAAAATGAAAAAGTTTTTAGCAATGCTAATGGCAGGAGTTATGCTCTGCGGCGTACTCACCGGCTGCGGCGGCGGAAAAAAGACGTCACAGCAGATGGAGGATCCGAATACAGTGCCGGAAGATCCGTATGAAATTCAGTGGTATCTCATGGTGGACGCACAGAATGACGTAGCAAGTGTTGAAGAAGCGCTTAATGCTTATCTGAAGGATAAAATAAATGCAACTGTAAAGATGAACTGCCTGCCAAGCTCGCAGTATACACAAAAGGTTGGCACTATGATTAACGCAGGTGAGTATTTTGATCTTGCTTTTGTTGCAAGATGGGCTCTCAGCTATATTGACAACTCACGAAGCGGTGCGTTTTTTGACATGACAGATTATCTTGATACATATATGAAGGATGTAACCGAAACTATCGGAAAAGATAATCTTAAATATTCTTATGTGGACGGGCATTTGTATGCGCTGCCTGTTTATAAGGAAATGGCAACCCAGTACGGATGGATTTACAGAAAAGATATAGCTGAAAAGTACGATATAGATATGACAAAGTACAAGAGCTTTAAAGAACTGGAGCCTGTTCTTAAAATGGTACAGGAAAAAGAGCCGGATATGAAGTACCCCATTGACTGGGCATACGGTGCAGGCGCGCCGGATTCTTTGGTAATGTCATCTAACTATATATTCATAGACGGAAGCCACGACAATAAGCCGGTAAACGTTTATGCTACAGATGAATATAAGGAAGCATATGAAGTAGCGCGCGACTTTTACAACAAAGGTTATATCCGTCCGGATGTTCTGACAGCAACAGATCAGGTTGCAAGAATGAACGAAGGCAAGACATTTGTAATGATGCAGCCGATTAAGCCCGGCAAAGCACAGGAACTGTTCAAAGGCAGCAAGTATGAATTTGATCAGGCAGAAATAACAGAGCCGAGAATTGATTATCTAGCAGGTACCGGCTCGATGCAGGCAATTTCCGCTACGAGCAAGAATCCGGCAAGAGTAATGAGATTTTTAAATCTTTTAAACACAGATCCGTATGTAAAGAATCTTGTTATTCATGGTATAGAGGGCAAGCACTATAACAAGATAGATGACAAGACGGTTCAGCCTATAGAGGGAAGCGGCTACAGCCTTTATTCTAACAGCTGGACAATCGGTAATGTATTTCTTGACTATTTGCTTCCGACAGATAATCCAAATAAGTATGAGCAGCTTAAAGCCTTTAATGACAGAGCAAAGGATTCTGATGTAAATGCGTTCCTGCTTAAGGAGATTACCGACTCTAACAGAAAGCAGAGAAGAATTGAGATTGATAATGCGGTTAAAAACTACGCAAAACAGCTCAGCGTCGGCGCGGTGGATGTAGAACCGACTCTTAATGAATTCCTTGATGTGCTTAACAAGGCAGGTCTTGAAGATGAACTGAAGGAAATTGATAAGGAATACAGTGAATATTTAAAGACTAAATAATCGGAAATCATGATTAGGAGAGAGTGCGGTAATGAAAAAAACTTTTAAAAGACTCACTGCATATGTACTTGCCGCAATACTGCTGCTTCCGTATATACCTGTATCTGCAAGCACTGTGAAAAGTGTTGACTGGAAAACAGAAATGGGGACCGTGGTTTTATCAGATACGCCGACAGGTCCCCACTCGGCAATAAATTGCTCGTGGCAGAATAATGTTAAGGTATCGCTTGGCGGTACGGCGGATTACGCAGCGATTTACATTGTTCCGGTACAGGAGGGAATACCAGCTGAGGCAACCTCTGAGAATACAGTGTTGGCAATGCAGCAGCCGGTTATCAACGGAACTGCTGAGTTCAGTTTTAAAATAAAGCCAAACTCGTCAGAGGGAACTTACGCTTTATTTGCCGGCGGAACGGATGCAGACAATACAATCGGCTACTTTGACATTGGCAACACCACTATCATGTGGGAAACCGATATGGGCGGAGTTGCATTGGGCAGCAGCCCGACAGAGGCTGTCGGTGCTGTCAATCCAACAAAGGATAATACTGTAAAGATTACATTTGACGGACAATCGGTTGAGTATGCATCCCTGATTATTGTTCCGGTACAGGACGGAGCGCCTGCTGAGGCAACCTCCGAGAATACAGTATTGGCAATGCAGCAGCCGGTTACTGACGGTATGGCAGTTTTCAGCTTTTACTTAAAGCCGTCGGTGGAAAACGGTATTTATGCTCTTTGTGCCGGCGGAACTCAGTCAGGTCAGATAGTCAGGTATTTTGAGGTAAACAACAAGACCTCACCCGGAATAAAACAGGGACAAATATTTGGATATGACGAGTATAAGGACTCATTAAAGCTGAAACTTGACGTTGATAACAAGACGGCTTTTGCAGATTGGGCGGAAAATAAGTCAAGTATGACCGTAAAGCTTGGCAGAGGAGAAAAAAGCACAGTAATTGCAAGTGATGATGTAAGCATTGATATAGAGAATGAAACACTCAATATTGACACGCGGCATTACGCTGAGGTTTTTCCGGAATACGGAGAGGAAATCAACGGCGGCATATGCCAAATGGAGTTATCGGTTTCAACGCCGGAATATTGGGGCAGCAGTCTTGTCGGCGGCGAAAAAACAGGGTACTTCGGTTTGATAATACCTGAGTTTTCAGCAGCAGGTTTTGCAAGAGGCGTTGACTTTGAGCTTTCTGTTTATTCCGAGGAGGCTTTAAACAGTGCATGCCCGATAGTATCATTGTATGATAACGGTATACTTATCGGCTGTGTGACAGGTGACGAGCTTACAATTACAGCAGGAGAAACAAGAAATTTTAAGCTTACACTTAAATGCGAGGATTTTGTTCCGAGCGGAAAGCTTGCTGTCAGAATTATGCTGTGGGACGGCGCGGAGGTCAGACCTCTTACATCATATGTATCGTTTCAGTAAGCTGCATAGTCGGTTTATGTAAATACACATCTTTAAAGGAGAGAAGAAAGTGAGCATTAAAAAAAATCTGAGTATAATGCTGATTATCAGTATTATGATGACTTCATTTGTGACAGCATTTGCCGCCGATACGGATAATACCGATACGACCGCGGACGAAGCTCAGCAAACGGAGTCTGCAATCCGGAAAGATGCCCCTTACTATCGTGCAGTAAAGGTTTTGTCCGCTTTGGGAATTATGCAGGGTAAATCCGAAAATGATTTTGCTGCGGAGGACACTCTTATCCGTGCCGAAATGAGTGCGGTTGCAGTCAGGCTCTTTGGTATGGATTCGGATAACCAAAGCAGTACAAAAAGTGGCTTTACCGATGTAGCGGACGATTATTGGGGAAAGAACAGCATCAACACAGCGTTTGATTTGGGACTTGTCAACGGCAACGGTGACGGTACATTCAGTCCTGAAGATGAGGTGACGGCAGAGCAGGCGGTTAAAATAATTGTCTGCGCTCTCGGATACGAGCCTAAGGCGCAGTCTAAGGGAGCTTATCCCGGAGGTTATCTTGCAACAGGCTCTGAACTTGGCTTGTTTGAGGATATAAGCTTCTCTGACGGCTACAGCAATCCCCTGCCGAGATGGAAAGCGGCAATGCTTGTCTACAACGCGCTTGAGGTTCAGCTTATGGAGGTCAAATCCTACGGTGAAAATAAAAGCTCTGTTGTATCGGACAACAAAACAGCACTCGGTACATATTTAAAGACGGAAAAAAAGACGGGCGTTATAACAGCAACCTACAGCGCTTCAATCGACAATGACGATTTGGAACCGGGAGATGTGCTGATTGATGATACCGTTTATACAACAAGTCTTGATATGAGTGATTATATAGGCTATAGCGTTGATTTTTACTGCACAATAGAAACCGGAAACAAGAAAAGTGAGATTATTGTATTTTTCCCGGTAGAGGGCAGTAACAGTACAACTGAAATTGACTTTGACGACGTAACCTCTGTGAAGGTAAGCGACAGTTTTGCAATAACGGTTGATTATTACACAAATGACGGCAAAAAGGGGAAAAGCCTTACACTGACAAAGCCGGTAATTATGTATAACGGCAAGGCTGAGGAATTTGCAAGCGCTGATGAGCTTCAGGATTTTCTTGATGATAACATGAATCAAGGGCAGCTGAGAGTGGTAAAGGATAAGGATAACAGCTATAAGGATATACTCTTTGTCGAAAACTATGACGCATATCCCGTTGCAACAATAGACGCTGAAAATATGCGTATCGGCTATACGGTATACAGCGCGGGCAGAAGTGATGTAAAGGTTTTGGACTTGTCAAACGAGAACAATCCGGATGCCAAGGTTTTCTTCTATAATGAAGATGACGAAGAAATACAGCTTTCTGATATACAGGTCGGAGATGTAATAATGATTTACGCCTCGGCTGATAAAGAGCTTTATAAAATATATCAGAGCAAAAAGCAGGTAACCGGTGAGATTACTCAAAAGAACGCAGTTCCGGGCACAACTCCGGAACCGACTCCGGCGCCGACACCAAAGCCGACTCCCACGCCGAAGCCGCAGCCGTATTGGGAGATGATTCAAGAACTCAATATGGATGATTTCACACCGGAGCCTAAGGATTATTGGAGCTTTGGCGGCAATCAGGTAATTGACGGACGTGAGGTTTTTGTTGCGGCTGACGGTGCAGGAAGAATGCTGCATCAGAATTCAGGCTTATATACAACAAACGAGCTTATGACAGACAGAATATTTGACGGTAAACTGGCAAATATAGATAAAAACAAACCTGCCGAGGTAGGCGATAAAATGTTCTTGCTTGACAGGGGCGTTATTACAGCTTCGGGTAACTGGGATTGGTATATCAGATGGCCGTCGCCCGGCTCTGCTATAAGAGTTAAAAACTTCTTTGACAAATCAAAGATAGCAGCAGGTGACAAAATTAAAATAACCGCCTGGGTATATGCGGCTCAGCTGTATGAAAACTACGGCAACGGCAAACCCAATCCGCACGAATCGGCAGATCAGACCTCACCGACAAAGCTCAGAATGTGGCTTGCCGGAGTAACGGAAGCAGGAGATAATAATCACTGCTCCGGCGCACCTGATATGACTAAAAGACCTAACGAGTGCACTTATGATTATATTCCGACCGGAGAATGGACAGAGGTAAGCTTTACATATACCGTTGACACCTATACGGCGTATGTGTCGAGTATAAGAATGGACAGCCGTCTTGATGATGCTATAGATCCGGATGCGCTTGGACTGTATCCCAGAAAGCTTGTTTTAGGTGCGGTTAAGGCTGAAAAATACATTGATCCCAACGCCGGTCAGGAGGAAGAAATCATCCCCGATCCGCGTCCGGATGTTCCGCTTGATTTGACTGATTACGGCATTTATATAGATAAAGAAAAATATCTGCCGGTCAGCAGCTTTCCGTCAAGTCTTTTGGAAATCGGACAGACGGTTACGCTTTTGCTTGACAGAAACGGTAAAATTGCCGGGTATAAAGCAGATCTTGCAAAAAGCGGATACGGAATGATAATGGATGCGTGCAAGATAAACGGCGGCTTTAATAAAGGAATTATGGTTAAGATTATGGACGCCGGCGGGAATATTTCCACTTATGAAACCAAAGAGGAAATAACGGCGTATGACGGAACGAATGTTACAAAGGTTCCGGCACAGAGTCTTATCGCCAACGAGCCTATAGACGCAATGACAACACATTATATATGGTCAACTGACAACGCGGCAAACTTCCAGGAGATACCGCGTACATGGCTGACAGATGAGCAAAAGTCAAAGGCGGCATCACGTAAGCTGGTTTATTATGAGGCAAACTCAAAGGGACAGCTGCATACGATTCTGGTTCCGTCCATACCGGAGGATAACCCCGACTGCAAAATCAGAATGGTAAAGGATTTTGAGTATGACGAGAGCAACAGAGGTAAGAGCATTTTATACTACAGCTATTATCCGAGATTTTTGACACATGCTTACACAAGCGGCAGACTGGAGCCGGTATACCGTTTGGCATTAAATTGCCCTAAATGGATTGTATGGTCAGAGGATTATGAGGAGGCCAATTATACTACCTATAACGGAAACCTTTGGGAAGAAAACAGTGTAAACAACAAAAAGTGGTATCAGGCACAGCTTTACCGCTTGCCGGGCAGCAAAACGATTGACTTTATAGTTATGAATCCCGACGGTGTCTACGGCAGAGGCGCAACAAATGTAATTGTTGATAATATAGAAGAAACGCCTGACGGATATGTGTTAAACGGCTATAATCCCAGACTCAGCGTTACTTCAAACAACAACTTCTCAATGAAGCTGAAGAAAGATTTAAGACTGTTTGAAAATATTTGGATGACAAGTCCGAATTCGGATGCTGTGCGCCTTACGCTTGATAATATAGCAGATTATGTAGGAACGCTTCCGTTTAATGTTTCTTACGAGAGCGAGGCGATGGGCGGCGGTACAACTCCTTATGTAAAACCGGGCAGCTTAAATGCAGGCGATGTTGTACGTGTTGTAAGTGAGAACAACGAGATTACCTATCTGGAGGTTATAAGACGTGTGGATGTCGGACTTGCACAGCAGTATTCGTCGGTTGGCTACGGAAATTCAGACGGGTTCTTTGATAAGGATTACGGCTTCCTGAACGGAGTAATAACAGATGTAAATCACAAGCTTGGTCTTGTCAAGGTCAAGGGTTGGTACTGGCCGGGTGCGGATTTGCCGATATCTTCGTCCTCTGCAAAGTATACTCAGGCATCAAATACGTCGGATAACTATATCAGCGAGCTTGAGATTACCTTCTCTGTATATGTAAATACGACTGTATGGGATGAAGAACGCGATTATTACCGCGTAGGTACTCTGAGGGATTTTGAGGTAGGCGATTTGCTTTATGTAGTAGGACAAATCGACTATCCGATTGCAACCATTATATTCAAAAATCACAAATACAAATAAAACTATATAAAGGAGTGATGTGTATGAAACGCATGGCAGCGCTTGTTCTGGCGTTGGTTATCGCGTTGGGTACATTGCCTGTGACAGGTTTTGCGGCAGATGAGCTTGAAATTACCCTTAAAATCAACAGCGAGTATCAGCATTACGATAAGGATTTTATTTTGGTAACGCTTGCGCGTGCAAATTATCAGCTGCTTGCTCCGGCGCGTCCGTTTGCAGAGGCATTGGAGGCGGAACTTAGCTGGGATGAAGCAAGCCAACAGATAACCTTTACAAAGGGTGATAAAACGGCGGTGATAGCAGTTGATGCAGAAACAGCATCGGATAACGGCGAGGAGGTTAAGCTTGAAACACCGGCACAGCTTGTTGAGGATACGGCTTATGTACCGGTTGAGTTTGTCGGCAAGGCTCTTGGCTTTCGTGTTTTAAGAGAGCAATACGGACGTTTTGTCAGACTTATAACAAGAACGACGGATAAAACGCCGTTTGATACGATAAAACCGGGAATGGCGGAACTGATTTCAGATTATCACAGACCTGTGCCGACCGAGTTTGAAAAATCAAACGATCCAAACGACCTGCTTTGGTATACCGACAAGGAATATATACCGGAGGAGGAGCTGACAAAGGAAAGAGTGCTCGATACAAGCCACTTGCCGAGCGGTGATGTAATATACACCGAAGACGATATGTTGGACAGCTCCGGCAGCGGCGAAACAGCAAACGGTAACTGGAAGGTGGTGGATATAAATGATGAATCCGTTGACTTTAACAGAGCTTTGCAGATTCAGTGCACATATCCGCCAACCAATACGACCTTCTTTATTGTAAAGCCGACAAAGCGGATGGAGGATTATGTAGATCCTAAGGATAAATATCTTATAACCTTTAAGGCAAGGATTGTCGGCGGAGGTCACGTTGATACCGGTGACGGTAAGCTGTACTTCCACTGTGAGGAATCATATATACCGACATGGATAAAATCCGTATCCGAAACGGTAACAATCGGAACGGAATGGCAGACTTATTACTTTATGGCTACCGGAATTGAGAACGCAAACCACTTTGGTTTTACAACAGGTTTTTATCAGCAGACAATTCAGATAGGCGGCTTTGAGGTACAAAAGCTTTCACGCGATGCAGACGTATCAATGTTTGAAGAATACAACAAGCCGGTTGACCTTATCTCGCCGGAGATGTCAAAGGACGCTCCATGGCGTCAGGAGGCAATCGACCGTATTGAGGAGGTCAGAAAAGGCGACCTTAAAGTAAAGGTTCAGGATAAAGACGGAAACCCCGTACCGGATGCGGATATAAAGTTTGATATGTTTGAGCATGAGTTTAAATTCGGCGCTGTACTGGATACTTCGTTCTGGAATCCGGGTGCAGGCGGAATGGTTGATAATTATGTAAAGACCTTAGGTCCAAACTTTAACGCTGCCGGCTGCGGAAACGGTCTTAAAATTGAGTATTATGACTCAACGCCGGCTGTTGCAAGACGTAAATTTGATGATGCAAAGAATTTGGGAATCAAATACTTCCGCGGTCATGCAATATTTATGCCATCGCTGAATACCGGCGCGGTAAGACCTTACAGATTATACGGCCCGGATCAGCCGTCAAAGCTTGACTGGGAAACCTTTGAGGAATATATGAAAAATCATATAAACAGAATTGTAGAGGGTGTACCGGAGATAACCGAGTGGGACGTAACAAACGAGATGGTAAACCGTGTTACTTGGGATAACGTGTACGGCAGAGATTTTGTTTATAACATTTACAAGTGGTGCAAGGAAATCTTCCCGGAGGGAATGAAGTTGATGCTTTGTGATAACCAGGTCGGCAATGAGCGTTACTGGCAGATGCTTGACCGTTATCAGAATGACGGAATAGAGTATGATATGCTTGGCTATCAGGGACACGAATTTGACTTTGCACATGATACGTCAAACACATTAAGAAGCCGTCCGACCAAGTTTTTGGAATACTATGACAGATATGTTTATGAGTACGGCAAGAGCTTCAGCCTGACGGAGTACAGCTGTAGTGCCGATGACGAGGGCGAACAGGCAGATTTAATGAGGGATTCGCTTATTGCGGCATTCAGTCATCCGGGCTGTGACGGATTTTATATATTCTGGTATTGCGATGTATGGAGCGGTTCAAGTGCAAAGGCAGGTGCTGCACCGCTTTATGACAAACGCTTTAATCCCAAAAAGGGACTTAAACAGTGGCAGGATTTGATTTATAACAAATGGTGGACGCGTGACGCGCACACAACGACTGATGCAGAGGGCAAAGGTCAGGTCAGGGGTTTTTACGGCGATTATGACGTGACGGTAACCGTTGGCGGCAAAGAGGTCAAAACGGTTTCTGCGGCATATCACCGCAATTATGAAAACGAGCTTGTAATCACACTTGATTAGGCTCTGTCCGTACAGAGCGGAAATGCTTTCGTTCTGTACGGAGATTAAATAAATGAAATGAAAAAGAGAATTTGAAACACAGGAGGATGTGTTATGAAAAGGTCAAAAGAGTTGCTAAAAAGAGCGGCGGCGTATCTTGCTGCCGGCACAATAATAGCGACAATGCTTCCTATGACATTTGCATCTGCGGAAATGATAGACGGTACAAAATGGGAAACAATATCTAATATAAACTTAGATGGATTTTCTGCTTTGCCGAGTGTATCAGACAACGAGTGGAATACTTTAACATCAAGCAAAACAGACGGGGATAATACTTATGAATTTGAGATAATTCTTGACAGAGCAAATAAAGGAGATATAGGTTTTTTACAATGTAGTTGGTTTAATGATGTAAACAATACATATCATTATTTGAATGAAAGTCTGTATGCAAAAACAAATGCGAAAACACAAGTTTTAAAGATTGCTCGTGCTTATTATAATAATTATATTGGTTGGACAACTGCGGCAAAGGGAGTAAGATTTAAAAATATTTTTGGTTCTACAGAAATAAATGCAGGAGACAGAATACGTGTTACTGCTTATGTAAATGGTAGTGCTACGGTATGGTGGGATGTTGACAAAAAAAACGGAAACGGCTCGACCGGAAGCGGAGATATGCCAAACAGCAGCAATACTTTGGAAGAAACGACAACTATGCCGGTGCGTATGTGGTTATCTGATGCAACAACGGGAAGTAACGGATATTATAAAAATGCTCCTAATGAGAAAGCGCCTGAGGAATGTGCCTATAAAACGGTTAATAAAAAGGAGTGGAATGAGATTAGTATAGAATATACTGCATCTGATTACACCAAAGATGTAAAAGCTGTCAGAATAGATAATGTTCCGAAAGATACGAGCGCTGACTATAGTTTTCCGCAAAACCTTTATGTTGCAGGTATTAAGGTTGAAAGACTTGTTAAGTCCTCCGGCACATATGCAATAGACAGTGCAACCGGAAAATGCAGCGGAAATGTTACTACGATTTTGACTTCAGAGCCGGATACGGCTTCAAATCCCAAAGTGCTTATTGCGGCATACAGCAGCAATGACCTTGTCGGATGCAATGTAAAGGAGTATTCGGACACAAACAGCTATGATTTTGAAATATCAAATGCGGCCGGGGCAGACAGAGTTGTTGCATATTTGTGGTATATGGACAATATCGAGCCTAAGATAGAGGCAATAAATTTAAAGGCTCAATAGAGGGATCCCTCTATTGATGTTACCCGGTAACATCAATAGACAACGCTTAGTAAAATTTGAAATGAAAAAAGGATAGTATTATAAATTTAAAACAGGAGGAATCAAAATGAAAAAACAAGGCTTATTAAAAAGAATTGCGCTGGGACTTACTGCCGGTGCAATGATAGTCACAATGCTTCCGTCAACTCTTGCTGCGGCTGAAACAACCGACGGCAGCTATTGGAAACATATAACAAACTTTAATTTATCGGGCTTTCCCGATATGGCTGATCCGGAGTCTGACCGCTGGAATTCAAAGGACACAATGAAAAGTGAAAAAACGCTCGGAGATGATACATATACAGTATATGTAGATGCCGGCGCAGGTCCGATAGGAAACAACACCGGTTTTATAAAAAGAAGCTGGATAGATGATCCGAATAATTCAGAGCATTATCTTGCTGAAAGAATTGACAGTATAACCAATGTAAATGAAAAAATCCTCCGTCTGCGCCGTACCTGGGTAAGCGGCAGCGGTTGGGGTACACCTAAGATGGGCGTAAGATTTAAAAACATCTTCGGTTCAAATCAGATAAACGAGGGTGACAGAATTCGTATCACAGCTTATGTATATCTTACCGGAACAGAATGGTGGGTAAACAGCTCCGGTAAAGATCCCGGCGGCGATACTTATCCGCAGGAGGATACCGCAACCGTACGTATGTGGCTGTCACAAAAGGATACCGACGGCAGCAGATTCTATGATGAGAACCCAATCGGTATGCAGGGCAAGTTTGATGGAAGCTATACATATCAGACCGTTACAAAGGGCGCGTGGACGCCTGTTACTCTGGAATATACAGCAAACAGCGTAAGCAAGGATGTAAAATGCATTAAAATCGACAACGTGGCGAAGGCATCTGATAATGCGACAGAGGACGGAGTAAGTGTTCCGGCTTTTTCATACCCGACAAATATGTTTATAACAGGTATCCGTGTTGAAAATCTTTCAAGTGCAAGCGGAACATATACAATAGACGATGCAGGTAAGGTTACCGGAAGTGTAAATGCTGGTATAAACGAAATGCCGTCAGAAGATGCAAAGGCAAAGGTTATTGTTGTTGCTTATCAGGGCACAACCTTCCTCGGCTGCAGCATAAACGATTATACAGAGGGCGGCAGCTATAACTTTACAATAGACAATGTAAAGGGCGCAAATGACGTAAAGGCATATATCTGGTATATGAATAATACAGAGCCTAAGATAAAGCCGCTTACGCTTACATTGCAATAAAACAGTTTATTGGGGCGGACAGCTGACCGGAATTGAGTTTTCCGCCCCGGCATAAAACCCACACACAGGGGCGGTTCCCCGCCGCCCCGCACACACTTTATAATTAAAGAAGTATACACTACACACTACAAAAAATACAATTTCAAAAGGAGCTAAGAAAATGAGCATAAAAAGAATACTTAGCCTGATACTGTCTATCAGTATTATTATGACATCATTTGTTACTGCCGCGTTTGCCGCGGATGATAACATAGCCGCAGATACGGATGCAACAGCCGGTGCGGTTCAAAAGGACGCCTCATACTATCGTGCGGCAACAGTCCTTTCCGCATTGGGAATTATGCAGGGTAAGTCAGAAACGGATTTTGGCGAGGACGACATTCTTACCCGCGCAGAGATGAGCGCAATAGCTGTTCGTTTTTTTGGCTTGGATCCGGACGATAAAAGCAGTACGGAAAGTATCTTTAATGATGTTGATTCCTCTTACTGGGGAAAGAATTATATAAACATATCATCTGATTTGGGACTTGTCAACGGCAACGGTGACGGAACTTTTGCCCCGGAGGAGGATGTGACTGCAGAGCAGGCGGCAAAAATAATCATCTGTGCATTGGGCTATGAGCCTAAGGCACAGGATAAAGGCGGATATCCCGGCGGATATCTGGCAGTTGCGGCAGAGCTGGGCTTATTTGACGGTCTGAGCTTTGTGGACGGATACGGCGCACCGCTGCGCCGCTGGATGGCAGCAATACTTGTATACAATGCGCTTGATGTTCCGCTGATGGAGGTTAAATCCTACGGCGAGAATAAAAGCTCTGTTGTATCTGAAGACAGAACGGCTCTTGATACATATCACAAAACCGAAAAAAAGACAGGCGTTATCACTGCGACATATGCAGATGCAATAGATGACGATAATCTTGAACCGAATGATGTTTTAATTGACGGTACTGTATACACTACAGAGCTTGATATGGGCAGTTATGTCGGATATAGTGCGGATTATTACTGCACTATAGAAAACGGTACTAAAAAAAGTACGGTTATTGCATTCTTCCCTCAGGAGGAAAGCACAAGAGTGACCGAGGTCAACTTTGATGACGTTGTATCGGTAAACGTAAGCGACGGCATGGATGTCAGCATTGAGTACTATATCGAAAACAAAAAAAGTGAAAAAAACATTACTCTGTCAAAGCCGGTGATTATGTATAACGGAAAGGCAGAGAAATTTGATACAGCCAAAGAGTTGCAGGACTTTTTAAAGGCAAACATGAATCAGGGCAGATTAAAAGCGCTGAAGGACAAGGATAACAGCTATAAGGATATACTGTTTGTAGAAAACTATGACGCATATGTTATGGAAGATGCAAACATGGAAACCAACCAGATATTTTACAACATTTATACCATGGAGGGCGTAAAGCGCGGTGTGCTTGAGCTGTCAAAGGATGATGACGCGGATCGCAAAGTTTTCTATTATGACGAGGACGGAAGAAGAATAATTGCCGGTGATCTTGCACCTGAGGATGTTCTTATGGTATATGCTTCATCCGATAAAAAACTTTATCGGATATACCGAGTAAGAAGAAGCGTAGAGGGTACAATCGAAAGACGCGACAAGGTTTCGGATAATGACAGCAGTGCTCCTGCAGAGCCAAAGACATATGAAACCGTTTCGGAAATAAACTTTGATAACATTGATGTTACGGTAAGCGCGCAAAACAGCACATGGCAGATGCTGAGTAACGGCAAAACCGCTGACGGTGTGCCGTATAAGATAGACATATCCGGTAACGGCGGACAGATAGGTAAGAACACGGGATATTATTCGCTTGACGATATTTCCGCTGACGCTTTCGGCGGAATTAAGGATAAGCAGGCTCCTGATATTTACAACGGAACATTACTCAGATTTTCAAGAGAACAGCGCACCGGCTGGGAGGGACATCTGAATCCGGATAGAGCGTCATGGATAAGAATGCGTAATATCTTTGACAAGGAAAAGGTAGAGGTCGGTGATACGCTTAAAGTTACGGCGTATGTATATACAGACGATATATGGGACGGCGATACATCGCGTGATGACGGCACCTTTAAGGTAGAACCGCAGGAGGATGCTACCTCTGCAATCACTATGTATCTGTCAGTCGAAAGAGATACGGGAAATTATAAAACAGGATATAACCATGCTGCGTATACAGATCCGACCGAGGGTGTGCAGATAACCGATTTAAAGCCGCACGAATGGCAAGAGGTCAGCTTTGAATACAAGGTAAGCACCAAAAACAAGGCAGCTGCTGACCTGAGAATGGATGCATCCGTAGCTGACGGTGCGTATCCGTATGCAAGAAATACCTTTATAGCAGGTATAAGGGTTGAAAGATTGACAAGCGGTTTTGGTGACGAGTACAAAATGCCGGAGGATAAAGCTAAATATAAGCTTTATATAGACGGACAGGGCTATGAGCCTGTAAGCAATTTGTATTCAAGCCTGATAAATATGAACGACAAGGTAAAGCTTATGCTTGACAGCAACAACAAAATTGTCGGCTATATACTGGGCGACACGAAATCAGCATACGGCTTGTTAATGGATGTAAAGGTAAATAAAGGTACGTTTAAGAATACACTTTCCCTTAAAATTCTTGATTCTGACGGTGAACTCAGAACATACGAAACAAAAGAAAAGGTAAATGCGTATGACGGTGCAAAGGTCACAAAGTTAGACGCGGTAAGCCTTGTTACAAATCAGCCGATTGATGCGCTTACAACACATTATCTGTGGTCTACAAACAATGCATCTCAGTTTACCATGATAAGGCATACATGGATTACCGATGACCAAAAATCAAAGGCGGCGTCAAGAAAGATAATATATTACGAAACAGATGCAAAGGGAGATATCCATACAGTGATTGTTCCGTCAATACCTGAGGATGATCCCGAATGTAAGATAAAGATACTGCATGATTTTGATTATTCCGGTCCGGGATATAATAATATATATCAGTCAGTCGGACAGAGAATGCTTGCATACACCCACGCAATCGACAAGACGGAGCTTACATACTCGCTTAATTCTTTTGCAACGGTATATGAGGCTTTCCCGATGAGCTATGAAGAATCGGATTATCAGCTGGTAAAGAATGCGCCGACATCAATGGCACAGTCCAACGTCCTTGACGGTATGGAGTGGAAACTTGCACAGCTTTATCGTTTGCCGAACAGTGATACCGTTGATTTTATGGTGGTTAATCCGTGCTATCCGAGTCACGGTACAAATCAGCTGAAGTGCGTGGTAATCGACAGCATATGCAAGACAACAGACGGTTATCTTATTGACGGATATAACGAGGGCGTGCGTTACACCAAAAAGATAAAGCCCGGCACAAGACTGTCGGAGAATAGCCTTGTTACGGATATCACGGAGGACGGAGTTTTGGTAACAAAGGATATGCTGCCAAAGCTTGCAGAGGAGAAAGTAAAGCCGTACAGAGTAGCGTATGAAACGGAGGTTATGGGTAACCGCACAACTCCTTATGTTGAAGACGGAAACCTGCAAAAGGGCGATATAGTCAGAGTTTTGGAACGTGATGATTATGTTGTTGATGTTGAGGTAGTAAGACGTAAATCACTTGGTGTTGTTACCTGCTATAACAGCACAAATCCAAAGACGGGAATGTATTCCGTTCTGCTGCAGTATAACGCGTGCGTAAGAGGTGAGATTACAGCGGTTGATCCTGATCTTGGTACTGTTACAGTAAAGGGATATTACTGGACGGGCACAGAACCCATAAACTCTGTAAACGCCACCATGCAGTCAAGTATACCGGTAACCGAGTTTACGACATATTTAAAGACAAACGGCAGTGCAATGGTATATGACTTTAGTACAGATAAATGCGACAAAGCAAAAGAGAGCGACTATTGCGTAGGTGACGAGATATTCTCATGGTCATATTCGTTCTCACCGCGTGACATTATAATTCTTAAAAACAGTTAGGAGAGATTTTTATGAAACGTTTGGCGGTATTACTGTTAACATTCATTACGGCGATAAGCATGCAGACCTTTACAGTCGATGCCGCCGACGATTTAAAACTCATTATCAACGGCGAAACACAAAACTATTATCCGGCTATAACATCCGTGCATCTCGGCACAGGCGACAATCAGCTGCTTGCACCGGCGGATGATATTGCCGCTGCGCTTGGAGCATCTTATGCTGCAAGCGGCAGCCGTATAACATTAAAGAAGGACAGCAGCGAGATAGTTTTTACTGTAAATTCCAAAACAGCAATGGTAAACGGAACACAGACGGAACTTTCGGTTCCGGCACAGCTGATGGACGGAGCAGTATACGTTCCGGCAGAATTCTGCGGAGAAAACCTTAATTTTCATGTTCTGCGTGAAAAAGCAGGAAAACGCGTCCGTATAATAAGCCGTACATCTACGACTGTTCCGGGAGTAACGGACAACGGCACAAAGCCCGGTATGGCAGAGCTTGAATCTACGGTACACAGACCTGTTCCGACTGTGTTTGAAAAATCAAACAAATTGGATGATTTGATATATAACAAGACGAATTACAGTGATGCCGTAAAACCGCTTGATCCGTCAACAATAGGGCCAAAGCCCACCGGGCCGGTAATATTCTCTCAGGAGGATTTTTTAACCGAGATTGACGTAACGCATAATGACAGCAGCAGCTATGACTGGCCGAGAAAGTGGTGCCGTACCGAAATAGTCGACGCCACGCGCGAGATAGATAAAAGTCTTATAAAAATGTCTGTTAAGATGGGCAACTCGTTTATAGGTGAAGGAAGCAACGGAATTAAAGGACTTCCGTTTGAGAAAGCCGTTCAGCTGGATGTTACACAGAAACAGATTAACTTTAACAGCAATACGATTGTGTTGGATAAAAAGCTTCCGTCACCAAAGAAAACCGATAATTATGTTTTGACATTTTATATTCGTCTTATAGACGGCGGCGATCCTGATTATGAAACAGGTAAGATGGGTATACAGTTTCAGGCACCTAATGTCAGTAAATCGCTTGAAAAGGTTGTAGAGTTCGGAAAAGAGTGGAAAAAGTTTGAATTTTTAGCAACCGGAGTAGAGGATGCAGTATCAATACGTGTTGTACCGGCATATAACATACAGAAAATTCAGATAGGCGGATTTGAAGTAACGAATGTAGGCGAGGATGCGGATACCTCATACTTTAAGTCAGTGAAAACGGATTTGCTCCCGCGTGAGCTTGCACCGGATGCCGAATGGAGAAAAGAAGCTCTTGACAGAATAGAGCAGGTCAGAAAGGGCGACTTCAGAGTTCTTGTAAAGGATAAGGACGGTAATCTTGTTCCGAATGCAGAAGTGAAATTCGATATGTTTGAGCACGAGTTTAAGTTTGGCATAACGATGGATCTTGAATATCTGGAAAAGTACGCCTCCACCGGTCATTACGGAAACCAGCAGGCTAACTTTATTAAAAACATAGGCGAAAACTTTAATGCGCTTTCGGTAGGCAATCATTTGAAATGGGAAAACTATGTTTTGAATAAAGACGGCGCAAGGGATGTAATAGAGGCTGCAAAGGAGAAAGGACTTAAATATGTCCGCGGTCATGCATTGTGGATGCCGCTTAATACTTATACCGCAGAACCTCAGGAGGTATACGGACTTCTTACCGATACACGTCCAAAGAGTGTAAGATATAAGGAGCTTTTGCAATACATAGAAGAACATTTTGCAGAGATGAATGAGAAGTTCCCTGAAATTTACGAATGGGACGTTACCAATGAAACTCACGGAAGAACATACTTTACCGATGCTTTTGGTATAGATTTGCTGAAAGACATATACAGCATAGCAGCAAAAACTCTGACCAATGGTCAGTCGCGTATGCTTTGTGATAACAGACAGTTTGAGGACGCATACTGGGATCGCCTTGACTGGTTCAGAGAACAGGGAATAGAGTATGACGCACTTGCAATGCAGGGACATTCGCCGATAGGTACTGCCGATGCTGCAAACAACCGCAGACCTGAAAAGTATCTTGAGGTTTGGGACAGATTTGCATATGAGTACAAAAAGCCGTTTGCTGTTACAGAATTTTCTGTCGGAGCGTTTAAAAGCGAATATAGTTATGCCGGACAGGGTGACTTTATGCGTGATATGATGATAGCGGCATTCAGCCATCCGGCATGCACGGGCTTTAATCTCTGGTGGCTGGCGGATTACTGGACTGATTATAATGAGCCGTATTATCCGACAAATCCTTTAAACAAAGGCAACGGTGCAGGCGTATCACCGCTTTTGACCATTGACTTCAGACATAAGCCCGGCTTTGATCAGTATCGTGATTTGCTTTATAATAAATGGTGGACAAGAGATGCAAAGACGGTGACCGATAACAGCGGTATGGGTTCTGTAAACGGATTCTATGGTGATTATGACGTGACTGTATCTGTCGGCGGAAAAGAGGTTAAAAAGGTTATGGCGGCATTTCATAAAGGATATGATAATGTCCTGACCATTACTTTAGATTAGGTTTAATAATTAGGAGCTGTAAAGATTTTTACAGCTCCTAAAGCACAATATAAGGAGTTGATAATAATGTATGATGTAGGTTTATCAAGCTGCGGTCATAAGCTTAATGAAGAATTTTTTGAAATGTATCAAAAAGCCGGAATTAAGCTTATGGAGGTATCTCCTAAGGATGATGAATGTGAGGAGGTCAATTATCCGGAAATACAGCGTTTGGCAGATAAATACGGTGTAAAGCTTTGGTCATATCATCTGCCGTTCTGGCCGTTTACGGATATTGATATATCAAATAAAGAGCTTTGCAGGTCAACGCTTGTTTATCTGACAGAGCTTATAAAAAAAGCGTCGGATATAGGTATAGATAAATTTGTTATTCATTCCAGCGGCGAGCCGATAGAAGATCCGGAGGAAAGACAAGAAAGAATGAAATGTGCAAAGGAAAGCCTTGCACAGCTTGCTGAAACAGCAAAAAAGCTTAATTCAACAATAGCGGTAGAAGATTTGCCGCGCAGCTGCTTAGGGAAAAACTCGGATGAAGTACTTGAACTGATAAGTGTGCATGATGATCTTAGAGTATGCTTTGACACAAATCATTTGCTGTGCGAAAACCCTGCCGATTTTGTGCGTCATGTAGGTAAAAAAATAATAACAACGCACGTATCGGACTGTGATTTTATCAACGAAAGACATTGGCTTCCGGGCGAGGGTAAAATTGATTGGCAGGAGCTTTTGCAAGCCTTTAAGGATATAAACTATGAGGGCGTGTGGCTCTATGAAATCGGTTTTGCGTGTCCGCGCAGCATTATCAGAAACAGAGATTTAAACTGCGAAGATTTTGCGAGAAATGCAGATGAAATATTCAATAATAAACCAATAACAATATTTTCAGAGCACATTCCGGGACTTGGAATGTGGGTTTGATTTATAAAACGGGAGAGCAGAAGATGTGTGAATATATAAAGAAAACAGAAAACAGACTTACAGCTGATGAAAAGCGGCAGCTTATGGATATATTTGCACCTAAGAATATTGCTGTTCCGGATGAAGATCCGTTCAGAAGTCTTTGTGTGACAGCTGACGGCAATATACGGTTTTATGGGGTGTATAACAAAAAAAGTGTTTTTGATACCGAATGTGACCGATGCTATATTGAGTCTATTGACGGCGGACTTACGTGGAAGCGTCATATAATCAGCAATAAAAATACTCTTGGTGCTTCCTGGCAAATTCCGTATTCCAGAGAGTTTATAGTTCTGAAAGGAATCAAAAATTCAGGAACAGCAGCAATGATAGGAAATTCTCCCGATGATACTAATCCGCGCAGCGTTAAGGTCTGCAACGACACCTTCTTTGATTTTAAACCACCGTTTTTTATGCGTTCAAGACAGAGAATTATAGTTGCCTGCTGCGAGGAAAGAAAGGAAATACACGAAAGTGCATTTTTCAATGTACTGTGTATTTCGGATGACTGCGGAAGGTCATGGAAAACTGTGCATACCGATTCTATCGGTTTGTATGAAAAGCATTGGCCGCATAAAGGCTTCAGATGGCAGCAGAACACAAGAGAAAACACAATAGAGGAACTGTCGGACGGCAGGCTGATGATGATAACAAGAACATCAGAGGATTATCATTATATAACTTATTCATCGGATGGCGGTGATACATGGACCAAGCCTGAAAGGTCATGCTTTCATTCAACCGGAACTATGCCGCATCTGAAAAGATTATCCGACGGACGGATTTTGTTTTTTTGGTGCAACACAAAACCTATGCCGGAGCTTGAAGGAACTGACGGCGTATGGGAGGATGTGTTTACAAACCGTGATGCAAATCATGTTGCAATTACCGAAGATGACGGCAAAACATGGAAGGGGTTCCGCGAGCTTGCTTTAAATCCGATACGCCGTAATGCTGATTTTCGGTCAGCCGGCGGTCCTCTGGAAACCAGAGATAAGAGTGTTCATCAATTTGAGGCGTTAGAGCTGCCTTATGGAAAAATTCTTATTTCATATGGGCAACATTCTGTATGCCGCAGAATAGCAATCTTTGATATAAAATGGCTGTATGAAAAAAGCCGTAAAGAGGATTTTATATATGGACTCTCCGCACTTTCGACTCAGGCATATGTAAAAAGTATTCTCGGCGGTTACCGCGGAACGCCTGAAGCACCGAATTCACGGGTGGGGCATTGTGCATATAACAGAACAAACGCTGCTTTGCTTGTGCCAAGTCCTGAGAACGACGGCAGAGAGGCGCTGCATATCTGTACCGGCGATGACGAAAGATTAGTCAGCAATATCGGCGGAGCAGTGTGGAACTTTCCGGCGTCAAAAAAAGGCAGAATTACTGTCAGGACACTGGTGAAAGGCGGAGGACTAAGACTGTCTTTGCTTGATTATTGGATGAATCCGACAGATGACACGGTCGAGTATTTTGCGGATTTTTCCTTTGTTGTGCGTTCTGATATGATGGACGGAAATAAATGCTATACAGATATTGTGCTTGAATTTGATTGCGAAAGGAACATAGTAACGGTAACCTCCGGCGAGTATCTTAATATGAGCTTTAATATGCAGCATAATGACCATCCGAACGGTCTTTGCTATTTGCATATGCAATCGGCGTCAAAAACAAAGGATGCGGACGGAAGTCTTGTTTCTGAGATAGAGTATAATGAGATAATATAAAATAAGAGAGGCTGCAGCCTCTCTTTATTTTATACACAAAAACGATATCCTACACCCCAGACGGTTTCTATATATTTTTCGCCTGTGTTTTTTTCTATTTTATCGCGGATTCTTTGTATATGCACCGTAACGGTAGATACATCTCCGATTGCGTCAAGTCCCCAAAGACGGTCAAACAAGCGTTCCTTGCTGAATACTATATTCGGGTTTTCGGCAAGGAAAAGCAAAAGCTCATATTCGCGTATCGGCATAGTGACTTCTTTTCCGTCAACGTATACACGATGTGCGTCTTTGTCGATTTTAAGACCTCGTATATTTATTATACTGGAGCGGTTTGCAGCGGGTTTGTTTACAAGTCTTTCGTATCGTGCAATATGACTTTTAACGCGTGCCACAAGCTCTGAAGGCGAAAACGGCTTTGTCATATAATCATCCGCCCCAAGTCCAAGTCCGCGTATTTTATCAATATCTTCGTTTTTTGCGGAAAGAAAGATGACCGGCGTATCCTTTTGCTTTCTCAGTTCAGAACACACTGAAAAACCGTCACGCTTGGGCAGCATAATATCAATTATAATTAAGGCATAATCCTTGCTCAGCGCCAGTTTTAGCCCTTCCTCGCCGTCGGAGGCTATATCGCATTTGAAGTCGTTTATCTGCAGATAATCTCTTTCAAGCTCTGCAATGCTTCTGTCATCTTCGATTATAAGAATATTCATGATTTGGTTGCTCCCTTTCTGAAAGTGCGCCGAAAGCATCTGTGCATCTGCATTTCGGCTTGTTATTTTTCGGCTGACGGAAGAAGTATCATAACCTCTGTCCCCTTGTCAATCTGACTTCTTATCCATATCTTTCCGCCGTGATCTTCAATTATCTTCCGGCAGATGGAAAGCCCCAGTCCGTTGCCGCCGATTTTAGCATTTCGTGATGAATCGCCGCGGTAAAAGCTGTCAAATATATGTTCAAGATCTGATTCAGCTATACCTTTACCGTTATCGGCAAAGGTGATGAGCGCGCCGTGCGGTGTGATCTCGCCGCTGATAATAAGTACGCCGGGTGAATTGCTCTTGTATTTTACGGCATTTGTGATTATATTAGCAAAAACACGGTTTAGTTTTTCCTTATCTCCTTTTATAACAAATCTTTCTTGCGGCAGCTTATACTCATAATGAATACCGTTTTGCAAAAGGTCGAGTTCAAATCCTGCTGCCGAGGATTTTACAAATTCAAATATGTTTACAGGCTCGGTATTATAATTAAGCCGTTTCATTTCAAGCTTGGCATACAATGAAAGGTTTTCCGCCATAAGCTCAATGGCGCAAGCCTTTGCATGTATTGTGCTCAGGTATTTATCAAGCTTTTCAGGGGTGTCTGCAATCCCGTCGCGTATGCCCTCCACATAACCTATGATGGAGGTAACCGGAGTTTTAATGTCATGCGACAGATTGGCAAGCAGCATGCGTTGTTCATGCTCGTATTCAAGGGTTTCTGCCGCAGTTGTCTGCAGATGCAGCCGCAGTGAATCATATGCTTGGCAAAGTGCCATTATTTCTTTGTCACCGCTGCCGGTAAATTCATAAGTCAAATCTCCGTTTTTCAGCCGCTCCATAGCGGCAGTAAGCTCTTTTACGGGTTTTAGTATACTGCGTGATAAATATGCCGTAATGGCGATAACTCCCGATATTATTATCAGAATTGCCGCTGCTGCCCATATAATCAGAAATTTTGTTATTATCGGATTTGAAATTTCAAGTCCGTTGGCGATTGATAATTCAACAGTGGGGTGCAGCAGTACAAATAATGCGCTCATGATAAGCGATAAAAGTATAATCATCACTATCGGAATTATCAGCATAATTGACAGACAAACCATAAATTTCTGTTTGATAGACATAATATCACCCTGTTTTTAAATCTCGTGCCGCATGAAAAGCCAGTATCCTCCGCTTATGAATATAAGAGCATATCCGGCAAGCAGCGCTGTCTTGGAAAGCATTGCTCCGGGCGGAAGCATGTGACCTAACCATATAGTATGCCATTTCATGTATCCGGTAAACAAAAGCCCGCTGAGGCTTGGTACAAATATACCGATTATGTATAAAAGCATATATATAATTATACACAAAAACATTGCCATTGTCGAGCCTTTTGTGAGCTGATTTATAAATGCAGAATAATATCAATAAGGTATGCTCCGGCAGAATATAACAGACCTTTGGTTTCTCTGTTTATAAGCGCATCAAGCAGGGTTGACGCAATAAACAAAACAACAATATACAATAATGCCATAAGCGTAACGGCGGTTATTTTTGCTATATAAATTTTAAATCTGCTTATCGGTCTGAGCAGAACCGCTTTAATTGTCTGATCCTGAAATTCGGTTGAAAACAGGTCGCAGACTGCCATCATTGAGATAAGCGGAATTAAAAAGTTTATAAACAGCGTTATCATTGACATTGATGCGCCGGAGGAAATAAAACTGAATGAGCCGCCTATCAGCTTTGATATAAGAAGCTTGCCGAGAATGTTAAACATACTCAAAAATACTCCTATTAAAAGAAACACTATATATTTTTTTTTGTGTATAAGCTTTGTCCACTCATTGCCGGTGCATACAAGATACTTCTTCATATTACAACGCCCCCTTTATGTTCTTTTACAACTGCGAGAAAGTATTCCTCAAGTGTAGGCTGAAACCTCAATGCGGAATCTAAGGTGTCAAAGGTCAGCATACGTCCCTCGTGCAGAACGGCAACCTTGTTGCAGGTTTTTTCAAGCTCTGATGCAATATGGCTTGAAACCAGAAAGGTTACTCCGCGCTCTGCCGCAAGCTTGGTTATAATTTCGCGCACTTGGATTATGCCCTCTATATCAAGCCCGTTTGCGGGCTCGTCAAGGATAACAAGTTCCGGACCGGACAAAAGAGCAAGCCCTAAGCCGAGCCGCTGTTTCATTCCGAGCGAAAAACGGCAGACCTTGTCTTTTTTATAGCGGTCAAGGCGTATCAGATTAAGTATATATTCGATTCTGCTGTCATCAACATTATCATAATACTTTGATGCCATTTTAAGATTTTGCCATGTGCTGAGATTTCCGTAAAGGGCAGGCATTTCAATAAGACTGCCGATTTTTGCGGTTGCTCTTTCGTAATCATCATGCACATTTATCCCGAATATTTTTATTTCTCCGCTGTCCGGTGATGTAAGACCTGTTACTGTGCGCATGGTGGTTGTTTTGCCGGAACCATTAGGTCCGAGCAGCCCGACAACATCACCGCGGTTTACGGTAAGACTGATGTTTTCAACACCGCGTCCGTTGCTGTAAAGCTTTTTAAGATTATTTATTTCAAGTATACATTCCATTTGGTTTTCTCCTTTCACGCCGCAAAGCAGAGCCGTTTTCGGCTCCGCTTATACGGTATTGATTTATACTGGTATAGTCGGCAGAATTTTAAGGTTCATATTCATCAAGGACTTTACCGTTTTCATCCATCAGATAAACATGGGAATAACCATCTGTAGAATACATATCAAAACTGTTTTGAGCGTCCTTTTGCTGTTCGGCTGTTGCCTGTGAACTCTTTATAATTGTAATTGAGCCGTTGCTGCCATGTATTACCGGTGACGGCAGAGAATTTATATCACATTTTTCTATTGTGGTTGTGCCGTAGTCGCTGAAATTAAATGAAATTGAAAGCTCAAGCATGTGACGCTTGCCGTCGCTGCCTATGCCGCTGATGTATACAGAGCCGTTTGCTGCTTCCGGAAGACCGCTGTTAGAAACGGTAATTGTTCCGTTTACGCTGTCAACATTCGGATCGCCTCCGTTAAACAAGGTGTCATATAGATAAGGAGTGCAGCTGGAGTTATCATAATCATCAGGATATTCGGCACGGTATTTTGCTTCATCCTCAAAACCTTGCTTTATGCCTCCCATAAGCAGTGATGCACCGGAGGATATAAGATCCGGCATTTGATTTTCGGAAAGAGAAATGTTATATTTGTTGCTGCTGTTATTTGAGTCAACAAGAATTATGCTGTTTTTTAAATCTCCGACAAGTGCGTCGCAGGCAAGCTCGGCAAAGTTTATTACTTTTCCTGTCAGTTCACTTCTGTTTCCTATTAAGGAGCCGTCATCGCTGTTATAGACTTCACCGTCGGAATCATAGTTTTTATATACATATGAACTTTTTACCCCGTCCCCATCTGTATTGATACTGATTTCACAATCATCCTGAGAAATTTGCTCATATGATGTTGTTTCAAAATCATCAGACGGAGATTTGCGTGTGGATTCGGTGGTGCTTGTATATTTATTGGGATCCTGCTTGCCGGCTGTTTTGTATACAGCTTCATATTTCCCCATGCTTTCGCCGTCTACCTTCATTTCGATGCGTGTGTTAAGCGTGTAGTTTGTTTCAAATAAAATTGACTTTGCAGCGTTTTTGCATACGCTATAGC
>ERZ1034952.763-NODE-763-length-28696-cov-6.541671_pt1 | contig 28696 bp, 24 predicted proteins | sample MGYA00520625_ERZ1034952 | MGnify/ENA primary metagenome ERZ1034952 (study PRJEB33766, sample SAMN09781773) | gut metagenome | biome: gut microbiome | host: Homo sapiens | place: Madagascar | study: EMG produced TPA metagenomics assembly of the PRJNA485056 data set... | reverse complement strand
CCCTTGTACTGTCCCCGTCGTAAATCGTTTCATCAAAATCATACACATTCATCTTCTTCGTTCCTCCGCCTCTTTTTTTGAAAAAATACATCCGCAAAAATTCTGTCTGTACAGTCCGTATTCTGTCGATAATTCAATAGAGCGCTTATAGCCGTTATTTTTCTTAAAATCGGACACAAGATACGGTACACCGTATTCCATGGCAAGCTTTAAACCTATTGTGTTAAGTTTTGCCGTATTTTTATAGGGACTTACGGAGAGCGTTGTCGTAAAATAATCGGCATTAATTTCAGCCGCCTTTTGCGCTGCTGCTTCAAGCCGCATTTCATAGCACAATGAACATCTTTCTCCGCCTTCCGGAAGGTTTTCAAGTCCACGCGTTAAAGAAATAAACTCATCGTGATTATAAGTTCCTTCAATAAATGAAACAGAATTTTTAAATTTCATTTCCGAAATCAGCCGTTTCTGTTCGGCTATTCTCTTTTCATATTCACCCATCGGAGAAATATTGGGATTGTAATAATAAACGGTTATATCAAAATACTCCGTCAGATATTCCAAAACATAGCTGCTGCACGGCGCACAGCAGCTATGCAGCAAAAGGCGGGGTGTTATTCCCGCCTCTTTTATTTTGCTTAGTTCTTTATTCAATATATCTTTGTAAGAAATACTTTTTTCCACATTACACCTCAGAAAAGACCGGTTATAACACCGTTTTCATCCACGTCGATTTTTTCTGCCGCAGGCACTTTCGGAAGTCCGGGCATAGTCATAACGGCACCGGTCAGTACAACCGCAAATCCGGCACCGGCAGATACCTTTACGCTGCGCACCGAGACTTTAAAATTTTCCGGTGCACCGAGAAGCTTCGGGTTATCCGAAAAGCTGTACTGTGTCTTTGCTATGCAAACAGGCAGATTCCCAAAACCGTTTTCCTCTATTGCCGCAATTTCTTTTAAGGCAGCGGGCGAAAAATCGGCTCCGCTTCCTCTGTAAACTTTTTTTATTACAGCTTCAATTTTTTCTTTTACGCCCAAATCGTCATTATACGAAAATCTAAAATCAGATTTCTTTTCGCAAAGCTTTACGGCAGCTTCGGCAAATTCTTTTCCGCCCTCGGATCCCTTTGCCCAAGTTTCGGAAAGAACAGAGTCAAGTCCTTTTTCCGTACATGCATTTTTCAAAAATTCAATCTCACGTTCGGTATCACTCGGGAAACGGTTTATTGCCACCAATACCGGCAGTCCGTATACTTCCGTAATATTTGAAGCATGCCTTAAAAGATTCGGTATACCCTTGGAAAGAGCGCCGATATTTTCGGTTGCAAGCTCACTTTTTTGAACACCGCCGTGCATCTTTAACGCGCGAATGGTTGCAACAAGCACAACACCGTCGGGTCTAATTCCTACATTACGGCATTTTATATCAAAAAACTTTTCAGCTCCGAGATCTGCGCCGAATCCTGCCTCAGTCACAACATAATCGCCGTATTGAAGCGCGGCCTTTGTTGCAATAACAGAATTGCACCCGTGCGCTATGTTGGCAAACGGGCCTCCGTGCACAAATGCCGGGTTTCCTTCAAGTGTCTGAACGATATTGGGTTTTATTGCGTCTTTCATTAGCGCTGCCATAGCTCCGTTTGCATGAAGATCCGAAGCTTTAATGGGTCTTTTATCAAAAGTATATCCGACAATTATATCCCCAAGCCTTTTTTTCAAATCCGAAAGAGAGGATGCAAGACATAAAATCGCCATCACTTCGGAAGCAGCCGTTATATCATATCCGTCTTCACGCGGAACGCCTCCCGTTTTGCCTCCAAGTCCGTCTACTATGGAGCGCAGCTGACGGTCATTCTGATCCACTACCCTCTTCCATGTTACGGATTTTGGGTCAATTCCAAGTTCATTGCCCTGATAAATATGATTATCAGTCATTGCCGCAAGCAAATTATGAGCCGAACTTATTGCATGAAAATCACCTGTAAAATGCAGATTAATATCTTCCATCGGGACAACCTGCGAATACCCTCCGCCGGCTGCACCTCCTTTAAGTCCGAAAACAGGGCCCAACGAAGGTTCCCTCAAAGCCGCAACGGTTTTTTTGCCTATTGCACAGAGAGAATCGGCAAGGCCTATGCTTGCGGTTGTTTTTCCTTCGCCTGCGGGAGTCGGAGTAATGGCTGTAACCAAAATCAGTTTTCCGTGTTTTTTGCCGTTGTCTTTAAAATTTACTTTTGCTTTATATTTTCCGTACAGTTCAATATCTTCAGACGAAATTCCGAGTTTCTCGGCAATCTCGGTTATCGGTTTCATTTTGCAGGCTTTTGCAATTTCAATATCGCTTCTCATATAATGACCCCGTTTCACAATTTATATTTTAAAATATTCCGCAGCGCCTTCAAAAAGTTTAATGTCATATTCTCCGGGAACATTTTTGTAAAGCCCGGAGCCTATTCTCTCGGAATGTCCCATTTTTCCGAGAACACGTCCGTCAGGCGATGTGATTCCCTCTATTGCGCAAACGGAACCGTTGATATTAAATTCTATATCATATGTGGGACAGCCGTTTAAATCAACATACTGCGTTGCAACTTGTCCATTTTCAATAAGCTTGCCGAGCACATCTTCGTTTGCTATAAATCTTCCCTCGCCGTGCGAAATGGGAACATTGAATACATCGCCAACATTGACTTTGGAGAGCCATGGCGATTTGTCCGAACATACGCGTGTTCTGACAATTTTTGACTGATGCCGCGCTATAGTATTAAATGTAAGTGTAGGGCAAGAGCTGTCAGTGTCAATTATTTCACCAAAAGGCACGAGACCGAGTTTTATAAGTGCCTGAAAACCGTTGCATATTCCGCACATAAGTCCGTCACGTTCTTTCAGAAGATTATGAACACCGTTTTTTATTTCCTCATTTCTGAAAAATGCCGTTATAAATTTTCCTGAACCGTCGGGCTCGTCACCGCCGGAAAAACCGCCGGGTATGAAAATAATCTGCGATTTTCTGATTTTTTCGGAAAAAGCGGCAACAGATTCCGAGATAGCTCTTGCACTAAGATTTTTTATCACAAATATTTCCGCATCAATGCCTGCCTTTTCAGCCGCCTTGGCGGTGTCGTATTCACAGTTTGTGCCCGGGAAAACCGGTATCAGCATATGAGGCTTTGCAAACCCTTCTTTAGGTTTTACAGTCACATTGCTTTTATAAGAAAGAGCCGTAATATTGCCGTTTGGAGTATCAGCCTTAGTGGGATAAACACCTTCAAGTTTTTCCGAATAATCATCACAAAGCTCACAAAGCGGCACAGACTCCGATTTAAAAGAAATAGCCTTAACATCTGTTGTTTCGCCTATGCACACTCCGATTTCCGATTCACCGCACACCTCAAGAACAAATGATCCGTAATTGTACGCAAAAATGTCATGGAGCGAAAGCTCATCGGAAAATTTAAAGCCGATTCCGTTTCCTAATGACATTTTCATTATTTGTTCTGCCATCGCACCGTAAGTTAATGTTGCTGCGGAAACTGCTTTTCCGCTTCTTAAAAGCTTTGTAACATTATCAAAAACTTTAAGAAGAGAATCTGTTTTCGGGAGCGCATTTTTATCATATTCCGGGGCAACAAGATAAACCTTATTCCCTGGCTTTTTAAATTCGGGAGAAACTATATTATTTATTTCATCCGTTGTAACCGCAAACGAAACAAGTGTAGGCGGAACATCAAGCTTTTCAAAACTGCCGCTCATTGAATCTTTGCCGCCTATTGCCGCAGCCGAAAGTTCTTTCTGAGCCTTGAAAGCCCCGAGTAAAGCAGCCGTGGGTTTACCCCAGCGTTTCGGATTTGTACCGGGCTTTTCGAAATATTCCTGGAAAGTCAGATAAACATCTTTATACCCGGCGCCTGTCGCTATAAGTTTTGAAACAGACTCTACCACTGCAAGATAAGCTCCGTGATAGGGACTTTTCTCAGAAATAAACGGATTAAATCCCCATGCCATGAGGCTGCATGTATCTGTATCGCCTTTTTCACGCGAAATTTTGTGAACCATAGCCTGTGCCGGAGTAAGCTGATTTTTACCGCCGAGCGGCATTAAAACAGTGCCTGCTCCTATGCTTGAATCAAACATTTCGGAAAGTCCGCGCTTTGAGCAGACATTCAAATCTTTTGCAAGCTTTTTGTACTCATCCGCAAAGCTTCCTTTGACTTCATCTTTATTATAATCCATCGGAGCTGAAATTTCAACAGAAATATGTTTTTCTGCCCCGTTTGAATTTAAAAATTCTCTTTTGAGGTCTACAATTTTTTTGCCGCGCCATGTCATAACAAGCCTCGCCTCTTCTGTTACCTCTGCCACAACCGTGGCTTCAAGATTTTCTTTTTCGGCAAGCTCAATAAACTTCTGTACATCCTGCGGTGCCACAACAACTGCCATGCGCTCCTGAGATTCACTTATTGCAAGTTCGGTACCGTCAAGTCCTTCGTATTTCTTGGGAACGGCGTCAAGATTTATTGAAAGGCCGTCCGCAAGTTCACCTATTGCGACGGAAACGCCGCCGGCCCCGAAATCATTGCACCGCTTTATAAGCAGTGATACAGCGGGATTTCTGAAAAGGCGCTGAAGCTTTCTCTCTTCGGGCGCGTTTCCCTTTTGTACTTCCGCTCCGCACGTTTCTATGGATTTTAAATTGTGCGACTTTGAAGAACCCGTAGCGCCGCCGCAGCCGTCTCTTCCCGTTCTTCCGCCGAGCAATATTATTACGTCACCATCTTTCGGGCTCTCACGTCTCACATTTTTTGCCGGTGCCGCACCTATTACGGCTCCGATTTCCATTCTCTTGGCAGCATAGCCGTCATGATATATTTCGTCCACAATGCCTGTTGCCAATCCTATTTGGTTTCCGTATGAGCTATAACCGGCAGCCGCCGAACGTACGATTTTTCTCTGCGGCAGTTTACCCTTAAGTGTTTCTGACACGGGACGTGTCGGATCCGCCGCACCCGTAACACGCATTGCACCGTAAACATAAGATCTTCCCGAAAGTGGATCTCTTATGGCGCCGCCTATACATGTTGCTGCGCCGCCGAAAGGTTCTATTTCCGTCGGATGATTGTGCGTTTCATTTTTAAAAAGAAGCAGCCAGTCTTCTTTTTTGCCGTCGGACATAACCTCTATTTTTACCGTGCATGCATTTATTTCATCTGATTCGTCAAGTTTTTGAAGTTTACCCTGTTTTTTTAAATATTTAACCGCCACTGTAGCAAGATTCATAAGCGTAACAGGCTTTTTGTCTCCGCTTAATTTCTTTGCTTCAAGATACTCATCATAAGTTTTCGAAAGCAGTTCATCTTCAAATTTAACATCATCTATCGTTGTCAAAAACGTTGTATGTCTGCAATGATCCGACCAATATGTATCAATCATTCTGATTTCGGTAACGCTCGGATCCCTGTCTTCTTTTTTAAAATAATCACGGCAAAAAGCAATATCATCTTCATCCATGGCAAGCCCCATGTTTCCGATAAGTTCTCTAAGTTCCGCCTCATTCATATCCTTAAAGCCTTCTATTACTTTAACATCCCCCGGCACCGCATAGTCTATTTTAAGTGTTTCCGGAAGTGTGAGCAAAGCTTCTCTGCATTCAACAGGATTTATAACATGCTTTTTTACACTTTCAAGTTCATCTTCTGAAATATCGCCGTAAAGAACATAAATTTTTGCGCTTTGCACACACGGACGTTCTTTTTTGGATATAATCTGAATACACTGCGCCGCAGAATCCGCTCTTTGGTCAAACTGTCCCGGCAGAAATTCCACAGCAAAAATTTTCCCTTCATGCGGTAATTCATAGCTTACAACATCCTGCTGCGGCTCCGAAAAAACGGTTTTAACCGCATATTCAAAAAGCTCACCGTCTATATTTTCCACATCATATCTGTTTATTACTCTTACATCCAAAACGCTTTTTATACGCAGAAATTCATGTATTTCGGAAAGCAGTTTTAATGATTCGTTTGCAAGTTCCCTTTTCTTTTCGACATACACTCTGTATACCATTATTCAACCTCCGTTAAAGCTTTTTTCCCTATATCTTTTCGGTAAAATGCGTTTTTGAACGAGACTTCGGCAACTCTTTTGTAAGCTTTGTCAACCGCTTCTTTAAGTGTGTTTCCGACACATGTTACGCCAAGCACGCGCCCGCCCGATGTTTTAAGTCTACCGTCTTCAAGTTTTGCTCCGGCAACAAAAATTCCGTCTTTGTTTTCGGGAAGAGTTATCTCAAAACCGCTTTCGTATTTTGTAGGATATCCGCCGGACGCCACCACAACGCAGCAGGCGGCGCCGTCTGAAAACTCTACTTTGGCTTTTGAAAGTTTTTTCTCCGATACCGCAATCATAATATCAAGCAAATCACTCTTTAAAAGCGGCAAAACAACCTGTGTTTCGGGATCACCGAAACGGCAGTTGTATTCTATAACGCGTGGTCCCTTATCTGTCAGCATAAGTCCGAAATATAAGCATCCGCTAAAAGGTCTGCCCTCTTTTTTCATCGCTTCCACAGTTGGTATAAATATTTCTTTCATGCATTTTTCGGCAATTTCGGAAGTATAGAAGGGATTCGGCGCAACAGTTCCCATCCCGCCTGTATTTAGACCCGTATCTCCGTCACCGGCGCGCTTATGGTCCATAGAAGAGACCATTGGAACAATTGTTTCGGAATCTGTAAATGCAAGTACGGAAACCTCGGGTCCTTCAAGAAATTCTTCAATAACAATTTTAGAACCGCTTTCTCCGAATACTTTGTCTCGCATCATTGAAATTACGGCTTCATTCGCTTCTTCTTTTGTCTGCGCTATTATAACACCTTTTCCGAGTGCAAGCCCGTCCGCCTTTATAACTACGGGAACGGGACTTTTTTCAAGATAGTCGAGCGCGTCGTGCTCATTATCAAAAACCTCGTACGATGCAGTGGGAATATTATATTTTTTCATAAGATTTTTGGAAAAAATCTTACTTCCCTCTATTATTGCCGCAGCTTTATTGGGACCAAAGCATTTTATTCCTGCCTCATTAAGTGCATCTACCGCGCCGAGTACCAATGGGTCATCGGGCGCCACAACCGCAAAGTCTATTTGTTTTTCGGCTGCAAATTTTACTATACCTTCAATGTCAGTTGCCTTTATATCCACACATTCCGCGTCCGCCGCTATTCCGCCGTTACCGGGAAGTGCATATATTTTTTCCGCTTTCTTGTTTTCCTTTATTTTTTTAATTATGGCGTGTTCTCTTCCGCCGCCGCCAACAACCAATATTTTCATAAAAACTCCGTTCCGCCCGCAGCAGGGGCTTTATATCCTTTTTTTATTAATGGTGGAAAAGGCGCATTTTTGTAAACGCCATAACCATGTTATATTTATCACAGGTTTCAATGACGTTATCATCTCTTATGGAACCGCCGGGTTCGGCAACGTAGGATACGCCGCTTCTGTGCGCCCTTTCAATATTATCCCCGAACGGGAAAAAGGCATCGCTTCCTAGAGACACACCCGTTATCCCGGCAAGATATTCCTTCTGCTCCGCAGGTGTAAAAGGTTCGGGCTTTTCACTGAATAAGTTCTGCCATTTGCCGTCTGCCAAAACATCAACGCAATCGGCCGAAAGATAAATATCTATTGCATTATCTCTGTCCGGTCTTTTAATACTCGGAAGAAACGGCAGCGAAAGAACTTTATCGTGCTGGCGAAGATGCCATAAATCTGCCTTTCCTCCCGCAAGACGAGTACAATGTATTCTCGACTGCTGGCCTGCTCCCACACCGATTGCCTGACCGTCTTTTGCATAGCACACGGAGTTTGACTGCGTATATTTAAGAGTTATAAGCGCAATGAGAAGATCGATTTTTGCATTTTCGGGAAGTTCTTTATTCTTTGTCACTATATCCGAAAGAAGTGAAAAATCAATTTTAAAATTATTTCTGCCCTGTTCAAATGTAACCCCGAAAACATCTTTGCATTCTGTAACTTCCGGCACATAGTTTTCGTCAATCTTTATTATGTTATAATTGCCGCCTTTTTTGCTTTTAAGTACTTCAAGAGCCGCGTCACTGTATGAAGGCGCTATTACACCGTCTGAAACTTCTCTTTTAATAAGTTTTGCGGTTGTTTCGTCACATTCATCGGAAAGTGCTATAAAATCGCCGAAAGAAGACATTCTGTCTGTTCCCCTTGCACGTGCATAAGCACACGCCAGGGGGGAATCGTCAAGCCCTTCGATATCGTTTACAAAGCAAGCTTTTTTAAGCTTTTCGGGCAGTTTTTTTCCTACTGCTGCCGAAGTGGGGCTGACATGCTTAAAAGAAGCTGCGGCAGGCATTGAAACTGCCTCCTTAATTTCTTTTACAAGCTGCCACGCGTTGAAAGCGTCGAGAAAATTAATATATCCCGGCTTTCCGTTTAAAATTTCTATAGGTAAATCTGCACCGTTTTTCATAAAAATTCTTGCCGGTTTCTGATTTGGGTTGCATCCGTACTTAAGGTCAAATTCTTTCATCAGTGAACCTCCGTATTTTTGTTTATTATTATTGTTTCGGTTTCCAGTGTTTCTATGTCAATACTGCGTGCACACAGAGAAATTTTATTATCTTTGTCCAAAGCATTCCAAGTTTTTTGGGCAAATGAATTGATATCTCCGCATATGCTTATGCGCTCAGGTTCTCCGCAGAAAGTCGGTATAGGATTACCGTCACATATGTAAGTGTGAAGAAAATGTCCCGTGCCACAGAGCGAAGGGTATGAAAAAGTTTCTCTTACGCACGCGCTTCCATTACTGTCTGCGCTTTTTAAAATGCTCATTTTATATGTAAATTCTTTGTCAAAATTAAGCAATGCACTTATGCGCGGCGTAAAATTGGGTGCATCAGGTTCAAACTCACGTGTTTCAAGCGCTTCTTCAAATGACTTTCCGTCTTTTAAAAAGTTATAAACCGTATCGGTCTGATCGCCGTTTGTAACAATAACATTCCTGTCCAAAACTCTCACCGGATAATATATTATAAGGCTCGGATCACTGAGCTTTGAAGGATCAAATGCGTTTATCTCAACATCTTCGCCGCGTTTTACAAAAATTCTGTTTCTGCTGTTTTCGCTGCGACCCATTATAAAATATACAAAATATGCTTTTTTGCCGTCCTCGCTTTTTCCGGCAACTATGCCTCTTCCGACATATGGATTTCCGCACAAAAGCTTTTCTATATCATGATTTTCATATATATTCATAAAATGCCGTTCCTTTCTTGTTTTTGCAAATTTCACGAGAAATTTTTTCACATGCTCTCGGAAGAATATCCCACTCTGCTCGCTCCATTACGCGATGCTGAAGTATTTCGGGAGTGTCACCGCTCTTTACGGGAACTGCTTTTTGGAGAATGATTTCGCCGCCATCGGGAATTTCGTTAACAAAATGTACCGTGGCCCCCGTTATCTTTACTCCGCGGCGCAATGCTTCTTTGTGCACTTTAAGACCGTAAAAACCTTTACCGCAGAAAGCCGGAATAAGCGAAGGGTGAACATTTATAATCCTTCCTTCAAAGTGTGAAGTGAATCTGCTGCTTAAAATAGTCATAAAACCTGCAAGAACAATTAAATCTATTTCGTTCTTTTCAAGCAAACTTATAAGCGCTGTCTCAAATTTATCCTGTCCTCGCTCTGTTTTTATAAGCGTTTCTGTTTTTATATTATTCTGCTTTGCTCTCTGAAGAGCATACGCATTTTGATTGTTTGAAACAACCAAAGCTATTTCGCCGCTGTGAAGTTTTCCGCTTTTTTGTGCGTCAATCAAAGCCTGAAGGTTTGTTCCTCCGCCCGAAACAAGCACGGCTATTTTTGCCTTTAGCATATAGATACGCTCTCCTCACCTTTTTTTATTACACCTATTATATATGGTTTTTCTCCGTTGGAACGTAAAATTTCAAGTGCATTATCGGCATCATTTTTGCTTACAACAACGCTCATTCCCACACCCATGTTAAAAGTATTAAACATATCTCTTTCGGGAATATTTCCGCATTTTTCTATGAGTTTGAATATCGGAAGAACCGATACGGATGCTTTTTCTATTTTTGCCGTGTACCCTTTCGGTATGCTTCTCGGTATATTTTCATAAAAGCCGCCGCCCGTAATGTGCGAAACAGCTTTTACGCGAATCTTTTCAAAAAGCGCAAGCATAGGTTTTACGTAAATTCTTGTAGGCTCCAAAAGTGCGTCTGCAAGAGTTTTTCCGCCGAGCTCTTCAAATTTCTTTAATAAATCCGTGTTTTCTACGTCAAAAACACGCCTTACAAGCGAAAAACCGTTCGAATGTACTCCGCTTGACGGAAGAGCGATTATTATATCTCCTTCGCATATTTCGGCATTATTAAGTATTTTTTCTTTATCTACCACACCGACAGAAAAACCGGCAAGATCATATTCGTCTTCCGGATAGAAGCCGGGCATTTCCGCTGTTTCTCCGCCTATAAGAGCGCAGCCGGCATCAACACATCCTGCCGCAACGCCTTCAACAATTTTTTCAACACGTTCGGGAACATTTTTCCCAACCGCCACATAATCAAGAAAGAAAAGCGGTTTGGCACCGCAGCAAATTATGTCGTTTACACACATTGCCACACAGTCTATTCCGACCGTATTGTGTCTGTCTGCAAGGAAAGCTATTTTAAGCTTTGTCCCTACTCCGTCCGTGCCGCTTACCAAAACAGGTTTTTCGATTCCCTTCAAATCAAGTTCAAATAGGCCTCCGAATCCGCCTATTGATGAAAGTGCCCCATCCGTCATTGTTTTTGCAATATGCTTTTTCATAAGTTCAACCGCTTTATACCCCGCTCTTATGTCAACACCTGCCGCTGCATAACTGTCAGATTTAGAAATGTTGTTCATCACATTACTCCTTTCCGTTCCAGCAATACGTGCAAAGCTTACATGGATCCATGCCGATTGCCTCTATAACGCCCTCAAGCGATTGAAACTCCAGAGAATCAAACCCGAGTTTTTCGCAAATTGTTTTTCTTAATTTTTTCCCTCTCTCTGTTTTTGAATCGCTGTATTCGTCTATATACTTAAACCCTTCTTCGCCTTCAAGCTCCATTATTATTCTTCTTGCTATAAGCTCAAGGTCATCTGTGGCGCGTGAGAAATTCAAATATTTACATCCGTACATAATCGGCGGACATGCGGAACGCATGTGCACACCCTTCGCACCGTTTTTATAGAGAAAATCTATAGTCTCTTTAAGCTGTGTTCCGCGTACAATAGAATCATCCACAAACAAAAGATTTTTGCCTTCTATAAGCTCGTGTACGGGTATTTGTTTCATTTTGGCAATCTTTCTGCGCTCCTGCTGATGTGTAGGCATAAAGCTTCTCGGCCATGTGGGGGTATATTTGATAAAAGGTCTCGCAAAAGGAATTCCGCTTTCATTTGCATAACCTATTGCATGAGGTGTTCCGGAATCCGGCACGCCCACAACATAATCCACACCCTCGGCATTTTTCTCTTCCGCATCGTTTCGAGCCATAATCTTGCCGTTTTTGTAACGCATTGTTTCAACATTTACACCCTCGTAATTAGAAGTCGGATAACCGTAATACGTCCAAAGAAAAGCACACATGCGCATTTTATTTCCCGGTTTTGACAAAACTTTAAGCGAATCTGCTGAAATTTCAACAATTTCACCCGGACCGAGTTCTTTTTCAAATTTATATTCGAGTTTTTGGTACGCAAATGATTCAAACGAAACACAATATCCGTCATCATTTTTTGCCACAATAACCGGAAGCCTGCCGACCTTATCACGTGCCGCAATAATATTTCCGTCAGCCTTTAATATAAGTATTGACGCTGTTCCGTTAATAACACTCTGTGCAAATTTAATGCCTTCGGCAAAATCTTTCTTTTGGTTTATAAGTGCCGCGGCAAGCTCGGTAGAATTAACTTTTCCGCCGGTCATAACATCAAAGTGTCCGTTTCCGAATGAAAGATACTGCTTTATAAGTTCTTCGGAATTATTTATAACCCCAATCATGCATATTGCATATGTTCCGATATTTGAGCGGATAAGAAGCGGCTGAGGGTCATAATCGCTTATAATTCCTATAGCACTTGAGCCTTTCATTTCATCAAAAATATCGTCAAACTTGGTCCTGAACGGAGAATTCTCTATGCTGTGTATCTCTCTTTGCAAGCCCAGTTCTTTGTCATAAGCCGCAATTCCCGCGCGGCGTGTTCCGAGGTGCGAATGATAGTCTGTTCCGAAAAAAACATCAGTTAAAGCGTCCTGCTTACAAACTGCACCGAAAAATCCACCCATTTTATTTGTTTCCTTTCAATTGTTTAATCAGCCGAATATTCGGTTTAAAATTTCATCATAAGCTTCCTCAACATTGCCGAGATCTCTTCTAAATCTGTCTTTATCAAGCTTTTCATGCGTTTTAGCATCCCAAAACCTGCACGTATCGGGAGAAATCTCATCGGCAAGAACAATTTCGCCGCTGCTTGTTTTTCCAAACTCAAGTTTGAAATCAACAAGTTCGATATTTATTTTCGCAAAAAAATCTTTTAATATATTATTAATCTTAAAGGTATACTCGGTTATTTTATCAAGTTCTTCACGCGTTGCCCATCCGCATGCAAGAATATGGTATTCATTAACCATCGGATCTCCGAGCGCGTCATCTTTAAGGCAAAATTCAAGCGTAGGTGACAAAAGCTTTGTTCCTTCTTTAACGCCGAATCTTTTTGAAAAAGAACCTGCGGCAATATTTCTGACAATAACTTCAAGCGGCACTATTTTAACACGTTTGACAACCGTTTCCCTGTCTGAAAGTTCTTTAACAAAATGGGTTGGTATACAGTTTTTTTCAAGCATCTGCATGAGATAATTCGTAACCCTGTTGTTTATTGCCCCTTTGCCGCTTATGGTTCCTTTCTTAAGTCCGTTAAACGCTGTAGCATCATCCTTGTACGAAACAATGCACAAATCCTTATCGCTTGTTTCAAAAACCTTTTTTGCCTTGCCTTCATAAAGCTGAATACCTTTTTCCATATGTATATACCTTTACCTTTCTGCCTGCATTTTTTGTCTGCAGGCTGACATACGGTTTGCCGATATGATAAATTTTATCGGCAAACTTTTAATCCGTGTACTTTTTAAAAATTGCCTTATCTTTTTCTATAACAGCTTTCTTATTATCTTCTCTGAGTTTTAAAAGTTTATCTGAAAGCACTTCGTCCGATACCGATAAAATTTCGGCGGCAAAAAGTGCTGCGTTTTTACCCGCATCAACACCGACAGTTCCAACAGGTATTCCCGGCGGCATCATCACGGTTGAAAGCAGCGCATCCATGCCGTCAAAATATTTGGATTTTATCGGGATTCCTATAACAGGTAAAGTTGTGTTTGCTGCAATTGCACCTGCAAGATGAGCCGCCATTCCTGCCGCAGCAATTATAACCCCAAATCCGTTTTCACGTGCACTCTCCGAAAAACTGCGAGCCTCTTCTGGCGTTCTGTGTGCCGAAAAAACATGTGCTTCAAACGGCACGGAAAGTTCGGAAAGAATTTTAAAGCATTTTTCCAAAACCGGCAAATCACTGTCGCTTCCCATAATAACAGCTACTTTTTTCATTTGGTATACCTCCGTTTTTCTTTATAAATATAAACAGGGCAGTCCCGTTCCGAAGAATAGGACTGCCCAGACGGTCGACATTTTTTCTCGTTTTCTGCTTCCATGCGGTCATATCCGCCTATCCGTCAGTTACAAAAAACGTTCAATTCAGTTTTATTATACTATAAGCCGCACATTATGTCAAGCGGCAAAGTATACAAAAAAACAATTTATTAAAGCAATTCAGCAAACTTTCCGTCAGTTTTAAGCTGATTATAGCCTGTTTGACGAAGAGCCTCATATACTATAATTGCAACGGAATTCGAAAGATTTAGGCTCCTCGCTTCGCTTATCATCGGTATTCTTACCGCACAATCAATATTTTCTTTTATAAAATCTTCGGGAAGTCCTCGTGTTTCTTTTCCGAAGAAAATATAATCTCCGTCACAGTACTTTGCTTCACTATGAATAATACCGCCTTTGGTTGTTGCAAGATGCATACGCGGCGAAGGGTTTTTTTTAAAAAAACCCCGGAGATTTTCATAATAACAAACCCCTAGCAAATGCCAGTAATCAAGCCCCGCTCTTTTAAGTTTTTTGTCGTCAATTTCAAAACCCATCGGTTTTATAATATGAAGTTTGCTGCCTGTTGCCGCACAGGTTCGTGCAATATTTCCTGTGTTCTGAGGAATTTCCGGCTCGTGCAGCACTATATTTAAACTCATTTTAATGTCCTTCCGATACTAAAGGGGCTGCCGGTTTGGCAACCCCTAAGTAATTTATCTTTTTATTATTATAACTGTTTTGATGTTGCTGCTGCTGTAGAAAGCGAGAATCTCGGAAGCTTTGTTTTCCGAATTATTCTTTTCGTCTTCATACGTTATAATTTCATCAAAATTCGACTCATCTGTTACAATGTTATTTGTCTTGGATTCGCTGAAGTCTATAACAAAAAATTTAGCATTGTTTGCAACAGTGAATACGTCCGATGCACTTTCATTAATTCCGTCGGCATCCGTAGCAAGTGTGTTTGTAAGGTTAATTACATAACCTGAATCACTGTCTTTTGAAAGAACCGTACCGTAAATAAGTCTTGCAGTGGACGAACGCTCAACTCTAAGATCCGAATCGTAACATACATCTCTGAGTTTCTTTGCAAGCGTTACGGCATCATCTCCCGTAGCAGTAATCGGATCCAAAGCATTTTTGCCGCTTGTTTCTTCAAACAGAGAAGGCTTGCCGTCTTTGTTTTCAAGAATCATTTCAATCTGGTCTATAAACGAACCGTCTTTTGTGTATCTGAAAATTTCACCGGCAGATACATTTCCGTAAATAACATTTGATTTATCCGTTCTGAGTTCATTTATTGCGGCACCTGTTTTAAAGTTCCAGCCGTTCATCTTATCCTGAAGCTGTGTATTACCCGTGCTTGATTCAACCTGGCTTATATCCTTCGCGATAGCAATGTCGGAGTTATATGTGAAGCCTGTTTCCGCTTTGCTTGCATAAACCACAACATATTGAGCAATCTTTGTGGAATTTAAGCTGTAACCCTCAACAAGGTAACTGAGAGTTGATGAGAAGTAGGACGAAGAGCTCTTCTTATACGCAGATTCATCACTTATATCCTCAGGAATTACAAGAACTATCGTAGAACTGTTAAGCCCCATTACCGTCTGCTTCTTGTCGTTTACAAATACGTTACCGGACTGGTAGGTATATCTGCCGTTCCACTTTGCAAGTGTGTCTGCCCAGTTACCGTCATATCTTGTGTCGTTCGCATTGGGATATGCAACAGACTGAACCATATCGTCGTTTGCAACCGTTACATTAGCAACAGGAGTATCAATGCTGTCGATAAGTCCTTTGCTGTTTAAAGTATACTTTATAAGCTGACCATACTTCGAAACAGTCTGGTTAAGACCTTCTATTTTGCTCTCAATTTCTGCAAGTTCTTTCTTTTTGGATTCGTCACCCTCAAGTTCTGCCTTTTTGGATTTAAGGTCTTTTATAGCCTGAACCTTCTGAGCGTTTGCCTGAGCAGCTGTCTCTTCAAGAGTATCAACCATTTTGTCATAGTCGTTTATTGTTGTTCCGTCTATATCAACGTTTGAAGCCAACGTGTAAATCTGCGTGCCGTTTTTACCGGATATTCCGTAAAGCTTAATCTGAGCAACACCGTTAACGCCTTTTCCGCGGTCAGCTGTTATTACATAACCTGCGTATGTGCTTGCTTCATCTGATGAAGATGTCGTTTCAAGAGCCGCAATTTCACCGTTTTCGTCAAGATATACAGATACATTTGATCCTATTGTGATGGATGGCTTTTTGTCGTACTCAATATAATTATAAGCATAATTGTATCTCTTATCCTTAATGGAAACGTAGCTATCATCCAATTCGGTAACTTTGCCGGATACTTTATTCCTTGTTACAATAAGGTTAAACACATCTCCGTCTTTCGACTCATAGAGGTTTACGATATCATATTTGCTCAAAGTGAATGAACTTTCGGGATCTACTTCTTTGCCTTTATTGGTTATCTTAATAGACGTACCGCTTGTGGGAATAAGGATAGAATCGCTTGAATACAGAGAATAAATCTTCTTCTGTTTTGTAGCCGAATCCTTACCCATACTGCTTACAGCCATTACTTTGGAATCGTTTATAAATACGACATCGGGTTTCTTGTCACCGTCATTGCTTACAAAAACAAGACTGCCGGACTTAATATCAAAATCATCTTTTGAATAGCCGCTTCCCGCTCTTCCGAGGAATTTACCGTTATAAATAACGCTGACATCCGAACTCAATGTAAGTGTTGTCTTCTTTGAAGAAGAATCGGATTCCCAGAAGCTTACACTGTTGTCCGTAACAGTATCTATATCAGCTGCTTTTACGGTTGTAACAACGTTTCTGTTGCTCTTCTGTATAGATTTAAGATAGTCGTATTCGCCGGAATAATCATTATCCACATAAGCCTTTACATTATAGCCGAGGAATGAATACGGATCTACGCTTTCTTTTACCTTATATGTTTTTTCTTTATTTCCTGAAAGAATTGTTATAACTCTGAGCTTTCCTGTTGTTGTTCCGTCTGTTATGGATGTCTGCTCACATTTTGTAACAACACCGGTAATTTCCTTTGAACCCTGATATGTCTCCTGCGCCGTTTTACCGGACGAAGATGTTACAATGGTTCCTGTTGAAGTTTTTGTAACGTTGGCAACATCAGCATCAAGCGCATTGTTTATTAAAAGTGCAACGGTTCCTCTTGAAGCCGGGTCCTCCTGGCTGTTTACAGAAACTCCGTCCAAAACTCCCAGTTCTCCCGCCTGTGCAATATAGCCTGTGTACCAAGCCGCACCGGGGATCTGTCTTTCCTCCGCTGTCTGACCGTAATTTAACGCACAAACAATCATTTTAACCGCTTCTGCATAAGTTACGGGTTTGTCAGGTCCGAACGTACCGTCAGGATAGCCGAGAACAATTCCCTTATCAACCGCAAGCTTTACATATTTTTTGCTCCAGTGATTAGGTCCGTCTACATCGGAAAATCCTGTTGCAAGAGTCTCGGTTCCTATATCGCCGAGTCCCAGGAAAGTTGCGATAACTTTTGAAAACTCCGCACGGGTTATAGTGTTGTCGGGTCTGTATGTTTTATCTTCATACCCATCTATAATGCCGTTTGAGACGAGTCTCGTTACCGCTTTGCCCACTGCTGAATTCTGATCGATATCCGTAAGTTCAGACGCATCGATAGCAAAAACCGCAGTGCTTAAAGACAGTACCATTGCAGCAACCAAAAGAAATGATAACAGCTGCTTAAATCTTTTCATACTTTTTTCCTCCTAAAAGTTTAATTTGACGCGAGTAATCCCGCGATTTATTAAGATAAGCTTATTATATCACCACAATAAGGGTAAAGTCAATAGCTTAATCTTTTTGTTAAGATAAATTTACATTGCACTTTTTCAGTTTAAAATACCCGAAGATTCCGATGACAACAAGAATAAGCGACAAAAGACTTGAAACTCTCAAACTTCCTATCATAAGACTGTCTGTCCGAAGAGTCTCAACAAAAGCGCGCTCAATACCGTACCAAATAAGGTAAAAGCAAGCGCTTCTGCCCTCAAAATATCCTTTTTTTCTTGTAGAATATATAAGTATAAACCCAAGCGCAAGCCACAAACTTTCATAAAGGAAAGTCGGGTGTGCAAGTGTTCCGTTTACAACCATTCGCCACGGTAAATTCGTCGGGATGCCATAAGCCTCACCGTTTACAAAATTTCCCCATCTGCCCACTGCCTGTCCTATCATAAATCCGTACGAAGCAAGATCAAGGTGCATAAGAATCGAAAGTTTATGTCTTTTACAGTATATTATAACAACCGCTGCCGCACCGATTACAGCGCCGTATATTGCTATTCCGCCTTCCCATATTTTAAATATATCCGAAAATTTATCAAATCCGTCCGGGTAAAACAAAACATAATATATACGTGCGCAAATAATCGAAACCGGGATACAATAAAGCAGCATATTATAGAGGTCGTCTTCTTTGCCGCCGAGTCTTTTATATTCCCTAAAACCCATTATGCATGCGAGCACAATTCCGGTAAGAATAATTATCGCATACCACCTTATTCCTCCCGACGGAATAGGCAGCGGTATTGCTATGGGGTTTATATGAAAATTAAGTCCGAGCCCGGGAAATTCAATATGATTCATCCTTTATTCCTCCCCGGAAGGAGAAACAACAGACAGTGTGCTTGCAGAGAAACCGTTTTTCAGTGTCTTTTCGAGTTCCTCTTTTGTAACACTCATCAAAAGATCTCCGTAATCAAAATAGTTTTCCCCATAAAATGCGGTTCCGGCATAAGATGAAGCGATGTTTTCTATATTGTTTAAGCCTTTAATAAATCTTCCGCAAAGACCCTTTTTTACTATTTCAATTTCGTTTTCATAAAGTCCTTCGGCCTTAACGCGGTTTATTTCAGCCTTTACAGCCTCATATACCTTTTTGGGCTCTTTGCTCTCTCCGTCAATTTCTACAAAAGCATATTCCTTGCCGTAATTATATGCAGCGCTCATTCCGAAAATCAGCCCTTCATCGTAAAGTTTTCCGTAAAGACGTGACATTTTGCCGAAAATCATTTCGCAAAGTACGCTGTACACGGCATCACATTTAAGTTTCGGTGCCTCAGGTTTTTCCTTAAAGCCGATACAAAACATAGGTGTTGCAACGCTCATTTTGCGTTCAACATATTCTTTCGCCACTTCATCGGGCTCTTTCGGAATAATTGTTTCTGCCTTTTTAAACTCCGTAACGGGCAAAATATCGTCAACCGCCTTAATTACAGTTTCGGCATCTGCATTTCCGGTTACGCAAAGTATCATATTTGCCGGGTGATAATATGAACCGTAACATGTATAAAGAGTTTCTTTTGTAATTTTTGCTATTTCATCACATGTTCCGGCTATATCTATATTTATGGGGTGTTCCTTGTAAAGTCCTCTCAGCATATTAAAGAAAACGCACCAGCCGGGATTATCATCGTACATCTTAATTTCCTGTCCGATTATTCCCTGTTCCTTTTGAACATTTTCATCCGTAAAATAAGGTTCAGCAACATATGACAAAAGGTGCCTTAAAGATTCTTCGTAATTTTCCGCTGCCGAAAAGAGATATGCGGTCATGTCAAAAGAAGTAAATGCGTTTGCCGAAGCACCGAGTTTCGCAAAACGGTCAAAAGCATTTCCGCCGCCTTTCTGTTCAAACATTTTATGTTCAAGAAAATGTGCCACCCCATCGGGAATCACAATGTCTTTTCCTTCAAGAACAAAATGCCTGTCAATTGAGCCGAAGTTTGTACAAAGCAAAGCATATGTTTTGTTAAATCCTTTTTTCGGAACAACCGCAATGCGCAGTCCGCTCTCGGCTGTATGGCATATAAGCTTTTCTCCTGTCTTTTCGTTAAGATACTCACGCATTACATTTCCTCCTCCAGCGCACAAAGGAAAAATACGGTTTCCTCTTTCATGAGACGTGCGCGTTCTATAATTTGTTCCCGATTTACCGATAAATATTTTTCTCTGAGTTCTTCAGGTGTAACAATTTCGTCATTCGAAAGTGCATTAACATAAAAGCCCAGCAGCAAATCCGGATCATCGGAAAGTTCGTCAACCGTATTTACAAGTCCGCGTACGGCATTATCAAATTCCGTGTCGGTAAAATTGCCTTTTTGCACATCGGCAAGCTGCATATTTATTGCCTCGACCGTTTTTTCATATTTATCAAAATCAATTCCCGCCTGGGCAAGCACCAGACCTTTATATTTATCAACATAAGAAGAAGCATAATAGCAAAGACTCATTTTTTCTCTTACAACGTTGAAAAGTTTAGAGCTTACTCCGCCTCCGAACACGGCGTTCATTACGGACTCGATATACACATCGTCTCCGGAAAGTTCTCCGGTGGCATAAGCCATAACAAGTTTTCCCTGCGTTATATCGCTTTTTTCCGTCACGCGCGTGATATCTGCTTTGTACGGCAAAATATCTGTTTTTTGTCTTTTGCTGCCTCCGAATTTTGAAAGCAAAGTTTTTGCGCATTTTTCCGCTTTAGCTTCATCAAAGTTCCCCAAAACAACAATTGTAGGTCTGCATTCGGAGATAATAAATTTATAATAGTCATAAAGCTGCTCCGCCGTAATTGCCCGGCAAATTTCCGCATCACCCAAAGGCGGGCAACCGTACGGGTCATCGCCGCACGTAATCTCTAAGCAGCGCGCCAGCGCATATGTTCTTTTATCATTTATAAGTCCTGCAATATCCGCTTCAAGCACTTTTTTTTCGCGAGAAACAATATTCTCTTTAAATTTTCCCTCCGAAACAAGCGGATTAAGAAGTATTTCTCCGGCAAACTCAAAAATGTTGTCTGTAAGCCCTTCCTCCGCAAATTTTTCATTTACTGCGTCAAGCACCAGCGAAACACACAGTGCTCCGCCGACCTTTTTTGAAGAAAACGACATGGATGTGCCATACATCTTCTTAAGAGCAATACTCACTTCCCTTTTATCAGGATACTTTTTGCATCCGGCAGCCAAAACCTTTGAAAGCAACGCATTATACGTTGCATTCTCTTTTCCGAGCGGAGCTGCAAAACTTACGTAAAGTTTAAAATTTTTAAATTTTTCATCACGGACAAAAAGCAAATCCGATAAATCCGTTCTAACAACTTTCATGTTCTCTCCCCTTTACTGCTTTTAATATAAGCTTATATATATCCTGTACGGCATTCGGTTTTCCTATATAAGCGACCGCACCTTTAGTATTTTTCATCTTCCATTCATTACAAAGCATCTGATAAACCGCTTCATCAATTGTAAATGTTTTTGAAACCGCCATCGAAATACCGTTATTTACAAAAAATTCAAGATTTCTTATTTCATGCCCCGGAATCGGATTTATCAATATGGTAGGCAAACCCTTTGCAAGACTTTCGCTCATTGAAAGTCCGCCCGGCTTTGTAATAATAAAGTCAGATGCATCCATCATCACGTCAACATTATCCGCAAAGCCGTATACATACACCTTATGCTTATGGTTCTGCTTCTCGATTTTTTCTTTTGCTTCCGCATTTCTGCCGCATACGCACAATATCTGAAAATCGAGTTCCAGAGCGTCAATTTCGGCAATCGTTTTCGGCATATTTCCAAACCCCATACTCCCCATCATAAACATTACTGTGGGTTTATCATGAATTCCGAGAATCTTTTTTGCTTCCGCACTGTCAATTTTATGTGAAAACTTTTCCGATACAGGTATTCCTATAGGACAGATTTTTTCTTTGTCAATACCTTTCTTTTCACACTGCAGATTAAGCAAATGGCTCGCGGTTACGTAATAATCCATTTTGGATTCTTCCCAAAACGGATGAACCGTAAAATCCGTAATTATACCAACATTTACAAATCCTTTGAGTTTTTCGGAAATATATGTCATAACCGTTCCGCAGAAAATATGCGTGGAAATCACAACATCGGGCATAAATCTTTCAATATATTTCTCAAGTTTTGAAGCCGTTATTGCATTATTTATTGCAGACCAAAAAGAAAATTTTCCGTCCGGTGTGTGTTTTTTGGTTTCCAAAAGTTCATAAACGGTTCCGAATGCCTTAGGTGTATACTGAGTTGTCAAAAGATAAAATTTTTCTACCGATGAACTTAAAAACGGGCTAATAAATTTATATGCGTCCAAAATTCTGCATTCGGCACCCTGTTTTTCAAAGTACTCACACATAGCTTTTGAAGTCTGAATGTGTCCCTGACCGGTTGATAAAGTTAAAATCAGTATTTTCATAATTTTTGCCTTTCGTAATTTTAAATACTTTCGCGCATAACAGGCAGCGGCTTTATCATATTAAGTTTTTGCACTTTGCCGCTTCCACCCTCTATTACGTTTACAAGTGTTCGCGAAGCAACACGCGAAATTTCATCCTGACGGCTGTCAACAGTTGTCAGCGGAGGAGTTGTAACAGTTGCAAAAAGCAAATTATCATAACCTGCCATACCGATTTCATCCGGAACCTTTATCCCAAGCTGCACAGCCCGGCATACAAAACCTGCCGCAAGCATATCATTTGAAAAAACCGCACAGTCACATCCTCTGAGTTTGATCTGCTCTATAACATCTGCTGCTGTGTCAGCGGAATCTCCGCAATGTATCACTTCCGCCCGTTTGAAAAAAATTTCCCTCATCGCTTTTTTATAGCCTTTGATTTTATGCATTGTACTTTGCGAATCATTATCGCAAATATATATTGGCTTGTTTTTTCCTTTTTTATGTATTGCTTCCATAAGTTCATATGTACCAAAGGCATCATCGCATACAGTGCAAAAAACATTTTCCAAAGATATTTTTGCATTTATAGCGGCTATCGGCACATTCTGAGCAATATCTTTTATCAAACTTGCGTATTCTTTATCGGCAAACACAGATCCTACCAGCATAATTCCGTCAACACGCCTGTCAATAAGAAAATTCAGCTCCCGCTTTACATCGGATTTCTGCGGCTCGGTATTTGTTATTACAACACCATATCCCATACGGCGCATCTCACGGTTTATATTATAAACAACTTCAGAATAATACGAATCCCTGATATCAACGGAAACCACTCCTATTGTCTTTACAGTGTCGGTAACAAGTCCGCGTGCAAAAATATTAGGTCTGTATCCTATTTCATTCATAACGGATTCTACTTTTTTTCTTGTTTTTTCAGTGACAAGATCGCTTTCGTTTATTACTCTTGAAACAGTGGCAATGGATACTCCCGCTTTTTTTGCTACATCGTATATAGTCATAAAAATTTTCCTTTCGGTAACAAAAAATAACACATTATCATAGTATATAATTGAAACTGCGGCGCAGTAAAAAATATAAGCCGCTTATGCAAACGGGAACCGAACCCGCTTTTCCGAAATGTTAAATAAAACCCGAAGAAAAACATTTTACGTTCGACTCTCGTTTGCCATAACCGGCAGAATGGAGAAATTATGAATATTTTCAGAAATATGGATTCAGGCGTTTGGATAATTATTTTAATTGTCTTGTTTTTCTTGTGCTGTGACAACGGCTGCGGCAACAGCTCATCCGACTGTGGATGCTAAATATAAAGGAGGATTTAATATGTGCTGTAACAATCTTTGTAACATAATAAAAAGTGATTGCTTTTGGATTATCGTAATTTTGCTTTTCCTTTGGGGCGGATGCTCTGACAACGGCTGCGGCTGCGGTCGCTGACGGATAACCCGTAGTCTGCAAGGCGGTGTAAAAACCAAGGTTTCTACACCGCCTTGTGACAATTTGATTAATATTACCGTGTTGCGTTTTGAATTTATCTTAAATCCTCTATTTCGGTTTTTAATTTTTCAAAAGCTTTTTTTCTGTGAGAAATCATATTTTTCTCATTCTCCGAAAGCTCCGAAAATGTTTTATAGTATCCGTTCGGCACAAAAACAGGATCATATCCAAAGCCGCCGCTGCCGCGCGGCTTTTCTGTAATAACACCATCTGTTTCTCCTCTGAAAACAAAGTGTCGTCCATCCGGCAGACACAGTGCTGCCGCACATACAAAACGCGCTCTCCTGTCCTCCGAGCCGACAAGTTCCGCAAGAAGTTTTGAAACTCTGTCCGCATCGGTTGCATTTTCCCCTGCATAGCGTGCCGAAAAAATACCGGGTCGCATGTTGAGTGCAAAGACCTCAAGTCCCGAATCATCGGCTATCACAGGCTTTGAAACAGCTTTGCACACAGCTTCCGCTTTTATAAGTGCATTTTCCTCAAATGTTTTTCCGTTCTCCTCAATTTCAGCATGAAAACCTGCCTCATCTGCGGTTATAATATGCGCACCTTTAATTATTTCTTTAAGTTCGCGCACCTTACCTTTGTTTTTTGTAGCAAGAACAAGCTCCATCATTTTTTCTCCATCAGTGTACATATAATTTTTGCCGCCTGCGCTCTTGTAGCGTTTGAAGCACCGCGGAGTGTGTTATCATCAAATCCGCTTATTATTCCCATAGATGAGAGGCGGAGCATAGCATCGGCTGCATAGTCCGCAACGGAATTTATATCGTTGTATTCGTGTGAAGTAGGTTCGGCAAGTTCAATATTTGCACATTTTGCGGTTCTTTCAATCATAACGGCCATATCCTGTCTTGTGATATTTTGCCCTGTTCCGAAAGAATTGTCACCCATACCGTTTATAATACCTTTCTTATACGCCGAAGCAACATAGGGCGCATACCAGCTTCCGTTTGCAACATCGTTGAAATCACATTCCGCAGAACTGTCGAGCAGTCCGAATGCTTCAACAATGATTTTTGCAAACTGTTCACGTGTTATATTAGCATCGGGTGCAAAAAGATTATCTCCTACACCGCTTATTATTTTTTTCGTCGCAAGCTTATAAATAAATGTACTTGCCCAATGGCTGTCGCTTACATCGGAAAATCTGATTGTTTCCGTCTTTTCCGCAGAATCATCCGGTTTTGTCACGGGCTCTTGGGGTTTTGTTGAGGGCTCCGGCGTTTTAATATCTTCATCATCTTTACCTTCAGAACCCGTATTTCCCCCCGAAGTTGTATCTTTTTTTATCTCGCGGAGCTCGCCGTCTATTTTGGCAAAAAGTCTCGAAACCCCAATTTCAAAATAAACATATCCGTTTTCTGCGGCAAAATTTGAGACATTTTCACGCGCACCGTTACCTGCCACGGAATAAATGCAATTTGTGTTATAATCACTCTCGCTGCCTTTTATATCTTTTCTGTATTTTACGGCGGAATATGCAATGGACGCGGTTATTTCTCTTTGTGCCAAAACATCTATTTTAAGCATTTCTCCGCCTTGGGCATATTCGTAAAGCTTTGGCGAAACCGTTTTTGCCTCACCGTATTCAAGAGCAAAAGTAACATTCGGGCCGTTTAGATATTCCAACGAATAAAACTCCGAAGGGTTAATGATAAGTTCTCCGGCATCCGCAAAATACAGATGTATTGAAGATGCACCGCCGATTTTTTCGGGATTTAAACTTTCTTTAGGGATTGACAAAGAATGTTTTTTACCGTTTTCAAATATAACTCTGATTTCAAACGGCGCCTCGGTGTACGCATTTTTGCTTTTAAGTATTTCCGCAACTTTTTTTGCAGAGAGCACAGCAAAATCAAAGTCATCGGCGCCGAGTACGGCGTTCTGCGACGAATCAGAAATTCTGAGTGTTGCGGCTTCTGTCAAAGCCTCGGAAACAAGCTCTTTCTTTTCTGCTCCGTCCGCTGCTGTTATCTGCGCTGCAAATTTGTCGGCAATGCTGCCGGCAGAAGAACAGGGTTTAAGTACATCCGTACCGTTTTTATATCTTTCAAACATTGTATCATAACCGGACTCGGACGGTTTGTCGTCGTCCGCTTCGTTCTCATCGGCAGCTGCTATTCCAAGCCCGATAAGATAGTTTAAAAATTTTGCTTTTTGTGTTTCATCCGCTTTATTTACGGTTTCAAAAATATTCTGAATTTCCAGAATCGTCGTATCTTTTAAAGTGTTATCATTATTTTCAAAGCAGGAAATATAATCGGCTGTATCGTTTCTCATATACATATCGCCGTTTTTTACGTAAAAAGCTTTTAAATTATTGCTCTTTTCATATGAGTTGCTGACAGCAAAAAGCAAATTATAGCACCATGTGTTGCTGTAAAGCTTTTCTGAAATGTATTTTGTAATATCCGGCATATCTGTCATATACTGCGGCTGTGCGGTGAAAGGCAGTAAAATATTGTTTACGTTTTGCACAAATGACATGAAAAGCTCAAAAACGTCGGGGTTATCTGCAAAAACATTATAAAAGCCGTCTATATATTCTGCCGTTTCTTCTTTTGTCACGCCGAAGCCCGAGAGGAAAACAGATATTTCATTTGCAATATCATCGGCATCTTCTTTGCTGCGCAGTACATACAGTCTTTCACCAGCTGAGGAAAAAGAAACGAATGGCATAAACGCTCCGCTGTAATAAAGCGGATCTACGTTTTTTTCAAAAAAGAAATTAAGAAGATTGTCCGTTTCTCCCTCAAGCGCGGCTGCCGGTACTACGGCAGTAATAAGCAGTGCCACAACCACAAAAATACTGAATAGTTTCTTCATTTTAATCTCCATTCCGTCTTTTACGACTGTTTATTTTTTATAAAAGAAGTTTCTCTTCATTTCTATATAATCATCAATAATACGCGATTGCTCAAATATAAATTCGCGGCACTCCGAAACCTTCAAAAGAGCTTTGCAAACAAAGTACACTCTTTCCGAAAAGCTTCTGCCAACACCCTTTTTCGCCAAAGGACACATTGAATATGCTCTCGGGTCGAATATTACGGAAAAATCTCCTTCGGGTGAAATATACGGCACCAACGGGAAAATTCTGCATGCAAGCGGTCTCTTTTCTCTTATGCAATTTCCGCCGCACATTAAAATTTCGGTTCTTTTGCCGCAAACTTGAAAATCCGACAAAAATATTTTTGCAAAATCCGACATATCTCCGAGGTATTCCCTCTCATGCGGATATAAATACATTCCTTCGCCTTCTTCGGAATCTTTGCAGCAGCGGGCTCCGCATAAATCGCCGCAATTTTCTTTCATCGGTGTTTTTTTATTTAAAAGCGGCAGCAAGGCGCCGTAAAACTTTTTCGGTTTTATATACATTTTAATCTCCGTTCCGTCACCTGTTCCGCAACAAATCTACCAATTTATTTTATTATAACAAATTTAAACTCAAAAGTAAAGTATTTATTTAATAAAAAACTTTAAAAAAAGCGGGTGCGGCAAAATAGCACTTTTGCTGCACCCGAAAACTTTTGTTATTCTGCGAATTTTTCCGCGCAGTATCAGTCCGTCACAGTCCATATCATAGGAAGCTGCATAGTTATCAATAATCGAATTAAACATTTCACCGGCAGCTTTCTTATAGCGAATCATATCGGCGTCATCTTCGTTTTTTGTATCTTTATAATTCAAAGCGAAACCGCCTATTCCCCACGCCTGCCCTCTTGCCCAGCACGAATCGTCGGAAGTTCCCTGTGCGGTAGCTCCGTAAAGCGGCTTGCCGGTATCGTAATCAAATATATATCTGTGAAAACTTGACCCGTCTTCACGCAATATGTATTTCACCGTGGTTGCAAGGTGCTTTTTCATATTCCCCCGGAGTTAAAATGTACTTATGCTCATATCTGTTAAATACTTCAATAGCCATAATTAAGCCTCCTATGATTTAATTTAATTAAATGATAATACCGAAAGATTAAAATAACATTAGAAAAAATAAAAAAATACACCCTTTTTTAGAGAGTGTATTTTTTATTTTTTGCCTCATCAAGCAACATGAAACCGAAAATTAATATTCAATTTTAACGGTCTTTCTTGTATCTGCGGCTTCAATAACAGCGCGGCATACTTTAACCGTTGCCATGCCCTCATAGCCGTTTGTTGCAACATCGGTTCCGTCCAATATAGCATTTATGAAAGCGGTGTGCTCTCCCGTTACATTGTGATTGTCAAGCGCAAGCGGATATTTTATTTCTATTTCGTTATCGTTCTGTCTGTCTAAAACTCCGTCTAAAATTTCACTTCCTTCAACAATGTGATTTCTGTACACGGTTATAAAAGCGTCCGTATTGTTTACAAGAATAGTTCCTTTTGTTCCGAAAAGCTGTGTACGCATTGTATAAGGTCTTTTGCAGCCCGAAGATGTGAAAACTTTTCCTATAACATCGTTCGGGAATCTGAAAATAGCTATTACACAGTCATCGGTGGGCAAATCCGTCAATATTTTTTTGTTGCTGTATGCTGTTGTTTCCGACGGGTTTCCGGCAATCCAGCGAAGAAGGTCAATAGCGTGGCATGCACCGCCGATTACTATATGGCGGAGAGGATCGGCTCTCCATGTAGTCTTATCCGTAAATGTGGAATAATCGTGAGCATATTCGCTTTCAACATAGAAAAGCTCGCCTATTACGCCTTCATCAAGCAATCTTTTTGCCTCAACAAATCCCGGTGTCATGCGGCAAATCTGACCTATCATAAGCTGCTTGCCGCTTTTTTTCTGTGCCTCAACCATCGCTTCGCAGTCCTCCACTGTCAAAGCCATCGGCTTTTCGCATAAAACATGCTTGCCTGCAAGGAGCGCTTTTACGGTAACCTCTCTGTGTGCCTGGTCGTTTGTTGCGACTATAACAGCGTCAATATCGGCTTTTTTAAGCATCTCGTCACAGTCTGTATAACATTCTGCATCAAGCTCAAATTTTTCGCTGACTTTTTTCATAGCCTCTTCCGATAGATCACAGATAGCATTTATAACAGCTTTTTTCTGCGTCTTCAAACCCGGAATATGCATATGAGCAAAGCTGCCGCAACCTACTACACCAAATTTAACCTGTTTCATTTTTTTACTCCATTCCGCCGCCTGTCACGGCCTTTTTTTGCACTTTTCTAT
>ERZ1034952.755-NODE-755-length-28892-cov-34.925235_pt1 | contig 28892 bp, 55 predicted proteins | sample MGYA00520625_ERZ1034952 | MGnify/ENA primary metagenome ERZ1034952 (study PRJEB33766, sample SAMN09781773) | gut metagenome | biome: gut microbiome | host: Homo sapiens | place: Madagascar | study: EMG produced TPA metagenomics assembly of the PRJNA485056 data... | reverse complement strand
ACACTGGTACAACTACAGTTACAGTTGGCGCTAACCCTGTTCTGTTTGTATCAAGACGCGCTTAAGGAGGAGACATCACGATGAGTATTAAGGATATGGAAATGCATATGGAAAAAATCGGCGAACTCAAGACCGAACTCGTCGACTGCTTAAAATCAGAATTTGCCAAGGGTCTCGGCTGTATTGACACCAAAGAAGCAGGTGAAGTTACAGACATGATCAAAGACCTGGCAGAGACTGAGCGTAACTGCTATGAGGCTTGTTATTACAAGTCCATAGTTGAAGCTATGGAAGATGCTGAAGAAGGGTCGCGCTACGGCTACAACCCCAACAGATATTCTTCCGGCCGTTATGCTCCAACAGGTCGAGGAACTCGTGGTTACAGACCCTACGAAGACCTTGACATGATCGATGCATGGGCTAAAGACCTCGATGATAACGGGATGAGGTACCGTATGGGATTCAACGCCGGTGGACGTTCTGGTGTAAAAATGTCTGATGGCATCAGAAGCGGCGGATCGTATATGGTTGACCCTGACATGTATTCGGAGCATTCCAGCAACTGGGATAGCAGATACGGAGATGCTTACAACAAGTATCGTGCTTCCAGAAAGCATTATACTGAATCGAAGTCTGCTGCAGACAAGCTCGAAATGGACGAACATGCCAACGAGCACATCAACGACACAATTGCTACAGTAAAGGAAATCTACAAGTCCGCTGATCCTGATATGAGAAAGAGGATGAAGGAGAATGTCCAGAAGCTTGTGTCTGAGATGATTGTCTAAAGTATTCTCGCCATGAATACCTTTTACCTTAACGGGGATTTGTGGCGTATAGTAATTGTAAATCCAACCAATCCTCAGCTTGTGGATCGTACTGGTAGACTGACAGTTGCTACCACAGATCCGGCTACATATACTATTTATATGTCGAGCGAACTGACGGGTGGCTTCTTTACCCATGTATTGATCCACGAGTTGGGGCATTGTGCTATGATTAGCTTCAATTTACTCAATGATATTCATCAGATGGTAAAACCGGAGTATTGGATTGAGGCTGAGGAATGGGTTTGCAACTTCATCGCTGACTATGGCGAGCAATTATTCAAAATAGCTTATACCATAGACGGTGATTACGCTTGGAGATGGATCCCCGGCGAACTGGAAAGATTAATATCTTAAGGAGGGGTATGGAGTTGGGCGTTGAATCGATTATAACGATTGTGTGCTCGGTCCTTGCATCTAGTGGTCTTTGGGCATTTTTCACAAAGATTGCCGATAAGAAAGACGTGAAAAATCAGATGTTGGTAGGACTTGCGCACGATCGAATATTATATTTGGGTATGTCATATCTTGAGAGAGGGGATTGGATTACTCGAGATGAGTATGAAAATCTTCACGACTATCTCTATGTACCGTATCAGAAAATGGGTGGCAATGGCTCCGCTAAAAGAGTCATGGACGAGGTAGACGTTAAACTCAACATAGTGGCACACCCGCCAAAGGAGGAAAAAGCCGATGAGTAATAAGGTATATGATGTACTCAAGTGGGTTGCACAGTATCTGCTCCCTGCGCTCGGTACACTGTACTTTGCACTTGCACAGATTTGGGGTCTTCCCTATGGTGAGCAGGTGGTTGGTACTATTACTGCTATTGATGCGTTCCTGGGTATAATCCTGGGTATAAGCACACAGCAGTATCACGATCGTATGGATTACTACGACGGCGACGGTAATAAGTCTAAATGATCAAAATGGTTTAGTGGCTTGGCGAATTTGCTGAGCCACTTCACTATTACATGGACTCTTTTTTTTGTCGCGTAATAAACACGCTCTCTTATGAGGAAACTCAAAATAAACTTATTGGAGGTTTTATTATGGATATGTTTGAAAACAAAGCAATTAATGGTTATGTTTATGCAACAAGATTCATTGCGAGCTGGATTAAGGTGGGTGGACAGTTAAGGACTGGCAGAGACATTAAAGATTTCAAGGATTGGTTGAAATCTATTGGGGAAGTCAGTGAAGATGATATCCACCACATTGTATTCCTGGCAACCAATGGTCGATTGGAGCTCGAGGACCATGCAAAACGTTTTCTGACTGAAAGATCTAAATAAGTAATACTTAGGCGGAGTCTTAGAGAAATCTAGGACTCTTGCTGTTTGCTCGCGAAAAATACATGCTCCTTAATGAAGAGTAATTTATTACAAATTTTAAGGAGGAATTTATTATGTTAAAGCAATCAGGAGAGCTAACAAGCTCTCTTAGCTTTTTCGGTCGCGTAAGAAACATTCTATATTATGAGAGAAAATCTTAAAACTTTATAGGAGGTACGATTTATGATAACATTTTGTTTACTCATGATTGCATTATTGATTGTGGTGACGATAGGGGTCATTGTCCTGATTTCAGGAGGAGGATTGATATTATTACCATTATGTGATATTGTGATTGGAATAATCATACTTGTTATGCTGATTAAAGCGATCTTTAAAAAGAAAGATAAGTAACTCAAAGAGGCTATGGAAACATGGCCTCTAATTTTTTCTTTCGCGACAAAAACACACCCTCTAATGAAAGGGGTTGATTTATATGTCAACAAAAGCGAAAGTAATGATTTTAATAACAACAATTGGAATTATAGGAATAGCTGCGTTTATTGCAGATACAATAAATTCGACTATACCAGAGGTATTGTTAGGAATGATAACATTACTGTATGTAATTAAGGACATGTTTTTTAACAACAATAAAGAGAGCTAACAAGCTCTCTTAGCTTTTCGCGAAAAATACATTCTCCTTAATGAAAGGATGTGTTTATATGTTTATAGAAAAATGGGCATTAACAGCTGGACAGAGAGAAAAAGTATCTCGTCAAAATGGTAAGATTTTATTAGGACTTACAGAAAGACGCAGTATTAAAAGTATTGCGACAGATCTTAAGTTAAATTCGGATGAGGTCGAGCACAACATTGACGAAATGCTTTACGAACTCTATCAGCATGTTGGGCTGAAGAGATTTCTTAAGACAATATTACGCAAATAAGAGCAATAGACTCTGTGTAGAAATACATGGGGTCTTAGCTTTTTTCGCGACTCAAACATGCTCCTTTATGAGAGAAATCTCAATCAAATTTTATGTTTTATGGAGGTATGATTTATGAAATCAGTAGGAGCCATGTATATGAACGAAAAAGAGATAACCGTTATGGAGATTAAGGGTTTACTCAAAGGATTGAACAGAATGGTGTCAAGTATAGAATTTAATCTAGGTTTTGACAACATTGACAATCTGGAGGTGGAACTCGGCTATCTTCGTAATATACTCGATGCGATCGAAAGCAAGGTGAACACAGACGAAAATCAAGACAAAACCAAAAATAAGAAAGATAAGATTGAGTGGGACTATGATCTTGACGCAAGAGAGCTGTAACAAGCTCTCTTAGCTTTTCGCGCCTTAAACATGCTCCTTTATGAGGAAACTCAAATAAAGGAGGAATTTATCATGAAGAAATTTTTAGAGAAGTACAAAAATGATTTCTGGAAGATTGCAGTAAAGACAATCGTATTCTGGATCAGTGGTGGATGCATGATGCTATCATGGCACTTACTGCACGGTCCATGGATATGGCCGATTCAAGCAATATTGACAGGAATTGCATTTGTCGCCATCTCAAAATATGATTGGGATTCCGACGATTTAGACAAGTAACTCAAAGAGGCTATGGAAACATGGCCTCTAATTTTTGTCGCGTATAAATCACGCTCTTTTATGAAAGGAGTTGATCAAAATGTCAGCAATGAAGAATTTTATGGAAGATGTTTGCTACATGTATCACGACGGGTATTCAATAGAGGATATTGCCGTGAAACATAATGTAAGCACAGACTATGTAAAGGAAGTTATTGGCATGTGGTATGACATAATTTGTGATTAAGAGCGAATGAGAGCTGTAACAGGCTCTCTTAGCTTTTCGCGTGAAAAACATAGTATATTATGAGGAGAGATCCTAAAAATATAATTTGGAGGTTTTTATTATGAAAAAAGTATTCAAAGTAACAACAATTGTTATGGGTGTGATGGCTGCAATTTCAGGAATTGTAGCGGGAATCATATACATAGTAAATTGGGTGAGAGCTGAGAAACTTAAGAAAGAAATGATGGAAGAACTCGATTTTGTACGAGAGACAATCCTCAACCAGGCAGGAGCGCGATAACAAGCGCTCTTCCTTTTTCTCGCGTAATAAACACGCTCTTTTATGAGGAGAAATCCGAAACTATATTATTGGAGGTCATATTATGAAAGAAAAGTTTAAGAAGTTTATGAATCATCAGATAACTGTAAAAGATACTATCATTTACACAATAATCGTAATGCCGATTATTGGCGCTATGATAGGTTATACACAGTTACGTGATATCATGCGGCTAAACTTAAAAGATGATGACATCGATAAGGTAATCGAATGAACTCACGAGCAGGAGAGCTGTAACAGGCTCTCTTAGCTTTTCTGAAAGGAGGTGATCAAAATGACGTTCTATATAGTATCTGCTATTATATGGTCGATGGGTCTTGCATGCGGTATTGCCCTCGCCGTGGTAATCACGGGTCTCGGCACAAAGGTCAGGTTTGGGGTGCTCCATGTTAACACCAAAGACCCAAACAAAGATATGTTTAGCCTTGAAATTGATGTTGATTCACCAGCGCAGCTTGAGAACACAAACAAGGTGATACTCAAAGTGAGTCGCGACTGAAACACGGTGTTTTATGGGAGAACATCCCAATATTTTTGAAAGGAAGATGTAAATATGGACGAATTTACTAAGGTGATCAAAGAGGAGATTGAACGGCAGACTAAAGAACTACCCGACATGAATCTTGGACCTGATGAATATGCAAAGATGTCCAAGGGCATTGCCGACCTGACAAAGGCGGTAACAGACTATGAGAAGAGTCGCGATGATGCTGAGGCGGAAAAGGCTAAAGTTAAGCGCGATACGATCATTAATAGTGTTACTGCCGGTGTTAGTGTCGGTGGATTAGCACTTGGGATTGCGGAGTTCATCAAGAAACAGGAATGGATCAAGCAGGGCTTTATATTTGAGCAGACAGGTTCAATTTGCTCGAGCACCTTCAAGCACATATTCAGCGGTATTTTCAAGAAATAAGGATGTTAAGAATAGCAAGAGAGCTGTAACAGGCTCTCTTAGCTTTTCTGAAAGGAGTTATGATGACAAGAGAAGAGATAGCCGAACTGATTCATAGAAGAAGATTACAGGTATGGATTCATTCGGTTATTTACTACGTGTATAATGAGAATCTTATCTCTGACGCCACGTGGTCAAAATGGGCGTCAGAATTGGAGAATTTGCAGGCTACTTATCCGGGTATAGCGGCGCAAGTAGAATACGCAGACGTATTCAAAGGATTCGATCATTCTACTGGCTCGAATTTACCCACCAATGTAAAGCAGATAAATAGGCGTGCTGAGTATCTGATAATGCTTTGTAGGCGCAATCCAGATTATATTATACAGGAGGATTGATCAAAATGAACAATGTGTTATATATGACCCGTGAGTATGGTGATGGTAAAGAGCTTGTTGTCACCACCATTGCTGTAATAAACGGTCTTCAAGTGTCAGTCGTTTCTGTCATAAAAAATGACAAGAAAGGACCACTGAAGCCTCATACAAAGCTCGAGACAAAGACCTCTCATCATAAGATTGCTTATGAGTCGTCCGAGCTCTACTATGATATGATCACGGAAAAATACTTCGAGGCAATGCCATCGGTAGTAAAGCTTATGAGTAATGCCATGGCTGAAATATGCCGGCGATACAGGATTCCATATCACATGGAGCAGACTGTCGCAAAGCCCGGCGATGGAATGGAATGCACTATCATAACCTATTAATTCGCGATAAAAACACATTCTTTTATGAGGAAACTCAAAATATATTATTTGGAGGTTTTTATTATGAAAAAAGTATTAGGTATGATTTTATTCATCTGTGCGGCTGGTATAGGCTATTGTGCAGGCGTGGTACGCGGACTTATAGCCGCGGCACATTGCAGCACTAAATATCCAGACGAATGGAGCAAGGACTCAGAGGCTATATACGATACAGTTGAGGACATCAAAGATATGTTTAAGAAGTAACTCAAAATGCAAGAGAGCTGTAACAGGCTCTCTTAGCTTTTTCCGAAAGATTGAACATATTTCGCGACTTAAACATGCTATTATATGAGGGAGGTGAGAACTTATGACAAAGCTTGGAATAATTTCACTGATCGTTGGTATTATCGGTACTGTGCTTACTGCATTAAACACACAGCAGACGGCACAGAAACAGATCAATAAGAGATTCGATGAGTGGGAGAAGAAGCACGAAGAAGATAACTAACCTAAAGCAGGAGAGCTGTAACAGGCTCTCTTAGCTTTTCTGAAAGGAGATGCGACAATGACCAGCGCAGAGGCGCTAAAAATCTTAAGGGATCATTATGCGCAGATGATTCCACCTGCTCAAGTATGGCCTAAGTATAAGGTTATGGAGCGATCATACCACCGATCGGTCTGCAAATACGTAATGCAGAAGTTAATTGATACCGACCTTGATCCGATGTTAATCGTGCAAAAAACGCACGAAATGCTGTTGGACGGAGATGATCGAAATCCAACAAAGTATGCTAAGTTCATGCTTGAAGAGATTGATGACATCAAAATGATGTTAATTGAAAGTGAAAGGAGAAAGTCAAATGAGCATAATTGACACATTGAAGCCAGTAGCTGCAAACATTGGCAGATTGGCTTCCCAGCATGTCACTGAGCTCAGTGTGGGCGTCGGTATAGCAGGCATGATTACTGCTATATTCCAGACCGCTCATGCAAGCAAAAAAGCTGAAGCAAAACTCGCCGAGGTACAGGAGAGCCGTAAGCGAGTGTACATGGACGAGGCCACACAGAAGTGGGTAACAGGCGATCCCGATCCGCTTGCTCCTGGCGAGGTGTTCAAAATAAAGGCACCATACTACATTCCGGTAGCGCTCACTGCTGTGGGTTCGGCGGCGTGCATTATATTTGGAACCCATCAGAGTCTCAAGCGTAATGCATTGCTCACGACGGCACTCACGGTGTCGGATCAGGCATTTAGGGACTATAAGAAATCTGTTGAGGAGCAGATCAAGGAAATGGTACCTGAAGAGAAACTGCCTGAGGTTAAGCAGAAAATACAGGATAAGGTAGCAAAAAAGACGGTGGATGCCTCTAAGACACCTGCTCCGGTGGCTATTGCTAATGCGGACGGCAAACTTCTTTGCTACGAACGTTATTCAGGAAGGTATTTCTATTCCACAATGGAAGATGTGAAGCGGGCCTGCAATGATCTGAATAGGCAGATGAGAGATGATAACTATATATCTCTCAATGAGTTCTATTACGAAGTAGGACTTGAAGAGACTGCTTTGGGTCATGAACTTGGCTGGCACATTGACCGAGGATACATTGATCCAACATTTGGTTCAACACTCACAGCCGACAATCGACTTGCGATGACAGTCGATTTCGAGATACCGCCAAGAACAGACTTTAGACATGTTCTGTAATTCGCGGCAAAAACATACAGTATTATGAGAGACATCTCAAAAATTAAATTTTATTGGAGGTTTTAATCATGGAAGAAATGATGAACAACGAAGTAATGGAGAACGAGACTGAGGTAGAGGTAACAGATATTGTTCCTGTATCTGAAGATACTTGTGATGAAGACGAAGGTCTTAACAAGGGTTCAGTCGCAGTTGGCGTTGGTATCCTGGCGCTGGCAGGCGTGGGTGTGGTAGCACTCGGCAAGCTGGCATTCAAGGGTGGTAAAGCTATTGCGGCTAAGATCAAAGCTAAGAAGGAGTCGAAGCAGGTATCGGCGGAACAGGCAACAGTTGAAGCGGAAACCGAAGCTCCCGACATTCAGGTTCAGACAGAAAATGAGAAGACTGAAACAAAGTAAAGATGTCAAAGGCGAGAGAGCTGTAACAGGCTCTCTTAGCTTTTTCGATCAAAATAAGGAGATGATATGATGGCACAGGCGAATATGCCAACAAATACACCAAAGAAGGAAATCAAGGCTGTAGCTCAGGCAGTCAAAAAGCCCACTGCTAATCCTGGCAAGTTTATTACAACTGACCTGAAGACAGTCAGCGGTACCATATTCAGAGACTGGATTGTGCCCGGACTTAAACAGCTGGCATCGAGTATTATATCAAATGGGGTTGATATGCTGCTGTTCGGCGAAGCTCGACACAATCGCGGATATGGATATGGAGGATATAACAGCCCATATACGTCATACGGCGGATATTACAAACAGGCGCAGGCGACGCCTTATTATGCGTCGTACAATGGTCCGCCAACATCAGCGAGGACAGGATCGGTATTTGACTATCAGTCGGTACAGTTTCCCACAAGGGTCGATGCTGAGAAGGTGCTTGACCAAATGTTCGAGCTGATCACTGAGTATGGCATTGCATCTGTAGGCGATTTCTACCAGTCTGCAGGCATCATACCCAACTATAATGACAACAAATGGGGTTGGACAGATATAAGAGACGCGCGAGTTGTGTCCTATGGCAATTGCTATATTGTCAAGCTCCCAAACCCTTATCCTATCAATAAATAATTTATAATTCAAGGAGGAAAATAATATGGAAATCATGAATACTATCGGTAAATTTATGACAAACGTTAAGTTCGCTGCTGTTGAGAACTCGCCTAAGCTTCTTATCGCAGGAGCTATCGTAGCAGGTGCTGGTGCCATTGTAGGTGCCATTGTAGGTACAAAGAAGGCCATTCCTGTTGTTGAGGAGGCTAAGATCAAAATCGAGAGCATCCATCTCGACGAAGAGGGCAACGAAAAAGCCGAACTGACCAAGGAAGACGCACAGGCTATGACAAAGGTGTATCTTGATACTGCATGGTATCTTACAAAGGTATATGCACCTACAATTCTTCTGTCTGCGACTTCCATTACTTGCATGTTAGGGTCAAATAATATCATGATGCGCAGAAATGCAGCTCTGTCCGCGGCGTTTACTGCTGTTGATACATCTTTCAGAGAGTACCGTAAGCGTGTTGCCGGTGCTATCGGTGATGAGGCTGAAATGAAGCTCTACCGTAACGAGCGTGTAGAGCTTGAGCAGACAGAGACTGTTGACCCTGAGACCGGCGAAGTAAAGACCGAAACTAAGGAGGTCAGGAAAGTAGACCAGGCTCCACACACCGCATTATTCGACGAAACTAATGTTAACTACGAGCGGGATCCATATAATAACTACAACCTCATGTTTCTTAAGGCACATGAGCAGGCGGCGAACGACAAGTTAAGAGCAACCGGCTTTATGTTTGAGAACGAGGTAAGAGACGATCTTGGTCTCGACAGAACTCCCGAAGGACAGTTTTCCGGTTGGATTTTCGATCCCAATGGACCTACACATCAGATATCTTTCGGTATCTTTGATTACAATAACCCTGCCGCTGCTAACTTCGTAACCGATAGTGGCCGAGAGGGCGTATGGCTGAACTTCAACTGCTCGGACAACATCATGTCTCGAGTAAAGTGGTGAGGTGATCAAAATGAACAATACAGTTAAGATTGTATTGGCGTTCATTGCGGGGGCTGCGGTTGGCGTGGTCTCCACAATGAAATATTTCAAAAGTAAGTATGAAGAAAAGGCAGATCGCGATATTGCTGACATCAAAGCTGCTTATGGAGTAATTCATAAGTTCCGTGAAGACGGAGCGGTATCCAATTATGTTGCCACTGAAGAGAAGAGCGATCCCGAGTTCAACAAATATACTCGTCAGGTGAATGAGTATACAAACTACTCAAATCCTGAAAAAGAAGGTCTTGTCGAACCTGGTGCAGAAGAGATTCTTATGGAGAAATCTGTACCCAATCCCGACGCTGAAGACAAGCCCTATCTTATCGATCCGAATCAGGTGGGCGACTGCGACGATTACGAACTCCTTGACCTTGATTGGTATGATGACGGGGTCTTAGCTGATAGCTGGGGTGTTAAGATCGAGCACCCCGAGACAGTAATTGGTCTTGATGCTATTCATGCATTCGATGACTTCAACACCGTACAGATCTGGGTACGTAACGACGCTCGTATGATCGATTACGAAATAAATCGAAAGGATATGAATTATTCAGACTTGCCGCCTGACTATGACAATGCCTTTCCCGACAATCCGTTAGACGTAAAGTGAGGTGATCAAAATGAGAATTCACCCGCATCAGGAACGTGACTATGTAAAATGGCTCGTCGATAAAACGGGCCTGCAGTTCTACAAGAAACTCTGTACTCAGCTTCACGATATAAAATTCGTATACTCAAATCGTATGGACGAGAATAGAGAATCGGACGGACGGGCTATGCGGCAACGCTTCGGCCATGAAATCGGTCTTACACCATCAGAGATAACCACAATCCTTGATCAGAACGAGGGTTGCTCAATGCTCGAAATGATGGTAGCACTTGCGCTACGCATCGAAGAGCAGATTATGGCCGATGATACTGAGGGTGATAGAACTGGCGTGTGGTTCTATGCCATGATTGTATCCCTCGGTCTCGACGGATACGACGACAAGCACTATAACCCTGTTGACGTACAGGAAATAATAAACAGATTTGAAAATGGTGAGTACATGCCATCCGGACGAGGTGGCTTATTCACTGTTGCAGATCCAACGGTAGATATGCGTAACCTGGAAATATGGTATCAGGCTATGCGTTATCTCAACACACTTAAATAAAATGGAGGATATAATCATGAATGAACTTACTACAATGACTAACGGCAATGTTACCGAAAAGATACTCGGCTTTATCTGCGACAGTGTCGAGTGGTCTCATGTTGCCACAGCAGCTATAAACAATAACACCGATTGCATCAAGGAGTTGGTTGGTTGTGTTGAAGAAACAGTCGACAATATGAATCTTATGGACAAGACTATCGGTGTTCTCAATAAGAATATATCACGCCTTAATGTTGGTTGCACAGTTGGCGTTGTATTCGGTGTAATCAGCCTTGTAACTGCATCACTGGTCAACACAAGATCTAAGAACCTCGAAGATAGGCTTGATAATGTTGAACTGAATCTCTATAAAGAGAGAAATACAACCGACACAGAAGAATAAAAAGGAGGAGTCCAGATGTTAGACTTCTTCAGAGTGTCTACTCGAATGGACTCGAAAGGTCGCGTAATCGTATATCCTCGCTTCAGAATTACTAAGTCAAAGGATTTAATGATTCGAGGCGGGGATTTCTATGCCATCTGGTTGGAGGAACAAGGGCGTTGGAGTACCGATGAACAAGACGCACTTGATTTGATTGATGCTGAGATCGACAAATATCTTGTCGAGAAAAATATCGAGCGCGGGGCAATTGTGCTTTATATGTGCGATGCAGAGTCGAATATGATTGATGCATGGCATAGATATTGTCAGCGTCAAATGCGAGACTCATTTCACCCACTGGACGAGACCCTTGTCTTTGCAAACAGTCCTGTGAAAAAAGAGGATTATGCGAGCAAGAGATTGCCGTATCCTCTTGAAGATGCTCCCGCACCCGCATTCGATCAAATGATACATACTCTCTACGATGACGAGGAAGCTCACAAATTGATGTGGGCGATTGGTGCTATCGTATCTGGTGATTCAAAGAGGATTCAGAAATTCATGGTTCTCTATGGAGCTCAGGGTACAGGTAAATCAACTATCCTCAACATTGTAGAGCAGTTATTTCAAGGCTATTACTCGGTATTTGATGCGAAAGCATTGGGTTCAACAAGCAACCAGTTTGCATTAGAGGCTTTCAAGTCAAACCCATTGGTTGCTATCCAGCACGATGGTGACCTTTCCAGAATCGAGGACAACACTCGATTGAACTCTCTGGTATCGCATGAAAAAATGACAGTTAATGAGAAGTTCAAATCAACCTATGCTACTGACTTCAAATGTTTCCTTTTTATGGGCACGAACAAGCCAGTAAAAATTACTGATGCTAAGTCAGGTTTGATAAGACGACTCATTGATGTGTCGCCATCGGGTAGGCTGCTTAATCGTGCAGATTATGACAGACTCAAAGGCATGATCCCATTCGAGCTCGGGGGTATTGCTAATGAGTGTTTGAACGTATATCTGGACGACAAGCATGCCTACGATGACTATATCCCAGTTGGTATGATGGGGGCATCAAATGACTTCTATAACTTTGTGATGGACAGTTATTTGATCTTCTCAAAGGAGAACGGTGTATCGCTCAAAATAGCTTGGGAGATGTATAAGAACTATTGCGAATATGCAAAGGTTGCTTATCCATTTCCTCAGCGAGTATTCAAGGAAGAGTTGAAGAATTACTTCGATGAATACCTTGATAAGTACACTTTACCTGATGGTACCAACGCAAGGGGTTATTATAAGGGTTTTAGAGGCGATAGGTACGAATCGACTGATACTTCTATCACTGAACCTGCTCAAAATGGCCCAAAAACCCTGATATTAGACTCAAATATCTCAATATTCGATAAAATGTGTGCAGATTGCTATGCCCAGTATGCTACAGAGGACGGAGCTCCTCGATCAAAATGGGATAATGTAACCACAAAATTATCGGACATTGACACATCGATATTGCATTATGTGTTGTTCTCAGACATACATCATATTGTAATTGACTTTGATTTAAAGGTCGATGGTAAAAAGAGTCTTGAAGCAAACCTTACGGAAGCTGCTAAATGGCCGGCTACTTATGCGGAACTGAGTAAGTCTGGTTGTGGTGTACATCTGCATTACATCTACACTGGTGATCCAACCAAGCTCAGTAGAATCTATTCAGAAAATATTGAGATAAAGGTATTCACCGGCAAGCAGGCGTTGAGAAGAAAGCTTACTAAGTGTAATAATCTTCCTATTGCCAATATCAGTTCAGGTTTACCATTGAAAGGAGATGACAAGGTGGTAAATCAAGATACTATTAAGAATGAGAAAGCTATACGTACTCTCATTCTTAGAAACCTTGAAAAGGAATATCATCCGGGTACCAAACCAAGTATTGACTTTATCTATAAGATACTTGACGATGCTTATAAGGCTGGAACCCAGTATGATGTCCGAGACTTGCGGAATGCTGTACTGGCATTCGCAGCTGGCTCAACTAACCATGCTGACTATTGTATCAAAATGGTTAACAAGATGCAGTTCAAGTCGGCTGACGAATTGGTTACGGACAATACTGAGATAAAGGACCTCAAGTCAATTGTATTCTATGATGTTGAGGTATTTCCTAATCTATTTGTGGTATGCTTTATGTCTGATGACTCAGACGAGGTATCCGCATTAATCAATCCGACAGCAGAAGACATAAATAAGCTTACATCTACTAAACTCGTGGGCTTTAATAATCGAAATTATGACAACCATATTCTTTATGCAAGAATGTTAGGATATGACAACGAGCAGATTTATCAGCAGTCTCAGCTTATCATTGGTAATCACAAGGACGGCAAATTCCGTGAAGCATATAACCTGAGTTACACGGATATCTACGATTTCGCTTCAGCGGGCAACAAAATGAGTCTTAAGAAGCTCGAGATCAAAATGGGCATCCACCATCAGGAACTTGGTCTGCCTTGGGATAAGCCCGTGCCTGAGGAACTGTGGACTAAGGTTGTAAAATATTGTAAGAACGATGTTAGGGCAACCAAAGCTGCGTTCCATTATCTCGAAGCAGACTGGACTGCAAGAGAGATTCTGGCTGATTTGGCTGAAATGACCGTAAACGATTCAACTAACAGCCTTACAACACGAATTATCTTCGGTACGAATCGCAAGCCTCAGAATGAATTCTGCTATAGAAATCTCGCCGAGCCTGTAACTTGTATGGATCCTGAAGTTGAGGCGTTCCTCAAGGAAGCATGCCCTGAGATGATGTCTAAGAAGCACTATGGCTATGAAGGTAGCGGAGATAATCGAGAGTCACTCCTGCCTTACTTCCCTGGCTACGAATTCAAATTCGGTAAGTCGACTTACCGTGGAGAAGTCGTTGGCGAGGGCGGTTGGGTATTTGCTAAGCCAGATGCGTATGGTAACGTTGCACTGCTTGACATATCGTCTATGCATCCTCACTCTGCAATTGCGGAATGCTTGTTCGGCCCAAGATTTACTCGAGCATTCCGTGATATTGTCGAGGGACGAGTATCGATCAAGCATGAAGCTTGGGACATTGTCAATGGCATGCTGGATGGTAAGTTGACTCCGTACATTCAGAAAGTGTTAAGCGGAGAAATGACATCCGGCTCACTGGCAAATGCACTGAAGACTGCTATCAACTCAGTATATGGGCTTACATCGGCTAAGTTTGAGAATCCATTCAAGGATGCTCGAAATGCAGATAATATCGTAGCTAAACGTGGCGCTCTCTTCATGGTAAATCTCAAGAATGAGGTTGAGGCACGTGGCTTCAAGGTTGCTCATATCAAGACGGACTCGATCAAAATACCTGATGCTACTCCTGAGATAATTGACTTCGTGTATAACTATGGTTTAAGTTATGGTTATACCTTCGAACATGAGGCCACTTACGAGAAGATGTGTCTGGTAAACAACGCAGTCTATATTGCCAAGTATGCAACCGAAGAGAAGTGTATGTCTCTCTATGGCTATTGTCCTGGTAAGAACCATAAAAAGAGTGGTGAATGGACTGCTACTGGCACTCAATTTGCTGTACCATATGTATTCAAGACTCTATTCAGTAAAGAGGATATAGAGTTTAACGATATGTGTGAAACAAAAGAGTGCCGTGGATCGATATACCTTGACATGTGTGAAGGACTGCCTGAGGGCGAACACAATTATATATTTGTCGGTAAAGTCGGTTTATTCTGTCCTATGCAGGAGGGCGTAGGTGCAGGCAGACTCTATCGCGAAGCCGAGGGTAAGTATTACTCTATCGGCGGTACCAAGGATTACCTGTGGATGGAAACTGAGCAGGTAGAACATCTTGGTCTTCAGGATAAGATTGACAAGTCATATTACATAAAGCTTGTCAACGACGCAATAGAGTCGATCTCGCTCTATTGTGATGCAGGTTGGTTTGCATCAGATGCTGAGTACCTCGGGGAAATTCCCGGGGCGCTCCCCTTCTGATCAAAATAAATATTTTATAAGTTAAAGGAGAACTTTATTATGGAAAACAATCGTATCATTCTTGAGAACACTCATTTCATCTTCGACACAAATTTTGCTGGCGACCCTAACAGAGACCGATTCAAAAGCAATCAGCGCAAGGCAAACGTAATAATCCCCGATCACGACCTCGCTATGCAGATGATCGAGGACGGCTTTAATGTTAAGCAGACAGTACCTCGCGAGGGCGAGGAAGAAGGCTTCGTTCCTACATTCTTCGTATCTGTTGTTGTCAACTACGAATCTAAGTTTCCCCCTCGCATATTCCTTGTTGTGGGTGATAATGAACCGGTGCTTCTGGATCCCGAGAGTGTAAGTGTGCTCGATACAATCAGAGCATCGAATGTAGACGTGTTCCTTAATCCTCGTGTTTGGGACAGAGGTAAGACACTCTATGTCAATACGATGTATGTAACTCAGGATCTGGCGGCGGATCCTTTTGCTATGAAGTACATGCATCACTAATGCTCAAAATGAAAGGAGAAAAATATCATGTTAAGGCCCATTGATGCGATCCCAAGCAAATATGACATCCGTGAAGAGAAATCCTGCCACTGTGATGTGGTGGGTACTCTCGACGATTTTTGCGCGTCTGAATACGACGCTGTTGAAATCGACGCAGGTCCCTATCGTAATGCTGCTTCTTGTGCGGCGTCATACGACAATGCGATAAGGAGAGACGGGTACAGCAATGTACACGTTTGTCGCAGAAGGGATCGGGTGTTTTTGCATAAATGAGTAGTGTGTCGATGTATGACTACCAACTTGACGCTATAAGAAAAATGCATAACGGTTGCATTCTCTGCGGCGGGGTTGGTTCCGGTAAAAGCCGGACTTCATTGGCATACTATTACAGTCGAATGGGTGGTGATTTGTATGACACTTCTAAAAAGTTTTCTATGATGACCCACCCAAAAGACTTATATATTATTACAACTGCTCGGAAGAGAGATACAGCAGAATGGTCTGTCGATATGGCACCATTCTTGCTATCTCCTCATCCAGAAGCTAACGCATATGATAACCAAGTAATTGTGGACAGTTGGAATAATATAGAAAAATATGTCAATGTTAAAGACGCCTTCTTCATATTTGACGAGCAACGTGTCGTTGGATACGGTAAGTGGGCTAAGACGTTCATAAAAATTGCCAGGAATAATGAATGGATACTACTGTCCGCTACTCCTGGCGATAAATGGGAGGACTACATGGCGGTATTTATTGCTAATGGGTTCTACCGAAACAAAAGCGAATTTGAGTATTATCATATTGTCTATAACCCAAGAACCACATTCCCGCAAGTTCTGCAATATATAAATGTTGATTTGCTTATTCAACATCGAGATGAATTGCTTGTGGATATGGATTTCAAGCGGAAGACAACTTCTCATCATGAAGAAATTGCTGTTAAATATGATGGCGAGTTAATATCACAAGTTATCAAAACACGACAAAATTTGGAAGGGGCGCCTATAGAAAATGCTGCACAATTCTGTAGTGTTCTTCGACAAATTACTTTCAGCGATGAGAGTCGCGTGGTAGCTTTGCTCGAACTTATTGAAAAACATCCTACCGCTATAATCTTCTACAATTATGACTTTGAGTTAGATATACTCAAGTCTATCAATTATGGAGATGGTGTAGAGGTTGCCGAATGGAATGGGCATAAACACGAGCCTGTTCCTACGTCAAGTAAATGGGTTTATTTGGTCAACTATGCTGCAGGTGCTGAGGGTTGGAATTGTATCACTACTGATACTATAATATTCTATTCTCAGAACTATAGTTGGAGAATAATGAACCAAGCCCAGGGACGAATTGATCGTCTCAACACGCCTTATATGAATCTTTGGTATTATCACTTTGTATCGAGAAGTCCAATCGACAAGGCGATAACCAGAGCATTAAAGGCTAAGGGCAAATTCAATGAAGGACGGTTCTACGAGTCCTTCAACAATAATTCGCGAAAAAATCATGGTGTATTATGAGAAGACTGGTGTAACTACGGTAACACGCTCGAATTGATCGAGAGTTCTTGGGTTCGATTCCCAAGGTCTTTTAAGTCTTTTATTTTTGAAAGGAGAATATTTAAAATGTATTATTGGATTGTACTGTTGGTCATGGTGGCTTTCGTTGCAGTATTGGTACTTCTCGCAATTCGTAGGGAGGCGCTTGATTACAACCACGGAATATGTCCGAGATGCGAGAGGCAGAATGAATTTGTTGAGATGAGAAAGTTGAAGAAATTTGACGAGGATTCTCAGGGCGGAAGAGGCTATAAGTGTGATCGCTGCGGATATGTAACATGGGTATCCTACGATTGCGTCGACTGTGACTATAAGGAGGATAGCCATGACTGATGCTACGAAAATTATTCATGATACTCGAATTGTCGCAAGCATATTGTCATATATCGAGATAGTTGATAAAAACGTAACAAGTGATATCTATGTTGATATATCAGATGTCAGCGAGGACCTTATAAATAAGCTCAAAGAGAATCTTGATGGGGCGGGATACAAATATAACATCTCATCTACGCCATCGTTAACCAAAGCAGGTGAGATTGCCAAAGCTATAATGATGCACATATATTTTAATAAGGAGGAAGAATAGGTATGACAATGACATTTAGGAAAGCAATTGATGTACGGATTCAGGCTACGAAAATCATCCGCGAAAAGGGGGTGGACAGTTTCGTTAAGAAGATCACGGAGAAAATCGACAAGGCTGCCGAAGAAGGCAAATCAGATTGCTATGTTTCCTTCAACAATCCTGATGTGATCATTCTTGATCTGGCGGTCGATATGCTCAAAGAGTCCGGATACGAAACGCGTCTCAATTACGCTGAGCACACCCTTTGGATATATTGGGGATATGTTAAAACATAAAAATAGGAGGATCAGATATAATGGGACCAGAGACACCAACCAAGGAATGCTATTACACCAACTATTGCCATCAGTGTAAGTGGCATAAACAACCTGAGACCGAGGAACCCTGTAATGAGTGCCTTGGTAGACCGTGGAATATAAATTCCCACAAGCCTATCAATTTCGAGGCTAAGGAGTAATCGCGTAAAATACACGCTCCTTTATTTAAAATTTTGAAAGGGGAAATTAATATGAATACGCAATCACTTAATGAAATAATAAATCCTAAGAATATAAAACGTTCTGACATCGAACGTGCCGTATTGGAAAAAGCTGATTTTCACACCGATCCAATGAACGGCGAAAAATATTTTGATCTTGTATACAGATGCTACGCAAAGAATGGACTTGAGTGGATTGTTGAATTTCCCAGGGTTATTAATGTATTCCCTGTTGATGCATTTCCAGTGATTAGGGTAGAATATTCACACTCAAGTTCCTGCGCTAATGGATTCATAGCTCTTGACGAGGCGCAACTACTACCCGGTGAAACCGCTTATATTAATACCCCGGGCTGGACGCCTGCAGCAAGCTATATAGTAAACGAACCGGTTAAGGAAATGACCCTAGCCGAGGTTAAGGAAATGACCCTAGCCGAGGTTGAGGAGAAGCTCGGCTATAAGGTAAAAATAATATCTGAAAAAGGAGAATAACAATGAGTAATGAAAAAATCTACAAGGTTATCGAGCTTGATAAAAACGATATCGATAAGGAGGCTTCCAAAGATTCATCTGTAACTAAGGCTAAAGTTGAGGCTAAGATGAAAGAGATAAGGGATAAAAACATAGATGACTTCCGGGAATTTATGCTGAATCGGGTTAACAATTCCATCGTGCTGAGCAACTTCCTTGACGAGCTGGGCTACTTCACAGCGCCAGCATCTATAAGCCATCATAGCAACTATATCGGTGGCCTCTATGATCATTCGAAGCAGGTGGCTCTCGAATTGCGGAACTTAACTGACAAACTTGGACTTCGTTGGGATCATTCGCGAAGTCCTTTTACAATAGGCATGCTGCATGATCTTTGCAAGTGTGATGACTATGTACTGGACGATAACGGGGTATGGATTTACAATAAAAATAAACTTCTTCCTGGTCACGGGGATAAGAGCGTTATGTTGGCTCAGCAGGTTATGTCACCAATTCAGGGAGGTATAACCGATGAGGAAATGTATTGCATCAGATGGCACATGGGTGCATTTGATGATAAGGCGTGTTGGTCATGCTATACAGCTGCTGTGAAAGCGTACCCTAATGTTCTCTATACTCACACTGCGGATATGATCGCGTCACAGATTATAGAAATAAAGGGGGGAATTGTATGACAGGTTGTAATTATCGGATGATCGCTTTTAAGGGTGATCCCGACCAAATTGAGGAAAAATTCAATGGCTGGGCCTACCGCGTAGGAGATATAGAGATCATCGATATACGGTATATAAATTATTATGGGATTATTGTCGTTTACAAGAAGTTAACACCAACTAAGTGCGGTAAAGAAAGTTCAACGCCTAAGGAAATGCATACTAAATATATGAGGGAAAAAGATCCGCTTACGATCTTTGATCCACTTATTGATCGACTTGACGAGGGGGAATCGGTGTGAGGAGAACTGATTATCAGATGGTCGCTTTTGAGGGTGATCTTAACGATGTTACGAGAAAATTCAATGATTGGGCGAGCGGTGATGATGGCGTAGAGATTGTCAATGTCCAGTTTACACCTGATACTCATATTGATCGTTATGTGGTCGTTATCTTTTACAAGAAAGAAGTGTACAAGGTTAAGAAATTGACTCCGGATAAGTGTAAGCCAGTAATTGAAAGACCTACACCTAAAGATCTGATTAAACAATCTACACTAAATCCACTCGACTCGGAGATTCTGCTGCAGACTTTAAGAGATATATCTCGTGAACTGGCGGGAATAGATGACGCGATGTCGTTTGGAAGATGTGTACGTTGCCAAAATCCAGTTCGTGATCTTAAGTATGACATTCACGTACTTAAGAGACTGTTAGGCTGGGATGAAAAGGAGGAAAATAAAAATGATTGAGATAACTAAATTAAAGACCTATGGATGGGAAGAGGCTATTCGTGGGATGAGAAACAGCTATAACTCTTGGGATAAGAGTGATAGTGAGTTTAACATGTCGGGTGCCGGAGTACCTGTTATTGGCCCTAACGATCTCGCTTTAATGAAAAGGCTTTGCGCGGCGGGTACCGATCACTGCAAGTTCTGTCGCATGATCGCGGTATCAATGGATATAAACGCGCCATTATACTGGTGGAAAGAATATGACACGTACAAGGTCGGCACAGTTGCTAACTCGTGTTCGACCATGCACAAAATTGGAGAGAAGAAATTCACTATGGACGACTTCAGTCATGAGCATCTGGCATCCGGTTGGGTTGGAGAAGACAAGGGCGGAGTCATTATCAGTATTCCGGGTCCCTACGAGATGCTGGAAAATACCATAGAGCTTCTCAACAATATCCGCGAGATGTATCTGTATGTTTCTTATACGCCAAAGAGCCAGATTGACCATGCTCGTACACCTGCGTTATCCGAGAAGGAAATATGGTGGCAGATGATACAGCTTCTCCCATCGTCCTACAATCAGAAGAGAACGGTAACTATGAACTATGAGGTTCTTGCAAACATCTACAAATCTCGTAAGCATCACCCTCTTGACGAATGGCAGGAATTCTGCAAGATGATGGAAGACACGCTCCCTTATCCAGAACTTTTTACCACGCGTAAATAACATACTCTCTAATGAAAGGAGTTGGTCTATATGGCTAAGACAATAATGTACTATACTCATGATGCTATAAAATTCGTTAAAGAGAAGTATCCTTATATTCCAATATGGATTATAAGGCGGATTCTTTTTGCGAATGATTTATATCAACATAAGATCGGTATATTAAATTATAAGCCCAGTTTAGACGACTGGTATTACAAAAAGTAAAAGGCGAGAGAGCTGTAACAGGCTCTCTTAGCTTTTCTTAAATTAATTTATGGAGGTTTTTATTATGAACATTAAGTATTCACTTGACACCACAGGTTATCGGTTCTATCCATTCACTACCGACCAGGTTCAGAAGTGTAAGCCTGGTAAGACGTATGTACTGGATACTGATAATATTCAGATTATACCTGAAGATATACGTCGTTGTATTATGAACGATGCTACCACAACATCACGAGCTTGGGACAAGAGCAGTGTGCTCGCATGTAAGAAGTTTCTTAATTCTCTTTATGGTAGTGGTACTTTTGACGTCGATGTGGCTTCGAGATCACCTATTGATATAGTGGACGTCATCTTCCATGACCCTGCTACCATTGTGTTCTGGAGCGACGGCACTAAGACAGTTGTGAAGTGCCAGCCTGGAGACACATTTGATCCTGAGAAGGGTCTGGCTATGGCGATTGTTAAGAAGGTGACGGGCAACACTGGCTCTTACTGCAATATCTTCAAGAAGTGGGTTAAGGGAGAGAAGTCGGATGGCGAAGTTTGATCTGAATAAGGAATACTCACTCAGCGCTGACCAGCTAAGAAGAAATCGAGTTGAAACCTCATTCTACAAATATGGTTCTGCTGCGGATAACTTTACTCAGCCCAATGGAGTCCTAGCGATTCCTACTTGCCAGAAATGTGTCGAGAAATATGAGGAGACCGGTAACACCGAGTATCTCCTCGATGCTATGAACTACCTCATGTTTGAATTTATGTATCCGCGTAAAAAGGGCGCGTACTTCAAGGCCACTGACTCGAAGGACTCCGCGGGGGTTATTGGTAAGTATGTTGGGACGTTTGAATAAGAATCCGCGAATAAAACATGCTCCGTTATGAAAGGAGTTGATCTATATGATCAAAAATATCATCAAATGCAGAATAGATAATAATGAGGATGAACTTGCTTATGACCGTGGTAATTTTGATGGGATTTATGTCAGCATAACAGATGGCGAATCGATGCCTTTATGGCAGGTTTTATGCGACCTTCTGCACATAAATTCTAATGCAGTTACTATCATCATAGGCGAAAAGGCAATCAAAGGAATTACTATTGAGAAAGTTGATTGATCATAATCAAACGAAAGCAGGAGAGCTGTAACAGGCTCTCTTAGCTTTTATTATTTGAAGGGAGAAAAATATTATGGATAAGCAGGAAATGAATAAAGAGGTTGCAAAGGAGCTTGAGGAGAAGCTTGGTAGGCACTTTTATCAGGAATTTATAAGACGACCGGTTAGCGATTACGTAGAAGGGCGTCTGTTGCTTCGTCTTGGTGAGAAGCTCGATGAAGAGATGAAAGATATTTGCTTTGGTGATCTTGATGAGGAGGCTAAGTCTAGCTATATTGAGATGAAGACCAGTGAGGCTGCAATCCGGGGGCACATGACATATATTGAGAAAATTCTTAAGGATACTTGTAATATTGACATTCGAAAGCTTTTTGATGAGAGCAAGGTTATTGAGAAATTTGATGCTGAATTGGAGGCAGGGCACGATGGCAAGGCTTAATTCAAGATCGACCTATTATATGCATGTTCCTAAAGTTGTATTCGATAGGGTTTGCTCTTTGATAACGGATGAGGAGTATAATGGTCGAGTATATCTCACATACCGCGGCACAAATATTGGTGGCGAGATGAGGTTGTCTTCGTCTATGACTAACGCTGACTGCATTGATGCTCTTGAGGGCTATCTGCGTGAGTGTGGCTATGCACCTAATGAGTCAGTTGGCGGAGAGAAGCATGCTGGTAACGGCCGTCCATATCATTGTAGAGGAGGGTTGATATGAAGAAATGGAAAGTACGGGTAAAAAGATCTGACAAACCTAAGAGGCTGCCTGATATGAGTTTATTCTTTCAGGGGCTTACGATGATTGTGTTGGGTGTACTTATTGGCTGGTGTATGGTAAAGATCGATCCCATTGTTAAGGATATCACACCGGCAGTTGCATTCATTGTGGTGGGTCTATTTGGGTCTATACGAGGACTCGTTGGATTTAAAGACGACGAATGCTACTTTGAGTACATGGATGACTCAGATGAGGATTCTGACGATGACATAAAATAGTTCGCGTAAATAACATACTCCTTTATGAAGAACATTTCATTAAGGAGGAAATTATTATGAACGGAAAAAGACTTGATGGGACGATGCTGATGTTGGCAGTATTTCTGTTAGCTTGCTCGGCGATCTTAACGATAGAGGATCGCTGCACATGGCTTACGGTAGTGCTCGATATATTGGCAACCCCCACATTGTTAATCTCGGGGAAACATATTTTCTGGGATGATTTGTAACACAAACGAGGAGTCTTACACGGACTCTTCGTTTTATTAAAATTTAGTGAAATTTAAGGAGTTGATTGAGATGGCAAGTAAAAATAGTTGTACAGGTTGCTTTTATTGGAGAGACATTGGCAGGTGTAATCATCATAAGTGCTGTCATTATATATTGATGACAGGCGAGTTGAGAGGTTGTTCAGTGGATAATTGCGACAAGAAGTTGGTGGTTTCGAAGTCTGATGATGAGAAAATGGTTCGAGATTACGTGATGAAGACTAGTCGTAATGGACGAATTTTGTGAGTTCGGGAGGTGAAAGTTGATCAAATAGAGAGAACATTGAACAATATTTTTATTAATATATTAATAGCCTATTAATATATTAATAATTTTTGATAAAAATAAAAAATATTGTTTTATTTCTCCTACGTGAATTTCCATTTTTATTAATATATTAATAGGCTATAAATATATTAATAAAAATGCCATTTTTTCAGTTACTAATTAAAGTTTTTTAAAATTTTTGTGATTTTTGCTCAGAACAAGGTAAAATGCATACAAATCAAGAAAGGAAGGCTATTTTATGGGTTATACAATGGAAGTGTTCTGGATGGACATGGATAAGTACCTACAGCAAGGTATCGAGATCACGGATGTTATCGATGCACGATATGGTGAGATTGTATTTACAATGCATGGTAAGCGAATGGTCTATACTGAGAACGGACGGGACTTTAGATTGGACGTGCTCGCTGTAGACATTGAGGAAGGTTATACTGAGGATGAGTATCTCAGAAGTTTTGCTCTCCGACTTAACCGACACATGGAACGTAAACGCAAGAGTCAAACCGATCTCTCGAACGAGACCGGTATATCTCAGCCAACAATATCAAATTATATGCACGCGACTTGTTGCCCTTCGCTAGGAAATATGTTTAAGATAGCAAACGCCCTAGATGTAAGGGTCGAAGATTTGACCTATCCAGAGCCTCCAATCTTCAGATAGAAGATTGATAAATGTCCGCGCGCGAAACATGGTCTTTTATGGAGAGAAAGAGACAATAACGACTTTCTCTCTTATCTTTTGAGCAGGACTTGGCGACCTCCACATGTTGATATATCCTCCAATTCCTTGACGACCCATGGTTTTGGGACCTCCATCTTATCTTCCTCTTTCAACCTGCTGGGTCCTGCTCAAAATATTTTGTAAAGGAGAATTTTTATGAAAGGACGATCCCCTAATAAATTGGAACGAGACTTCCAATCTGGATTGGTCAAAGAGATCAAGCATCGGTTCGAAGGATGCCTGGTATTGAAAACTGATCCAAATCACATTCAGGGTATCCCAGATTTGCTCGTGTTACACGAAGGTCACTGGGCTGCGCTTGAATGCAAGAGAGACGCTTCGGCATCTCACAGACCCAATCAGGACTATTATGTCAACGCGATGAATGACATGTCCTATGCAGCATTTGTTTACCCTGAGAATAAGGAGGCCGTACTTAATGATATGGAACGATCATTCGAAGCTTGAGGGTAAGCATGCCTTTCTCTCAGCAAGTAAGTATTCTTGGGTAAATTATGACGAAGACAAGCTCATGGAAAGCCGTAATAATTTTCTTGCAGCTGCGCAAGGAACTGAACTTCATGCTCTTGCAGCGCAATGCATTAAGCTTGGAGTAAAACTGCAGAAAACCAATGCGACTCTCAATCTTTATGTCAATGATGCAATTGGCTATAAGATGACACCTGAGAGAATATTATATTATTCTCCTTATTGTTTTGGAACAGCTGACGCTATAAGTTTCCGAAAGAATATGCTGAGAATACATGATCTCAAGACGGGAGTAGTTCCAGCACATATGGAGCAGCTTGAAATATATGCAGCTCTGTTCTGTCTGGAATATAAGAAGAACCCGGCTGACCTTGAGATGGAATTACGCATATATCAGAACAATCAGGTTGTGATTCATAATCCCGAGCCTGAACGCATAAAATATATTATGGATAAGGCGGTAAGATTCTCTGATATAATAACTAAACAGGAAGGAGGAGTAATATGATCTGGGGCATGGAAGATCTTGCCTACTTTGAAGAGGAACTTGAAAGAGAACCTTGGCTTATCGAACATTATGGAATGCCAAGACGATCTGGAAGATTTCCTTATGGATCCGGCGAAAACCCGTATCAGCATGCTGGCGATTTCCTTAGTCGTATAAAGGAACTTAAGTCTACAGGTATGACTGACACCGAGATTGCTAAATCAATGGGTCTTACAACTTCACAGTTCAGAACCCAGCGATCTCTCGCTAAAAACGAAGAGCGAGCCATTCAGGTAGAGACTGCTAGAAGGCTTGCTGAGAAGAAGTTGGGTGCTACTGAGATCGGACGACGTATGGGACTCAATGAGTCAACAGTACGATCGCTCTTGAACGAAGCATCTGAAGCTCGTATGAACCAGGCCCAGAAGACCGCCGACTTCCTCAAAAAGAGAGTTGCAGAAGAAGGTAAACTGGATGTCGGTTCAGGCGTTGCTGAGCAGCTTGGTATTTCACCAGAAATGATGAAAACAGCACTCTATATTCTTGAACTCGAAGGCTATCCAACTTACAATGGCCGAATGGAGCAGGTTACTAATCCTGGTAAGTTTACCACGGTTAAAGCACTTTGTCCTCCTGGTACAGAACATAAAGAAATATTTAATTTCGACGAAATTCACTCTGTTGAAAATTATATCTCCTACGATCAGGGTGATTCGTTCAAAAAGGCATTTGTTTACCCCAAATCTATGGACTCTAAGCGTCTTATGATCAACTATGCCGAAGACGGCGGTGTCAATAAGGATGGCGTAATTGAGCTTCGTAGAGGCGTGGCAGATTTGGACCTTGGTAATTCGCATTATGCCCAGGTTCGAATTCTTGTTGACGGCGAACGATATCTGAAAGGCATGGCAGTCTATGCTGATGATCTTCCCGATGGTGTCGACGTCCGATTTAATACAAATAAAACAAAAGATGTGGCTAAAATGGATGTTCTCAAGAAAATAAAGGATGATCCTGAGAACCCGTTCGGCGCTCTCATCAAAGAGCGTGGCGGCCAGTCTTGGTATACAGACGAAAACGGAAAAGAGCAGCAGAGTCTTATTAATAAGACCAGAGAAGAAGGCGACTGGCAGGAATGGTCAGATCATCTTCCTTCACAGTTCTTGTCCAAGCAGAATAAGCAGCTGATTTCAAAGCAGCTCGATCTGTCTATTAAGAATCGACAGGAGGACCTCGATGAGATACTTTCTCTGGACAATCCTGTTGTTAAAAGAGAGCTCCTTGCAAGCTTTGCCTCTGATTGTGACTCAACCGCAGTCCATCTTGATGCAGCAGCACTTCCTAGGCAGAACTACAAAGTAATCTTGCCCCTTACTGATATAAAGAACGACGAGGTTTATGCGCCTACTTATCAGGATGGCGAAAAGGTGGCACTCATACGTTTTCCGCATGGTGGTACGTTTGAGATACCTATCTTGACCGTCAATAATAAGAATAAGCAGGGCAGAAATACATACGGCAATGCGCTTGATGCTGTCGGTATTTCCAAAGATGTAGCCGACCGACTTTCGGGAGCGGACTTCGACGGCGATACTGTAATGGTTATTCCTACAGCTGGTAATGGAAAGAATGCTGGCGTTAAGATAACTTCAAGAGAGGAACTTCCCGGTCTTAAGGGCTTCGATCCTAAGATGGAATATCCTGCAATCGAAGGAATGAAACGAATGACCAAAGGTCAGACCCAGAAAGAAATGGGTGTTGTTTCAAACCTCATTACAGATATGACATTGAAAGGCGCCAATGATGAAGAGCTTGCGTGTGCAGTTCGACATTCGATGGTTGTAATTGATGCTGAAAAGCATGGACTGAACTATAAACAGTCTGAAGCCGACAACCGAATCGCAGCACTTAAAGCTAAGTATCAGGGTCACATCGATGAAGATGACGGTAAATACCATGAAGGCGCATCTACGCTTATATCTCGAGCAAAGAGTGATAAGCGTGTGGACAAGCGAAAAGGTTCTGTTCATATCAATCAGAAGGGTAAGCCTTGGTATGATCCATCACTTCCAGAAGGTGCTGAGATACAGGCAACTGATCCTGCTACCTATGTGAATAAAAAGGGCGAGACAGTTCATCGTCAGCAGGTTTCTACTAAGATGGCTGAAACACGAGATGCTCGCACTTTATCTTCAGGAACCGTTGTCGAAGACATGTACGCAAACTATGCTAACGATCTCAAGACCATGGCAAACGAAGCGCGTAAGGCTTCTGTGTACACACCCCGACTTACCTACAGTCCGGAAGCGAATAAGAAGTACGCATCGGAGGTAGCCAACCTTGAAGCCCAGTATAAGACTGCAGCCCGTAACGCCCCTCGTGAAAGACAGGCTCAGATCATAGCTCGTGCAGCAGTAGATGCTAAGAAGGCATCGAACCCCTACATGACCAAGGGAGAGATCAAGAAGGAAAGCCAGAGACAGCTTACCAAAGCCCGCATTCAGGTTGGCGCCGAGCGTACTAATATTAAGATCTCTGATCGTGAATGGGAAGCAATTCAGGCTGGCGCAATTTCAGACAGCAAACTCAGCAAAATGTTTAAGTATGTTGACTCTGAAGATCTGCGAAAGCGAGCTACACCGAGAGCTACAAAGACCCTATCTGATGCAAAGATCAATAAACTTAAAGCAATGAATACCTCTGGCTACACTGTTGCCGAAATTGCAGAAGCACTTGGAGTATCTACTTCAACTGTTTCTGCTTATGTTAAAGGAAAGGAGTGAACGCAATGAAAGAATTCGCATTAACTACGAAAGATAATCCTTATTCGCCGTTTGATAAGTTTGATCAGTGGTGGAACTACGATATCGCTCATGGTTATAAAACATGTGAACGTCTTGCAAGAGTTGCGTTCACAGACGACACAATGACTCCTGAAGAATACAATAAGGAAATTCAAAGAGCTTGTAATCAAGTTGTTATTGAAGATCCTTTAGACATCTTCAGGGTTGTTAGTCGTAACGCTCCAAATAATACTTGAATATAATTCTTAGATTAATTGATTGGCCTTGTTGACATAAGTTCATTGAGTCTATGCCTACCCACACAATTGGATTCAATGTATAAATGATTAAGCAGCTGATTGATGATCTTTGAATTCTATTAACAAGGATAAGAACTTTAAAGCGCTTTGTTGTTTGGTCAGTAAACAATGAAACGTTTCTCATGTTCACATGTTTGCTTTGTCTTATAATTTGTTGAAAGCTTTTGTCTTTGTTCGTTGAATAGAAATGAAAGAAGAAAGCAAATGGCATTGCAAACATGTGAACATGGGGAGGGGTCACTTAAAATACACCCCCTCTC
>ERZ1034952.750-NODE-750-length-28928-cov-7.444879_pt1 | contig 28928 bp, 28 predicted proteins | sample MGYA00520625_ERZ1034952 | MGnify/ENA primary metagenome ERZ1034952 (study PRJEB33766, sample SAMN09781773) | gut metagenome | biome: gut microbiome | host: Homo sapiens | place: Madagascar | study: EMG produced TPA metagenomics assembly of the PRJNA485056 data set... | reverse complement strand
GGTTTTGGTAGTAGTAACGGTAGTAGTACGAAGTTATGTGGATAACTGTCGAAAGTTGAAGCATGGCGCGAACTTTTTCTCCACAGCGCATTCTGTGGAGAACCACAACTTATCCACAGGTAATTGCAGATGATTGTGCGTGGGACGGTTGTCCACAGAAAAAGAATGCACATTCAACAGACCCTGTGAATAAATTTTTTGCCGAGACCATCGTCGGTCTGACGGGCAATTTTGGCACTGCGCGAGAGAAATCCCCGAGCCGCAAGGCAAGGCGATTACGGATTGATTTTGAAAAAGTGGTATGATATTATAAACCGAATAAGAAAAATAAAGGATGGGATAGAAATGCGTCTGATTTCGATTGTTTGTGCCTTTTTACTGCTGGCGGGCATTCCGGTGGGAGCAGCCCCGGCGGAGGAGGTGCGGCTTACCGTGTCCCGGCTGGTGCTGGCCTATCCCCAGGCCACGGAGGACATTTACTGCGGCACTGTGCCTGCCCAGGAAATTACATGGCGTTCCGAAAATCCCGCCGTCATTGAGGTGGCTGACGGGGTGGTGACTGCCCTTGCCCCCGGGGAGACGGAGATTACAGCCAGCTGGAATGGGCAGGTCAGCACCTGCGCGGTTTCCTGCCTGACCGGTTCCCAGGAGGAATTTCAGAGTTTCTACGGACCGGAACGGCACCAGCCAATGCGAACGCCGGTGGATCCCCAGCCGGGGGCCTGCCATTTTTATGACGATGCCGGGTTTATCGGGGACTCCGTCACCTATCAGCTGCTCTTTACCCAGGGGCGGGAGGAGGCCATCGGCTCTCCCGTTCCCCTGTTCCGCCGCAGCGCTTCGGTCAAGGGCTTTACCGATTATAGCTGGAACGTGATGTTCCGGGGAGCGGAATGGAAAATTGAGGAGGCCGTGGCAGCTTCCGGAGTCAACAAGGTATTCATCATGCTGGGAGCCAACGATTTGGGCGTGCGCTCTCCGGCGGAAACCTTTGATAATTTTCAGACCATGATTGACCGCATCCGGGAAAAAGCGCCGGAGGTGGAAATTTATATTGAGTCGGTGCTGCCCAGTGGGCTTGCCCAAAAGAGCCAGGACACCGCTGCCTACAATGAACTGCTGCGGCAATATGCCAGCGACAATCAGTTTCATTTTGTAGAGGTGGCAAAGTATTTTGAAGCCCCCGACGGCTGTATGCCCAATTCCTACAGCGCCGACGGAGATGCCCACCTCACCGAAACCGGCATCCGGTGCTGGTTCCAGGTGCTGCAAAACTATGCCCAAAGTCAGCAAGAGTAACCATTGCCCCATTCATCATTAAAATGAAAAGGAAATACTGTTCATGCTGTTTTCGTCCAATACGTTTTTGTTCGGATTCCTCCCGGCGGTGGTGGTGCTGTATTACCTATGCCCCCGGCGCTGTCGGAATGTACTGCTGCTGGTATCCAGCCTGATATTTTACGGCTGGGGAGAGCCAAAATATGTGCTGCTGATGCTGGTGAGCATCCTGCTGAACTATTTCTGCGGTCTGGCTGCTGCCCGGCAGCAAAGCCGGCAGCGCTCCACCCGGGGTGTTCTGGTGCTGGGCGTGGTGCTGAATCTGGGAATGCTGGGCTTCTTTAAGTACGGAAAATTCTTTTTCGGCAGCGCCTTCCCGGACATTCCCCTGCCCATCGGCATCTCCTTCTACATCTTCCAGGCCATGAGCTATCTCATTGACGTGTGCCGCCGGGAGGTGGAGGTGCAGAAAAACGTCCTCACCTTCGGCACCTATGTGACCCTGTTTCCCCAGCTGATTGCCGGTCCCATCGTTCGCTATCGGGATGTGGCAGAGATGCTGGAAAGCCGCCGGGAAAATCTGCCCCAGTTCAGCCGGGGCGTGCAGCGCTTTGTGGTGGGACTATCCAAAAAGGTGCTGCTGGCAAATACCTTCGGCGCTGCCTGGAATGCCCTGCAAGTCACCACCGGCACGGCGGCGGCCTGGCTGGGGCTATTGTGCTATACCCTGCAAATTTACTTCGATTTTTCCGGCTATTCCGACATGGCCATCGGCCTGGGGCAGCTGTTTGGCTTCACCTTCCTGGAAAACTTCAACTATCCCTATATCAGCGCCAGCATCACCGAGTTCTGGCGGCGGTGGCACATTTCCCTGTCCACCTGGTTTAAGGAATATGTATACATCCCCCTGGGCGGCAACCGGAAGGGACTGGCAAGACAGATTTTCAACATCCTGGTGGTGTGGCTGCTCACCGGTCTGTGGCACGGTGCCAGCTGGAATTTTGTGCTGTGGGGCGGCTATTATGCGGCACTGCTGATTCTGGAAAAGTGCTGGCTGCTGAAGGCCGGGGAAAAGCTGCCGCTGTTGCTGCGCCGGATGCTGACCATGGTGCTGGTGATGCTGAGCTGGGCGCTGTTCTATTTTGAGAATCTGGGGGCGTTGGGGGCATTCCTGGGGCGGCTTTTTACCGCCATTCCCTCGGCGGGCATCGCCTTTTATCTGCCGGTGACGGCGCTGGGCTGCCTGTGCGCCACTCCTGCCCTGAAGCGGGTGAAGCTCCCGGACGGGGTGCGCTGGGGGCTGTGCGTGGTGCTGCTACTACTGTGCGTGGCCTCCCTGGCACGGCAGAGCTATAACCCCTTTATCTATTTTCGCTTCTGAGGTGCGCCATGAAAAAATGTGATAAGATATTTACCGGGCTGATTTGCCTGTTTTTCCTGGGCATGAGCCTTTTGTATGCGGTGCTGCCTTCCAGGGCGTTTTCACCGCTGGAAAAGCGGTATCTGACCCAGGCACCGACCCTCACCGCCCCAAATCTGCTCTCCGGTCGTTTGGGAGACGAGGTGGAAAATTACATGGCTGACCAGATGCCCGGGCGGGACTGGTTTGTGGGGCTGAACGCCTACTATGAGCGGGCGCTGGGATTGCAGCGGAGCAAGGACATTTGGGTGGTGGACGGCAAGCTGGTACGCCGCCCGGTTCAGGCAGATGATGATGCCCTGACCCGCCGGGCGGGGGTGGTGGAGCGATTTGCCCAGAACCAGAGCGTACCCGTTACCCTGAGCCTGATTCCCTCCGCCGGGTGGGCTGCCGGAGACGACAGCTATCAGGATGAAGCGCTGATTGATGCCGTCTATGGGGCGGCGCAGGTGGAGCATCTGTCGCTGACCGATACCTTCCGGGGAAGACCGGAGCTGTTTTATAACACCGACCACCACTGGACAAGCCGGGGTGCCTTTGAAGCCTACCGGGTGCTGATGAATGGTTTTCAAAAGCCGGTGGAGGAACACTACACCGTGGAAACCTATCCCCATTTCCGGGGGGCAAACTATGCTTCCAGCTGCCTGTGGCTGACCGGGGAGGAAACGCTGGAAATGTGGCACGCCGGGGAGATTACCGTCAACCCCGGAACGGAGCAGGCCCATGAAGGGGTGTTCTATCCCGAGCAGCTGGATTCCTTCGACCCGTATACCGTGTTCCTGGGGGGCAATCAGCCCCTGGTGGAGCTATATAACCCTGCCGGGAGCGGGAAGCTGCTGGTGATTCGGGATTCCTTCAGCAACTGCCTGGGCGGCTTCCTGGCGCAGAGCTATAAGCAGGTGACGCTGGTGGATTTGCGCTACCACAAGCGCCCGGTGTCCGAGCTGCTGGCAGAGCGGGAATACGACCGGGTGCTGATTCTCTACAGCCTGGAAAACTTCCTCACCGACCAGAATCTTCCCCTGCTGCGGTGAGGGACGGAATTGTAAATGTTGTGTAAACGATGGGCTTTTCCAGCAGATTTCCCTTGTCAAAGTGTAAAATCCTGATATAATTACGCTACACGGGGGATGCCGGAGACCATAGAAAGGAAAAAATATGGAAAAGAAAGAAACGGCACCCCGGCTCCGGCTGGAAACGCTGGATGTAAGAAAACTGAAGTTGGTGTTTTTCTGGGTGTTCGCCCTGGGACTGACAGCCCATGGCTATCGCTTCATGAACCCCAATTTCAACCACGATTCCCTGTACTCCCTGTATGAGCAGGGACCGGAATTGATGATTTCCGTAGGGCGATTCCTGCGCCCGGTCTATCGGCTGCTGCGGGGCAACCTGACCCTCCCGGCTTTTGGCGGGATTCTGGCGCTGGTGTATCTGTCCTTTGCGAGCTACCTGCTGGTGGAGCTGCTGGACATTCAAAACTCTTGGCTGATTGGGCTGGTGTGCGGCGTTTTGACGGTGAATTCCACCATGTCGTTGATGAACGCTACCTATATGATGGACACGGATGCCTACTGCCTGTCGTTCCTGCTGGCGGTGCTGGGGGTTTGGGCGCTCAAGCGCTGGAAGCACGGCAGCCTCCTGCTGGTGTTGTTTTGCTTCCTCTCCCTGGGCATTTACCAGGCTTATGTCAGCACGGCGGTATTTTTACTGCTGCTGCTTGGCTTGGAGGATTTGCTGCGGGGCAAGCCGGTGAAGCAAGTCTATGGCACGCTGGTAAAGGAAATGCTGGCGATTGCGGCTGCCGTCCTCTGCTACTATGCCGGAACGAAGCTGGCACAGTGGCTGTGCCATGTGCAGGAAACAGACGTCTACAATACCGTCTCCAGTCTGCCTCCCCTGTCGGTGCGGGAGGTGCTGAGCCGTATCAGAGCCTGCATCGCTTCCTGTGCAATGTGGGCGGTGCTGCCCATCGGGCCGGTTGCCCATAACCAGTGGCTGATTCGCATCCTCAATGTGATGATGGGTGCGCTGGCGGTGCTCTGTCTGCTGAGCATAATGCGCCGCCGTGGCCTGAAAGCCGGTTCGGTGTGGGGTATTGTGGGAATTGTGGCAGCGATGCCCTTCGGCCTCAATGTGTCAACGCTGATTTCCGGGCTGTATCACTGGCTGACCATGTACAGCTTGAACCTGCTGTATGTTATGGTGCTGGTGCTGGCGCAGATGAGCGACGGCGACCGTGGCACCCGGGTCAAGCGGATGGTGTGGGCGGTGATGGCAGCGGTGATGGTATATGACGGCTGCCTGTGCGCCAATGAGCTGTATTTAAAAAAGGAGATGGAGAGCGAGGCAACCCTGTCCACCTTCACCCGCATCATCGACCGGATGGAAAATACCCCGGATTTCAATCCCAGAAGCACCCGGGTGGCGATGGTGGGAGAAATGATCTATTCCCCTTTGTCGGAGCAGCGCCCCGGCATTGCCAACGATGCCACCGGTCTGTGGTTTAATTTTTCCGTCAGCTACTATGATACCTATGTTGCATACCTGACCTATTACCTGGGCTACCCGGCGGAGTGCGTCAGTGAGGAAGAAGTCATTGCACTGGAGAAGGATCCCAGGGTAATGGAAATGCCCCCATTCCCGGCGCAGGGAAGCGTCCGGATGGTGGACGATGTGATGGTGGTAAAGCTGGCGGAGCCTGTTGAGGAGACAGAGGAATAAGGCTGTCGCCGAAAAGCAATGCAAGTAATGTCCTGCGGGACGTTCATCATCCTGATACGTCAATGAAATGAGGTAAATCATATGAAAAAAATGCTTTTCATCATGAATCCCTATGCCGGGAAACGCCGTGCAAACAAATATCTGGCAGACATTCTGGAAATGTTCAACCGGGCGGATTATCTGGTAACGGTGCATATGACTGCCGGTCCCGGGGATGCCACGGGTGTGGTGCAGGCGCTGGCTCCCGGCATGGATATTGTGGTTTGCTGCGGCGGCGACGGCACCTTCAACGAGACGGTGGCCGGGCTGCTGAAAGCCAATGTGGACATCCCGGTGGGCTACATTCCCGCCGGTTCCACCAACGATTTTGCCGCCAGCCTCCATCTGCCCACCGAGCCGCTGGAAGCGGCTCAGGAGATTGTGGAGGGCGTGCCTGTTTCCTATGATGCAGGCAGCTTCTGCGGGCGTTTCTTCTCTTATGTGGCATCCTTCGGTGCTTTTACCAGAACCAGCTATGCCACGCCCCAGTCCATTAAAAACGCCCTGGGACACACGGCCTATGTGCTCAGCGGTATTTCGGAGCTGTCTCAGATTCGCCCGGAGCATATCAGGATGGAAATCAACGGCGAGGTGGTGGAGGATGACTTCCTGTTCGGTGCCATCTGCAATTCCACTTCCGTGGGCGGCATCCTGACTTTGGATCCCAAGCAGGTGGACATGGCCGATGGCAAGCTGGAAGTGCTGCTGGTGCGCTCCCCTCAGAGCCTTTTGGAGCTGACCGAGTGCATTGCTGCCGTGCAGAGCCAGCAGTACAACAACTGCGAGATGATTACCTTCCGCTCCGGCAGCAAGATTGAGATTACCGCCGACCCGGAAATGCCCTGGACGCTGGACGGCGAACGGGAGGACGGCCACGAGCACATCACCGTGGTCAACAAGCACCTGGCCTATCGCCTGGTGCAGAAGCCGAGGGAGTCTGCGGATGCATAATTCCACGCTGTGCTATATCGTAAAAGACGGCAAGGTGCTGATGCTCCACCGGGTCAAAAAGAAAAATGACATCAACCATGACAAATGGATTGGCATTGGCGGGAAATTTGAGCCGGAGGAAGCCCCGGAGGAGTGCATTCTCCGGGAGGCCAAGGAAGAAACCGGCCTGACCCTCACCTCCTGGCGATGCCGGGGTGTGGTCACCTTTTTGCAGGAGGGCGGCGAGGGAGAATATATGTACCTCTTTACCGCCGATGATTTTACCGGAGAACTGATAGAATGCGACGAAGGCGACCTGCAATGGGTGAGTCTGGACTTTTTGGATACCCTGCCCACATGGGAGGGCGACCGGATTTTTCTGAATCTCCTGTGGCAGGATGCCCCCTTCTTCCTGCTGACCCTGCGCTATCAGGGCGACCGGCTGGTGGAAGCGGTGCTGGACGGCAAGAAGATACGTTGACTCCATAATTGAAAAGACAAAAGCACCGGGAAGACTGGAAAAAAACAGCTTCCCGGTGCTTTTTGAGTTGTTGGTGCAGAAGGATCATTGCTCGCCGTATTTTTTCCGCAGCTTCCGCAGTTTCGTCCCGCAGTACAGCAACAGCGCCCCATACAGCACGGTTGCAGCGGAGAAAAAAACCGTCAGCCCCACAGCGCCGGGGGCGTGGGTTTCAATGCTGCTGATGAAATTGGGAACGATGCAGCAAAGGAAGATGCCCAGCAGCGGCAGCAGCCGGGTTTTACACACCCGGGTGATTAAATCCAGTTTGGAGGCGTTGTCCGAAAACAGGGTGCTGTCCTCCTGACAGCTTCCTTGTGCCGCAGACTTGCGGAAATACAGCCAGCCCACACATTGCCCCAGGTATTCCCAGCCGTAATCATGAAACATCTGAAAATAGTTGCCGTTTTCCTGACCGTTCTGATAATCCAACCGATACACCACATCCTCAGGCTGGCATTTTTCAAAGCGATAGAAGCAAGGGGGAATCATTTTTACCAGCTTCCAGCCCCGGCTGTGCTGCTGGTGCAGCCACTGTTCCTCCTCCTCGTAGTCCGCAATGGTGAAAAACCGAAGAACTGTTTTGCATTCACTCATCCATGCTCTCTCCTTTGCTGTTCCGGTATAGCCGTTCAATGCGTTTGAGTTCCAGCGCCAGAACCTCCTGCCCCAAGGCGGTCAAGCCATAGAGCTTTCGGTTTTCTTCTTCCCGCTGAAAGGCGATAAGACCGTCCCGCTCCATTTTGGAGAGGGTGCCATACATGGTTCCGGCGCTGATGGTCAGGGTGCCGCCGGTCATCCGGCGCACCTGCTGGCTGATTCCGTAGCCGTGCTGGGGCGTTTGCAGACAGAACAGAATATAAAATCCGGTTTCCGTCATGGGAACGTAGATTCGCTTGAGCTTGCTGTCCATAATCATCCTCACGATTCTTTCCTCGATATATCGAGGCTCTATCTATAGTATATCGAGCCTCGATGTGTTTGTCAAGAGGCACTTCAGCGTATTTTGCAGCAGACCCTTTCAGAAAATCCTCCTGTGGTTTTCCCTGTTCACATCTTGCTTTCCTCTAAACAATACGACATAATAAATAATGCTATTTTGAAAAACATCGCATTGGTATGTGTAACCTCACGCATTCCAATAGATCTGGAACAGGTCAGCTATCTGCTGCTCCCCGACGGAACCAAATTGATGGCTCCCTGAGCCAGAATCCCAGCTGACCATCGATTGCCTTTTCAGAGACATACGCAAACAAAAGACACCTGACCGCAGCGTTCTGCCACGGTCAGGTGTTTGCCTATTCTTGCCAGTTCAGTTCCCCGGTTTTCATTGGTAAAACAGTCTGCGAAAATCGGATTTCCCCCAGAGAGCAAGCCAAGGTGCAAAAAAAGCCTGTGACCCTCAGCTAGAACGGTCACAGGCTTTTTTCAGATTTCCTTGTACATGGCGGCGGCATCGTCCTTGCGGACGGTTTCGGCCACCTGCAAGACCTCCACGGCCACGGTGCGGGCACCCATGGAGATTTCGATTTTGTCCCCCACCTTTACGTCATAGCTGGCCTTGGCAGGCTTGCCGTTGACGCTGATGCGGGCATTGTCGCAAGCCTCGTTGGCCACGGTGCGGCGCTTGATCAGGCGGGACACCTTCAGATATTTGTCAAGACGCATGGATTACTTATCCAGGGCATCCTTCAGGGTCTTGCTGGCCTTGAAGGTGGGGGTACGGGAAGCGGCGATTTCCATGGCCTCGCCGGTGCGGGGGTTGCGGCCCATGCGAGCCTCCCGCTCCTTGACTTCAAAAATGCCGAAGCCGCTGACCTGCACCTTCTCGCCCTTGCTCAGAGCGGAGGCAATCACATCAAATGCGGCGTTCAGTGCCTTTTCGGTATCCTTCTTGGTCATGCCGGTCTGCTCGGCGGCAGCGGCAACAAGCTCAGTTTTATTCATGGTAAATTCCTCATTTCAATAAATTTACGGGTGGAGTCCCAGCTCCAATCCCGGTGAAATCCCGCGGGACAGGCTCTGTTCCGTCTGGAAAAAGAGCTTCCTTAGAGTAGCATAACAATTGGAAAAACGCAAGGGTTTTCTTTGAAAAAACTCACAATTTCAGAATTTTTGCAATCTTCTGCCCCTTGGGAAGCAGCAGGCAGTCTTCCTTGGTCAGCACCTTGAGGACAATGGCGGAAAGCAGGTATACAACGCCGCCCACCGCAATGGGCACGCCTGCCAGCAGCACCCGGCTGCCAACGCCCACCATGCTCAGGCACCACCAGGTTAGCCACACGGCCACGCCCATGACACAGGCGGCCAGGAAGGGGCGGACGAGGTTTTTGAGCATCCGGGGCGGGTCTTCCACCAAAGAGCGGATGGAATAGACATTGAGAATGCAGATGACCACATAGCTCAGCAGCGTGCCGATGGGAGTGCCCACAATGCCCACGGCGGGGTTGCCGGTGAGGACATACACCACAATCAGCTTCAGCACACCGCCGATAAGCATATTCAAAACCGGGCGGTTTACGTTGCCGTGGGCCTGCATGATGGCGGTGGTTACCAGTACCAGCGCATTGAACACCACGGAAACGCCCAATACCTGCATCATCTGGGTGGCCAGCACCAGCTTTTCCCCGGTATAGCCGCCCAGCAGCGCCGTCACCGGCTGAGCAAGGCACACAAGCCCCACCGCACAGGGCATGGCAAAGATGCCGGTAACCCGAATGGCGGATTCCTCGGTCATGCGGGTTTCCTTGAATTTCTTCAAGGTAATCTGGGCGGTGATGGCGGGGATGATGCTGACGGTGATGGGGGTGATGAAGGCGCAGGGCATATTATAGATGGTTTGGGTCATCACATGAACGCCCCGCATGGTGTCCGCCCACTCCTGGCTGATGCCCTGCCCCAGGAGTCTGCCCATGTAAATTTTACTGGACAGAGAGGTGATGATGGACAAAATGGTGGAGCTGACGGTGATGGGCACTGCAATTTTCAGCAGCTCCTTGGCGGTATCGCCGAAGCTTGCGGGGGTATCCCCGGTTTCGGGCAGCTGGCGGTAGCTCTTGCGGAAGCAGCTGTACAGATACACTGCCGATACCAGGCAGCTGGCTGTCACGCCTAAAATGGCACCGCCTGCCGCCAGGGAGACATCCGCCGTGGCCTTCAGAAACGCCAGTGCGGCGGCCATACCCACAATGAGCTTGGTGACCACCTCCAGCACCTGGGAGACGGCGGTGGGAATCATATTGCTCTGCCCCTGGAAATAGCCCCGGAAGGCGCTCATGATGCAGATGAGCAGCACGCAGGGGCCCAGGAAGCCGATGGCTGCCCAGGCATCCGGCTGGTTCCAGAACCGTGCCAGGGGGCGGCAAAATACGGTCATCAGCAAGCTGCCCACAATGCCCAGCAGCAGGAAAATGCGCTTGGCGGTGGAATACACCTGCCGCACCTGCCCGTAATGCTCCAGGCTGCTGGCTTGGCTGATCATGCGGCTCATGGCAACCGGAAGACCGGCGGTGGAAATCATCAGAAGAATGTTGTAAATTTCATAGGCGGTGCTGAAATAGCCAAAGCCCTTCTCTCCGATAATGGCATTGAGGGGAACCTTGTAAAGCGCACCCACCAGCTTGACAATTACGGTGGCCGCTGCCAACAGCGCTGTGCCTTGCAGGAAATTTTGCTTTTTTTGCTCTGCCATTATTTCGCCTCCGTCATGGGTTCATCCTTCTGGAAGAGCTTGGGAATGGCCTCGCTGACCAGTTCCTCTACCACATTGTTCAGGTCGATGGTGGGGAATTTGCCGTTCTGATACAAAATCTGTCCCCGCACCATGGTCATCGCCACATCGCCGCCCTTGGCGGAGAACACCAGGCCGTTCATCACATTGTGGCAGGGCATCAGATGGGGGGCGGTGAAGTCCACCAGCACGATGTCGGCATCCATGCCCGCCTGGAGCATTCCGCATTCCTTGCTTCTTCCCTGAGCCTGCGCGCCGCAGACCGTTGCCATCATCAGGGCGGCGGAGCTGGGCAGCGCAGAAGCGTCCTGCTTGCGGCTGCGCACCGCCATGGAAGCACCCCGCATGACCTCGAACATATCCAGGTTTCCGGCTTCTACCGCACCGTCGGTGCCCAGTGCCACATTCATGCCCGCCTGGACACACTCCAGAATCTGGGCGCAGGGCAGACCGCTTTTGGCGGAGGACAGGGGCAGCGCCACGGCAGTTACCTTCTTTTTGCCCAGCAGCTTCTGCTCCATGGGGTCCAGGTAGGCGCACCCGGCGGCGGTTGCCGGGACATTGAACAGACCATGGCAGTTTAATAGCTCGCCGGGGTTCATGCCGGTGCGCTCCTGACAGCTTTCCACCTCGCCGGGGGTCTGCGCCAGGTGGAACTGGATGCCCAGGTTTTGCTCGCTGGCGTAGCCCACCAGCCCCTCCCACAGCTTGTAGTTGCTGGTGTACTCGGCGTAGATACCGGCGTCCACCTTGATTCTGCCGCCGTCATAGCCGTTCCATTTTTCCGTGACCTTTACGAACTCCCGGCATTGTTCGTCGGTGTCGAAGTCAAAATCTTCGTTCTCATCGATGAAGCGATAGGAGGACAGCGCCAGATTTGCCTTGATGCCGGATTCCGCCACGGCTTCGGCGGTGGCGTTGGGGTAATAGTAGAGGTCGGATACGGAGGTCACACCAAAGCGCAGGCATTCCGCAATGGAAAGCAGCGCCGCTGCCTTGGCGCAGCGGGAGTCCATTTTTGCCTCTTTTTTCAGCAGCTCCTCCAATGCCTGTTGGTTGCTCAGGTCGTCGGTATAGCTGCGCAGCACGGAGGAAGCCAGATGGGTATGGCAGTTGATGAGGCCGGGCATGGCAACCATGCCGGTGCCGTCAATCACGGTTTTCGGCGGCTCCTTGGGGGCGGTGCGGGAGACGGAAACGATTTTTCCGCCCTCGATGCCGATGTAAGCGCCGAAGATAACCTCCATTTTGGTGTTCATGGTCACCGCAGTGACATTTGCAATCAGTGTGTCCAAAGGAAACTCCTTTCATGTATGGGGAAATTCAAAATTGTTTTCAGCAGGAGCGGCGAAGCTGCCCGAAGCCTCACGGGATTGAGCTTTTCGTCGGATGGGACAAGCTTCCGGCTACCGCTCTTGGCTTCCCCCGGGGGGAAGCTGGATTTTTTGGCAATCGGCACTTCGGAACCGATTGCCAAAAAAGCCTGATGAGGGGTGGCGAACGGTTGGTTTAGGAATGCAACTGGATGAATGGTATTTGTTTCAGTTTCCGCCATTCAACGTAATGTTGTGGAGATTTTAAGCTCTCGCCACCCCTCATCAGTCACAACAAAAACACCGGTTCCGAAGTGCCGCTGTTTTGTTGCGACAGCTTCCCCCCGGGGGAAGCCAAGGGGTGGTAGTCGGTAGCCTACGTCGTTTACACAACCGCACTGTTCCGAAACCAGGCAGGCGGCTGGTAGCTGCCCCTACAGAGGGCTTTTATAATAAATCAAACAATTCCCGTTTCTGTTCCAGCACTTTGGGCAGCAGCTCAATATACTGCTCCGGGAATTTGGGATTATGGAAGCGCTGCAAGCTGCCGTCGGGCAGATTGACCTTGTTCATGCCGCCGCCGCCCAGGCTCAGGATGGTGTGAATCTCCTCCATCATATAGATGTTATACAGGCAGTCCATCCCGTCCCGGCTCCAGCCCACATTCTCGAAGGAACCGGACATATATTTCTGCCGGTACAGGTAGTAGGGCTTGTAGCCCAGGCGGGAGAGGGTTTCGTTGGCATAGGCCACCATGTCGGTGACATCCTGGGCGCTGGGGAGATTGCCCCGCTTTTCAAACAAATCCGCTCCTTTTTTCAGCGCCAGGGTATGTACGGTGATGTTGGAGGGATTCAGGGCTGCCACCTGGTCGAGACTGCGGCAGAAGCCCTCCACCGTGTCCTGGGGCAGACCGGCAATCAAATCCATGTTGATGGCATCGAACCCGGCATCCACCGCTTCCCGGTAGGCACGCACCACGTCTGCGGCGCTGTGCGGCCGCCCACAGGCACGCAGCACGGCATCCTCCATGGTCTGAGGGTTGATGCTCATGCGGTTGGCACCATGGGCTTTGATGGTTTGCAGCTTTTCGGCGTTCAGGGTATCCGGTCGTCCGCCCTCTACGGTGTATTCGATGCAGTCGGACAGGTCGAAGGATTCATTGACGGCATCCATCAGCCGTGCCAGCTGCTGAGCGGTGAGGGTGGTGGGTGTTCCGCCTCCGATGTAAAGGGTACGCACCCGATGACCGGAATTGCGCAGCAACAGCCCGGTTTGCCGGATTTCCTGTAGCAGCGCCGCCAGATACGGTTCCAGCAGCTCGGTCTTCTTCCCCACCGTGCGGCTGACGAAGCTGCAATAGGTGCAGCGGGTGGGGCAGAAAGGAATGCCCACATACAGGCTCAGGTCGCCGGGGCGGAGCTGCTCCATGGCCTTTACCGTGGACTGGGAGCAGGCAACTGCCAGCTTGCGCCGCTGGGGGGTGACGAAATAAACGTCCTTCAGCATTTTTTCCGCCGAGGCTGCCGTGCCGCCTTCCAGCAGATGACGGGTGGTCAGCTTGGTGGGGCGCACCCCTGCCAGAGCGCCCCAGGCAGGGGCGGCGGGCAGCAGCTGGATTGCTGCCAGATACACGCTTTGCTGCAAGGCACGGCGGCGCAGCTTCACGGTCTCCTCCGATGCTTTCAGGCGGCGGGTGGCAGAGGCGGTTTTTCCGTCCAGGGTGATGTCCGCCCGGATGGTCAGGTATACCTGCCCCCGGGAGAGCTTGGAGGTTGCCTCCACCGGTGTATTTTCCGGGAACAGGGACAGTAGAAGCTGCTCCACGGCATAGCGGTCGTCATGACCGATGAGAGTTAAATTCATGGTTGCTCCTTGAATGATGGTTTATCACATATAGGGATTATGCTCCCGTTCCCAGCTCAGCTCCGTGGAGGAGCCGTGGCCGGGATACACCCGGAAATTACCGGGCAGGGCTGCCAGCACCCGCAGAGAATCACGGATTTGTGCCGGGTTGCCCCCGGGCAAATCCGTTCTGCCGCAGCTGCCGCAGAACAGGGTGTCGCCGGAGAACATCACATCCTCGCACACCAGACAAACCGAGCCGGGGGTATGCCCCGGGGTGGGGATGACCTGGAAGGTCAGCCCGGCGGCGGAAAAAGAGCCGGTGCTGGGGTAAGTTTGGGTATAATACAGCCGCCCGTTGGTAATCATGGGAGGCAGACTCAAATCTGCGGCGCTGATGTATACTTCGCAGTCGGTTTCCGCCGCAATTTCTGCCACGGCACCCACATGGTCAAAATGTCCGTGGGTCAGGGCGACGGCGTCCACCGTCAGCCCCAGGGTCTGCACCTGGCTGAGAATCTTTTCCGCCTCATAGCCGGGGTCGATGATGCAGCAGTGGGTGCTTCCCTCCTTGCGGACGATGTAGCAGTTGGTCTGATACAGACCCAGGGTTAATTTGGTCAGTTCCATTGTTTCCTCCATTGGAATTTATAGCGCCAGCTGTAGGGCGGTAAATTGAGCTGTTCGTTGAATGGAACCAGCTTCCCTGCCCGAACTGTAGGGGCGGATAGCATCCGCCCGCAGCCTCGGATTTCAGCAAGTACCCGGATGAATGATACACGCCTCTGTAGGGGCCGACTATCAGTCGACCCGGCACACAAGCACCCCGAAGGGGCGCTTTGTGCTGCGGGCGGATTCTATCCGCCCCTACAATCCATGCGGGGGTCTGCGCCCATTTAACGGACGGCTCAATCCCATCAGCTTCGCGCCGTGGGGCGTGTGCAAAACGGTTTGGCGTGCAGTACGTTACCGGGCGGGTTAGGGCAGTACCGTATTGGTACAGGGTTCGTAGCGTCATTGTCCGGCGGCACTGCCGCCATGTCTGGGGCTTTGCAGCTGGTCGGTGTCCAGAATCAGCGTCACCGGGCCGTCGTTCAGGGACTCCACCTTCATGTCCGCACCAAAGCGGCCATGCTGGGGCGGGTAGCCCAATTCCTCGCAGACGGAGAGAAATTTTTCATACAGGGCATTGCCCAGCTCCGGGTCGGCGGCCTCGGCAAAACTGGGTCGTCTGCCCTTGCGGCAGTTGCCGTACAGGGTGAACTGGCTGACCACCAGCACTTCTCCCCCCACCTGCTCCAGTCCCAAATTCATTTTACCGTTTTCGTCCTCGAAAATGCGCAGTCCCAGGGCTTTTTCAGCCAGCAGACGGCATTCCTTTTCCGTATCCTGAGGGCCGACCCCCAGGAGAATCAAAAAACCCTGACCGATTTTTCCAACGGTCTCGCCATCAATGGCAACGGACGCATATTTGACACGGGTTAGCACAGCTTTCATCTTAGTTTTGTCCTCTCCGGGAGCCGGTCACGTCGCGGATGTTCAGCAGACGATTGCGGATGTTGTCCAGCTCCGCCACATTTTTTACTTCAAAGCGAATCAGACAGGTGCTTCTGCCGCCGGGCAAATCTTTGGCGCTCAGCTCTTTGACCCGCACCCGGGCGGCGGTGAGCACCATGGCCACATCCAGCACCAGACCGTCCCGGGTCAGGCAGTCCAGTTCCAGAGTGGTTTCAAAGGGCTGCTCCTCCTGGGAAGCCCAGCGCACCCGCACCCAGCGGGCAGCCTGCTTGGGGTCGTCCCGGTGCTGGGCATTGGGGCAGTCCGCCCGGTGGATGGACACACCGAAGCCCTTGGTGATGAAGCCCACAATGGAGTCGCCTGGCACGGGGGTGCAGCACTTGGCGAATTTAATCATGCAGGAGTCAATGTCCTCCACGATGACACCGTTGACCGCATGGCGATTCTGCTTGGCGGCCTCGGAATCCGGGTTGATACGCAGGGGCGTGGCAGCAGCTTTCTCGGCGGTTTGCGCCTTAACGGCCTTGGAAACATCGTCCCGGATGCGTCCCACGGCCTTCACGGCGGTCAGGCCGCCATAGCCGATGGCGGCGTACATATCGTCCCAGCTGTCAAAGGACAGCTTTTTCAGCAGGTGCTCGCTCAGCTCCTCATCGCCCAGGGCACTCAGGGGCAGTCCCATCCGCTTGAACTCGGATTCAAAGGAGGCCTTGCCATGGACAATGTTCTCGTCCCGCTTCTCTTTTTTGAACCACTGCTTGATTTTGGTGCGGGCCTGGTTGCTCTTGCAGATGTTCAGCCAGTCCCGGCTGGGACCCTTGGCGGTTTTGGAGGTGATGACCTCCACAATGTCGCCGTTGCTCAGAGGGGTATCGATGTTGGCGATGCGGTTGTTGACCTTTGCGCCAATCATGGAGTTGCCCACACCGGAGTGAATGGCATAGGCAAAATCAATGGGGGTGGAGCCGGAGGGCAGGGAGACAATTCTGCCCTTGGGGGTAAAGACGAACACCTCGTCATCGAACATATCGATTTTCAGGGACTGAACATATTCCTCGGCATCGGCATCCTGCTGGCTTTCCAGCAGCCGCCGCACCCATTCAAAGTCCTTTTCGCTGCCGGAGCCGGTGCCCTGCTTGTATTTCCAGTGGGCAGCGATGCCGTATTCTGCCGTCTCGTGCATATCCCAGGTACGAATCTGAACCTCAAAGGGGATGCCCTCAGAGCCGATGACGGTGGTGTGCAGAGACTGATACATATTGGGCTTGGGGGTGGAAATATAGTCCTTGAACCGCCCGGGCACCAGATTGAACAGGTCGTGGATATGCCCAAGCACATTGTAGCAGTCGGGAATGGAGTTGACGATGACCCGGAACGCATAGATGTCATACAGCTGATCCATGGTCTTGTCCTGGGCAACCATCTTGCGGTAGATGGAATAAACGTGCTTGATGCGGCCATAGGTGGTGTTCTGAATGCCCATGGCATTGAGCCGGTCGGTAATCTTAAACTGGATGGACTTCATAAAGGCCTCATCCTGCTCCCGGTGGGCATCCAGATAGCTGGTGATCTCCGCGTATTCCTTGGGCGCTAAGTATCTCAGGCTGGTGTCTTCCAGCTCCCATTTCATCTTCTGCATACCAAGGCGGTGCGCCAGGGGGGCGTACACGTCCATGGTTTCCTTGCACTTGATAATCTGCTTTTCCGGGGACTGGTACTGCATGGTGCGCATATTGTGCAGCCGGTCAGCAATCTTAATCAGCACCACCCGGATGTCCTTGCTCATGGCCATGAACATCTTGCGCAGATTTTCCATTTGGGCTTCCTCGGTGGAGGAGAAATTGGCTCTTGTCAGTTTGGTAACGCCCTCCACCAGCTCCGCCACGGTGGGCCCGAACAGCTTTTCAATCTCATCGTGGGAGGCATCGGTGTCCTCGATACAGTCATGGAGCAGGGCACCCAGAATGGCATCGATATCCAGCCCCATTTCTACCACGATTTCCGCAACCGCCAAGGGGTGGATGATGTAGGGGGAGCCGTCCTTGCGCTTCTGGTGCTTGTGCTTCTCATCGGCATACTGGACGGCCTTGTCGATTAAGTCCATGTCGGCGGTGGGCATTTTGCGGGCAATGGCGGCGCACATGGAATTATAGTGTTCTTCAAAGGTTTCCATCGTATCAGCTCTCTTTCACTGCGGCGGCGCTTAACAGCCGCTGCATGGTGGCGCTTTTGCTTAAATCTGCTTTCTCCCGCCCGGGAGTCAGGGTTATGGTTATGTATTTGTGCATTCGCTGCTGGGTTAAAAGGCCGCCGTCCCGGAAAACATCCAGGCAGGTCATCAGCTGCTCCAGGGAAAGGGGCTTTGCCGACCAGCGGACAATCTTGCGGCACAGGCAGATGGGCGATTCCTGAATGGGCTGCTCCGGCTGGGCGGCCAGATACCGCCAGATGATGGACAGCATCTCCCGGCTGGGAGTGATGAATCCGGCATCGGCGGCGCTGAGGCAGCCGCTGAGGAGATTGCGGTAATGGATGGTCTCGGTGCCGCAGGGGACGGGGCAGCTGGGGCGGATGTCCACCACGTTCATTTGCAGCAGCCGCTCTCCCTGATAGCAGTTTATCTGGGGCTGGAATGCCACATCCACCACCTCCCCTTGCTGGAGCTTCACGCTGCCGGGGGTAACCGAAAAATAGATGGCGTTAAAGAACTGCCGTCCGCTGCGCAGACGCAGACGCATATGTTTGCCGCCCCCTACCATGGTTACCCGGTCAACGGTGAGGCCGGGCAGCATCAGCACGGGCTTGGGGCATCCGGCACCGGTTGGCTCCAAAATGTCCAGCGCGTCAAATTCCGATAGGTTCATCAGCTCCGGGGGCACCACGCAGTCGATGCTCAAACTGGTGCGCAGGGTCTCCCCCTCAAAATAGTGGGAGGCGAGGATACACATCTGCCGCCGGAACTCCGGGATATTCTCCCGGCTGATGGTAAAGCCTGCCGCCAGTTCATGGCCGCCGTAGCTCTCCAACAGCGGGGACAGGGCGGTGAGGGAGGCAAACAGATTGAAGCCCCCATGGCTGCGGGAGCTGGCCTTGCCGTGCTCCCCGTCCAGGCAGATGAGAAAGGTGGGGCAGGCAAATTCCTCGGCAATGCGGCTGGCGACAATGCCTACCACGCCCTGATGCCAGCTCTCGTCGGCCAGCACAATGGCATCGGGCAGACCGCCCTGGGGCAGCATATCGATGGCCTGCTTATAAATTTCTGATTCAACCGCCTGCCGCTGCCGGTTCAGCTCGCACAGACCCTTGGCATCCTTGGCGGCCTGGGCCTCATCGTGGGTCAAAAACAGGTCGATGGCAATGTCTATTTGACCCATACGTCCGGCGGCATTGATGCGGGGAGCCAGCATGAAGCCGATGGAGGAAGCGTTGAGGGAATCCGGGTCACAGCCGCATTCTTTTATCAGCGCCGCCAAACCGGGGCGAGTGGTGCGCTTCAGGGCTTGCAGCCCCCGGGAGACGAACACCCGGTTCTCCCCCACCAGGGGAATCACGTCGGCCACCGTACCCAGGCACACCATGTCGGCGTATTCCCGGAGCATTTCTTCCGGGTTGCCGCTGAGGGCACACACCAGCTTGAAGGCCAGCGCCACGCCGGACAGATTCTTGTGAGGGTAGGTGTCGCCGGGCTTATGGGGGTCAACGATGGCAATGGCCAGCGGCAGCTTGTCCTTGCACTCATGGTGGTCGGTAATGACCAGGTCAATGCCAAGCTGGTGACACAGCTGGGCTTCCGCAATGGCGGTGATGCCGCAGTCCACGGTGACAATCAGTTTTACGCCCTGCTCATGCAGATAGTTGACGGCGATGGGGTTTAGCCCGTAGCCCTCCTCCAGCCGTCCGGGGATGTAGCTGATGCAGTCGGCACCGCAGCTGCGCAGAAAATCCGTCAGTAAGCAGGTGGCGGTAATACCGTCCACATCGTAGTCGCCGAACACGGCGATTTTTTCGTGGGCACTCATGGCCATTCCCACCCGTCCGGCGGCCACGTCCATCTCTGTGAGCAGATAGGGGGACGGGAGCTCACAGTTGCAGTCCAGGCATTCATGGGCAGCGGCGGCGGTCTCGATGCCCCGGGCAGAGAGGATTCTTGCTGCCAGCTCGGGATAACCGGCGGCGCACAGGCTGTTTACCCCCTGAGGGGTTGGCTTCGATACATTCCAAATTCCATATTTCACAATCACACACATCCAACAAAAACTTTTTCCAAATATTATATCAAAAAAAGCCAGGATGTACAATAGCGGATTTGGCGCATTGGGGGATTATTCCACCGGTTTCAGCGAGGAAAATCCAGAAATAACGGTAATCACCAGCAGTGGTGCCAGCATCATGCCTGCAATGCCCCACAGCCGGAAGCCAACATACAGGCTGATGAGCGTCACCAGGGGGTCAAGCCCCAGCTGACGGCCAACAAATCTTGGCTCCAGCATGGAGCGGGTCAGGGATGCTGCTGCATAGATGCCCAGAAGGCCAATGGCACGGGCGGTGTCGTGCTGCACCAGGCAGACAAGCGACCAGGGAACCAGAATGGTGCCCGTGCCCAAAATGGGCAGCGCGTCCACCAGGGAAACCACCATGGCCCACAGGGGGGCATACTCAATGCGCAGCAGAAAAAAACCCGCTGTCAGCAGCAGACAGGTGACGCTGATGAGCTTGAGCTGGGCAATCAGCCACTGCCCGGCGGTGACGCGCAGCCGGGTGAGAAATTCCGCGGCGGATTGGATGGGCTTCCGGGGCAGCTTCGTCCGCACCCATTGCCGAATGTGAGGCAGCTCTGCGGAGGTGAGAAAGGCGGCTAGCACGGCTGTGCCGATGCCCAGCGCGCCGTCCGGCAGCTGGGTCAGAAAGCTCCCTGCCATGCTCAGTGCCTGCCGGGCAATGCCGTCCAGCATGGCGGTGCCATCGGAGAACAGCGCGTTGACATTGCGCTGCAACAGCGACCGGATGCCGGGGGAGGTACGCTCGGAGAGATTCAGCAGCCACAGCTGCAATGCCTCCAGCCCACTGCGGGCGGTCAGCTCCATTTGGGGCAGGATGCCTGCCAGCACGCGCAGCTCCCGCAGTGCCAGCCCCACCAGCAGGGTCAGCACGGCGCAAATCACGGCAAACACCGCTCCCACGCCGATGCCGGAGGCCGCTGCCCGGGGCAGCCGAAGCCGGGCGGTGAGAAAGCGCACGCCCGGCTCCGCCGCCAGCGCCAGCAGCGCCCCCAGAATGAACGGAAATAAAAAGGGCAGCAGAAATTGTATGGCCAAAAAAATGCCGCCCAGCGCCAATAGAATCAAAAATGCTTTTTTCATGAAGTAATCAGACCTCCCTTCTGGCGGCAGTGCCGCCGGACAATGCCGCCGGAAGCTTTTGCCAATACGTTAGTTCCCTAACCCACCCGGTTCGTTACTGCTCAGAAACCGTCTTGCATACGCCCTGTAGGGGCCGACTGCTGGTCGCCCCCTGCGGTTACGCGCCTATAAAGCTGCTTCTGACAGGAACAAGTTTTGATTTTTAAGAAAAACAAGGAAAAAACAACAAAACGGTTGCATTTCTGAAAAAGTATGTTAGAATACACGATATAAGAACGTCTGTACACACAGTACACACATCAAACATCAGGAGGCTGCAAATGTCCACAAACCCCAAATATTATCTCGTTGAGGAATCTGCTCTTCCGGAGGTTTTCCTGAAGGTTGCGGAAACAAAGCGCCTGCTTTCCACCGGCGAAGCTACCACCGTCAACGAGGCAACCCGCATGACGGATATCAGCCGCAGTGCTTTTTACAAGTACCGGGATTCCGTACTCCCCTTCCAGAACATGATGACCGGCCATATCATCACCTTCCAGCTGCTGGTGCATGACGAGCCGGGTCAGCTGAGCGAAATCCTCAATCTCTTTGGCCGGATTAAGGCCAACATCAGCACCATCAACTCCATTGTGCCCACCAATGGGACGGCGGTTGTCACCATCTCCGCATCCACCAGCGACATGACCATCTCCCTTGATGAGCTTCTGGCGCGGCTCAGTGCCACCCGCGGTGTTGTCAAAGCCGAGGTTCTGGCCGGCTAAAGATGTCAGGGAACAGTGGAGAGAAAATAAGACTTATTCCACTTTCACTACCATAATGGCACTGCCGCCCCAATTCCGGCGCGATGGTTTGGCGTGTATAACGTTACCGGGCGGGGTTGGGAGCCAACGGATCCGTACACGCTGCGTAGCGCCATTGTCCGGCGGCACTGCCGCCCCGCCCACGTAAGTGGGCGGCATTTTTTTGCACCGTTCGTCCCCCTTTGACATACAATGATGGCGGGAGGAATGGATATGCGGATGATTCAAAAATTCGGCGGCACATCCGTGCAGGATGCCCTGCGGCTGCGCCGCGCCGGAGAGCTGGCAGCGAAGACGGTGGGAGACGGCTGGCAGACGGCAGTGGTGGTTTCCGCTCAGGGGGATACCACCGATATTCTGCTGGAAAAAGCCGAAACACTCACGGCCTGTCCCAGCCTCCGGGAAAAAGACCAGCTGCTCAGCGCCGGAGAACAGATCAGCGCGGCGCTGCTGGCTATGGAGCTGTGCCGTCGGGGGATTCCTGCCCAGAGCCTTACCGGCTGGCAGGCGGGCATCCATACCACGGGGACATTCGGTGATGCCGACATCACCCATATCGACCCGGAGATAATACTGTCCCTATGGAACCGGGGCATCGTCCCGGTGGTTGCGGGCTTCCAGGGCATTGAGGACGGGGGCAGCGTTACCACGCTGGGGCGGGGCGGCTCGGACACCACGGCGGCAGCCCTGGCAGCGGCGCTGAATGCCGACCTCTGCCGCATTTACACGGACGTGGACGGGGTATATGAGGAAGACCCCCGGCTGCACGCAAATGCCGCCCGCTTTACCAGCATCGGCTATGAGCACATGTTGGCGCTGGCGGAAAACGGCGCACAGGTGCTTCACCCCAAGTGCGTCCGAATTGCCATGGAGCATGGGATTCCGCTGGAGGTGTGTTCCACCTTCACGGACACTGCCGGCACGCGGGTCGGGTTCCTGTAAATTGTAACCAGCCATTGCGCAGTTTATGCAGCCCGGATCATTACGCACGCCACTGTAGGGGCGGATAGGATGTCCGCCCCTACAAAAAATGTGTGGGGGTTTCAGCCGCTTTTTATCAAAAAAGTTCTGTAAATACTTATTGACAACGGGGAAAAGTCGTGCTAGAATACCTAGGTAATCAAGAAGGCTGAACATCCGCCTCACCGTAAGCGATAAAAGCAAAACGGTTGATACGTCCTTTCCTTCCCTTGCGGGGCAGGAGTGCGTGCAGCGGGTGCTTTGGCATCCGTTTTTTTGCTGCTTTTTTGGAGGTGCTTACCATCGCAAAGTTAGAACATCAGCTCAATGAGGAGATTCGTGACAAGGAAATCCGGCTTATCGGTGCCGATGGCGCCCAGCTGGGCATTGTTTCTGCCGCTCAGGCCAATGCCATGGCAGAGGAGCAGGGCTTCGACCTTGTAAAGATTTCCCCCAACGCCGTCCCCCCGGTGTGCAAAATCATGGACTATTCCAAATTCTGCTTTGACCAGAAGAAGCGGGAAAAGGAAGCCAAGAAAAATCAGCGGGTGGTGGAAGTCAAGGAAATCCGCATGAGCCCCAGCATTGACACCAACGACCTGAATACCAAAATCAAGGCTGCTCAGAAGTTCTTGCAGGACGGCAACCGGGTCAAGGTCAGCGTCCGCTTCCGTGGCCGTGAAATGGCACACACCAACCTGGGCGAAAAGCTCCTGATGGACTTTGCAGATGCCTGCGCTGAAATTGCCTCCATGGAAAAGAACCCCAAGCTGGAAGGCCGCTTTATGGCCATGTTCCTGGCTCCGAAAAATAGCAAGTAAACATAATTACTTTATAGATACGGAAGGAGAACTATTTATGCCCAAGCTGAAAACCCATAGCGGTGCGAAAAAGAGATTCAACCTGACCAAGACCGGTAAGGTGAAGAGAGCACAGGCTTTCAAATCCCATATCCTGACCAAGAAGACCACCAAGCGTACCCGTCATCTGCGCGCAACCGCATACGCCGATATGACCAATGTGGATGCAATCAAGAAGATGATTCCGTACAAATAAGGATAAAGGATAGGAGGATACAGAAATGGCAAGAGTTAAAGGCGCAATGATGACGCGCAAGAGAAGAAATGCTACCCTGAAGCTGGCCAAGGGCTACTGGGGTTCCAAGTCCAAGCACTTCAAGATGGCCAAGCAGGCCGTTATGAAGTCCGGCAACTACGCTTTCGCAGGCCGTAAGGAGAAGAAGCGTGCATTCCGCACCATGTGGATTGCCCGTCTGAGCGCTGCTGTTGCTCCCTTCGGCATGAACTACTCCACCTTCATGAACGGTGTCCACAAGGCTGGCATCACCATGAACCGCAAGAGCCTGTCCGAGATGGCTATCCAGGACAGCGTCGCTTTCGCTGCTGTTGTGGAGCAGGCCAAGGCTGCCCTGAAGTAAGCATTTCAGCTGCATAGAATTTTACCCCGTGGTTTTTTGAGCCACGGGGTTTTCTTTTGCGCAGACGGTGGAATTGTCCGCCCGTTTGTGGTACAATTACCGGGTATTTTGGATGCAGGAAGGAAAATTGGATGGACAGGCAGGCATTGAATGAAATTTATTATCCCTTGGAGCTGAAACAGGCGGCGCTTGTCCGCGCCCTGTCCCATGGGGGCTTTGGAGTGGAATCCGGCTGGTATAACGGGCATTATCACAAGGATGAAGCCGGAAATTGGTGCCGGGAATCCTATCCCATCCCGGTGATTGGGGTAACGGGCCTGTGCGATATTGAGCTTCCCTTTGATAAAATTACCGTATCTACGAAGCTGAAACGAGATGCGGCACTGGCGTTTCCCTTTGAAAAGCTTGCCGGGTATGAATTTGAAGCATACGGCGTTGAAGATTACCTTGCGGATTTCTATCGCCCCGAACAGACGGAGCAGGACTTGAAAGAGAATATCCGCATTTGCGACGAAAAAGAGATTGGATTTTCCTTTGTTTTTCCCTTTGATGTGGATGGGAAGCAGATTTTTGAGTTTGCAAAGCTGCTTTACCAGGAAGGGTTTTATTACTGAAATTAACAGTTCACGCCCTGTAGAGAGTGCCGGTTTGGCAACCCCTACAGGGCGCGTGTTTAATGGTTCTCGAATAGAGCAGGACTTGACGGCAAGTGAAGAGTGAATAGTGAAAAGTGAATAGGTGAAACGCCCATGAAGCGGTCAAAATCACTATTATCTATTCATTATTCTCTATTATCTCTTATCTGAGCCCACACAGTGGGCGTTTCTGCGGCACTGCCGCCCCTATAGTTACACTTGCGCAAAACGCCCGTGACCTTTTTGGGGTCACGGGCACTTTTCTTACCAGGAGAGCATCTTCTCGAACAGCTCCATATATTTGCCGGCAGGGACATCCCAGCTGAAATCCTGAATCATGTCGGTATGCTGCAAAGCACGGAACTTTTCGGGGTGGTCGTTGTACAAATCCAGGGCACGGACAATGGCTGCGAAGAAGTCGTCGGCATTGTAGCTCTGGAAGGTGAAGCCCAGGCCGCCCTCGCCGTTTTCATCACAGGGAGGCACGGTATCCTTCAGGCCGCCGGTGGCGTGAACCACAGGCACAGTGCCATAGCGCATGGCGTTCATCTGGCTCAGGCCGCAGGGCTCGCTCTTGGAGGGCATCAGATAGATGTCTGCACCGGCATACATCCGAGCGGCCAGCCCCAGATTGAAGGTGATTTTCGCCGCCACCCGGTCAGGGAACTGCGCCTGCAAATCCTTGAAGAAGGCTTCGTACTGGGGTTCACCGGTTCCCAGAATAACCATTTGAGCATCCTGCTCCCACATCAGCCGCCGGGCGATGTAGCACAGCAAATCCAGACCCTTGTGACCGGCCAGACGGGTGACCATGACCATCAAAGGCACATTGGGCTTGACGGGCAGGCCAACTTCTTTTTGCAGAGCTGCCTTCACCTTTGCCTTGCCTTCCACGAAGGTGTCGGCATTGTAGTGAGCCGGCAGCGCCGGGTCGGTTTTGGGGTTGAAGGTGTTCACATCGATGCCGTTGGTGATGCCGGTGAGCTTCCAGGCAGCGCCGGTGATGATGTTGTCCAGGCCGTGAGCGTAGTAGGGGTACATCAGCTCCCGGGCATAGGTCTCGGAAACGGTGGTGAGCATATCGCAGCACTCGATGCCACCCTTCATCATGTTGACGGAGTGGTTCATGTCCAGCGTGCCCCGGAACTCCCAGGGCAGACCCAGCATATCATCGAAGAACCCGGCGTTTGCCCAGCCCTGATACTCGATGTTGTGGATGGTATACATGATGCGGGTGCCGGGGAACTGGGCGCGGTACACCGCCTTGAGATACACGGGAATCAGGCCGGTTTGCCAGTCGTTGCACTGGATGATGTCGGGAATGTATTCCAGCGCCGCCATGGCATCCATGCAGCCCCGGGAGAAGAAGGCGAAGCGCTCGCCATCGTCCATGTCACCGTAGATAGCGCCGGTGCGGGCACCGAAATAGTATTCGCTGTCCAGGAAATAAACCTGGACACCATCCTTCCGGTTCAGCAGCTTCATGACACCGCAGTATTGCTGCCGCCAGCCCAGCTTGACCCGGAACTCCGCTACTTTTTCCACCTGATAGGCAGTGTTGGTTTTGATTTTATAGTAGTAAGGGAGAAACAGTGCGACCTCGTTGCCTTCAATTCTGGAGAGCGCCGCGGGCAGCGCCTCCATCACGTCTCCCAGGCCGCCGGACTTGGCATAGGGGGCACCTTCGGAGGCGCAGATGGCAATTTTCATACGGTCTCACCTCTCTTGATTACAATGGGATTGGCGCGGGTGCCATAGAGCTTCGTGCCGGGGGTGACGGTGACATTCTTATCAAGAATTACATTCTTCAGGTCACAGCCCTCGCCCACCACGGTATCGTTCATAATAACACAGTTTTCCACATTGGCGTTCTCGCTGACGGTGACGGTGCGGAACAGCACGGAATTTTTCACATTGCCGTCCAGCATACAGCCGTCGGCCACCACCACGTTTTCCAGCTGGCAGTTTTCGCCATAGTAGGTGGGGACACGGGAACGAACCTTGGTGTATACAGGGTGGACGCCGTTGAACAGGCCGTCACGGGTGGCCTTGTCGGTCAGGGCCAGGCTGTGCTCAAAGTATTCCTGGGTGGACTCGTTGAACATCACAACGCCGTCGTACTGGTAGGCGCCTACGGTCACCTTGTGGCTTCTCCAGCCGCCCATGCACAGGTCACGATCCATGTGGAAATAGTTCTTGGCAACCAGGGTGTTGACTTCCCGGATGAGCACCTGACGGCTCATAACGAAAATGTCCATGGAAGCCTGGTAATCTTCCGGTGCGGCAAAGTCGCAGACCATGTCTTCTACTTCGCCCTTGTCGTCCAGCTTGAGGGCAAAGTCCATGACCTTCTTGCCGTTGCACACGCCTTTGCAGGTGACCACGGTGATGTCCTTGCCGGAAGCAACGTGGGCAGCCAGAACCTTGTTCAGGTCGATGTTGGACAGCACGGTGGAGTCAATCATCACCACATACTCGTCGTTGCCGTATTCCAGGAAGTCCATGTTGGAGGACAGGCTCTCCAGCTTGCCCCGATAGGAATGGTTGACGGAAGAAGCGTAGGGGGTGAGGAATTCCAGGCCGCCCTCGCCCAGCTCCAGACCCCATTCTTCACCGTCACCGATATGGTTCATCAGGGACTGATAGCTGAATCTTGCGATAATGCCCACGTGTCGGATGCCGGCATAGGCAAAGTTGGAAAGGCCAAAGTCCACCTGGCGGTAACGGCCGCCGAAGGGCAGAGAGGCCATGGTGCGTTTATTGGTCAGGTCACCGATGTTGGCATCATTGGTGAAAAGAATACCCATTACATTCATTGCGTTATCCTCCTTACAGCATATCGCCCGGGGCAAGCACGGCGTTTTCTGCAATCACAACGCCCTTGCCGGCAACGCTGATTTTCTTCTTTTCGTCGGGGGCGAATGCACCGCCGACCACGGCGTTGCGGCAAACCTTGCTGTCCTCGCCCAGAATGGCATGGCGGACAATGGCACCGGACTCAATCACCACACCGGGCATTACAACGCTGTCCTCCACCACGGCATCTTCGCCGATGGTGCAGCCGGTGCTGACCACGCTGTGGCAGACGGTACCGTAGACCTCACAGCCCTCAGCCACAAAGGAATTGACAATCTTGGCGGAGGCATCAATGTAGGAGGAGGGGAAGGCGGAATTGCGGGCGTAAATCTTGGTGCGCTCGTCGCCCCGGATGTTGAAGGCGGGGTCCTTGCCCAGCAGGTCCATGTTGGCTTCCCACAGGGAGGCGATGGTGCCCACGTCCTTCCAGTAGCCGTCGAAATTGTAAGCCATCAGCTTGTGACCGTCGGAGAGCAGCATGGGGATGATGTTCTTGCCAAAGTCGTTGCTGGACTCGGGATTCTCCTCGTCGGCAATCAGGGCTTCCCGCAGAACCTTCCAGGTGAAGCAGTAAATGCCCATGGAGGCGTTGGTGGACTTGGGCTTTTTGGGCTTCTCCTCAAACTCATAAATGGTGTTGTCGGGGTTGGTATTCAGGATGCCGAAGCGGCTGGCTTCTTCCAGGGGCACGGTGCGCACGGCGATGGTGCAGGCGGCACCGTTCTGCTCGTGGAATGCCACCATCTTGGAGTAGTCCATCTTATAGATATGGTCGCCGGACAGAATCACCACATACTCCGGGTCGAAGCGGTCGATGAAGTCAATGTTCTGATAGATGGCGTTGGCGGTGCCCTTGTACCAGCCCTGCTTCTTGTCATGCCGCTCGTAAGGGGGCAGCACCTGGGCACAGGAGTGGGTCTTGTTCAGATTCCAGGGCTGGCCATTGCCGATGTATTCATTCAGCTCCAAAGGCTGATACTGGGTGAGAATGCCCACGGTGTCAATGCCGGAATTGACACAGTTGGACAGAGGAAAGTCAATAATGCGGTATTTGCCGCCGAAGGGAACGGCAGGCTTGGCGGTTTTTTCCGTCAGCACATACAGTCGGCTGCCCTGGCCGCCGGCCAGAAGCATGGCAATACAGCGTTTTTTCTGAAAGTACATGGTCACAGCTCCTTATGTAAATCAAATCGGTACGCGAAGTGAAGGGGGCATAGCATCCCCTGAATAACATACCATATTTTCACAGAAGAAAAAAGTGACAATATATCTAAAATATTTCTGAAATTTTAAGCAGTATGCATAAATATTTGCCATATAAAATCTTCATCCTGTGTTAATTTCAACATAATGTTTCAAAAAGTACCGGATTTTACCGGTATTCCCACAGATTTATGCAAAAAATTTTCATTGATGATTGTGACAATATAGAGCGCCCCGGTTCGAGATGGACAGCCGGTTCCATTCAACGAACGACACCCCAGAGGTGGAGCCACGGGCGCTTCGCGCCAACGCATTGTCAATAGAATGAGCGACGTAGGGGTCGCCAACCTGGCGACCCGAGC